>Ga0172379_10005131_pt1 | contig 18593 bp, 18 predicted proteins | sample GrowelOW334metaG_FD_119756 | JGI IMG/M metagenome (GOLD analysis project Ga0172379, IMG submission 119756) | Groundwater microbial communities from an aquifer near a municipal landfill in Southern Ontario, Canada - Groundwater well OW334 metaG | ecosystem: Environmental > Aquatic > Deep...
AGACGCCGGGACACCTCCAATTCCTCACCGAACTCTTTCCCGTCCGCACATACAACGGAAATGAAGACCATCGCATTCTCAAGGCAGATTGTTTCTGCGTTGTGGATACCAATTCCCCAAAACGCTTCAGCGCGATGGCGGAAACTGTGAAAAAGAGTCCTGCCGTTAAGATCTGTATTGACCACCATCTGGAACACGAACATTTTGCTGACCATTATATTGTTGATACCGATGTTCCCGCAACCAGTGAACTGTTATACCGCATCTTCGTTTCGGATAATCCCGATTCCATCACCAGGCCGATCGCCGATGCGCTTTACGCCGGCATTATGACTGATACCGGCTCCTTCAAATTTCCGAAGACGGATTCAGAGACCCATCGCATCACTGCCGATCTGTTGCAACGAGGAACAGATCCGTATGCAATCTATCAGCATGTCTTTGAAAGCGGCGAAATCAACAAATTGCATCTGCTTGGCAAAGCGCTGGAACGGATCGAAGTGCATCATAACGGGAAGATCGCAACCATGGCTCTACCCCGCACCATATTCGCTGAAACACATACTGATGAATCCGACGTGGATAATTTTACGCAATATGTGCTCTCCATCAGGAACGTTGTTGTAGGGTTGGTTTTTGTAGAACTTGCCGACGGCGTTAAAGTCAGTTTCCGCTCCAAAGGAGACATCGCGATCAACGAAGTAGCAAAACAGTTCGGCGGCGGTGGTCACAAAAATGCTTCCGGTGCACGATTGAAACATATCAGTTTGAACGACGCCGTTGCATCGGTTATTGAACAAACGAAAGCATTGCTTTCAACTCAGGAGAAATAATGAACATTACCGCAGTTTCAACTCCCATCAATTCCATTGCAGCAGATCTTCATATTGCATTCATTTTTCAGGATGAAAAATTATTCAAGAAACAATCTGCAGGGATCATCGGCCAGTTCGGCACAGCTGCAGAAACTGCCTTGTCCGCAAAAGACTTTACCGGAAAAGAAAGCGAAACGGTTTTAATCTATTCAAATAGTAAAAAAACTCCCCGTCTGTTTTTGATCGGTGTAGGCGAAGCAAAGAAATTCTCCCTTGAAAAACTGCGCCGAGCAGTTGCAACCGGTGCAAAAAAAGGAAAATCGTTGAAGGCTGCGACGCTTGCACTCTCCATTCCGGATGTTGACGTAATCCTTCCAGAATCAATCGAAGAAGTTGCCGCTGCGATGGCTGAAGCATCTCTCCTTTCGGTTTATAAGTATGATAAATATCTCACTAAGGAAAAGAACGGCAAAGCAATTTCGAAAATAGTGTTTTCCGCAGCTTCTTCTTTCCACCGTGAGATTAATGCCGGTCTTTCCACGGGAAAGGCTGTTGCCGAAGCGACCATCCATGCCCGCGATCTGACTAATGCACCGGGAAGCGAATTGTATCCCGAGACGCTTGCACATGATGCACAACAGGCCGGTAAGCGATATGGATTTTCTGTCAGAGTATTCGAAAAGAAAAAGATCCAACAGCTTGGTATGGGCGGGGTGATCAGCGTGAGCAAAGGGAGCGAAAAAGATCCGCGGTTTGTGACAATGGAGTATGGAAAACAGTTTCGGAAAAAAGGAACGATTGTTCTCGTCGGCAAAGGAGTCACGTTCGATACCGGCGGCATTTCCATCAAACCGTCCGCCGGAATGGCAGAGATGAAAATGGATATGGGAGGAGCAGCTGCAGTGATTGGAACAATGCAGGCAGTCGCTCAACTAAAATTACAACGGCATGTTATTGGACTGGTCCCGTCTGTCGAGAATATGCCGAGCGGATCTGCGGTGAAACCTGGAGATATTATCCGACATTACAACGGAAAGACCTCCGAAGTGGACAATACCGATGCGGAAGGAAGGCTGATTCTTGCCGATGCTCTCTCCTACGCTGAGACATTCAAGCCGAAACTCGTCATCGATCTTGCAACATTGACCGGAGCGTGTGTTGTTGCTCTCGGACACTATGCCACCGGTATGATGGGGAATGATCAGGATGCGATGGATGCATTGAAGACCGCCGGTGATCGGTCGTACGACCGTGTGTGGCAGCTGCCGATGTACGATGAATATGAGAAACTGATCAAAAGCGACGTCGCAGATGTTAAAAATGTCGGCGGACGCTGGGCGGGTGCGATCACTGCTGGCTGGTTTCTGAAAAAATTCATCGGCAACTATCAATGGGTCCATCTCGACATCGCCGGTACGGCCATGCAGGAAGAACATCAGGAGTATATTCCCCGCGGCGGATCCGGCGCGGGTGTGCGATTGCTGGTAGAATTTCTGCGCAACTGGAATTAACTTTTCTCTACAAACATCAATCCGTAACGCTTATGCCATATTCAACATTTACATCGGAGATTCTTGTCCGTCCCGATGATATCGATATGAATAATCATGTCCATTTCACGAAATATTTGGACCTGGTTCTAGCTGCCCGGTACGAACAAATGGCACGCGATTATAAAATGTCCATGAATGAGTTCATCCGTCGAGGGCTGGGCTGGGTCGTCAACACCTGTCACGTCCATTATAAACGTCCGCTGATACTCGGCGATGTGGCAATTGTAAAGACCGCTATTCTGGAAGTTGGAACTACTACGGCAAAAGTGGGGTTTGAGATATTAAGAAAAGAGACGGGAAAACTTTCCACGGACGGATATTTTGATTACACTCTGGTAGACCTTCAAACCGGCCGTGCAGTAAAACTTCCCGATGACGTCATTCAAAAATACAGTATCTAATCATCCTTAGGGGAAATTCCAATGAAAGCATCATTCATCGCACTAGTCATTGCTGTCAGTTTCGTCTTTGCTGGGACACCGGAAAAAGTTGAGAACTTTTCACTGAGCGATTACAACGGAAAGAGTGTTCAATTGACGGATTATACGAATGCAAAAGCAATCGTCTTAATGTTCATTTCCACACAGTGTCCCGTCTCGAATGCTTATAACGAACGGATGACCGCTTTGTATAACGATTATAAGGAAAAGAACATCGCAATCGTCGGGATAAACTCCAATAAAGCGGAAACTCCGGAAGATATTAAGGAACATGCCCAGGATCATCAATTCGGTTTTCCCATCCTGAAGGATGTGAACAATGTCATCGCCGACAAACTTGATGCGAACCATACACCAGAGATCTATGTTATTCATCCTGCAACACTGGAAGTGCTCTATCACGGCAGGATCGACGATTCCCAACGGCAAGCAAAAGTGACTTCCAACGACTTGCGCAAAGCATTGGATGAGATCATTGCAGGAAAAAGCGTTTCCGTGAAAGAGACCAAGGCATTCGGCTGCAGCATCAAACGGGTGAATTAATGCTGCGGCGAAACAGCACACGATGCCGGACGATGCTGGCCGGAGTTCTTATAGTATTTTCTCTCTCTTCGTCACAAACCATTCGTACAATCGATGCTGACGGATTTGACTCCCTTCGTACCCACCGAAACGGGCGGACCTTGGTGCTCAATATCTGGGCAACGTGGTGCACACCCTGCAGGGAAGAATTCCCGGACCTCGTCACTCTCTCGAAGGATTTAAAATCGAAGACAGTAGATTTCGCAGCAATCAGCGTAGACTATCCGGATGAGATCGATTCCAAAATTTTGCCATTCCTGAAACCGCTGGCAGTCCCATTTCCGGTGTTTGTATCGGATTTTCCAGCAGCCGACCAACTTATCAACGCAGTTGATTCGACCTGGAGCGGAGCTATCCCAGCTACGATCGTCTATGCTCCTGACGGGAAGCAACGGATATTCCTGAAAGGAAAACATAGTTATTCCCAATTCAAAAAAGCCGTTGAGGATGTACTCGCGAAACCGTAACTTTCATCCATGATTACATTCCTTCCTCTCGGCGGCGCGAACGATATCGGCGCATCGTGTTACTATCTGAATATTGAAGGAACTGGGATCATTCTAGATAGCGGTACCCATCCCCGTAAGACAGGCAGGGATTCGCTACCACGTTTTGAATTGTTACAAGAGAAGAATGTCGATGTCGCCCTCATCTCCCATGCGCATCAGGATCATATTGATTCTCTTCCGTATCTCATTCAGCACCACCCGTACATCCGCATCATAACAACTCCGCAAACGCGTGCCATCGCAGAAATCACTCTGCATAATTCCGTGAACATCCTACAAGAACAAATGAAGGATGAAACCACAATACGGGCCTATACCCATGAGGAGATTGATCTGCTCATTCAAAGCATCGAATGGCAGGAATACGGGAAACAATTCACAGCAAATGGATACCGGCACTCCAGCGTCCATCCAGTTCATGCATCATTCCACGATGCCGGTCATATTCTCGGATCAGCAGGAACGTTGGTGGAACATAACGGTCGATCATTCTTTTACACCGGCGACATCAACATGGATAAACAATCGCTTCTTGCCGGTGCAACGCTGCCAGACCGGAGAGTCGACGTTGTCATTTTGGAATGTACGCATGGGTCCACCGATTCGTCGCTGCTCCCCTCTCGTACGGCAGAACAAGCCAGGCTTGCAACCGCTGCAAATAAAATTCTTGGGCGCGGAGGTTCCATTCTGGTCCCGGTTTTTGCCCTGGGAAAGATGCAGGAAATGCTTTCCATGTTCTGGAAACTGATGAAAAAAGGATCCATGGCGACAACCGATATCTACACCGGCGGTGTGGGACGGAAATTATGCAGCGTTTATGACAAGAACCGATATACCGTCGCTTACAATGATACCGATTTTGTCCTTGGCGATATTCCGCAAAAGGATTTGTATGATGTGGAACAGATCGACGATCTACTGCGCCATCAATGTATTGTGCTCGCCGGCAGCGGAATGGTCATTCCTGGCACACTCTCGTTCAAATTGGCTCAACGGTGGCTCACCAACCCCAAGGCCGGCATCTTTACCGTCGGTTATATGGACCCCGACACACCCGGGTATCGCATCAGCAATTCAAACAAAGGGAACCTGATCCAGCTGACCGATGCCCATGAACCGCAAAACGTTTCCTGCGATATCGACCGGTTCCGGTTTTCTGCACACAGCAATCGAGACGGTATCCTGTCGATCGTTGAAAAACTCCGGCCATCCACGGTAATTCTGGTGCACGGCGAACATGAATCGATCGATTGGATGGGATATTCCATCATTCAACAATTCCCGAACATAAAACTGCATGCCGCCGAGATCGGCAAACAGTTGACGATCTTTGAATAATAACTCTTCATCCTTTTCCACAATTTTCTTATCTTTTGTCCACTACTGGAATTTCATGCAGCACAGGAGAACAACACGAGTGAACACCGCTATGATGAATTACCGTGCGTTTGCAGCAGCGCTGCTACTCTGCTGTTTTTCGTTCCTTTCATTTTCCCAAGATGTCATTGTTCGTGAACAGACAACCGGGCAAGCGATACTGTTTGAGCGGTATGTGATCCAAAAGGATTCGGAGTATCAGATCATTATTCCCTTCCGAATCCGGTACGATTTTTTTGTCTTTACTCGACCAGTGACCGAACAATCTCAAGTGTATACCGCACATGGTGAGGTCAGTGTCGAACTTATTGATACCACCGGTACATCGATTGCGCGAAAGATACGGCAAATCGATCTCACGGCAGTTGATAACTCTACGTCTGCATTGAAAAATGACTATGTACAAAGTCTCTTTTCTTTTCAACTCCCTAAGGGACGATATACCGTCGTTTTTAAGGCAGAGGATAAAGAGTCACGGCGCCAATACGTTGACGACAAAAAGCAAACCGCCATACTCACAGACTCAAGACTTCTCTCCGGGCTCATTCCTGTCGAAGCTATCCATGAAGAAACATTCGTACTGTTCAATCTCGGCGGTGATGTTCTCTTTTCCCGGAACTACTCATTCATATTCCTTTCGAAACTCCGTTATACGACTGCGCACTACACCCTTTCCAAGGTGCAGTTAGATGATGAGGAAAAAGAAACCATAGAATCAAACGTTCCTGTTTCAATCGACGTGTTCAATACAACGACACTGGACACTATGACCAATGATCGATCCGTATCGTTAACGACCCGTTCCGACTCCGGTTCGAATGTGCATGTAATTCATATGAATGGTCTCCAATTACGGCAGGGGCGATATGAACTCGTTATGACCCTTCCCGATTCGACAAAAATTACTGCCCAATTCGGCGCACGATGGATGGATATGCCGATCACTTTAACGGACCTGGATGCTGCCATCGAACCGCTGCAATTCATTATGACAAAAGCGGACTATTCAGAGATGCGGCACGGCGGTCGTGCTTCGCGGATAAAGAAATTCGAAGAATTCTGGAAGAAGAAAGATGCAACGCCGGCTACCACATACAATGAAGTGATGCACGAGTTCTACCGCAGGGCCGATTTTGCATTTGCAGCGTTCCGGACCCTGAAGGAGATGAATGGTGCCATCACCGACCGCGGACGGATCTATGTTCTCTACGGCAAGCCTTCGACGACGGAACGATTGCTGGCGCCGAACGGTGTTCCGAAGGAGATTTGGAAATATAATTCACTCAACAAGATCTTTACATTCGAAGATCCTAGCAAACAAGGCAACTACAAACTCGCTGAGAATAAATGAAACCCATCATCGGTATCACCATCGGAGATTTTAACGGCATCGGCCCTGAAGTCACTTTAAAGAGTATTACCACACCCAAAATCCAAAAATCCATCCAGCCGGTCCTGATAGGATCATTCGATATTTTTCAACATTACGCAAAACTGTTTAAAAGTTCCGCTGAACTCGTTCCTGTCGAATCAATTAAGGGAAAATGGAAAGCGGGAACAGTCCCGGTACTGACCGTTCATTCCGTTTCGACGAAGAACCTCCAGATTGGTAAAAATGCGCCGGATGCAGGGGTCTGTGCCGGTATGGCCATCGAGCGCGCAATTAAATTATGCATGGACAAAGAGATCGATGCGATGGTTACGGCGCCGGTTTCCAAAGAAGCACTGCATTTTGCGGGATATAATTTCCCCGGGCAGACAGAGATGCTTGCAATGCTGACCCGTTCCGAACGAGTGACAATGATGCTGGTTTCCAAAACGATGCGAGTTGCTTTGGCAACAGTGCATGTTTCGCTTAAGAAGGTTTCTGAAAATCTCTTCATCGACCGCATCATAGAAAAACTCAACACTGTCCACGCATCATTGAAGAACGATTTCGGGGTTGCCCACCCATCGATCGCAGTGCTGGGATTGAATCCTCATGCAGGAGAGAACGGACAGATCGGATCGGAAGAACTGGAGATTATAATTCCCGCGCTTAAAAAAGCGACTGATCTAGGGATCACGGCGGAGGGTCCATTTCCTGCTGACGGTTTCTTTGCATCGCAGGCATATAAGAAATACGATGCGATTCTGGCAATGTATCACGATCAGGGACTGATCCCGCTGAAGATGAGCGGTTTTGACGAGGGAGTGAACTATTCGGCAGGACTGAAGATTATCCGAACATCGCCTGACCATGGGACTGCATTCAACATTGCGGGAAAGAACCAGGCCAATCCCGGCAGCATGATCTCTGCCATTGAATTGGCTACATCGATCATTGAACAACGGAAACGATAATGCTCGTAAAATTTGACGACGTCAGTGTATCATTTGAACATCATGCGATACTGCGAGATGTGAACTTCATGGTAGAGCCGGGAGAATTTGTCTCTCTTGTAGGAGAATCCGGCTCCGGCAAAAGCAGTTTGCTCCGTTTATTGTATATGGATCTTCTGCCGACACATGGCGTGGTGAAAGTCGGAGAGTATTCTTCCAAATCCATTACCTCACATCAGATCCCGTTTCTGCGCAGGAAACTTGGGATCATCTTTCAGGATTTCAAACTGTTAGAAGACCGAAACGTGTACGATAATGTGGCATTTGCTCTTCATGTGACCGGAGCTTCGTCCCATGTGATTAAAAAGAAGGTCGTTACCGTGCTTACGCAGGTAGGATTAGGACATAAAAGGAATGCGATGCCGCATCAGCTTTCCGGGGGTGAACAACAACGCATCTGCATTGCTCGTGCACTGGTAAATGAACCGTTTCTTATCCTTGCAGATGAACCGACAGGGAACCTTGATCCCGGCACTTCGCTGGAAATCCTGAAATTGCTGCTGGATATTAACCATCGCGGCACGGCAGTGTTAATGACTACGCATAATTATGATCTTGTACGGAAGGCCCAGGGAAAGATCATGCAAATCAAGGATCGGCAAGTGCGTGAAGTACAACTGAAGCAATAACTTCTTCGCTCGATATCAAGATGTTACGATTTCCCAATCCAGCGCACTCTTATTGAATTACTGTTTCCGAAAATGGAATGTCATATCCTTATCGGGCATAAAATTCGATCGCTTCCAATAATAAATCCTCTCAGCACCAACTGTGTATTCCTTATCCGGCGCAATAGAAAAGGATTTCATCAACATCCGTACATCAGTCCGCAATTTGTATTGTGCCGATTCCAACGCTCTCCCCCATTGTTGCGTCGATCGCAACACATACGTGACACTGTCTCCTGATGTGTGTTGACGATAGGCAATCCTATAGACAGCCGTATCATTGCCTGGCACCGAAAGAATGAATGTGAACCCGTCCGGCATTTGGGAAGTAAGAGGAATACCTGCCCCGGTAGCAACATTCATAACGTTCGCGTGTGCATCTGCAACAATTTCAAGGCGATTCCCGAACGGAAAATACATTACCTGATCGCGCGCAACAGGAGATGCATTGTAAAACCAATAGTACCCCTCAACACTGAACATTCCCCCTTCAATCTGCATGGTGATATCCTCTTGAATGAATCGAATTTCCTGTCCTTGCATCAGCACACAGGATATCGACAGCAACAGTAGAATACGATTCATTGTGCACTCACTTCAAAAAGACCAGTGAACCTGCTGCATACCGTTTGTCATCGGCAAAAAGAGAATAAAAATAGACGCCGGTGGAGACAGTCACCCCACGGTGATCGTTTCCGTCCCATGAATATTTCGTGCCCGTTGACATATTGATAGAACGGACCACTTTTCCCGCATTATCGGAAATCACTATCCGGCATGGTTTCGTACGAAGTTCTTCGGGAAGAGTGACGACAAAATTAGTGATTCCATTAAACGGATTGGGATAATTCAGGACTTGGACGGATGTGTGCGAAAGTACCGGCCGGGATTTTACCCCAACAATGTAATTTCGGAAATGTATATCCTTCACCAGCACGGAATCAGGATCAATATCAATGCGTATCGTATCAATCGGTTCCATTTGATAGATACCATTCAATGGTCCTACACGTACAGTAATGCACTCATAACGGCGGGAAAAGACCGATGTCGTAAACCAGGATTGATCGCCGAAAATAAACGCATTGTCTATGCCGAAATCACCGCTCGTGATTTTTTTACCATTCTTATCATACATATACCCTTGAAGATACCCTGTAGTTCCCGCGGTATCATTTGGACCTCCCAGCGTGGGGGTTTTATCTTTGCAGAACACGACATGATTTACCCTGCAAATGGAATATCCATCAGGAAGGAGTCCTATCACCGAGCCCGGCACATCGCCAAAAGGTAGAGAATCTACAAGGATGTGCGATGAAATTGGAATGTAACATATCACTTTAAGACAATCACCAGCGCGATTGAGTTTGAGCGGATGATCCAGACTGTCTGGTGTAATGACAACATACAGCGCGCCTTCCTCTATATGGTCCAACTTCATCCGTGCACTCCCGTCAGAAGCTGAGATGCAGATGCTGTCATAATCCTGGTGATGAAATACGGAACTATACCAAAATGTGATTTCGAGTTTCCAGTTTCCGCTTTGATCGATTGTGAGTTCGGAAATATGTGCTTGAGGATACGGAAGCGGATTTGCCGGAACACGTCCTGCAAGCAGGATTAAACACAAACACAATAACACTGCTGTACGGATTTGCATTATGTCTCCCTCCCGGATTCCGTTGAATTGCCCATCCCATTATCGGGAAAATCTTGTCATCTGTATAATGTAGTGTGTACAAATTTTCGGATTATCAAGGGAAAGAGCAAGCAGGAATATGGAACGTCGGGATTCCCCAGGAGCGGACTATCCGATATTGAAGAGGGAAAAAATATTTGTATTAACCGGCAACACGTTCAACCCGTCGAATTTCAGGGATGTCATGCAGTAAACGGCGTTCTACTCCTGCACGGAGCGTCATAATAGACATAGGGCAGGAAAGACAGGATCCGGACAGTTTGACTTCAACGAAGCCATCTTCGGTCACACGGACCAACTCTACATCTCCGCCATCCTTTTGTAAAAACGGACGGATGGCATTGAGAGACTGTTCTATTTTTTCAGTGATCGTCATTGCAGTGTATTCAGCGGACTGGAACTTTCTCCAATCCGCTGCAAAGGATTATTGATTGTTGCTGCCCAGCGATATTTCTATCGGAGCAGATTTCTTTGAAAAGTTGTTGATACTGATTTGCGCCGCCATGTTTCGAGCAATGGATCCGAAGATCTTTGCCGGTTCGCTTTGCGGTTCCGAATCCGTGATCGGCCGTCCGGAGTCGCTGCCGGCGCGAATCTTTGTGAAGATCGGTATCTCACCGAGGAACGGCACTGAAAATTGATCGGCAACTTTCTTGCCGCCGCCGTTGTCGAAAATATTCTCCCGCTCACCGCTTGCACTGACAAAATAGCTCATGTTTTCTACAACACCGAGGATCGGCACATTTACTTTTTGAAACATTGCCATACCGCGCCGGGCATCCGCCAGGGACATCTCCTGCGGTGTCGTAACGATCACGGCACCAGTGAGCGGAATTTGCTGAACGATAGTCAATTGGATATCGCCAGTACCGGGAGGAAGATCGAAAATAAGATAATCCAACTCACCCCAGTCGACGTCGGTCATAAACTGTTTTACCGCACCGCTCGCCATCGGTCCCCGCCAAATTACCGCTTGTGTGGAATCGATGAGAAACCCGATCGACATTACTTTCACGCCGTATTTTTCCAGCGGCAGAAGTTTTTGATTATGCAGCTGCGGTTTCTCGTTAATGTTGAACATCAGCGGAATGCTCGGTCCATAGATATCGCAATCGATCAATCCAACGCTTGCTCCTTCTCTTGCCAAAGACACTGCAAGGTTCACCGCGACGGTAGACTTTCCCACTCCCCCTTTGCCGCTGGCAACCGCAATGGTATTCTTCACGCCGGTCAGCACCGGCTGCGCCTGCATGTTCGCACGATGAGAAACGCTTGCAGTCATACTCACCTGCAGCTGCTCAATTTCCGGGATCGCCTCTCTCACTGCATGTTCTGCCTGCGCTTTCATCTCATCCTTCACGGGACAAGCAGGAGTCGTCAATTCAATATTGAAACTGACCTTCTTCCCTTCAATCTTGATCTCTTTCACAAAATTCAGCGCAACAATGTCGCGATGCAGATCCGGATCACGGACCGCGCGCAGTGCGTTCAGAATATTCTCATTGGTTAAAGCACTCATGGTATTTCCTTTTCCCTATTGATTTATATTTTCCTGTTTCTTCCATTCACTCTGCCATTCGTACTGCGGATGCGTCTGCGGCACAGCAAAAATCTTTCCCCCGAACCCGATATTCCTCCAGGTGACCATATTGACGGTTGTGGTCCGTGTCGCACGAAGTGCGGCTTCATTTACTGTAACATTATACTTCTTTGCTAATGTTCCTATATAGACATCGATCTTTTGTTGAATAAACTCATTCAGCCGTTTCCGTTGGAGAGAATCGGCAGAATTCTTCAGCGTATCGATGATATTGCGCAGCAGCAGTTTACTTTTATAGCTATCCATCCACACGGAAAGGTCATGCCGCACCTCCCCGGATTGCTGAATATTGCTCTTATATCCTTCCCGGGCAAGTAATTCATTCTGAATGGCAACCTTGATATTGCTGTTCAGCACGATTCTGATCCGTCCGCTGTCCAGCGGTTCGGGAATGGTCATGTACAATGAACTCAATCCTCTCAATATGTCCTGCAATGTCATATCCCCAGAAGTGATGGAGATAAAGACTTTTGACAAACTCTCTTTCAGTTTTTCGGATACCTGATCGACCGCGAACGTGTTGAATTGGTAGCCGCCTTGAGTATGATAACTGTTTGAATCCGCATACAACATTGCAATGATAGAATCTGCGAGAGTAAAGAACAATTGCGGATCGGCTTCAGCGCGCTGCTGTGCAGTGACTGTTGCGAAGACAAAAGCGGCAAGGGAATCCTCCTTCCGGTCTTTAATAATTGTATTCACTTTATGCATCCGGTCCGGAATGGAGAATTGGGCATTCTGCATATTGGTGGAGCGCTGCAGCAGATGGAACATCACCCAACCGTACTGTTGGGATTCCACCGGCAGCGTCACACTGTCTTTACCGAGTGCAAAGACGGCATCTTCGATTGGAATTTCACGGAATCCATAAGTGATATTGACTGTATCAACGGGAAGGGATAGAGAATCTATTGCGGATCGGACCGCACCTTTTTTATTCTTGCTTCGCTGAAATTTCTTATATAATGCATCACCGGTTTTTTTCGACGGCAGTGCAAGCACTTCTGCAATAATCTCCGTTGGGAACCGTTTCATACCGGCATTGGTTTCTTCCGGAGTGATCGTGATATTCGTCAGCACTTCCCGCTTATAGTACTCGTCCCGTACAAAAAGACGTTCAAGACCGTTCTGATATTCCAATGCCGAGGAATCCAGCCCGATATTTTGTGCGGCGGCTTCCATGGCGAGGAGTTTCTCCGCGACAAGGGAGTGAAGGAATTCCAACTTCGTCCGTTCAATACGGGACGGTTTGTCCCGGTTGGGCCACGGCATCAGCTCAAAGCGTTCCAGGAAATCTTTTGCAGAGATCTGCTGCGTGCCCACAGTGGCGAGGGTATCCAGCGGCAACACAGCGGGGCGATTTTCAAATTGGGCAACGGCGACCGATACCAACAATACACATCCAACAACAATTCTCATGCTACATGCTTCCCTGTCAATTGATATACTGCCTGCTGGTACAGATCGGCCGTCTTTTTAAGAATCTCGTCCGGCATCACCGGTCCCGGCGGTCTCTTGTTAAAATTGATGGAGAGCAGATAATCGCGGACAAATTGTTTGTCGTAGCTATTCTGCGCTTTTCCCGGTGAATAGGTTGCACGAGGCCAGAAGCGTGAAGAATCGGGCGTCAGAAGTTCATCGATGAGCAGCAGTTTCCCATCAATCGTTCCGAATTCCATCTTCGTATCGGCGATGATGATCCCTTTGCTTTCAGCGATCTCTGAAGCGCGTTTGAAGATCTTTATGGCAACTTCTTTCACCTGTTCACTCCGTTCTTTTCCCTCCCGCGCGATCATCTCATTGAACGAAATATTCTCATCATGGATACCGATCTCCGCCTTCGTGGATGGAGTGAAGATCAGTTCCGGAAGTTTCTGGCTTTCCACCAGTCCGGGCGGAAGTGCAATGCCGCACACAGTTCCGTTGGTGCGGTAGTCATTCCAGCCGGAACCGGAGATGTATCCCCGTACGATACATTCCACCGAAAGCGGGTTGGATTTCTTTACCAGCATACTGCGACCGCGCAGCGTTTCCGCATACGGCGCACAGGCGGCAGGAAACTCATCGACATTAGTCGACACGACATGGTTCGGAATGATATCCTTTGTCTGCTCGAACCAGAATGCAGAGATTTGCGTCAGCACTTTCCCTTTGGAGGGTATGCCTTGCGGCATGACGACATCGAATGCCGAAAGCCGATCTGTTGCCACAAATAACAAATACTCGCCGACATCGTAAATGTCCCGTACTTTTCCCCGTTTCAGGAATTTCAATGCGGGAAAATTCGTTTCTGTGATCGCATTCATAATTGGTCTCTCATTGAAACTCAGCAAGAAGCGGCAGTGCTTCCTGCAGACGTTGAAGATATTCCTGTTTTGGTATTTCGCTACACCCCAATGTCGCGAGGTGATTGTTTTGGTATTGCGTGTCGAGAAGAATAAATCCCCGTTCCTTGAGCCGCTTCACCAAATAGACCAGTGCAACTTTAGACGCGTCGGTCATACGGCTGAACATCGATTCGCCGAAAAACGCTCCGCCGAGCGACACTCCGTATAATCCACCCACCATATTGCCATTGCTCCAGCATTCCACGGAGTGGGCAAATCCAAGACGATGAAGCTGCAGGTAACTCTGGATGATAGTTTCTGAAATCCAGATATCTTCCCGTACAGCACATGCACGGATCGTCGATTCAAAATCGGAATTGATCCGAACCTCAAAGATCTTATGACGGATTGTCCGCCGCAGGCTCCTCGAGATCTTCAACCCATTAAGAGGGATGATCCCTCGCAGTTCCGGCGAGAACCAATGGATCTTACCGTCGGCACCATCCGCCATTGGGAACATGCCGTTGGCGTACGCATTCAGCAAAAAATTGCTGTCGATAATCTTGGTGCCGGTTGGTAATGTGGTATAAATTCTCACGGTCTAAAAATACAATGCCGAGTCTTCATCAATAAAGAAGAACTCGGCATTGGTTTATATCACTTGAAACGAACCTGTGCAGGAATCGTTATTCATCCCCAAAACTGGTGCCAACAGCACGCGCAGTGCGGATGATCTCGCCATCCACGGGAACAAGACGCTGTCTGGAGATCGCGTCTTTAATGGCTACGCTGGAAACAGTCAATCCACGCAGACTCACCATACGTCCGAATTCGCCATTGACAGCAAGTTCGACCGCTTTGGTTCCATACCGCGTCGCCAGTACCCGGTCATATGCTGTCGGGCTTCCGCCGCGCTGCAAATGTCCGAGAATGGTCGTGCGTGTTTCCAAACCAGTTTCCTGAGAGATCCGGCGGCCCACATGTTCGCCAATACCACCGAAACGGATCGGATCTGTTCGTTTCACATCTGTTTCTTTAATGACGATTTCTTCATCAGCCGCTTTTGCACCTTCTGCAATGCAGACGATACTGTACCGGTTTCCGCGCGTGCTCCGTTCAATAACCCGGCGCATCACACTTTCCCATTTGAATGGAAGTTCGGGCAGCAAAATGATATCGGCACCGCCGGCAAGCCCGGCTTCGAGCGCAATCCATCCTGCATACCGTCCCATCACTTCAATCACCATCACACGATGGTGGGCGGAAGCAGTAGTGTGCAGACGGTCGATCGCTTCGGTTGCAATAGAGAGCGCAGTATCGAACCCGAATGTCTGATCGGTCGCATCCAGATCGTTATCGATTGTTTTCGGGACGCCGACGATATTCATTCCCAGTTCAGCGAGCTTATTGGAAATGTGCATTGTACCGTCGCCGCCGATCGTAATAATTGCATCCAGGCCCCAGCCTTTGTAGTGCTTCAGCACCCGTTGCGATGCATCGACAATTTCCACGCCGTTCATGCCTTCGGTGGGATAATGGAATGGGTCCCCTTTATTGGAGGTGCCAAGTATCGTACCCCCTTCTCCGATAATGCCGGCGATATCGTCGCGGGAAATCTCCCGCATCTTCCCTTCCACAAACCCTTCGAAACCGTCTTCGATACCGACGATCGTCAGGCCGTAGTCGTTCATCGCAGGCTTTGCGACTCCGCGAATAACGGCGTTGAGTCCGGGACAGTCACCGCCACCGGTAAGAATGCCCAAACGTTTAATTTTTTTTGTTGTCATAGCCCTGTGTTTTTTCTCCAAGATTCAGTCGTAATTTCACCAGTTATGTCAATGTAATGTACGAAAAAATGAGAACTCTTTAAAGTTATTTTTTATTTTCTGGCGATCGCCCGCTCCAATACCTCTTGATTATGAAGAGAATGTTCATTGCGTACCAGCGGCTCCGTTCCCTGCAAAATGCAATCCGAGAAATGTTCCACTTCCAGCGTGTAGAGATCTGGAACACGGATCTGTTCCGTTTCCACCCGGTCAAGTTTTCCATTGCTGCCGTATTTCAGCTCCAGCACTGTCTCAACATTGCTTGGAGTGAACTGGTATGCGGAGATCGAACCTTTGGTACCGAAGAATTCAATGAATCCCTGCCGGTACGGCGTTTCATAGGATGAAAAGATGGTGGCAAGTGTTCCCGAAGCGAACCGAAGCGAAAGCATGCTCGTCGCTTCAACATTCCCACCTGCACGAACAGGTCGCATGTGATTTTGCACATCCTCAACCCGTTCATCGTTTAGGATGAAACGAATCGTGTCAAGGCAATGGATGCCAATATCAAACAACGGTCCCCCACCAGCCGCATCGTGTTGAAGCACCCAACGCCGCTGCGACATTCCAACATCATAAATGAAATGCGACTGGGCAGCGATGATCTCTCCGATCATTCCGGATTGGACGATTTCCTTCATCCTTCGGACAAGAGGGGAAAACCGAAGCATATGCCCGACCATAAATTTAACACCAGCTGCATTGCACACACGAACCATTTCCGCCGCCTGAATTGCAGACACCGCCATCGGTTTTTCCACAAGGACATGCTTCCCTGCTTTGGCTGCTGTGAGCGTTTCACGATAATGCTCAGAATTTGCGGAAACGATAAATACTGCATCGATCTCATTGGAAGCGACAAGCTGTTCAACCGAATCAAAGAAGAGAGGAATACCGTGCTCCTGTGATTTTTGTTTCGCAGCATCCAGAGATCGTTTTTGAATTGCGACTAATTCTGCGTTGCGGGCAGAACGGATCGCCGGCATGATGGCGCGTTCCGCAAATGCGCCGAAGCCGATGATGCCATAACGAATTTTTTTCATGGAAGTGATGATTGATAGGAAAACAGATGCGGGACATTACCCGTCCCGCTGGATGGCGTTGTATAATTATTGACCTGTTTGCGCTGTAAACTTTTCCACTTTATATTCTACCGGATCCACGGATTGCAGATAGCGGAAGATCGACCGAAGATCGCCATCGGACATTCCGGCATACATCGTCCATGGCATTACTGAGTTCAACTCATGCGGATTGACCGGTTTATTGCGTCCAACCAAATCACGATATACTTTGAATTTCCCAAGAAAATCTTCCGCTGTCCACAACCCAATTCCTGTTTCTTGGCTTGGAGTCAGATTCGCGGAACGGACAATATCACCGGATGGTAAATGAAACTCAAACCCGCCTGCAAGAAACATTCCCGGAAGTTGTTCACCTTTCTCACGTTTCGTGTGGCAGTCACCGCACGCTGCTATCGTTGCCAGATACTGTCCGTATTTCAACGTGTCTGAAGGATCCGGGCGAGTACCAGGCACAGCATCTTTCGGAATTGTCCGGACGATCAGATTCATCGGAAAATCGAACTTCGCATCGGGATAAGAACCTTCGATCGGCTTCAATGTCCTCAAGTATACAATAATAGATTTCACATCTTCCGGATCCATTTTCCCGTACGACAGGTAGGGCATCAGCGGGAACACCGGCTCACCGTTTTTGCGTACTCCGGTAGTGATCATCCGATAGATCTCGCCGTCAGTCCAATCCTTTAAATTGAACGGCGTAATATTTCGTGCATAAAACTCACCGGGCACTCCGGCACTTTGTTGATCGAATTTATCTCCCCCTTTCCCCTGCGTCCCTTCAACAACCGGACCGGAAAACTTTGACCAGTCTCTCGTTGAATGACAGTCTATGCATACGGAAACATGATTCGCCAAATATTCTCCCCGTGCGATCATTTCAGGGGTCGCATGGATAGTCACCGACGTTGGAGGACTGACCTTCGGAAAGGCTAGCGAAAGATAGCCGACCAACACAACCACAACCAGGACAAAACCTCCGACAACATATCCCGCAATTCTTACCCACTTTTGCATATGATCTCCTATCTTTTTATTGAAAAAATGTGTCTTAAATTAGAAATATTTTCTTGATTGTCAAACCAATTGAGAGGTATCTTGTAGAATGAAAATTTCGTTGTACATCCTGAAACGCCATGCAGCCCCGTTCATTGGATCGTTCCTGTTCTTGATGTCGGTCTTTGTCCTTCAATTTGTCATGAAGTTCATGGATCAACTCGTGGGAAAAGGATTAAGCGGCGCCGTGATCGCAGAATTGATGATGCTCAATCTGGCATGGATGGTCGTCCTTGCAGTTCCTATGGCAGTACTTGTGGCGACACTGATGGCATTCGGCGCAATGGCGTCCACGAACGAGGTAACAGCAATGAAAGCGGGCGGGGTCAGCCTCTACAGGATGATGGTTCCCGTTGCAATAGCCGCAGTAGTAGTGACGTATTTGATGATCGAATTTAACAACAAAGTCCTACCGGAAGCGAACCATCGGTCTAAGACCTTGACGATCGATATCCGGAGGAAAAAGCCAACCATCTCCCTCATTCCCGGATTGTTCAATCAGGACATGCCGGGGTACAGTATGCTGGTGCGCAAGACGTTCGAAGCTTCGAATGAATTAGAAGGTGTGACGATCTACAATCATTCCGATCCGAACAAAAATACGGTCATCACAGCAAAACATGGTTCACTCTCCTTCTCCAGCGATTATCGAAAATTAGTGATGGACCTGTACGACG
>Ga0172379_10005132_pt1 | contig 18591 bp, 12 predicted proteins | sample GrowelOW334metaG_FD_119756 | JGI IMG/M metagenome (GOLD analysis project Ga0172379, IMG submission 119756) | Groundwater microbial communities from an aquifer near a municipal landfill in Southern Ontario, Canada - Groundwater well OW334 metaG | ecosystem: Environmental > Aquatic > Deep...
CCATATCAGCCTGAAAACTCATCAGCTCTTGGCCCCAGCCGACGGCTAGCACCGGCGACGCCGAGACATCCGGCGGCTGCACGCTCACTTTGCCGGCCGCGACGTTGACCAACAAGCCGTTAACTTCGGCGCGGGCGAGCATGAAATCCCAGTCGCTGCAGTAATACTGCACCAGCTCCGGATATTGCAGCGTCGTCGCCGCGACCTCGGCGCTCAGGCCGTGCGCGGCGACCAGCGTGCTGATGATGTCGCTGTCTTTTTGATCGACGTAGTTGGCGTTCTTGCGGCCGACGGTCATTTTCGTCGCGGCGTCGCGGCACTCAATGATCAGGCGCGAGTAATTGCCGTCGCCGATCTTGACGCCGAAGCGCACAACGATGCCACTAAACAGCGGCGTGACCGGCGCGTCGCTGTTGTTGCCGCTGATATACCGGGCGCTGACGGTTACCGCAGCGCCAGGCGCAAACAGGGCTTCATCGGCAACGGCGAACGCGCCGGTTGGCATATCGCCGTCGTCGATGATGATTTCGGCGTAGGGAATGCGGTTTAACGCCATGCGTATCGTGACCGACATCAGATTGAGGTCTGGCTGCGCGGTGCCGTCGCAGCTGAGCGTGACGCTCAGCGCGCCGTCGGTGTTGTCATTGGGCGATGGAGCGGACATCGGCGTTTATTCCAGCGGCGGAAAATGTAGCTGCAAGCCGGGCGCAAGATTGCGGAACTGCCGCAGGCCGTTGAAGCGCGCAATTTCCGGGTAGTAGCGGCTGTCGCCATAGATGCGGTGGCAGAGCAGCGGTAGCGTGTCGCCTTCGCGAATAACGACGACATGGCTGAGATCCGGCGATGAAGAATCAGCGCTGAGCTTTTCCTCCTCGCCACTCATGTAAGACTCGAACGTCAACGCCGCTGTCGCGCGGAGCGGATCGCCGCTCGGCTTGAACAAGGTGTAGTCGGTACTAAACGCGGTGAGGCGGCCGACAAACAGCGTACTGCCCCAGAGAATTTGCAGAATATTTGGCTCGTGCTGTTGGCCGTTGAATTTATAGATCACGCCGTTGACAGCATCGAGCTGGCCTTCAACATCGGCTGGCAACGTTGCCTCTGGCGCGCGCGGCACGACCCCGGTGCCGTCGAATATCACGCTAAAACTCAGCGTGCCGGGCGGCATTTGATTGAACTTGCGGCCAGTGCCGGTATCGCCCATCGGCAACGGGTTGTCGTAACAGATCTTGCGTTCGAGTTTCAGGCCCGACGGATTGATCAGCAGCGCAATCGAGTTCTGTTCGCCGGTGAGCGGCGTTACAACGCCCTCGCTGACTTCGCAGGCGGTCATCGTCAATGGAATCTTTTCGCCGGTAACAGAGAGCATTTAGCGTTCCTTCAGGCGTTCGAGCAGCTGCAAGACCCAGCTCTGGCACTCGGTTAGCACTTCTTGCTTGATTTTCTCGGTCTCGGAACAGCAACTGCTATCCGCGGCCGTTTGTTTCTTATCCGATTCTTTGCCGCTATCGTTCGCGGCCTCGCCGATGCTCGACTTGATCACCATCTGCCGCACTTCGATCGCCATGGTTTATAACGTCCGTGTCATCGTCAGATACGCGAGTTCGATTTGCTCAATCGCCACTTCGCTTTTTTCGGAATTGAATGCGTCGATTTCCCAGCCCAGCGGGAACGCGTTGGTCAATGACCACATTCGCAGCGCGGTGAGGTCTGGACTCAACAGGCTGATCAACACCGTTTGCGGCAAGATCGGCGCCGAGAGTCCGCCTTCGAGTACCGACTTGCACCATTGCACCAGCGGCGACGACAAGCTGGATATGCCGCGCTTCAGGCGCAGTTTTTGTTGCTGCACGCCTTTCGGGAGCCGGTGGATGTAGCGGTTTTCGCCGCCTTCGCTGTAGTCCTCTGTTTCCATGCTGAGTGCGAGTCCGGAAACATCTTGAAATGAGGCATCAAGTGGATTAATTACGTTGCCGATGTTGACGCTGAAATAGAACGCAACCGGCGGATAACCGAAATTCCATTCGGGGGGGACGGCGTCAGTCATCGGCGTGCGCCGTAGCAGCATCGCGCCCCATTCCGCCGCGCGGGGCGGCGAAACGGGGTGTAGTTCGGCGTTATTCGCGGCACGAACACGGTTGCCTAGCCGTTGGCGATGGTGAGGCCTTCGTGTGCGATCTCGATTGTCTCGATCGCCACTTCATTGCCCTGCGCTTTTAAGTCGGTGCCGGTGATTTTCGTCGGCCAGGCGTTGGCCAGCGTCCAGACCATGGTATTGCCGCCGGCTTCGTCGAGCAGGCTGATCGTAACCGGTACGCGTTTGATAACGTTCATCTTGATCTGGTTAAACCAATCCCAGAACTTGTTATCGCCTTTGAATACGCCCTTTTTCATCGTCACGTTGCCGTACTTTTTCAGCCCCGGCATCTTGATTGTCGAAAATACCGGGCTATCGCCGTGGCGGTATTCAATCGGCTGGGCTTCAACGTCCAGCCCTGAGATTTCTTCGAACGACATTACCGCCGAGTCCCACTTCACCATGAAGTGGAATTTTGGAATCGGCCATACATTAGGTGATTGCTTCGAGCCATCGTCTGCCATGGAAATTCTCCGTCAGTATCAATATCGGTTAGCGCGCCGCTCAGGATTTCTGCATCTGCTGCTGGAACGTGATCTCGATGAATTCCGCCGGTCGCACCATCGCGACCAACACGGTGACGCGCAGAATGCCTTCGAGAATGTCGTCCGGCGTCATCGTTTCGCCGAGGCCAACGTGGACGCTGAAGGCGTCTTCCGGCGAGGCGCCGGCCAAGCCGCCGCGCTTCCAGATATTGGTGAGGAAGTTCTGGATCATGCTTTTGATCGTCAGCCAGGTGCCGGCGACGTTCGGCTCAAAGACCAGTGCCTTGGCCGCCAAGCGGCAGGATTCTTCGAGCATGATCATCGTCCGGCGAACGTTGATGTAGCGCCAGTCGAGGCTATTGCCGTCGAGCGTACGCGCGCCCCAAACCAATACGCCTTCGCCGATGAACGCCCGGATGGCGTTGATCGACTTGCCCTGCGTGGTGACGTTCAGATCTTCCTGATCGACCGCCGAAATGCTGACCGTCGGCGAAATCACACCCGCAAGGCTGACGTTGGCCGGTGCTTTCCAGACGCCGCGGCTGTTGTCGATCATCGTGTAGATGCCGGCCATCGCAGCACTCGGCGGCATCAGATTCAGCTTGCTTTTAGCCTCGGTCATGATGGTGTTGAACAAGCCGCTGATCGTGGTCAGCGTTTTATTCAGCAAGGCTTTGTTGGTCAGAATCGCTTCTGGCGTCAGCGCGGGTGCGACGGTGGTCCAGTCTTTGTCGATATCCGCCACCGCGCTAAACCATTCGGTCGCTTTCGGCGGCGCACCGGCCGGCAGCGCGGCGGGTAGGCCGAGGTCAACGAGCAGCAGTTCTTTCAGTTTGTCGGTCGATTCGATGTTCTCGTAGCTGAGATCTTTATCGCCGACGATGGTCGTGTTCAGCCACGGATAATAGGCGGCGGCAAAGTCGAGATAGTTGATGCCGAGGTCGTTACGGAACGCTGCGACCGGATCGCCAGCCGGGTCGTTGCGAGGTTTGTCGCCGCCCCAAACGTCGAGGATGGCAACGCGGTTTTTCATCTTGCCGCCGCAGTGGGCGAGAACCGCCTGCTGCAGGTTGATGCAGTCCGGCTCGGCAAACTGTATGGCTTCAGGAATCACGACCATCGTCGGCTCCTGCTCTTTCAGCAGTTCATCGACGCCGGCTTTGACTTTGTCGAGATCGAGATCGTGTTCGTAGTCGCCGACGGAGACGATGTAGCACGGGCCGCCGCCGTTCTGGAAAAACAAGCGCAGCGCGTTGTACAGCGTAAACCGGCCGCCATCTTTGCCGGCCGGCTGCAGCAACTGATATTCCTTGCCGGCGATTTTGAAGTCGGCGAGCAACGAAGGATCGGTTTTTTCAACGATGTTGAAACGGGGATTCGGCGCAAAGCCGAAGTATTGGTGGTATTCCGCCATCGAACTGATGCGCCAGGGTTTCATCGCCAGCGGCTTGTTCCGGTTATCTGCCACTTGCGTGTGACCGATGAACGCCGGAACCGCTGTGGCGACTTCCACCACGGAATTGGGAAACGCATTTTTTTCGACGATATAGACGCCGGGCGTCTTCATTGCTGCCATCGCAAGCTCCTGGTGATGCGGTTATCGGTTAACGAAGATTTCGGAGACAGTGCTGGTGGCATCGTCGGCGTCTTCGCGGTACAGGCCACGCGGCGCGGCGGCCGGCAGGCGTTGAATCAACACCTTCTCTGGGGTGCTTGATGAATCGCGTAGCTGAAAGCGTTGTTGCGGCCGCTCTTGCAACTCGATTGCCGTGCTTGAGCGGATGACCAGCGCCCGGCGGCCGTCGGGCAGCGTTTCCGCGCTCGGCGGGCTGAACGCGACTTGGTTCTGCGGATCGACCAAGCGCAGCGTGTGGTCCTGCCAGTCGCCCAGCAGCAGGTATTTCCAAACCGTGCTGCGGGCGTGCAGCTGCAGGCGGTAGTCGCCGCCGAGTGCGGCTTCCCAGTCGGCTTGCGTGCTGCTAGTGCTGGCGTTGATCGGCAGCACGATGACGCCGAGCGGGATTGAGCACGCGGCCGGCGGCCGAGCCACCGGCGCAGCAGACGCGGGCTGAGCAATGAGTTGACCGGGGTCTGCGGGATCGACGTGGTATTCGACCGGCGCGCGCAGATTCGCGCTTTCGGTGTAGTAGGCGCTTTGCCAGTCACGCGAGCGCAGTTCAAAGCGCAGCTGGCGCGGCGTGCCGTCTTCGTCCAGGCGTTCGCTCCAAATGCCGGCCAGGCGCATTTCTTCGGCGATCAACGCCAGGCATTGGCCGTCGTTATGGGTAAGCAGGCTGAATCGTTCGAGGAACGCCTGTGTGGACGGCGCTGCGACGAACTGGAGATCGCGCGCGCGGCCATCGAGAAAGTAGTCGTGGCGGACATCCACGCGCGCGAACGTGCGGTAGCGGGTCATTGCCGAGGTTCGCAGTGGTGAGCGCTCACGGCAGCGCCTCGACTTGCGTTTCGAGTACGGTGTTGCTGCGGCCGGTAACGGCGTTGCCATCCAGCGCGACCATGCGGACGCGGTATAGCACCGATGGCAGATAATGCCCGCCGTGGATGCTCCACAGGCTGTTCATCTCACTGTTATTTAGATTCTCGATGTTCAGCACCAGCCGTTCGAGTCGCGTGTCCATATCGCGGCTATTGTGGTGATCGAACATCGGCATGCTTTGAAAATAAGCGATGGCGCTGGATAGAAATTTCAATGCTTCGGTGTAGTTGCCGCCAGAAAAATTAGCGGCGCAGATCACCATCAGGTTTAAGAAAATCGGCGGATTACGCTGCAGCGTTGTCGGCTGGCGGACGTCGCCGCGTTCCGGCATGCGGTGGGCGGCGGTATCGCGTTCGATGCCGCATAGAAACAACACCAATTTATTATTTACCGCGGGCGCTTGGGCGCCGCTTTGCTCGTGCAAATTAGACAGCACGACCAAATCTTCAGGAGCCTGGAAGCTGCGCCGGAAATGTTGGTTGAGCTGGCCGGCGATATGACCTAGCGCGGCGTCAATCACGGATCCTGATCCTAGTGTTGGCGTCCCGCATCGGCATTTTGCAAGTCCCTTCGGTTGATCTCCCGGTAGGAACGATAGGGGTGATCAGCAGGGGCGCCTATCGGCAAAATGCTGATTTTCAACTGCGGTTTTGCTGAGACGCCGCGCCGCTATCGGTAGCAATGGCGCGGAGTAAGAAGCCGACGGCCACGCGGTCGCCTGCCGGGCGAAGTTGCGGCGGTGCGTTTGCGATGCGTTGGTGTTACGAAGGGTCGGTTTCGCGGACGGCTGCGGGCGACTCGGTCAGGCGGTACAGGGCTTGGAGTGCGGTTTCGAATTCATCGCCGATCTGTGCGAGCAGCGTCGCCATTTGCGTTAACACGCCATCGTGGGCACGGGTGCTGAGCTCTTCGCAGAGCTGGGCTAAGCGCAATGCGCCGACATAACCGCTGCCGCTACAGAGGTTGTCGGCGATCTCGGCTACCGTTGTGCCGTCGCGGCGCGCGGCGGCATCGTGCAAGGCTTCCAGCTGCAAGTAGCCGTTGCTGGCAAAGTTATCGATGATGCGAGCGACTAAACCGCATTGCTCAGGCCGCTCCAGGCAGAGCAGTTGACTGAGCACCGCGGTGTCGATGGCACCCGCTTGTACGGCATCGAGTCCGACATTTAGGGCATCGAGTTGGCTGGGGTCCAGCCAATTCAACAAGGTTTGTTTGAGCTGGGATTGGGTAAAGGGTTTGGCCAGGAATCCGTCCATGCCGGCGGCAAGGCAGTCTTCACGATTGCCGGGTTGCAGGTTCGCGGTAACGGCGACAATCGGCTTATGCGGTACGCCGAGTTCGCGCTCGGTCTGCCGGATTGCAGCGGTTGCTTCCAGGCCGTTCATTACCGGCATGTGGCAATCCATCAGAATGAGATCGAACGGTTTTGCCGCGCAGGCTTCCAGCGCTTTGGCGCCGTTACTGGCGACGGTACAACGGACGCCGAGACGGATCAGCGACTCGGTGGCGACAACTTGATTGATGCTGTTGTCCTCGACCAACAAAACCTCCGGCGCGCGGCCTTCGCTGAAGGGTGGCGCTGTAGTTGTGCTGAGCGGCGGTAGGCTGACGTTTCTGATTTCGGGCGTGGTCGCCGCCAAAATAATTTCGTTCGGTGGCGTCGTAATGGCAGCGATGGGCGATGATTCCACTGCTTTATCCAGCGTCAGCGTAATCTTGAAGCGGGCGCCGTGGCCGAGCGCGCTATCGAGTTCGATCGAACCATTCAGTAAGCCAACCAGTTGTTTGACAATGGCCAGCCCCAGACCGGTGCCGCCGTAGCGCCGAGTCGTGGTTTCCTCGGCCTGCACGAACGACTCGAAAATCCGTTCCTGCTGTTCGGGTGCGATGCCGATGCCGGTATCGGCGACGATGAGATCGACTGTCAGCGTCTGTTCGGTTTCGGCACGGACATCGGCCGTCACTTCAATGGTGCCGCTGCCGGTAAATTTAATCGCGTTTGACAGCAGATTGGTGACGATCTGGCGGATGCGCGTCGGATCGCTATGGACCCGTAGCGGCGGCGTTGTTGGCAAGGCTAGCGATAACAGCAAACCTTTGGCCGAAGCGCGCCCGGAAAACAGGTCCACGCATTCTTTCAGCGCCGTATGCAGGTCGAAGTCGATGCAATCGAGATGCAGGCGCCCCGATTCGATTTTGGCGATATCGAGCACTTGATCGATGATTTCCAGCAGACCTTCGCCAGAGCGGTGGATGATATCGACGAGACGGTGCTGGCGCTCCGGCAATTTCTCGGTCAGCAGGAGTTCTGACATTCCGAGCACACCGTTCATCGGGGTTCGAATTTCGTGGCTCATCTTGGCCAGAAACTGGCTCTTCGCGATGTTCGCTGCTTCTGCGGCCTCTTTCGCGAGCAGTAGCGCCATATTGGTTTCGATCAGCTCGGCGTTGGCTCGGCTCAGGCCGGCACGCGCGCAGTCGAGGCTGAGCGCGGCGCGACCGACTTCACTGCGTAACAAGTTGTAGCTGTCGGCAAGTGCGCCGAGCTCGTCGTCCGAGCGCCGTTTGAGGAGCGGAATTTCGAGCGCCTCGTGGGTGGTTTCAAAATCGCCGCGGCCAAGCGCGTCCATTGCATTCGAGCAGCCGCGGACGGTTTCGCTGGCGAGCTTGCGCACGGCGCTGCTGACTTCGTCGGCAGCGTGGGCAATGATGCCGGGCAGGACGATGCCAACGGTGATCGTCAAGATCGCAACGGCGACGAATATATCTTCCAACGCAACAATCAGCGGCTGGTCGGTCTGTGGCAATTGGCTGACTGCCAGGATATAGCCGGCGCCATCGAGCGCGAGCACTAACAACATGGCGCCGGTGAGTTTGACGTGCAACGTATGGCCGAGCGCTGAGAGCCCGGCACGACGGCGGTTCTCTATTTTTCGCCAGGCGTAGAGCGCGGCGCCGGAGTAAGCCATCGCGAGGCCGAAGACGACCGTCGGCAGGCCGAATTGTTCGAAGCCGAGCAACGTCGACAAGCCCCAAATGCTCGCGGCACCGAGGCCGAGCGCGATGGTGCCGCGCGGCGCACGGTACGGACGAGGGCGCTCCGGTGCGTCCCGGCGCAGGAGCCAGACTGCGACGCTCGGCAAGCAGATGCCGATCAGATACGTGAAGTTGGCGGCGGCGACGAGCCAGATTGGATCACCGATTGCCAGAAACAGTATGGCGAAGCCAGCGGTTGCGAGCGTCGCGACCCACGGTGCGTCAGTGCGCAGCCGACGCGCTAGAAAACGTGGCGCGAGGCCGTCTTCTGAGAGCTGCGACAAGGTCCGGGCGGCGCCAGCCAGCGGCTGCATCGTGCCGTGAAACATATTGAACATCATGAACCAGATCGCGGCGGCCTTGGCCGAGCTACCGAGCCACGGCGCAAACGTTGGGCCTAGCGCCGTCGCCAAATCGCCGCCGAGCGGCTCAGGGCCGAGCACGCCGAGCCAGACCACCGGAATGACGATGAAATAGATCGCCGCCATGAATCCGCTGGCGAGCATCGCGCGCGGCACATTTCGGTTGGGATTGATGGTCTCGCCGACATGGCAGGTTGCGGCTTCAAAGGCCGGCGCCGCGAAGCCGATCAAATAGAGCCCCGCCATCAACGAGGTGATTTGGCCGAATAGGCCATCGAACGGCGTCGTCAGATGAAAATCGGTGGCCTGATGCCAGTCGACCGTGCCGGCAAGGATCGGCGCTAACGACGAAACGAACGCCAACAGCGCCGATGCCGTGGCAACGGGAACCGCAACCCGCGTAACCCACCTGATGCCGAGCAGATTCACCAGCGTGAAAAGAACGATCAGCACCCCGGCCATGAACGGTATTGGCACATTGGGCAGATACCAAGAATGAATTGCGGATGCCGAGAACAGGGCTGTTAAGCCGCAGGTTGGAATCCAGCCCCACCAGTAACAAACGCCGGTTAGCGCTGAAAGAATCTGGCTATACGGTTTAAACGCTTCGGTGCAGGCGGCGGCGATGCCGCCAACCCGGTTCGGCGACATCAGCACCAGTTCGGTCCAACCCGGCGCGGCGGCGAAGCTCAGCAGCAGGCCGATGATCAGCAGCGGCACCGCGGCGCTGCCTTGGCCGGGAATTGCGCCCTGGCCGGCGAACAGTGCGGCGATCAGAAATAAGCTCTGATTGCTGCCGCCCATTGCCAGCGCAGTCGTTCCCAGCCAGCCGATCTGGCGCGGGTGCGGTGCGGGCGCGGCGTCGAGGGTGTCGGATGGGGACATCAATAAGATTTCGTATGGCGTGCAGTGTGGCCACTGTTGCCGTACAAGTCTTGTGCTCGTCTGCTTAGTATGTTTTTTTGTAGTAATTCCGTTAAGCGGAATAATTTTCAACGGGTTGTGCGAGTTTGAATTTCTGTTTACGTCAAAAACTCGGCGAATTCGGCAGATTGCTCCTCGGCGCGCACCGAACGCCTGTTCGACAAAAGCCCCGTTTTATATCGGTTTTATCGGTTACGCTTAATTCGAGACAAGCCCGAATAGGGATCGGCGCATAATTCCGTTATCCTTTTGCGCCATTTTTCCCCGTGATCAGAGGCTACCTGTGGAGTTCACTCTCGCTGCACGCGTTGGTCGCATCAAGCCGTCGCCAACACTCGCCGTTACCGCCAAAGCCGCCGAACTCAAAGCGGCCGGGCATGATGTGCTCAGCCTCGGCGCTGGCGAGCCGGATTTCGATACGCCAGCCCACGTTCGGGCCGCCGCGACGAAAGCCATTGCCGATGGCTTTACCCGCTATACGGCCGTCGGCGGTACGCCGTCGCTGAAGAAAGCGATTATCGCCAAACATCAGCGCGACAACGGCCTGGAGTACACGCCGGCGCAGGTGTTAGCGTCGGTTGGCGGCAAGCAAGCCTGCTACAACCTGTGCCAGGCGCTGCTGAATAGCGGCGACGAAGTGATCATCCCGGCGCCGTTCTGGGTCAGCTATCCGGACATGGTGCTGCTCGCCGATGGCACGCCGGTGATTCTGCCGACGACGGCCGCGACGCGTTACAAAATCACCGCCGCCCAGCTCGAAGCCGCGATCACGCCGAAGACCAAGCTGCTGTTCCTGAACAGCCCGTCGAACCCGTCCGGCATGGCGTACACGAAAGCCGAGCTGACCGCGCTGGGCGAAGTGCTGCGCAAGCACCCGCGCATCGTCATCGCCAGCGACGATATGTACGAGAAAATTCTCTGGGCGCCGGAGCCGTTCGCGAACATCGTCAACGCCTGCCCAGATCTCTACGAGCGCACCGTGTTGATCCACGCGGTTTCGAAGACCTACGCGATGACCGGCTGGCGCCTCGGCTGGGCCTGCGGCCCGAAGCAGCTGATCACCGCGATGGCGGACATCCAGAGCCAGAGCACGTCGAACCCGACGTCGATTTCCCAGGTTGCCGCGGAAACGGCGCTGAACGGCGACCAGACCTGCGTGACCGAGATGACGGTGGCTTTCAAGCGCCGGCACGACCTGCTGGTGGCGGGTTTGAACCAGATTCCGGGCATCAAGTGCTTGCACGGCGACGGCACGTTCTACGTCTTCCCAGACGTTACCGGCTTGGTCGCGAAACTGGGCGTGGCGGATGACCTCGCGTTGTCAGATCTGCTGCTGCAGAAAGCGCTGGTAGCGCTGGTGCCGGGTTCGGCGTTCGGTACGCCGGGTCATTTGCGCTTGTCGTTCGCAACCAGCGATACCGTGTTGGAGAAGAGCCTGGAGCGGATCGCGAAGATTGCCGGCGCCTAAAATTCGGGCTCAGCAACTGAAAGTGAAATTTTAAAAAATAAAGGTTGCGTTAGCCTCAGTTTTGGCTAAAATACGCGACCTTGTTACCGTGTTCCCTGATAGCTCAGCCGGTAGAGCAAGTGACTGTTAATCACTGGGTCGTAGGTTCGAGTCCTACTCAGGGAGCCATTTACCGAATTTAAAAAAGCGGTACATAACATAGGGCACCAAGAAAAAAACGTAACCCCGCCGCAAGCGGGGTTTTTTATTGCCTGCAGTTCGTCGATACGGGCCGCCGGTTCCGCCCGTTTGACGCGGCGCTGGAAAAAATTGTTGGCGACAGCGTAATCTGCCTGTTCTCCCCCGGTTTCGAGTTGCCCATGTTCGCGCACAAGTCCGATCTGATCGTCGAACACGTTTCCGACAAGCTGGTGCGCTTAAAGCGCCGCGCCGACGAGCTTTTTCAACTGAAAGCAGACTGGCCGCCGGCCGGCGATCAGCCGCAGGCGATCGAAAAGCTCGTCGAAGGCTTGAACGATGGTTTAACGCACCAAACGCTGCTCGGCGTCACCGGCTCCGGCAAAACCTTCACCATCGCCAACGTCATCCAGCGCTTGCAGCGGCCGGCGCTGATCATGGCGCCGAACAAGACCCTGGCCGGCCAGCTTTACGGCGAGTTCAAAGCCTTTTTCCCGGATAACGCGGTCGAGTATTTCGTTAGCTACTACGACTACTACCAGCCGGAAGCCTACGTGCCGTCGTCCGATACGTTTATCGAGAAGGACTCGGCGATCAACGAGCACATCGAGCAGATGCGTTTGTCGGCGACCAAGGCGCTGATGGAGCGCAAAGACGCAATCATCGTCGCCTCAGTCTCGGCGATTTACGGCCTCGGCGACCCGGAAGCCTATTTCAAGATGGTGTTGCATCTGGTTAAGGGCGATCCACTCGGCCAGCGCGAGATCATCCGCCGGCTGACGGAAATGCAATACACCCGGAACGATGTGACGCTGGTGCGCGGCACCTACCGCGTGCGCGGCGACATTATCGACATCCATCCGGCGGAGTCGGATGAAGAAGCAATCCGCGTTGAATTATTTGATGACGTCATCGAATTCATCAGCGCCTTCGACCCGCTGACCGGCGAACTGCGACGCAAGCTGCCGCGCGCGACGATCTACGCCAAAAGCCATTACGTGACGCCGCGCGAGCGCACGCTGGCAATGTTGTCCGATATTCAACAAGAGCTGCAGGAGCGGCTGCAGTACTTCCGCGCCAACGGCAAGCTGCTGGAAGCGCAGCGGATTGAGCAGCGCACGAACTTCGATTTGGAAATGATTCAAGAGCTGGGCTACTGCTCCGGCATCGAAAATTATTCACGCTATTTAACCGGCCGGGCGCCGGGCGAGCCGCCGCCGTGTTTGTTCGACTACCTGCCGCCGGACGCCATCGTCGTACTCGACGAAAGCCACGTCACCGTGCCGCAAATCGGCGGCATGTATAAAGGCGACCGGGCGCGCAAAGAAACCCTGGTGCAGTACGGCTTCCGTATGCCGTCGGCGATGGACAACCGGCCGCTGAAGTTCGAGGAATTCGAGCGCCTGACGCCGCAGACGATCTTTGTTTCAGCCACGCCCGGCCCGTACGAGGCTGAGCACGCGGGGCAGGTGGTCGAGCAACTGGTGCGGCCGACGGGCTTGGTCGATCCGATCGTCGAAGTCCGCCCGGCGGCTTCGCAGGTTGATGACGCGCTCGGCGAAATCAAGCTGCGCGTAAACGTCGGCGAGCGCGTGCTGGTCACCGTGTTGACCAAACGCATGGCCGAAGATTTAACCGACTACCTCAGCGAGCACGGCATCAAAGTGCGCTATTTGCACTCGGACATCGATACCGTCGAGCGCGCCGAGATCATCCGCGATCTGCGCCTCGGCGTATTCGATGTACTGGTCGGCATCAACTTATTGCGCGAAGGGCTCGATTTGCCGGAAGTCTCACTGATCACCATTCTCGACGCCGACAAAGAAGGCTTCCTGCGCTCCGAGCGCTCGCTGATTCAGACCATCGGCCGCGCCGCGCGCCATCTCAACGGCAAAGCCATTTTGTACGCCGATACCATCACCGGCTCGATGCGCCGCGCAATCGACGAAACCGAACGCCGCCGCGCCAAGCAGATTCAACACAACCTCGACCACGGCATCACGCCGAAAGGCGTCAGCAAGCGGGTTGCTGATGTCATGCGCTTTGGCTACGAAGACCTCGGCGACGCGCCGAGCTTCAAAGCCGCCGAGCCGGGCAGCGAGTACGCCCGCATGGCGCCAGAAAAGCTGGCGAAATTGATCGCCAAGCTGGAAAAAGAAATGCGCGCCGCGGCACAAAACCTGGAATTCGAAGTCGCCGCGAAAAAACGCGACGAACTGCGCCGCATGCGCGATGCCGCACTGGGCGCACGCAGCGCCTAGCGCGGCATCAAAACCAGAATTGCCCGTACCCAATACCGGACTAAAACCGCACGAAACCCACATGAAACCTGCGCGAACGTGCGGGCATCGACGCCGAAAAGCGCAGGAAAAAGCACCTATTTACAAGTGTTCCAGCCGCGCCGGAAGAATCTTCTTGCACAGCTCAGAGCGGGCCGGTATTCTTACTGGATAACGCAGGCGCGTAGCTCAGCTGGTTAGAGCACCACCTTGACATGGTGGGGGTCGTTGGTTCGAGTCCAATCGCGCCTACCAAATATTTTGGTAGCAAATTAATGACGGGCGCCTTGATGCGCCCGTTTTTGCGTGTGTGTTCGCTTCTGCGGACCGCAATTGGTGCCGACACGCTCACTGGGCGCGTCAACGACTCGGCAACGGCATTGCCCGCGTCGACCGTCTGAACTCCAACACGTCCTTACTTCAGCGGTTCTCGACCCTCATGGGCGTGTTCGGCTGGTGAGGTCGGAATCTTCGTTTTTTTAGGGGTCGCGAACACGTCTTTAAACCTGCTGGGTAAGGCACTCCGCCGAATCCGCCATAGCGATCTGCATGCCGATGCCGTGTGCCAGATCATCCGCCACCACGCGCTGCGCGCAGTTAATTTGGAATCGTGCCCAAGTTGCGGAAGGCGCCGCAGCCCATTTTCCGTGTTGCCGCAGAAAAGTCTAAGGCTGAGCGGGCCTTTATCTATCTTCGCCGACATTGGAGATCGGCGAGAAGCAGCTGTGAATAACCGACTCCTTTGCCGGCACTTAAGACGGAAGACCAAAGACAAGGCAGGATCAGAGAATCGCAATATGTGACGGCTCATTCGTCGATCATTCGGGTTGAATGAACAGAAAGTTGCCATTCAGCCATTCAGCCCCTTTCCGTCGACAATAGCTTTGATAAGCGGCAGATCAGGTCGGAGGCGTTGGCATCCCACCAAATACTTGCAGAACAGGGGCCAGCACAGCTTGCCCTACTATGTGGAGGCCAGGGCCTCGCCCCAGGAGTTCAGCAATCCGCTCTTCATTGAGAAGTCCTGCTGTGCAGTCTTCTTCCATCTGTGCGGCCAAAGCGGCTTTAGCCAAAGCCAACGCCACCTCGGCCTGCTGCGACAAGCCGCTTGCCGATTGAGCGTTGTGGGCAATCAGAGCATCGAGCACCGGAAGAATGGCATCTAAGCTTCCCTTCGCCATTTCCTTCTTCAAGCCCTGAACCACAGATGTGACCATGCGCCAAATTTGCTGAGGTTGCTCGTCTAGCACTTTGTCGATCAAGGTCCGCGCCTCAGGTGGCGACATGGTCGAACAAGGCGCGAGAGCTTTGCTTATTGCGTGTGCCAGATTGACGAGTTGATGTTCCGTCAAGCGCTCCAGAAGGTTGGTAAATGCATGTGCTTGTGTGCCGTTGGCGATAGCCTCCGAAAGTCCTTCAGTGGTGTTCTTAGGAGCGTGAACGCGACCTAGTGCGGAAAACAACTGGTACTTCTCGATGTCATTTGGGGGATGCTTCGCCAGCGGGTCAATGTCTACGGTGACCTCGCGCACTGCGGAGTTCCGTGGTGCGGTTCCTAACCTCAAAGCAAAGGTCAAGGTAGAAAACAACGCTACGCGACCATATATCTGGCCGTCAAAGGCATCAACACCGACCGTTACCCGATGCCCGAATTCAAACTTATTGCGGCGCGTGCCCGTGGGTGGGCTAAATTCCCACCATACTGGCGCAGTTCCTTCGAAGGGCGCTAATGAGGCTGTCAACGCGGAACGCGCCGTAATCAATTCTTCGCGTTCTTCAGTCTTTTGCTCACTGCCACCAAGCGCGGCAACCTTGGCGATTGCTTGTGTATAGGCGATGAAGTCAGACAGTACGCCCGATCGTGCAATTTCCGGAAACTCCTGGGCAAAGAAAGTCTGCGCTATATACGCGATCGCTCCCAAACCGCACGCACCCCCAAAAGTAAGCTGGTGGTGCACCGCGCCAGTGATGTAAGGGCGTAAGGATGGCTTGGACTGGAGCACCATGGCGTGTCCTTTGGCCTCCATCTCTTTGATGAACTGCTTGGCCGATTGCTGGCTGGGAAAACTCAATTGCAGCGCTTCGCCACCGCCACCTTGGGTATGCGATATGACTCTTGGCTTCGTGAACTTGATCTCACTGGCAGAGATGGAAATGATTTCGCCTGTCAGCGTGTGCTTGGCATACGCAGTTTTCGGTTGGCCGGAATGATCCGATCGGACTCCCAGATACGCGTTGACGAAGTCGAGCTGCCCAGCAATCTCGTTGACCAAGCCGGAGTAGCTATTGTCATGCTCAGGACAGTAGATACCCGAGTTCGTTCTACGGCCCCCGAGGGCAGCGGGAAAAACGTGCTCTCGGGAGCCTGCAGTTTTTCCGCACACAATACAAGTTTTTGCCATTGCCCCTCCCTATAACGGCGATTTCTGTAGGTGGGCCAGCATTGTTACCTATCGTCGCTAACGTTGGATACCCTGGCTAAATTGGCAAGTCACATGGCCATACCTGCGCTTTTCCTAATCGGGAACGCTAGCCCGTTGATGAATTGCGCCTTAGTGAAGCCGATGCTGGCCCGAGCAACGCTGAGGTGGTCCGCTCCTTCTTTTGGACGCTGTCGATAAGTGGCGCGCTGTAGTTCAACTGGGCGGCCTTGAACTGCTTGACTCACCGCAGCAATCTCTTCTCGGCGACACCAAGACGCCTGGCCGCTTTGGCTTGCTGACCCCTGCGCCTACACCCGCTTTATCGTCTCAAGCTTGAACTCTTTCGTAAATACACGACGGTTCATGCGCTCCATGAACATCTCTCTCGCTGTTTCGTAACGGCGTGATAGATGTCCACCGAAATCAACCAACATCAGTTGGTCTGCTGTGTGGTCATGCGTAGATTGGGGCCTCATTCACCGCTTTTGGTGCGGTTATTAGATTGCCGCTGCGGCGAATGATGGGTATATTCTCCGCATGAAAAGCGGTGATAAAGTGTATGTTTGGCAGGAAACGGACTGGCCCGGCTGGCGTTACGATTCGTCTGCTTTGGCTGCACCTCTGGCGGCTGTGCATCGCGCGCAGGGGCGGCTACTGGGCCGCATGGCCGAATTCGGTGTCGCGCAGCGGGATGAGGCCAGCGTGCGTACATTCACCGCCGACGTCCTGAAGACGAGCGAAATCGAGGGCGAGCAGCTCAATGCAGACGTCGTCCGATCATCGGTCGCAAGGCATCTGGGCGTCGATGTCGGTGTCCTTGCACCGGTTGACCGCAGCGTTGAGGGCGTGGTCGAAATGGTGTTCGACGCGACCCAAAATTACGCAGCACCGCTCACCCGCGAACGGCTGTGGGGTTGGCATGTTGCGCTCTTCCCGGCGGGAAGAAGCGGCCTGCATGCGATCCAGATCGGAATGTGGCGCGATGACCATCTTGGCCCCATGCGGGTTGTCTCGGGAAGTTACGGACGAGAGCGGGTGCATTACCAAGCGCCCTCTGCCGCGCAAGTCGATTCCGAAATGGAAACCTTCCTGCGCTGGTTCAACAGCGAAACGACCGAAGACCTGGTTCTCCGTGCGGGACTAGCGCACCTTTGGTGCGTCACCATCCATCCGTTTGACGATGGCAATGGGCGCATCGCAAGAGCCGTCGGTGACATGGCGCTGGCGCGCGCGGAGCGATCATCTCAGCGCTACTACAGCTTGTCGGCGCAGATCCAGCAGGATCGCAAAAACTACTACGCGCTTCTCGAACGCACGCAGAAGGGTTCGATGGATGTTACCGGGTGGCTGCAGTGGTTCCTGTCTTGCTTGTTGAGTGCGCTGGAGCAGGCTGAGATAGTTCTGAATGACGTGCTGGCGAAAGCCCGATTCTGGCAGCGCTGGGCGGGCGTTTCGTTCAACGCGCGGCAGATCAAAATGCTGAACCAGCTCCTCGACGGTTTCGACGGAAAGCTCACCAGCAGCAAATGGGCCAAGATCGCGAAATGTTCGCCGGACACCGCACTTCGAGACATCACCGTCCTGCTCGACATGCGAGTCCTGAAGAAGTCGGAAGCGGGGGGGCGGAGTACCCGCTATGTGTTGGGATGAGCTTTGAGTCTCAGAAACTTCAAAGTAGTTGGTGCTGAATCAATCAGCAGTTGGTGTGGGATACGACGTCGGCAGCGACGATGCGGCGCGTGGATAAAACGATGCCGGGGGCGGCACGTTATTGACTGCATCCCGCGCAAGTTCTTCGTCCACGAGTTGCTGTGCAGGCATTCGGCAGCCGATTTCGAAAAACTTGTCGGAGCACTGTTGGATGCGCAAGTTGATCTGAATCCCCATCAGCTCGAAGCGGCGCTCTTTGCCTGCAAATCGCCCCTCTCGAAGCGCACGATCCTGGCTGACAAAGTCGGACTCGGAAAGACCATCGAGGCTCGGCTTATCCTGGTGCAGAAGTAGGCCGAAGGGAAACGCTGCTCTTCATCATCCCCACGGCCAATCTGCGCAAGCAGTGGTCGCAGGAAATGGCGGATATTTGCCGCCATCGCTTTTTATCGTCACCAGAATGACGATTTGCCCAATGGCGCCGCCGTGTGAACAGCTGCACGGCGGCTCTGTTGGCTGGCGGGTGCTTAGCGTTTAAGCGCTTCGGCGATGGTTTGCTGATACGGCGTTGTCGGCCGGTTGATGAGGGCGCTGAGCTGGTGGCTATCGTCGAACAAGGCGCCGTTGGCGGCGGCGGCGTCAGAGTCGGCCAGCAAGGCGGCGAGCGGCTCGGGGAGCCCGGCGCCCAGCAGCGCGGCTTGGTAGTCGTGCTGAGAGAGATTGACGTAATTCACCGTTGCGCCTGCACGCAGCGCAAGTTCGGCGGCGAACGCGGCGAGCGTATACGCGGTATCGCCGGCAAGTTCGTAGACGTGCCCGGCGTGCCCGTCGCCAGTCAACACGACCGCCGCCGCAGCGGCGTAATCAGCCCGTGCGGCGGAGGCGATGCGGCCATCCTCAGCGGAGCCGATGAAGGCGCCGTGCTGCAGCGCCGGGGCGATTGAGGCCGCGTAGTTCTCGGTGTACCAGCCGTTGCGCAACAGCACGTAAGGGAGGCCGGACGTTTTCAGCAAGGCCTCCGTTTCGCGATGCTCCTGTGCCAATGCGAGTGTGGAGGTATCCGCATGCAGCACGCTGGTGTAGGCGAGCAGTTGCACGCCAGCCGCGATCGCGGCGTCGATAACGGCGCGGTGCTGCGCTACGCGGCGGCCGA
>Ga0172379_10005133_pt1 | contig 18590 bp, 11 predicted proteins | sample GrowelOW334metaG_FD_119756 | JGI IMG/M metagenome (GOLD analysis project Ga0172379, IMG submission 119756) | Groundwater microbial communities from an aquifer near a municipal landfill in Southern Ontario, Canada - Groundwater well OW334 metaG | ecosystem: Environmental > Aquatic > Deep...
ACGAGCGTCCACACTGTCAGTTAAAACACTTATTACATCAACCACCGAAAAATACCACTTCTCGGTTTTTTCATCCCAGACTTTACGAATTTTCTTTTGTTCAAATACAGCCAATGTTTCTTTCATGCAAACATTGTCGCAAAGAAAGAAACAAAAGCAAGAGTAAACTTTAGAAAAAATTTATCTTTTTAACATTTCAAAACAAAAACCGCACCTTGCGGTGCGGTTTTTCTTTTGAAAACGACTGAGCTTAGAAGCTTCGTCGCTGACCCTGAGGTCGCTCTGCCATAGGGCGAGCTTCGTTAACAGTAAGAGCTCGGCCTCCCATGTCCTGTCCGTGGAACATGTTGACAGCTTTATCAGCATCAGCATCTTCCATCTCGACAAAACCGAAACCTCGGCTCTTTCCTGTCATTTTATCAGTAATGATACTTGTTGAGATAACTGATCCAGCCTTTGAGAATTCCTCTTTAAGACTTTCAGCAGTTGCAGACCAAGGAAGATTACCAACGTATAACTTTTTTGCCATTGTGATTTATGTTTTTTGAATTAACGATTTCGTTAGCCGACCCTCCTCACACCTGACTTGCTATGCGCTTTGCCTATGGGGATACTACGAATCTCCAATACCATACACTATTATTAAGCAAATAGCAATAATCACAAATCATGGCTATAGTTAGCCACTTTTAAACGCTTAATTTTCCAAGCAATTGCCGTTGTCCCCATTTTCTTTGCAATTACTTCAGCAAGAGTACGCATATAAGTTCCAGACGAACAATGCACTTCAATAGTTACTAAAGAAAAATTTTCTTGAGCATTGGGTAAAAAATTTTCTTTCCACGAAGCAATGATTTCTTGTTGTCGAAAATCTCCGTTTACTTTTTTAATACTTTCTTCAGCTTGTTTTAAAATCTCTTCTCCTTTAAGTGAATACTGTTTCTGAAGTTTAATGTTATAAATCTCAGAAGTCTTCTCTGGTATTTCAATCTCATCTAGTTTCCCTTCCCTAGCCCACCAAAAAAGTGGTTTACCATTTACAGGTTTTGATGAGTAGTGCGGATACTTTTGAGTAAACATTCCAACAAAAGATGTGAATATCTGTACAATGTCCGACATTGTGTTTGTTTGCAATGTCGGACATTGTACTTTACCCAACACATCACCTGTATCAGTTTCCACTCCAAACAAAACATCCACCTCATACACCTTATCAAGCCCCAAATACTTTTCCCGATTTTTATTCTCCTCACCCACCAAGACGAGCAAAAGCCCTTCAGCCATAGGGTCGAGCCTGCCAATATAGCTCAAAACTGCATCTTTGTATTCGAGAGATTCGACACGGAATCGATCAAGACACTCAAGGGGTGTTTCCCCCTCGTTTTTATAAAGCGTCACCACAGGTTTTAGAGAAGTTTGTCCTAACATGATATTTCGTTTAGAATGTACCTAACAATGACTGAAAACACAAACAAAAAACTTTCAACAGAATCGTACAAAGGAGTACGTGATTTTTACCCAGAAGACATGCGGGTTCTCAATTATATCTTTAGTATCTGGAAAGAAACTCTTCAAAGTTTTGGATACGAAGAATACAATGCTTCTATACTAGAACCATCAGAGCTTTACGAAGCCAAATCTGGTGAAGAAATTGTTCAAAACCAAACCTACTCTTTCGTCGACAGAGGAGGACGCAATGTCACCCTGCGTCCTGAAATGACCCCAACAGTCGCCCGAATGGTAGCGGCTCGAAAGCGCGAGCTTGCCTATCCTCTTCGATGGTTTTCTATTCCCAATCTTTTCCGATACGAACGCCCACAAAAAGGAAGACTTCGAGAACACTTCCAACTCAATGCCGATATTTTTGGAATCGATTCAACACACGCCGAAATCGAGATGATTGAGCTTTCTTCAGCAATCATGAAAAACTTTGGTGTAAAAGAAACGGATTTTGAAGTGCGCATCAGTAGTCGAAAACTTATCAACGCAGTCATGAGTGATTGGTACGAGCTTGATGAAGAAAAATCAAGAAGACTTCAAAAACTTATCGACAGAAAAAACAAAATCACCGAAGAAGAATTTACCACCCAAGCACAAGAAATAGCAGGAAGTGCTTTTAGATTTTTTTCTCTAAGCAAAAAAAGTGAAGTCTATGAAGAAGCAATGGGTATCCTAAGTATTCGACAGGCAAAAGAAGAACTTGATGAAGTTATCAAAGAGCTTCACCGACGAGGAATTACAAATGTTATTTTCGATGATGAGCTCATTCGAGGATTCGACTATTACACAGGTATTATCTTTGAAGTATTCGACAAGCACCCAGACAACAATCGTTCTGTCTTTGGAGGTGGACGCTACGACGAACTTCTCAAGCTCTTCGGAAATGAAACTCTTTCTGCATGTGGTTTCGGTATGGGAGATGTCATGCTCACAGAAACACTTAAGACCTATAATCTAATTCCGGAAGAAGTAAAACGCTCAACCACCGACATTTCTCTTATATGTATCGACGACCAAGCTATTACTCACGCGGAAAAGCTTGCTCACAAACTTCGAGCTGATGGCCTGAAAGTTGCTATCAACATCTCTGGTAAAAAAGTATCAGATCAAATCAAACACGCAGAAAAAACAGGTATTCCATATATTGTAGTAATTGGAGAGAACGAAATTAAAACAGAAAAATATATTCTTAAAAATATTATTACTGGAGAAGAAAAACCTCTTTAACCAAATCACCCTAACTAAATGAAAAAAGTCGTATTCGATATCGAAACAAAAAACATCTTTCAGGATGTCGGCAGAGCCGACCCTGTCCTTCTTGATATCTCAGTTGTGTGTATTTATGACTACGACACCGACCAATATCTCTCATTTCTAGAAGAAGATCTTCCAAAACTTTGGCCATATATAGAGCAAGCCGATATACTTATTGGCTACAATAGTGACCATTTTGACATTCCTCTTTTAAACAAATACTACCCAGGAGACCTAACTAAAATAAAAAGTATCGACTTGATGGCAGAAATTAAAAAAAGTCTTGGAAGACGCATTGGTCTTGGTGCGGTTGCTGAAGCCACACTTGGATATGGAAAAAGTGGAAACGGTCTCGAAGCAGTAACATGGTGGAAAGAAGGAAAAATCGACGAAATCATAAAATACTGCATCGCCGATGTAAAAGTAACAAAAGAACTCTACGAACACATGAAAAATAAGAAAAATATTCGATACAAAGACGGAAATGATTTGAGGGTTTTAAATATCGACACTAAAGAATGGGACAAAGAAGAAGATGCTGGTATGAATTTTAGCATGGGATTTTAATGGCATTTTAAAAAATCTTTGACGACTAAGCCTCCTCTGTTATAATTGCTCGCATGAAAACACAACAATATTTAATTCCAGCTTCAATCGTAGTAGCAGGTTTATTAGTAGCAGTCGGTATATTTTTTGGAGGAAAAGGTACAGGTCCAAATGTTATAAATCCTCAAGCTGCAAACCAACAACCACAAGCGCAGAAAGTCGATATCAAGAATGTAAACACTAAAGACGAGCCTTTCATCGGAAATCCAAATGCAAAAGTAACAATCGCATATTGGTCAGACTACCAGTGTCCTTTCTGTAAGCAGTTTGAGACAACTACTTTCCAAGATGTTGTCAAAAATTACGTAACAACCAACAAAGTTAAAATTGTATTCAAAGATTTCCAGTTCCTAGGCCCAGATTCAGGAACAGCTGCTCTATTTGCTCGTTCTATTTGGAATCTATATCCTGATAAATACTTTGTATGGAGAGAAGCTCTTACAAACAAGCAAGATGCTGAAAATGGTGGTTTCGGAGATCAGGCAAGTATTGTTGCTATGACAAAAACAATCTCAGGTATCGATGCAAACAAAGTAGTTGCTGATATCGACACAAATAAAGACAATTATAAAAAAGCTATCGATGCCGACCGAGCAGAAGGAGCAAAGTTTGGTATCAATGGTACTCCAGGATTTATTTTAGGAAATCAAACTCTTTCAGGAGCTGTGGGATACCCACAGTTCAGCCAAGCTCTTGACGCTGAGTTAAAGTAAGAAAGAACTCATTGCACACCACGGACATTTCTCATCATCACATCTCTTAGAAAGCACTTCCCCAGACCACACAGAATCAATAAGGCTTTGGATATCGACTCGTAATGAGTCGATATCTTTTTGTTCAATATCGACGGCTTGAATGTGACACACACCTTTTTCATCTGGAGTAAGAAAAACAAGTGCCGGAATAATATTCTTTCCTTCAAATTTATGCTGAGCTTCAAGAAGAAGTCTATAGAAAACAAGTTGTCGAAAATATCCACCATCTGAACTTTTAGTATCTCCCTTTATCTCATTCACACTCATCTTCCCTTTTGTTTTGTAATCAAAAACAAGAATATCTTTACCTGTATCTATGACCGCATCCAGTTTTCCGTGTAGAGTAATATTTTTGAATTTAGTTTCGCTCCATGTCTCAGTAAAAACTTCCCCTGCTGTATGAAAATGAGGAAGGAGACTCTTTGCTACTTTGGGAGCATTCTTCAAAAGCTCTGTTTTTACCGCTTCTTTTTCAAAACTTCGAAGATGCGACTTCTCAAGGGAATCATTGATTGCTGTCTCGATTATTTCCCTAACACTCTCCTCAGATATATTTACATCTTTTTTACTCCAAATCCTATCGCAAGCAAGATGCATAGCAATTCCCTTTTCTGCTGTTAATGATGGAGCTTCGGGAATCTTCAAAATACTTTTGAAAATAAACTCTCGAGGACATTTCAAAAAGTGATTGAGAGCTGTGACCGAAAGACCTTTTTCAATGAGGGTGTTTTTAGCGTAGTTAAGAATGTTTGCTTTTTCATCTTTTTTAGCGACTTGCGGAATAAGAGAATGATCTCTTTTATCTATCACCTCAACCTGTTTCAAAGATTCTTTGTCTAGTTCATCGATAAAACGAAGAGATGTAAGAAGTTTGCCTCCAGCATCTTCAAAAGGAGCTAGTATGACAACATGCTCTCTTGCTCGTGTGATTGCTACATAAAAAAGACGTCTAGCATCACGAATAGTGTCGCCATCTTTTTCAAGTTTTGATGTGGGTAAAATAAAATATGAAGGAAATTTTTTAGGAAGCCAAGATTCTTCTGTGGCGTAAGGGATAAAAACATAATCGTACTCAAGACCTTTTGAACCATGAGCTGTCACTACCTTAATTGGTGTTTCTGTTGTGCCAACTGAAACTTTCACCTTTTTACTTTCAGAAGATACTTTGTACGCAGAAAGTTTCTCGAGAAGCATTGCAGGACTATGAATATCATCTTGCCTGATCACCTGTTCAACAAAATCAAGAATTCCTCGCCACACCTCAACATATGATGGGTCGCGAGAGATAATAGAAGTCAGACCCGATTCTTCTGCTGTTCGGATAATAAAGAGCATCGGGCTATCATCAATCATCAGTTTTTTAATATTTTTAATGAGCGTGGATGGACCCTCAACAGGATCTTCACGACATCTTCCACTCTTTCGAAGATTTTTTAATATCTCTACAGATTCAGTAAAATTAAGATTCCAGAGTCCAGCAACTACAGTCTTTCCGAAAGCCTCAACATCAAGTGGGTTATTCAAAAAACTAACCAAAGAAAAGAAAATCATTCCAATAGGGTGAGAAAAAATATCAATACTTCGCTCAGCAGATACCGGCAACCCTTCACCTTCAAACAAGTGAATCAAACGGTCTACATCTAGATTTTTTCTAGAAATGACAGCCACAGTCTTGTTTGGTTCTTCTTTTGTAATACGTTTGAGTTCAGAGACAAGATAATGTTCTCCTGTATCTACATCTTCAGGGTACGCAACATCAATGAGCTTAGACTTTTGTTTTCCTCCAGATTTCAACTTAACACGAAGAGACCCATGTTCATCTTCAATATAGTTTTTTTCAATCATACCAAAGCTCGCATCAAGAATATGTTGATGAGAACGATAATTTTCTTCAAGAGAAATCACCGTCATCTCGGGCCAAGTCTTTTCAAATCGTAAAAAATTCTCGACTGACGCTCCTTGAAAACGATAAATAGCCTGCTTTTCATCACCCACGATAAAAATATTTGGATTTTCGAAAAAATCAGCAACGAGCTTGATGATAAGATTCTGAGAGTCATTAGTATCCTGATGTTCGTCTACTAAAATATACAAAAACTTTTCTTGAACTAGTCGAAGGAGTAGCTCATCTCTACCAAGAGCAAGTACAAGCTCAAGAATCAAATCATCAAAATCCATCAACTTATTTTCTTTTTTTAACGCTTCGTATTGTGCATATACATCAGCAAAGACAATTGTTTTCTCGAGTTTCTCGATAGTTTTTTTTGCGTCAGCTTTTAGTTCTCCCTTAGTTGCTCCACGAGTCGAGATGAGGCTTTCATCACTATTAATTCTTTTGATTTCTTTTTGTGAAAATTCTTTAATATCTTCTGGAGTAAAAGCTTCTCGCTTTGCATCACTAATCGATTTGATAATTGAAGATACATAAAAATCTGGTTTTCCAATGGGTCGAAGTATTTGAAACTCTGACGCTTCGATTATTTTCCTCACCAGCCCATCGCTATCAATATCTGTCATCTGAGAGACTTCATCGAGGTGTGTGAAATGATCTTTGAATTCAGAAATAATAGAAGAAGCAAAACCATGAAAAGTATGAATGCGTACCTCATCCGCCCTGCCTCCAATAATCTCCCGAAGCTTGCTCTTCATAGCCTTTACCCCCGCATCAGTAAAAGTAATAGCCAAAATACCAGACGGAGGCGTATCTGTCTGTTTAAGTATATTAGCGATACGAAGGGTAAGTATCGAGGTTTTACCCGTCCCAGGCCCAGCTATGACCATTACAGGCCCTTCTATAGTATCTACCGCAAGCTTTTGCTTCTTATTTAGTTGTGCGTAGCGTTCTTTAAAACGCTCTTCAAAAACACTGCTCATATTGGTCAGTATATCACGTTACAATGTCCGACATTGTAACTAAAACTCTCCAAACCCTGGAGCGACCATACATTTCACAGATGAAGTTTTTGTTGTGCCACTAGCATCCTTACAACTAACAGTATGAGTACCGACAGGAAGTCCACTCTTTGAACCAGATTGTCCCAAATTTGTAGAACCTCCATCCAAAGTACAAGAAATATCTGTAGAACAGCTACTACCAGTACCGGAAGCATTCCAACTTATAGTACAAGTATCTGATGGTTTTGCTACAAAAGCTGGAGAAATTGAAGATGTGAGTCCAGACATAGAACAAGTAGGGCAAGTGCCACCATTTGCAATACAAGAACCATTTGAACATAGTTTATTTCCAAAAGTACATGTATCACAAGTTGGATAATTAGTTTTATTTGCACCAGAACAAGTATTGTGAGGTACTGAACAATTTGGAGAAACACCATTACCAGTTCCCGTACATTTCCAATTATATGAAGAGACGTTGTTTGTGACTGGGTTAGGAGTAGCTGTCCCAGCAGAACAAAGGTTTGTAGTTGGGGCTGATGCTGTTGGAGGGTTGTTAGTAGCATCTCCACAAGAACCATTTGTAGAACAGACACCATTTTTCAGATAAGTTCCAGATGGGCATTGCTGTGTAAAATAACAACCTGCATTTCCTCCGCCATCATATCCATTACATGTCCAACCCCATACATTATTGTTACTTACATCTCCATACTGAGTCCAGTAAGGACCGTATCCAGCACTACACCATGTTCCACTCGATGGCCAAGATTGATTAGAACCATTTATTGACCCACAAGCACCGTTGACAGGAGTGGGAGCTGGAGGTTCTACATAATAAGAGCATTGTGCTGGTTGCCCCACACTCACACCCATAAACCAAGTAGTACATGTCCATACCAAATAGTTTCCAGACCAATAATGACCACTCGCTGACCCAGGATTACAACCACCATATCCACTGCAACTAGGCCAATCTGCCCCTTTATTCCCCCACCTATCGTACACATTTCCGCAGTTATAATATTGACACCAATTACCACCAATTTTCTGTCCACCATTACACCAAGCATATGCAGTACCGACGGAAAGGACAAAGAAGAAAAGTAATGGTACAAAAATTCGATAAATTATTTTCATATTATTTTTTTAATTTATTAATTAAATCTATCTTCTCTTGATACGATTTCTTCACATATTCTCTTGCTCCTGTCCCTATAACTAAATCTAGATCAATTACGGATAGAGCTTTTGTGTAATTAGACAATGCTAAATTGTAATCTTTTTGCTTTTCATAAAAACCTCCCAATAGATAATAGGCTGTGGATGAATTTGGATTGAGCTTTAATGCTGTATTTAAATCACTAACAATCTCTACCTTGTCACTTTCAGAAATAGTACCAATTAAAATCCTAGCTTGCGCTCTATCTATATATCCAGCAACAAAAGAAGGTAGAAGATTTATAGCTTCTGTGAAATTCTTTATTGCTTCTTCTTTCTTATTTTCATTCAAAGCAACTTGACCTAAGATAGAATATGCTGTTGATTTTACATAAGATAGAATACTACCATCTTTGAAAGCCACCAGTCTTTCAGCAAAATCTTTTGCTTTTTGATCATCACCAGTACTCAAGTACATACGAGATACGTTCATTAAGATATTAGGATTGTTTGGGTCAAGTTGGTAGGCCTTCAGATAATCATCTTTTACCAACTGATATTGACCCATCAATTCAAAAGCATGTCCACGAGAATTATAAACAGCAGCATTGTTTGGGTCTATTGATATTGCTTTATTGTATGAAATTATAGCCTTATCAAAACTCTCTTGTATTTCATAAGCATAACCCATGATTCTATATGCTTCGAAATTATTTGGATCTTTTTTTAAGACTTGTTCAATAATCTCTAAAGCTTTTGGCGCAAATTCTGCTTCTTTGTTGTCGTGACTTCCTTTATTTACATAGACTTCAGCCAAAGATAACTTTGCTTGAATATCTTCTGGGTATTTATTTAATATATCTTGAGCTATAGAAATAGCATCGTCCATTTTTCCCTGATTTTCAGCAGAAGCAAGTTCTGAATATTTTTTTAAATCAGCAATCTTATTGGAATTCTTATTGGATATATAATAAAACAAACCAGCACTAATAATAATGATAAGAGCAACTAGGCCTAATATATATTTTTTCATTAGGTTCTATTGTACTCCTCTCCTAGTAGTTCTTCAATCGATTTATCTTATCATGTTGACGAATCTTCTCGTGAGCCTTAGCTTCAATCTGTCGGATACGTTCTCGAGTAACACTAAACTGCTTTCCCACTTCTTCAAGAGTGTGTTGAATACCATCAGTAAGACCGTGTCGAAGCTCGAGAATTTTTCTCTCTTTTTCAGATAGATCGTCGAGAATCTCTTTCACTTGATCAGTTAGAATACGTCGTGAAGATTCTTGGTCTGGAGAAAGAATCTTGTCATCTGAAATAAAGTCTCCGTATGTAGAGTTCTTATCATCACCGTCATCTCCAACAGGAGTGTCGAGAGAAAGTGTGCTTTGGTCGATTTTCTCAATGTTGTAAATCTTTTCAACATCAAGACCCATCTCAACAGCTACTTCATCAGGCATTGGGTCTCGTCCAAGGTCTTGAGAAAGTCTTCGGACAACCTGCTTGTACTTAGCAATAGTTTCTACCATGTGCACTGGCACTCGAATAGTTCGAGACTGGTCGGCAAGAGCTCGAGTAATTGATTGTCGAATCCACCAAGTAGCATAGGTTGAAAACTTGTATCCCTTTGTCCAATCAAATTTATCTACGGCTTTGAAAAGTCCGAGATTTCCCTCTTGAATAAGATCAAGAAGGGTGAGGTCTGGAGATCGTCCTACATATTTTTTAGCGATAGAAACCACGAGTCGAAGGTTGGCACGAGCAAGAAGATTTTTAGCTTCTTCATCACCGGCTTCAATTCTTCGAGCAAGTTCTTTTTCTTGTTCGGCTTTGATAAGTGGGTACTGACCGATTTCTTTCAAATACATTTGAATAGAATCGTAATTTGAGTCGTTACGATTGTAGACATATTTTTTCAAAAGATCTTCTTCTTCTCCAACATCAAGCAAACCTCCTCCTTCAAGAACATCGGTTCCGGCAGTTGCAAGCTTTTCATACAGCACATCAAGAAAAGTAATATCATCCTCGATATGAGGAAATTCTTTCAAAATATCATCATAAGTAACAAACCCTCGCTCTTTACCCTTAGCAAGCAGACGAGCTGTTCGAGCTTCAAGATCTTTGTCTTTTTTAACTGGTTTAGGTGCTGAAACTACAGCCTTTTTTATAACTTTTTTGACAACTGTTTTTTTAGTTGGTTTTACAGTAGCCTTTGATTTTACTTTTTTAACAACCTTCTTAGCTACCACCTTTTTAGCTGGCTTGTTGATTTTTTTGATAGATTTTGATTTTTTTGACATTGTTTTCTTTTTCATGTTATTTAAAAATTATCTTTATGCTACACCTTTCTTATTATTTTAACTATACTCTGATAACTTTTTACGCATATCGTCTGATAATTGAAGCAAGGCTTTTGCTTTTTCTATATCACCCGCCTGCTCTGCTAAAAGAAATTTCTTCATAGTATCTTCAAACTCTCTATGAAGTTTTTCTTTTCCAAAAGAGACAAGAAGGTCGGCAAGATAATCTTCTGCTGACTGTTTACTCTTACTCAACCATTCTTCAACAGTGAAAAGTAATTCGTCTCTAATCAAATCAATGTCTCCAATATATTCTCTCGCTTTATCTTCCTGTTTCAAAAGAACATAAGCACCTGCAATTAGTTTTCGAAGAGAATCACCTCTTGAAACTTCATTTTTTGAGAGAATATTATTTCCTGAAGAAACTTGAGCTTCCGGAGCTGGAAATGAAGCATTTGTTTTTTTCAAAGCTTCAAAGAGAGTCTCTTCTTTTATGCCTGTCTTTGCTGAAATGAGAGAAATAAAATGAGCTTGATCTATAGCACTTTCAATAGCTTTTACATAAGGTAGTATTTCATTTTCAACTTTCTTTCCTAATTCCCTTCCAGCAATTCCTCGAGAAAGTAGCACGTTCAAATAAAACTCAACAATATGTGTCCCTCCTTTTATAGCCTCCCTAAAGAGAGAAACATCTTTAGCAATGACATCAGCAGGATCAGAACCTTCTGGCATTCGAGCCATCTTCACATCAATAGAAAGCGAGAGGGCAAGAATCCAAGCACGTCTTGCTGCTTCAACACCTGCTTTATCTCCATCATAAGCAATTAGAAGATTTTTTGAGAAGCGCGATAACATCTCGAGTTGTTGTCTAGTCAAAGCAGTTCCTGATGTTGCAATTGCATTTCCAAATCCAGCCTGATGACACAGAAGTAAATCCATCTGTCCTTCAACCAAAATCCAAAATTTCCATTTTGATATAACTTGCTTTGCTTTATGAAAGCCATACAAAGTTTTAGATTTATCAAATAGAATTGTGTCAGGACTATTTAGATACTTTGCTGGTACCACCTCCTCTTCCACTTCCCATTCTTTATGTCTCCCTGTAAAAGCAATTACTTTTCCAGCTGGATCAAAAATAGGGAAAATTATTCGAGATCTAAATCGATCATAAAATCCATGATTGCCTTTTTTAGCAAGGCCAGCTTTTTCAATTTCGGAATCTGAATATCCAAGACCTTTTAAGTGATCATAAAGATTGTTCCAACCTTTTTTAGTAGACCCAATTCTCCATTCTCGAATAGTCTTATCTTCAAGACCTCGAGATAAAAGATAATCGAGAGATTTATCATCTTGTCTAAACTCTTCTTCAAAGAAAGAAGTCGCATCTTCCATTATTTTGCGAAGACGATCTTTTTCATTATCCTCCTTTTTAGATTCATCATTTACATATTTTTCAAGTGTTACCCCTGCCCTATCGGCAAGAAGTGAAAGAGCTTCTTTAAAATCAACTTTTTCAAACTCCTGAACAAAAGAAAAGATATCTCCTTTTGCTCCACAACCAAAACAGTAGTACGAACCTCGATCAGGAGACACCAAAAAAGAAGGCGTCTTTTCATTGTGAAAAGGACACTTTCCTTTGAAGTTTGCCCCCGCCCTGTCGAGCTTAATATAGGATGAAATGATGTCGACAACCGGGAGCCGTTCTTTTATTTGTTCAACGGCTCGTGATGACATTAATCTTGTGTTAAATCTTCAATCATTTTCGCTTTCTGACTTCCCTTGAATCCTGTACCCGCTGGAATAAGGCGTCCGATAAGAACATTTTCCATGAGACCCTGCAGATCGTCGATACTTCCACGGATAGATGAACCAATAAGAATCTTGGTAGTGTGTTGGAATGAAGCGGCTGATAGGAAACTTCGTCGTGATAGAGATACTTCTGTGATTCCCATAACTACAGGTTCACCCTTGGCCTCGATTCCGTTAGTTTCTTTAATCTTTCGGTTTTCAACAACGACTTCTGAGTTCTCAATGATATCTCCGTTTGAGAATGTAGTATCTCCTGATTCTTTAATCTTCACACGTGTAAACATTTGTCGAACGATAACCTCGATATGCTTTCGAGATACTGATTCTCCTTGAAGTTCGTAAGGTTTCTTCACTTCACTAATAACATATTCTTGAGCTTTCTCACGTCCTGCAAATTTGAATAGTTCTTCAATATCACATGATCCATCAGAAAGAACATCTCCTTTTTTAATTTTATCACCAACTTTTACAAATGGTACACGGATAGGGTGGATAGAAAACTCGATTTCATTCTTAGCTTTTTTAGCTTTTGCTTTATCGTGAATTTCTGGAACCACTACGATAATCTTTTCTTTTCCTGTGTTTCGGATTTCGGTAACTACACCGTCAACATGAGATATAGCTGCGGGATTCTTGGGTTTTCGTTTTTCAAAGATTTCTTCAACACGAGGAAGTCCGGCTGTAATATCTCCTCCAACTGAGGCTGTTCCTCCAGCATGGAAAGTACGCATAGTAAGCTGTGTTCCAGGCTCTCCAATAGCTTGAGCGGCGACAGTTCCAACAGCTTCTCCGAGATCAACAAATTTATTCTTTCCAAGATCAAGACCGTAACACATCTTACAGATACCACCGAGAGTCTTACATGTCATCGGAGAACGTACTATCACTCTATCAATACCTTTTGCTTCAAGAGCTTTTGACTCTATCTTTGAAAGCATATGATTTCGTTTGAATAGAACATTTCCATCTTTATCATTTAAATCATCAGCAAGTACTCGTCCATTGATTGATTTAGCAATTGGAGTTTCAATTCCTGAAGCTGAACCATTGGTGATAACAACACCTTCTTTAGTTCCACAATCTTCTTCTGAAATAACAATACTTTGAGCAACAACGAACAATTTTCGAGTAAGGTATCCAGCTTTAGCAGTGTTAAGAGCGGTGTCAGTAAGTCCTTTTCGAGCACCGTGAGATGAGATGAAGTATTCAATCGGAGTAAGTCCTTCTTTTGATGAAGAAAGTACAGGCACTTCGATAGTCTCACCTTTTGAGTTCTGAATAAGTCCTTTCATTCCGGCCATCTGAGTGATGTTTCCAATAGAACCTCGAGCTCCAGATGTCACCATATCGAACACTGATCCGTTTTTGTTCAATGTTGCAGGAATAAGTTTTTCAATTTTACTCTTAGCATCATGCCAGATTTCAACATTTTTTCGTTCTTTTTCCTCTTCAGAAAGAAGACCTTCGTTGTATTGTTCGTACACTTTCTCTGACTCTTTCTTAGCATCAGCAATCACTGCATGTTTTCCTTCTGGAACAACAACATCATCGATTCCCCATGTAATTCCTGATTTTGTAACATAAGTGAATCCGAATTTTTTGATCTTATCTAGAGTCACAGGAACACTTTCTACTCCGTAAAGAGTAATGAGGTCTTCGATGATTCCAGCCATTACAGATCGAGAAACTTCTTTGTTTACATAAGTATATTTCTCTGGAAGCACTTCGTTGAAAAGAATTCTTCCGACAGTTGTGTCGAAGATTTTTCCTTCAAAAGATTTGTACTTTTCTCCATCATCTCCGAGCACTTTAATAGCAGCACGAAGTGAAAGCTCTCCGAAGTCATATGCAGAAATTGCAGCCATTGGACTTTCGAAGACTTTTCCTTCTCCCTTTTCTCCAGGAAGAATTTTTGTAGTCCAGAAACATCCAAGCACCACGTCAAGAAGTTTTGCTGTAACTGTTGGATCTCCAGAACCAGGTTTTAGAATGTTCTTGTCAGAAGCCATGATTTCTCGAGCTTCAGCCTGTGCTTCCTCTCCAAGTGGAAGGTGGACAGCCATTGTATCTCCGTCGAAGTCAGCATTGAAAGCAGAACATACGAGTGGGTGAACCTGAATAGCATTTCCTTCAATAAGGATAGGCATAAAAGCCTGAATACCAAGTCGGTGAAGAGTAGGAGCACGGTTTAAAAGAACGTATTTACCCTTAATCACTTCTTCAAGAATAGCCCACACTTCAGGAATACTGTCATCGATAAGACGAGCAGCTCCACGAATATTGAAAGCTAATTCTCTTTCAAGAAGTTTTGAAATAACGAATGGTCGGAAAAGTTCAAGAGCCATGTGTTTTGGAAGTCCGCATTGGTTCAAGTTTAGATCTGGACCCACCACGATAACTGAACGTCCTGAATAGTCTACTCGTTTTCCAAGAAGGTTCTGTCGGAAGAGACCTCTCTTTCCTTTTAGGTTGTCGGCAAGAGATTTAAGAGGTCGTCGTTGTGCTTGGTTTACTCCAGCAAACAATTGATTTCCATGTCGAATTGAGTTGTCGATAAGTGCATCAACAGCTTCTTGAAGAATTCGTTTTTCGTTTCGAAGAATAACATCAGGAGCTTGAATTTCTTTAAGCTTCTTAAGTCGGTTGTTTCTGTTGATAACACGTCGATACAGGTCGTTTACATCTGATGTTGCATGTCGTCCTCCATCAAGAGCAACCATCGGTCGAAGTGCTGCAGGAATAACTGGAATATGAGTAAGGAACATCCATTCAGGACGAACCTTTGACTGAATCATTCCTCGAATAAGTGCTACTCGCTTGTTTAGTTTTTCTCTTTCTGTTGAGCTTGCTGATTCAAGTTCTTTTTCAAGAGAAACGAGAAGTTTATTAAGATCAACTCGTTTGAATAGATTGTAAACTGCTTCCGCACCGATTTCAGCATCGAAGATAGTTCCAAACTTTAGAGAGAACTTGTGATATTCAATTTCATCAAGCACTCGTCCTTCCTGCAAACTTTCAATATCACGCTTTGCACCCATCAAAAGATTTGTAACAGCTTCTTTTGTTTTTTCATCCTGAACACCTTTTACTTTTGATTTGTATTCAGAATCCAAATCCTTAAGAACTCGATTTCTTTCATCTGTATTTACTTTTGTAATAAGGTAACCAGCAAAATACACTACTTTTTCAATGTCACCTGAAGGCATTCCAAGAATAAGAGCTATTCGTGAAGGCATGCTTCGTAGGAACCAGATGTGAGAAACTGGAGTTGCAAGTTCGATGTGTCCCATTCGTTCTCGTCGAACGATTGATCGAGTAATTTCTACTCCACATTTTTCACAAACAATTCCCTTGTATCGAATACCTCGATATTTTCCACAATAACATTCGAAGTCTTTGTCTGGGCCGAAAATCTTCTCATCGAAAAGACCATTCTTTTCAGAACGCTGAGTTCGATAGTTCATGGTCTCAGGCTTTGTTACTTCTCCGTATGACCACTCTAAAATACGCTGAGGTGATGCAATCTTGAGAGAAACCGCATTGAAGTCGTTGATATTTTGTTCTGTTGTTTTTAAATTCATAAATTTATTTGTTATCTACAGGTTCGTTATTTTCCTTCAAAAGTTCGACATCCAATGCAAGGCCTCGAAGGTTGTTAAGAAGAACGTTGAATGATGCAGGGATATTACTTGCTGGAATCTTCTGGCCTTTAACGATAGCGTCGAAGGCAGCAGAACGTCCCTGAATATCATCAGATTTAATTGTAAGGACTTCTCGAAGGGTGTGAGCGGCACCATGTCCTGACAAAGCCCAGACTTCCATTTCTCCAAATCGCTGACCTCCCCCCTGAGCCTTTCCTCCAAGAGGTTGCTGGGTGATGAGGGAGTACGGACCAATTGATCTCATGTGGATCTTGTCTTCTACCATGTGGTGAAGCTTCAAGATATACATGTATCCAACAGCGGTATCTTGCTGGAAAGCTTCTCCTGTTCGTCCATCAAAAAGCTGAATCTTTCCAGATTCTGGAAGACCTGCTTTCTTAAGCTCTTCTTTGATTTCAACATCAGTTGCTCCGGCGAATGCTGGAACGATAGCTTGATAGTTGAGTTTCTTTGCTGCCATTCCGAGGTGAAGCTCAAGGATCTGTCCAAGGTTCATACGTGAAGGCACTCCAAGAGGGGTAAGGATAACGTCGATAGGAGTACCGTCTGCCATGTAAGGCATATCTTCTTCAGGAAGAATTCTTGAAATAACTCCTTTGTTTCCGTGACGTCCAGCCATTTTATCTCCAACAGATACACTTCGTAGTTGAGCAACTTCGATGTGAATTCGTTTTATAATTCCAGACTCAAGTTTGTCTCCCTTTTCTCGAGAGAACACCTTGATACCGATAATTCTTCCCTTCTTTCCGTTTTCCATTCGCTTTGAAGTATCTTTCACATCTCGAGATTTTTCTCCGAAGATAGAACGAAGGAGTCTTTCCTCAGGAGTAAGTTGAGTTTCTCCCTTTGGGGTAATCTTTCCAACAAGGATATCTCCAGGTCGAACTTCTGCTCCGATTCGGACAATTCCTTCTTCATCAAGATTCTTTAGTCGGTTTTCTCCAACGTTTGGAATATCGTGAGTAGTTACTTCGGGACCAAGCTTTGTATCTCGAACATTCACAACGAACTCTTCGATATGAATACTTGCGAATTTGTTGTTCTTAACAATTCTTTCAGAAATAATAATGGCATCTTCGTAGTTGGCTCCAGACCATGTCATGAAAGCAACAAGCATGTTTTGACCAAGAGCGATTTCTCCCTGATCTGATGTTGAAGCATCAGCAAGAACATCTCCTTTTGAAACTTTCTGACCAAGATTTACCTGAGGTCGTTGGTAGTAAGCAGTGAATTGGTTGGTTCGTGAAATTTCAACAAGTTTGTATTCTGTTTTCTTTCCTTTTTCATCTTCAAAGACAATGTGCTTTGCATCCACAGAGGTAATAGTTCCGTCAGCTGGAGCGAGGATAACACGCTTAGTATCTTGAGCTCCGTGAGCTTCGATACCAGTAGCAACTACAGGAGCTTCAGGCACAATACAAGGAGTGGCCTGCTTCTGCATGTTCGAACCCATGAGTGCTCGGTTGGCATCGTCGTGATTCAAGAATGGAATCATTGAAGTAGCAATTGAGAAAGCCTGGTTTGTAGCAACATCGATGAAATTGATATCCTTCTTGTGCATAAGAGCTGGCTTTCCTTTGATACGAACCTCAACATTTTCATCTGTTAGATTGCCTTTTTCATCATAATGAGTAGCAGCGTGAGCAATGTTGTAACCCTCTTCTTCGAGAGCATTCATATAAACAATCTCTCCTGTTACTTTTGCATTTTCTACTTTTGCATAAGGAGTTTCAATCATTCCAAAATCATTGATTCGTGCGTAAGCAGAAAGGTGAAGTACAAGACCAATGTTTGGACCTTCAGGGGTGTGGATTGGGCAAAGTCGTCCGTAGTGAGATGAGTGAACATCTCGAACCTCAAATCCCGCTCGTTCTCGAGTAAGACCTCCGGGACCAAGAGCAGACACCAATCGAAGGTGTTCGATTTCGGTAAGAATGTTTTCCTGCTGCATAAACTGTGATAGCTGGTTTGTTGTGAAGAATTCCTTGATTCGAGCCTGAAGAGGTCGAGGAGAAATAAACTGCACAGGAAGTGAAGCATCTGTGTCGATAGTAGACATTCTGTTTTGAATGTTTCGCTTTATCTGACTCATACCAACACGAATCTTTTGAGCAAGAAGTTCTCCGACATATCGAACACGTCGTGATCCAAGGTGATCAATATCATCGGCTTCTCCTCCAACACTGTTGTTTAAGTCAACAATGTGATTGATTGCTGTTGCAACATCTTCTAGGTTGATAGTCTTTCGTTCAAGTTCGCTTTCTTCCATTGATTTTTCAAATCGTTTGTTGAATCGGAAACGTCCAACTTTAGAAAGGTCGTATCGTTCAGGACTAAAGATAGAACCAACAAACTCTCGAGCATTCTCGACAGTTGCTAGATCTCCATCTCGAAGTCGCTTGTGGATTTCTACAAATGATTCATCTGGAGTTTTTCCATGATCTTTTGCAAGAGTAGTCTCGATAGCCTTTTTAACTTCAGGATTACCTTCAAATAGAGCCAATATCTCATCGTTGTTTTTCGCACCGATAACACGAAGAAGCGAAGTCACAGGGAACTTTCGCTTTCGATCGATACGTACATATATTGCTCCATCGGCATCTGATTCAATTTCAATCCAAGCACCACGAGCAGGAATTATTTTG
>Ga0172379_10005134_pt1 | contig 18587 bp, 13 predicted proteins | sample GrowelOW334metaG_FD_119756 | JGI IMG/M metagenome (GOLD analysis project Ga0172379, IMG submission 119756) | Groundwater microbial communities from an aquifer near a municipal landfill in Southern Ontario, Canada - Groundwater well OW334 metaG | ecosystem: Environmental > Aquatic > Deep...
CAATTGAAAATAATCAATCTGTTCCAATCTTGGAAATTATAAGAGAAATGCCGAGAGATGTTGGAAATTCTACTGAAATAACTCCTCGTTTGATAATCTATAACAAAGGTTGTGCTATTGCTTCATCTATTAGCCTTACAGAAAAGATTTCTACTGGATGGATTGCTTATGGACAAACCTTAGATGGCGCATCTTTGGGAACAACAGATATTCCCGCAAAAGAAATAAGATTTACTTCTGGAGATGTTGGAACAATCGACGTTAAGGAATATAAAATAGTGGATTATAAATTATTATCTGATTCTGGAAATTCGCAAACAGGAACAGTAAGATATAATCTAAGTTGGAATTCAAAGAATCTTTATGAAGAAAAAACTTATCCTATTAATACTACTAGATATTATCAAGAATCTCATTTATCTTTTGATATTAATGCTATAGGTAGTTATAAGAATCGTTCAACAGAGCCTTCCGCTTCAAATTGGTATAATATTACTGTGATTAATGTGGGAGATAGAGTAATAGGAGCTAATGAATGGAACATTACTTTGAAAATCCCCTCTGATTGTAATATTTCTCAAGTTAATAACAGCGGAGTTTGGAATGAGCAAAGAAGAGTTGTTGAATGGAATCTAACTTCTTTGAGTTCTGGAGCAGAAATCGGACTTGCGATTACTATGAATTGTACTATTGAAGGAAAGAAACTTTTCACTATACTTGGAATGAATAATACTCTTACTACCACGACTATTTCAAATACTACTTCTGGAGGTTGCTCTGGAGCAAGTTGTTCTAATATAATTAATTACAATTTAAGTAAACCAGAAGAAGCAAGATATGAAAAACTTGTGGGAATAAATTTCAGTATATTCTATAATTGGAGTGCGAATGGATTAAGTATTGGTGAAGGATGGATAAATTTAACAGATGATTTCGGAAATCAAGAAAGAGTATGGCAGAATTATTCTCATTCCAATACTCAAGGAACAGCTTGGATAAATTATACAATTGATGATAGTGAACAAGATTCTTTTATTAAAGAAATTAGGAATATTTCTGTAAAGAGTTATAGTGATGGAACAAATGGGGAAACAGGAAATGTTAGCATTACCCAATTAGACTCTACTTGGAAAACTGGAAAATTATTCCAAGATTCACAGAATTTATTTGTTAATGTTAAATCTTATACTTTCTCTCCAGCAACACCTGCATTATCTTCTCCTGCAAATGATTCAAATCAATTTAGTGATCCGATTGTTCTTTCATGGGCAAGTCAAACTCCTCCAGCGGGAGTAACTATCACTTATTATGTTTATGGAGATGCTGTTGATGGAAGTACTGCATTAGGTTCAACTACTGATAACTTTTACTTATGGAGAGGGTTAAGTTCTGATACTTATTATTGGAAAGTTAAAGCAACAACAAATGAAGGACAAAATTCTTCAGAATCAGAAACTAGACAATTCAATTTGGATTTATGTACTCCCGACACAAGTTTCGTTAGTGCATTAACTTTCCCAATGAGTTATAATAATGTTACAGATACAATAACTGTTTGGGGAAGTGATGGAAGTGACGGATATGTCCCAATGGGAAGTAATACTTCTTCTCCAATCACTTTTGCACATATCTATAATTATAGTAAAGCCGTTAGAGGAGTATGTGCTGCAACAAATCCTGCAACAGGAAGTTATGCAATCTTAACTAAATTAGTAATTGGAAATGCTTCTTCTGCAGCAAATACTACCTTTGTAAAAACTTATGGAGAGTCTATCTCTTTCAGTAAACAAGTTATTATCAAATATAATTCTACATTAATTTCTGGATTATTAACCTCTGGAGGAAATCCATATGGAGGTTCAACTTTATCTTTCTCTGGAATAGATGCAACAGCTTTATTGCCAGGACAATTAAGGTTAGAAAATAATTCTAACATAGAACTATATGGAAGTTCAATCTTGCATAAAGTTTCTCGTCAAAATACTTATCCTTGGAATTTGCACTGGTATGGAAATGCAATTGTAAAACGTTCATCATTTGAAAATTGGGAAGGGTTATCTTTGAGAGCAAGTAATAACAGTTTAGATGATGTAGTGTTCACAGATGTAATTAATGGATTGCACCCAGATGTCAATCAAACAGGAACTATTCAAAATATAATTTCTCGTTATGCAGATAAGACTGCTTTCCAATTGAGAAGTACATATAGACAAGGAAATAATATGACTATCAAAAATTTGCAAATAACAGAGGGAAACGTTTCAGATATTGAAGTTGAAAACTATACTGGAATTGCAAATTTAGTTAATCCCACCTTGAATTGGAGTGCAATTGACTGGAATAATGGAAGTTTTTCTGGTAGAATTAATAGAAAATATACTTATGATCTAACAGTTACAGATGCTGGTGGAACAGTCTTAGCAAATACCAGTATTAAGATGATTGACGTCAAGGGGGACACTCTATTTGATTCTACATCTGGAACATTAGGAACAATTGCTCAACAAACTATTACTAGGGCATTCTTCGATTATGATTACAAGTCAGGAAGTGAACAGGGACCGCATAAATTATATTTGAAAAAATATGGAAAGACTTTTACCCAAGTAACAAAAGAATTTGCCGCAGCAACTGTTGATACATTACAATTACCAACAAATCCATTTACTACTGCAACAACAGAAATACAAGCAAGAAATCAAACTGGAATCACTTTCAGTGTTCCAAATATAGTTAGTTATGGAAGTGAAAGCAATGACACTTGGGAATACTCTGGACAATTACACCATTATCCTGTTACTCAATCAGAATATTTTGGAATATTTGCTAATGGAACTAAATTACTTGAAGGAGCATCTAATAATTTCACAATTAATTACGGAACAGGAGCAATTACTTTCATACAAAATTTATCTATCTTTAATGTCACTCCTGTTTATAGCTATGGCGGAAATATCACTTTAACAAATGGACTATTAAATATCAGCATGGATGCTTTGTATGATTATATGCAAGCAAATCTTTCAGATGTATTGACTACTGTGGATGGAAGCTCTTATACTATGTATGTAGACTTATTTATTGGAAATTCTACTGCTACTGGTTCATTGTTTGATAGTGCTGCTTCAATCACATTTGAAGATGGGTATGGTTATTCATTCAAGGGAATTGGAGGATATATAGACTTATATGGAGTAACTGCCGGAGGAGGAAGTTCTGGAGGATTACCTTTGAATATTTATGATAATGTTGGGAGTCAGTATAATGCGGGAAATCTTGTAGAAATATTTTCAACTACATTGAGTGCAAATGGCGCGTTAGTTAGTAGTACTGTTAATGTGTCTGTCTATTATCCAAATGGAACAATGTTAAGCAGTAATTTATCTACCGAATATTCTACTGGTAGATTTAAAATTAATACCACTCTTCCTGCTTCTGCACCAGTTGGAACGTATAGTGTACAAATAGATGCCACTTATTCTACTAATGAAGTTCATGATACTTTAGTATTCAAAGTTGAATCTACAAGTTCTGGGGGAGCATATCCCATGATTAGTTTACAAACATCAACTCCAATTGCAACATCAACTCTTTCCAGTGTTGGTGCTTTAGTAACATCTTCAACGGGAATACCTGTAAATTGTGATGGTAATTTAGTCATTACTTTCAGAAATCTTGCAGATGGAACTTCAAGTTCTGGAAATATGACTAATTTCGGAATAGGAATGTATAATTACTCTTGGACAACTCCTGTAACAGCCGGAGTATTCTATGCAAATGCAAGTTGTGCTATTTCTGGTACAGATTATACTGGATTTTCAATCATCTCGACACAAGCATTAGCTGCAACAGCTTCAATAGATTATAATCAAGTTGCTCAATATGTATGGAGTTATACTTCAAGAAATTTAACCTGGTATAATCAATCTGTTTCACAAAGCTTGCAAAATTGTTTGAAAGATGGAGATTGTGCCGGATGGTGGATAAATAGAACTTTAGTAAATATAAATAATACTTTGAATATAATTAATTCAAGCATAGATAATATCCAGACTAATGTTCAAACAATCTTAAATTACTATAATTGTACTTATACAAATGAAATCTGTACAAGATTAGCTAACATACAGAATAATGCAACAAATACAAATTCAATTGTAATGAATTTGAATAATTCCTTGATGCCTCAATTGCAAACAACAGTTGATGGAATTTATAATGATACTAGATGGTTGGTTGCAAATGTTTCAACTCAAACAAATATCACAGAGATAATCAATAGTATAAGTAATCTTCAATTGAATATTTCATATATAAAGAACAATATGTTTTATCAAGGAAATGCTACTGGTTCATTCTTAGTAGATTATTTAGCAACTCCTTACTCTTCTCCTGGTGAACAAGAAGAATTATGGGTATTAACTAGAGATTTGCTTGGAAACTCTAAGACAGTAACTGGAGCATTGTGTGACATTAGACAAGAGGGAAATTGGATTGCAAATGCTTCAACAACGATTAATGCTGGAAGTGTTCATTCATCATGGAATGTTTCTGAAAACATCTCAAGAGGAAGCTATTATTGGAATTGTACTTTAACAGGTAGCAGTGTTACATTGCAAATTCCTTTCTTTGTTGAAGGGGCATTTGGAATTAGCAGTTTAGTTTCTGCATCTCCGAAATATCCGAATGAAAATGCAATTGTGGAAGCAACTTTTGCAACTCAAAATGGAAGTGTAGTTCCAGATACTATTAATTTAACCATATTAAAACCAAACTATTTGACTACTTGGTATAGTGCAAATAAAAATGATTTCACTAATAATAACGGAGTATGGAGTTGGGTACAGATGATTGAAGCAAGTCCAACAACAGGAACATATTATGTGCACATGACTGCAACTTATAACGGAATAACTGATTCACGAACAACTCAATTTAGAATCGCTACTGGCGGTCCTTATATGGTGTATTTAGAATGCCCTAGCTCAAGTAATGTCGGAGAAAATTTGGATTGTACTGTAAAGATAAAAGATGAAGGTGAAGCAGCTACAGAATCAACTTCTACTGTTTGGGTCGACACAAATAACGATGGAGTTACTGACGCTGGAGAACCACAAACATCTTTCAGCCTAGAAACTATCCCATTACAAAATGTTACTCAAGCAGTTTCAATAAATGTTCCTGTAACTCATTCTACTGGAAGTTATGTAACAAGAGTTATTACAAGTTATGCTAATTCAGGACAACCAAATTCAACAGCGTCTGATTCAGTTACTTTAACTTCTAATGTTACTATTCCTCCTGTGACTCCTCCTGTTTCACCTGGTGGCGGAGGAGGAGGTGGAAGTGCTGGAACTCCAAGTGTAATTGCACCAATTCCAAATGTAACAATTACAGAACCTTATGCATTTAGCATCTCTCAGAAGATACTTTCGAAATACAAAGAAATTTTGAGAGGAGAAGATATAGTTATTGCAGAGATGACTGTTTCAAGCATTGGAACAGAGAAAAATGTGAAGAATGTTAGTTTAGAATATTTCATTGAGGATAAAGATGGAAAAATAATTTCAACAAAAGAAGAAAAAATAAATATTAATCTCCAAATGAAATTATTATTGGAGTTAACTCTCCCACCTGATTTAGAACTTGGAGAATATAAATTTGTTATTAAGATTAATTACCAAGATAAAGGAATCATTAATTTAGAGAAATTTAAAGTAGTAGAAAAAATAACTCCGGTTGTAGGGGAAGCTATCTCTTGGATTTCATTAGGTATTGGAATACTCACTTTGATAACATTAATATTATTTATTATCTTCCATCATAAAAAAGCAAGAGAAACAGGAAAAATAATTCCTAAACCCTCTATAATCCAGAAGAGAAAAGAAATTAGGCAAGGAAAGTATCTTGATTTAACAGGAAGAAGACCTAAATTTAGGGATTAAATTTCTCAGAAAGAAATTTTTTATTATTCCTCACAAAAGATTTAAATATATTGTAGTGCCTAATTATTCTTATGGCTTTTGTTGTCAAGAAAGTGATAAACGGAAAGGATTATTATTATCTTAATGAAAACAAAAGAATTGACGGGAAAGTAAAAACTAAAACCCTTGCTTATCTTGGCAAATCCGAAAAACAAGCAGAAAAAAAGGCTAAGGAAATTATTGAAAATATGAACAAGGAACCAGAAATGAAAAAAGAAATAGAAAAAAAACAAGTAGGGCTTTCTAAAACAGACATCCCTATCGAGGATAAAGAAAAGTTCAATCTTTCGGTTGAAGAGCTTGCTAATTTCTGCAAAGCTAAAGGATTTATCTTTAGAAGCTCGGATATTTATGGGGGGTTTTCTGGTTTTTGGGACTTTGGACCTCTTGGAGTTGAATTGTTTAATAATATTAAGAAAGAGTGGTGGAAATTTTTTGTTTATGATAAAGAAAATATTGTTGGAATGGAAGCAAGTATTATCTCTCATCCGAGAACATGGAAAGCATCTGGACATATTGCTAATTTTAATGATATTGCAGTAACCTGCAAGAAATGCAAAAAATCAACTAAAATAGACAAATCTGAAGTTGGAAAAGTTAAATGTGAATGTGGAGGAGAATATGAAATTCTTGGAGAATTCAGTTTGATGTTTAAAACAAAAGTTGGAGCATTAAATGCAGAAGAGGCTTATCTTAGAGGAGAAACTGCTCAAGGAATGTTTATGGATTTTAAACTCATTCAACAAACTTCTAGAATGCAATTGCCTTTTGGTATAGCCCAAATTGGAAGATGTTTTAGAAATGAGATTGCTCCAAGAGATTTTTTATTTCGAAGCAGGGAATTTAATATTGCCGAATTTGAATTTTTTATAAATCCAGAGGAAAAGAAATGCGATTTATTAATTGATAAACATTTGAATTTAAAATTGAACATTCTTGATTCTGAAACTCAAACTGCTGGAAAAGATAATCTTAAAGAAACAACCATAAAACAAATGCTTAAAGAAGGAAGATTAGATGAATGGCATGCTTATTGGCTTGCTGAACAAATAATGTGGTATAATTCTATTGGACTTTTTGAAATAAAAATAAGAGAACATACTAAAAGAGAATTAAGTCATTATAGCTCTGCAACATTTGATGTGGATTATCAATATCCTTTCGGAAGTGTAGAATTGGGGGGAATTGCAAATAGGGGCCAATATGATTTAACACAACATCAAAAAGAAAGTAAGCAAAATATGGAAATTTTTGATGAGAAATATAAGAAAAAAGTTCTTCCTAGAGTGATTGAACCGACTTTCGGAATGGAAAGAGCATTTTTAGCTGTTTTAACAAAAGCATATCGTTTTGATGAACAAAGACAAAATGTTGTATTAAGACTCCATCCAGTTTTGTCTCCAATTAAAGCAGCTGTTTTTCCTATTGTTAAAAAAGAGGGATTTGAAAAAATATGCAGAGAAGTTGTTGTCGATTTGAAAAAAGAATGGAATGTTATTTATGACGAGTCTGGAAGCATTGGAAGAAGATATGCAAGAAATGATGAAATAGGAACTCCATTCTGCATAACTGTTGATGAAGATTCTTTGAAAAATAATGACGTTACTATAAGAGATAGAGATACAACTAAGCAGATAAGAGTTAAAACAAAAGATTTGAAAGAGACCTTAAATAAATTAATTCATAAAAAAATTGAATTTGAAAAAGCAGGAAAATTAGTAAAATAATTATTTGCTTTTTCAATGTTATAACTTTTAAGAAGTTACAATAGTAATCTTTTTAAATAACTGCTATTCTATAGAATAATGCTATCTGAAATATTGGAAAGAATTTCAATAGAAGCCAATAGTGGAGAACAGGAAAGAAGAATAATTTATTCCTTTTTACAGAAAGGAGAGCCAATAGATTTTATTAGAGACATTTGTTTAGATTCGAGTTTAAGATTAAGTCCGGAAATTGTAGATAAAATATTAGAAAATCATGTTTCTCTTGCGAAAGATGATAATTTTATTTATGTTCCTTCAATAAATCTTTATGTTGCAAAAGAAAGAAGTCATTTAGGAAAAGGTTGGTTTAAATGTCATAAACTTTTACAAGCAGATGGAGAAAGAATGATGATCCCTCCAGAATTTATTGAATTCTTAAAATATTGCAAAACTCATAATCCAGAAATCTATGAAGATATAACTGCAATAAGAAGTCCTTGGAGAGCAGAATGGCTTGATGCATCTTTTGAGAAAAAAGGAAAAGATTTATTCATCAATTATAATCATGTTTTAGGTTCAAATGGAAATTTAATTCCTAAAAATTCAGGACCTCTTGATAAGGACACATTAATGGAATATAAAAGAAGTTCATTAGATGATTACTTAAATAACAATCACACAACTCAAGGACTTCCAAATAAGAAAGTTCAATCTGGAGATTTGTACTATTATTACCCAGTAAGCGATAATAATTCAGTTGCTAAGTTCGTCGCTAGCTCTATTAGGGTTGCCCTAGGCTACGACAGTGTTCCTTCTGACCAATATTCCAATCTCGGGGTACGTGCTGTAAGGCATACGTAAGGATTTTCTCGCTTAAAATTTTTTTAAAAAGAAGACTTAATGGAAATTTTTTTTAACAAGATAGTATAAACTTATTGATAAAATAGCTCCAATTAAATCTATTGCTACATCCTCTAATCCCGGACCTCTCAAGGGAACAAATGATTGATGAATTTCATCTAATATTGCAACAAACAATGAAATTAAAATTGTTAAAATTATATTTTTTGATTCAATTTTTTTATTCACAAAAACTGCTAAGAGGAAAAAAGCAAATCCTGCAAAGATGGTTGCGTGATAAATTATAGAAGGCCAAATAGAACCAAAAGAAATAGTGCTTCCAGGGATACTTGAAAAATAAGTCATTATTCCTAATATAATTAACAAGAAAACAAATGAAATTTTCTTATGTTTTTCAAACCATTCAATTAATTTTTTTAGGATATTCATTTTTGAGGAGTATGGCTCTAAGATAAAATAGGAAATTTTATCGAAGCTCCATTGTTACACAATGGCTCTAAGGAGAATTTAACTCCCGGCCTCTGCCTTATGAGGGCAGCGCTCTGACACTGAGCTATAGAGCCATAAAACAGATTAGAAAAAGATAATTTAAAAGTCTTCCTTATTGCATCTTTTTTTCAGCAACTAACTGCTGTTTTTTTGTTCTTGTGAACAAACCAGCCATTTGATTTCTTAACTTCTTACTAAGGGATAATCCTTCTAATATCCTCTTATTTTTATCAAAATTCTCATTAAATTTAACTCCCTCGACATTTAGAGTTTTGGCAGCTTTTCTGATGGATTTTGATTTGGTTTTTCCCATATTATTTTTCTATCTTTTAGTTATATAAAGGTTTCTTTTTCATAAAAACAAAACAATATCCTCGATACATAAAGCATATAAATAAAGAAAATTACTTTTAATCTTCCTAATTAAACTAGGGAGGTAAAAAATGACAACAGAATTAACAGATGACTTTATGGAGGATGAACTCCTTGTCCTTCGTTGGGCAGAAAATTCAAGAGGGACTAGGATTCCCCTTCCAACAGACAATTCCAAGAAGAAATCTTCCGAGGGTTCAAATGGACCAGAAACTAGTTATTCGACCAATCCAAGTCCTGTTGTAGCAGAAGATTATCCCTCAGAAAGTTCAAAGCATAATTACGAGTAATTTTTATTCTAATTTATCCAGATTAGAAAGATTTTTTATTGCAGAGATTAATTCACTTAATTTTTTAGATGGCTCTCCTAAAAAAAGAACACTATAAGAAAGCTTAATTTCAGTTGCTCTCTTATTTGCTTTTAGAAGTTCTTTTTCTGAGATTACTTTTTTGTTGAATACAAAAAGAAGTTCTTCATTATTCCCTTTTTTAACTTTTAATATCGCTTCATCATTTTGGAAATCTTTGATGTCTACGATTTCTATTTTCTTTTTTGCTAAAAATTCTTTTATCTTATTAAAAAAGTTTTCATCTTTTTTCTCATTAGTCTTCTGTTTTTTTGGCTTGCTTTCTTGCTTTTGTTTTTTTGCAATTTTCTCTTTTTTAGTTATTTCTTTTGTTATTACTTCTTTTTCATCTGAAGTAATTATTGCCTCTTTTTTTAGAATATTTATCTCTGGTTTAATCTCTACTTCTTCTATTATTTTTACTTCATCTCTAGAAATCTCAGCAGGTTCTTCTATTAAGAAATACCTCCAAAATACTTCATTGTTTTTTTCAAAAGGAATTGCAAAGTCTTTTATCTCTCTTAATGCTACTCTAATTGCGGGTTGCTGTTCAGAATCTCTTAAAATTTTTCTTTCTTTTAATAATAAAAAAGCTTCTTTTTCTCTGCTTTTCAAATATTGGGAAAATCTTTCTAATTGGGGTTCTTGTCCTGGAATAAAATAAAGAGGAGAGCTTCCAACTCGAATATTGCTTATCTTGACGATTTTTTCTCCAAATAATTCTGAAAGAAATGCAGAAGCAAATAATATACTCAATCCTGTCTCTTTTGCAATTTGAACAGGCAAGCTTGGACCTCTTAATCTAACAAAAGAAATTATCTTTTCTCTTATTTGCATTCCGTCTTGTGTCATTTAATAAATTATAGAACTTGATTAATAAAAATTATGGTTATATGATAGTGTATTGTTATGGCTTTAACCAGCTTACTTCATAATAGCTGACATCTCCTTCCTCGTCTACTATTGCTAATAAGAGATTCTTTTTTGTAGAGTGTGCAATTCTATTTTTTGCTGAAAAGTCATGCCAAGTAAGTTTTTTTGATTCATGGTCTACAAAGACAACCCATTTTGCATGTTTTTCTCCAGGATTTGAACCTTTATCATAAACTCTGAAATCTGCTCCGAATTTTAATGCACTTTTAACTATATAACCTCTTTCTCTTAAATCCTTGAAAACAGGATATTTTATCTGTATTTTTTTGTCAATTTTTCTAATTTTATTAATAAAATCTGTTTTTGATAATTTTTTTTTGTTAAAGAAGATTTCAATTTTGTCTTTTTGTAGCAAAAACCAAGCTTCTGTTAGGGAATATTGTATTTTATCTTCATTTGGCTCTCCAAAATGGCTTTTTTGATAAAGAGAATATGCTTCTGAATCTGTGCTAAAAATTAGTTCTCCATTCATATATGCTTTTACCTTTTCCATAGTTATTGAAGTAAAGAAGAATATTTAAAACTTGTTTGACATGGAAAAAGATGAATTGTATTATCATTCATGGCTGTCCTGGAGATGAAGAAAAGGCAAGTAACCCAGAGACAAGGAATTATGATAAACACTGGATGCCTTGGATAAAGAGAAAATTAGAAGAAGGAAAAATTACTACTAAAATTCCATTAATGCCTACTCCTTGGAAAGCAAATTATTCTAAATGGAAAAAAGAATTTGAAAAATTAGAAGTTAATGAAAATTCTATTTTGATTGGACATAGTTGCGGTTGTGCTTTTTTAGTAAGATGGCTTGGAGAAACTAAACGAAAGATAAGAAAATTGATTTTAGTTGCTCCTTGGAAAATAGCAGAATCTGGAAATGCTGAAAAAGAATTTTATGATTATAAGATTGATAGCGGAATTAAAGACAGAATTGATGAAATAATTATTTTTACTTCAAATGATGAGGAAGAAGATGGGAAGGAGAGTGTTAAAATTTTTCATAATGTTTTAGGCGGAGAAGTTATTGAGCTTAAGAATAAGGGGCATTATACTTTTGGGAATATGCAAACAGAAGAGTTTCCAGAATTGTTGGAGGCAGTCTTTAATGATAAATAATTTAAATTCAGGTTTCTTTCTGTAATCATGGAATTTGACTTTGCTAAAATAGAGAAAAAATGGCAGGATAAATGGGAAAAATCAAAGTGCTTTCAAGTTAATGAAATCTCTAAAAAGAAAAAATATTATGTTTTAGAAATGTACCCTTATCCCTCTGCTTCTTTTTTACATATGGGACATGTTAGAAACTTTACTATGGGGGATATTTATGCGAGAGTTAAGAGAATGCAAGGATTTAATGTTTTATACCCTATGGGTTTTGATTCTTTTGGATTGCCTGCTGAAACTGCTGCTAAAAAACAAGGAATACATCCAAGAGTTTATACTGAAAATGCAATCAAAAAAATTATGGAATATTTTAAGGCATTGGGAAATAGTTATGATTGGGGCAGAATCCTTGCAAGTCACGAACCAGAGTATTATAGATGGAATCAATATTTCTTTTTGAAATTATACGAAAAAGGATTAGCTTATAGAAAGAACGCTCCTGTTAATTGGTGCAATAAATGTGAAAGTGTTTTGGCTAACGAAGAAGCAGAAGGCGGAAAATGCTGGAGATGCGGAGAAGAAGTTGTTAAAAAAGATATGGAACAATGGTTTTTCAAAATTACTGCATATGCTGACAGACTCCTGAATGATTTAGATAAGATAGATTGGCCAGAAAAGATAAAAACTATGCAGAGAAACTGGATTGGAAGAAGTGAAGGGGTTGAAATTAACTTTGAAATTAATAATAAAAAATGGCCTGTTTTTACAACCCGCCCAGATACGCTCTTTGGAGTTACCTTTATGGTTATTTCAGCACAGCATCCAAAATTAGCAGAACTTGTTACAAAAGGGCAGAAAAAAGATGTTGAGAGTTTTATTAAGAAAATTAATTCTGCAAAAGAAAAAGAGGAAGAATTAAACAAATTAGACAAGGAAGGAGTTTTTACAGGAAGTTATGCAATTAATCCAATGACAAAAGAGAAAGTTCCTGTTTATGCTGGTAATTTTGTTGTTGCAGATTATGGCGGAGGAATGGTTATGGCTGTTCCAGCACATGACCAAAGAGATTTTGATTTTGCCGAAAAATATAAAATTCCAATTAAAATAGTTATTCAGCCTGAAGAACATTTAGCCCCTGAAAGAATGATTGAATCTTATTCAGGAGATGGGAGACTTGTTAATTCTGGAGAATTTAATGGATTACTAAATGATGAAGCTAAAGAACATATCACTAAATTTCTTGAATTAAAAAAATTAGGAAAAAAAGTTGTTAATTATAAAATTAGAGATTGGATGATTTCAAGACAAAGATATTGGGGAACCCCTATTCCAATAATTTATTGCGATAAGTGCGGAGCTGTGCCAGTAAAAGAAAAAGATTTGCCTGTTCTGCTTCCAGAAAAAGTCGATTTTAATTCTGCAGGAAATCCAATTGCAACAAATAAAACTTTCTTGAATGTAAAATGCCCTAAGTGCGGTGGAAAAGGAAAAAGGGAAACAGATACTATGGGCGGATTTGTAGATTCTTCATGGTATTTTTTAAGGTATTGCGATTCAAAAAACAAGTCTAAACCTTTTGATTCAAAAAAAGCAGAATATTGGATGCCTGTTGACCAATACATTGGAGGAGCAGAGCATGCAGTTATGCATTTAATGTATGCGAGATTTTTTGTTAAAGCCCTGAAAGATTTAGGATTAGTAAAATTTGACGAGCCATTCAAAAAATTGTTTAATCAGGGAATTGTTTACAAAGATGGAGCGAAGATGAGCAAAAGCTTTGGAAATGTTGTTTATCAGACGGATATTTCTGAAAAATATGGAATTGATACTGCAAGATTATTCTTGATGTCTGTTTCTTCTCCTGATAAACAAATGGAATGGAATGACGAGGGAGTTGAAGGAAGCTTTAAATTTATTAGAAAAACTTTCGATTACTTTGATAGCGTGAAGATTACTAAAAAATCAAATGCAAAAATTGAAAGTAAAAACAAGAAATCTTTACAATCAACTTTTTCTAAAGAAAAAATTGAAAGTAAATTGAATAAAACTATAAAACAGGTTACAGAACAGATAGAGAATTTTAATTATAATCTTGCTATTATAGGAGTAAGACTTTTATTTGATTCTTTACCAGAAGAAATCGATAAAGAAACATTGGAAAAATCATTGAAGCTACTTCATCCTTTCTGTCCGCATATTACAGAAGAGCTTTGGACTAAACTGGGGAATAAAGATTTTATCAGCTTATCTGATTGGCCAAAATTTGATGAAAAGAAAATAAATGACAAGTTTGAAGAACAAGATAAAATAATTGATAATCTTGCTGGAGATATAAATAATATTTTGAAAATTGTCGGAGAAAAAAAGAAGGTGTTTGTTTATTCTCTTCCAGCAGAAAAAGAATTATATAACGAGGCAAAAGAAATAATAGAAAAAAAGACAAATTTGATTGCTTCTATTTATGCAGTAAATGACAAAGATAAATACGACCCAGAAAATAAATCTAAGAAGGCTAAACCAGGGAAACCAGCAATTTATCTTCAATAGTTAGCTTTTTATAATTCTTTTATTTTTGTATTAAATGGTTAAAGAGGTTAAGAAAGGAGTTTTTACTTATTCAATTGTGGTTTTTTTTATTTTAATCTTTTTAATTAGTATTTATTTTCTTTTTCTTTCAAAAGATTTCACATGCAGTGATGGAACAAAGAATAATGAATGTTCTGATGTAAAACCATATTATTGTTCTAATGGAAATTTCATAAAGAATTCTTCTTTTTGCGGGTGTTCTTCTATTTCAAAAGCAGAGAAAAATGATTGTCTTTCGAAATATGAAACTGAAGCGAATAATGTTACCCTTGGTTATACATTGAGGGGAGAAAATAAAAGTATTAACTTTATTGCTTACAAGGGAGTTTATGATTCTCTTTTAAAAATTCCCCGTTATATTAATTCTAGTGAAAATCCTACTCTTTTAGATTTTAAGTTAAAGAATCTGGATGAAAAGACTCAAGAAGAGTTTTTATTCCCCTTAGTAATTCAAATACAGGAGATAACAAAAGATAAAGAAGATCAAGCAAGAATTGCAATAAGTTTGGTTCAAAATATTCCTTTTGGAAAATCTGATCATCCTTCTTACTTTACAAAAGAGAAAAAGATAGATTATCAAAGATACTCTTATGAAGTCCTTTATGATTTACAGGGAGTATGTAGCGAGAAATCTGCGTTGTTAATTTTTTTACTTAAGAAATTAGGATATGGAACAGCTTTTATTTATTACCCTATAGAAAACCATGAGGCAACAGGAATAAAATGCCCTACTGCAGAAAGCTTGAATCATACTGGATATTGTTTTATTGAAACTACCGGACCCTCTATCATCAGCGATGATAAAATTGAATTTGTTAATATAATCACATTGAAGTCTACGCCTCAAATTATAATCATTTCTAATGGAACTTCTTTTGGACCAAATAAATATGAATATGGAGATGCTGAAACTTTAAACAAAATAAGAGCAAATATGAGGCAGTATGGAGCAATAAATCAAATTCAATCTAGCCAATTTGAATCACTAAAGAAAAAATATGGGTTGGTAAGTTTTAGTGCTTATACTTTTTAATTAATTCTTAGATTGAAAAGAAATTTGTTAACAACAAACTCTAATATGTTTGCTCAACTGAATAACACCTTTAAAAAATGGGGGATAAAATATTAATTACTTCCAGATAGCTTTCTTCAAAGGAGTTTCTTTGTTAAATTTCATTCCAAGAGTATCTTTTAAATTGTAAATATCTTCTTCGTTAGTACGAATGAAGAAACACCCCGCATTTTCTTTACAAAATTTAAGATAAATAGGAATTTTCCATTCTTCTTTTGATTTTTCTGAACCGAAATGTTCAAGTATAATAGTATTACCTTTATCGTCATCAATTACAAAATCTGGTCTTAAGTTTTGATTTCCAATTTGCATAGACATTTCATATATCACTTTAATTCCGTTTTGATGTAAGAAATAAGCTATTAATAATTCACTTTTAGATTTAACTTTTCCAAATGGTGAATAATATTTTCCTTCAAATTTTTCTTTAAATTCAATTATTTTTTTATCTTTAACATAATCTATTTGTTCAATCTTCTTTTTTCCTTCTTGTTTTTCTTTCCAATGTTCTGTACATAAGTAGTGTCCTTCAGGAATACTTTTTCCACAAACTTCACACATTGGTTTCTGTCTTTCTAATTCATTACAATCAAAACATAATTCAAACCAAGGTTTTTTTGGATTTCCACATTTTGGACAAATAGTATTTTGCATTTTATTCAATAATTCCTTTTATTCTTCTAACTCCAGAAGAAGAAGCTTCTTCTTTTATTATTTTAAAATGTCCAATTTCACAAGTGTTTTTTACATGTGGACCAGCACAAATTTCTTTTGAAAAATCCTCGATAGTATAAACAGAAACTCTTTCGCCATACTTTTCATCAAATATCCCCCTTGCCCCTTCTTTTTTTGCATCTTTGAGAGACATTTCTTTTCTTATTACATTGCATGATTTTTTAATTTCAGCATTTACTAAATTCTCTGTTTTTTTTATTTCTTCATCTGTTAATTTTCTTGAGAAATTAAAATCTAATCTTAATCTCTCTGGAGTGATATTGCTTCCTTTTTGAATTATCTCTTGGTCTTGAAGAACAATTCTTAGTGCAGACAATAATAAGTGGGAAGCAGTATGCAATTTTGTTGTTTGTTCTGAACTATCCGCGAGCCCTGATTTGAATTTTCCTTGAGTTGCTGTTCTTGATAATTCTTGATGAATCTTGCATTCATTTTCAAATTTTTCTCTTGAGAATTTTATTTTTCTTTTTTTGCATTCTTCTTCAATCATTTCAACAGGAAATCCATAACTTTGGTATAACAAGAAGGCATCTTTGCAATCAATTTCTTTTTTGTCTTTGGCTAATTTTTCAAACATATTAATGCCTCTTTCCAAAGTTTCTAAAAACTTAGCCTCTTCTTTTTTTATTTCTTCTAATATTCTTTCTCTATTCTCTTTAAGTTGTTCATAATCAGAGTAAATTTCAAACACTTGCTTAGCTACTTGTACAGAAAATTTTTTTATTCCAATATCTCTTCCATATTTTACTGCTCTTCTTATTAGTCTCCGCAAAATATATCCTTGCTCTTTATTGCTTGGAGATATTCCATCTGAAATTATAAAGACAGCTGCTTTTATGTGGTCTGCAATTATTCTCATAGACTTTGTAATCTCTTTGTCTTTTCCATATTTTTTCTTGGATAGGCTTTCTGTCTCTCTTATAAGTGGAAGAAAATGAGGGGTAAGGTAATTATCTTCTACTCCATTTAATGTTGCAACTATTCTTTCAACTCCTCCTCCAAAATCAATATTCTTTTGTTTTGCTGGAAGGTATTTTCCATTTCCTGTTTTTTCATATTGCATTAAAACGTCGTTTCCAATCTCAACCCAATTGTTATCTTTAGGGTCAAATTTTTTTGGAGCAGATTTTTTATTTGGTTTCCAGTAAAAGATTTCTGTATCTGGCCCACATGGGCCTGGACCAGGCGTTTCCCACCAGTTATCTTCAAGAAAAACTATTCTTTCTTTTGGAATTCCTACTGAAATCCAAATTTTGTAAGCTTCTTCATCTTTTGGAATATTTTTGTTTCCTGCAAAGCAAGTAACTGCTAATCTTTCTTTTGGAATTTTCAGATGTTTTGTTAAAAATTCAAATGTAAACTCAATAGCTTCTTTTTTAAAATAATCTCCAACACTCCAGTTTCCTAGCATCTCGAAAAAAATATGATGATATGAATCTCCCACTTCGGTTATATCTTGAGTTCTTATACATCTTTGGACATTACAAAGTCTTTTTCCTAATGGGTGTGATTGTCCCAGCAAATAGGGGACAATAGGATGCATTCCAGCTGTCGTGAATAAAACAGTTGGATCATTTTCTGGAATAAGAGAAGAATTTTGTATCTCTTTATGGCCCTTTGATTTGAAAAAATCAATATATTTTTTTATCAGTTCTGTCCTAGTAATCATTCTTTGATTAAGAATAGCGATTTTAAAAATATTTGTCCTCTCTCCCTATAGAAATGCTTATAAATGCTTTTGATACCTTTGTCTTTATGAACAAATGTGCAATTATCCTTTCCCCAGAAGAAGGAAGAAGACATGAACTGACAGACGTAGTTAGATATTTTTTGAACGACAACTTTGAAAAAGCTAAACTTCCCTCTGGGATGGCTAATGACGTTGGGATAAGGGCAGGAGACCGAACTATCACTGTAGAACTTATCGCTTATTCTGATTTTTCAAGTCTTGGAGCAAATATTGGCCATAATGGGGAGATCCTTATAATAATTGATAAATCTTTATCTCTGCAAGATCCAAAAACCCTTCCACGATTAAAGGATCCTAATACTAGAACAATTGTAGATTTGAAATATGAAGGATACAAAATGTCTCTTGAAGCTTACCAACAAGAAGATATACCTTATATTTTAGAAGATTTTAATGCTAATCATGGGGTATGGGACCCAAAAAAATTAAGAGAAAGAATAGGTTTAGTTAAAGATAAAATTCAAAAACGATTAGAAGATTCAGTTTAATTTTTATTATCTTCTGTTAATTTCTCTTAACTTTTCTTGTATTTCCCTAAGCTGTGATTCTATATTCTCATCAAATTTTTCTTTTATTTCTTGCGGTCTCTCTTCGTTTAAACTTGAATGTTTTATCTTTGGTGAAATCTTTAGAAAAGGAAAAGAAGATTGA
>Ga0172379_10005135_pt1 | contig 18584 bp, 20 predicted proteins | sample GrowelOW334metaG_FD_119756 | JGI IMG/M metagenome (GOLD analysis project Ga0172379, IMG submission 119756) | Groundwater microbial communities from an aquifer near a municipal landfill in Southern Ontario, Canada - Groundwater well OW334 metaG | ecosystem: Environmental > Aquatic > Deep...
CTGGAATTAAGAGATAATCTTTTTGGTACATTTGGTTTTCTTTCTAGGAATCCCAACTGTACCATTTTTTGTACCAGCGGAAAACCTAGGAGTGTCCAAAAGGTATCTCATCATCTCCATCCTGACTCTCGCCCTATTTATATATAATATTAAAGAATTTCGTTCAAATGATCATCTTCAGGATAAAGTAATTTATAGGCATAGCCAACATTATTCCGACGGATTCTTCCAACTTTAAGATCTTTTAAAAACTTAATCATACCTTGAATTATTTCTTTAGGATCGCCGTCTTCTTTTCCTTTGTACTCAATTTCCACAAAATCGCCCAGATTCTCTACTTCATCTAAAGCAATTTCATAGTCATTATACATATAGGCTTTTCGATTTTTTTGAACTTTTACCACTGTTTCAAAATCTAAAACTTTTAAAATGTTTTCTAATTGTTTAATATCACCAATAGTTGTTTCGTATTCATCGCAATGAACTGTTTTTCTATTTTCATCGCGATGCCAATTTTTATATGTAATTGAAAACTTGCCGTTTGAGTCTCTAAGTCTTAACCATTCCTCAATTGGCTTTTTATCTCTAAAATCACGATGTTTTGGTGTATAGTAATGATCGTTTTGCTTATCTTCGTAGACTAGCTTTCCGTTTTTTTCTAGAAAATCTAAAAGTGGCTCGCTATTTTCCAATTCTAATTGAATTTCTACTTCGATATCTTTCATTATTATTTGATTTCCTTAATTAAATCTTCGAACGTTAGTTCGTTTAATTCCTTAACACCACGCTTACGAACAGCTAATTTTCCTGATTCAACTTCTTTATCCCCTACCACAATAATATATGGGACTTTTTGGAGCTCGGCATCGCGGATTTTTTTGCCAACCGATTCATTACGCTCATCAATTTCTAAACGAATATCTTCGTCTTTCAGCTTCTTACTTACTTCACGGGCGTAACCTAAGTGCTTCTCAGAAACAGGTAAAACTACTACTTGCACGGGCGCAAGCCAGCTAGGAAATGCCCCGGCATAGTGTTCAATTAACACGCCCATAAATCTTTCGGGAGAACCAACAAAAGCGCTATGAATCATAACTGGAGTTTTTTTAGAACCGTCTTCTGATGTGTACTCAAGACTAAAACGTTTTGGCATATTAAAATCTATTTGGATAGTTGAAAGTTGCCATTGTCGCCCCAGTGAATCCTTAGCCATCAAATCCATTTTTGGACCGTAAAAAGCTGCTTCGCCCTCCGCTTTAATATAGTCAATTTTATTTTCTTTCAACAAATCCTCGAGCATTGCTTGAGATTTTTCCCAAACTTCATCATCACCCAAATAAGCTTCTTTTTTGTTCTCATCGCGCAATGACAGGCGGATATAATAATTCATCTCGTATCGTTTCATTGCTTTTTCAATGCTTTTAAGGATGTTTGAAAATTCTTCTTTAATTTGATCTTCACGGCAAAAACAATGGCCATCGTCTTGACTAAAAGATCGTAAACGAGTTAAACCATTCAGCTCGCCCGGTTTTTCATCTCTATATAGCATTGAAAAATCGGCAATACGTACTGGAAGATCACGATAACTTCGCATAACCGAAGCATATATTTGCGTGTGTTGCGGGCAGTTCATCGGTTTTAGATAGTATTCTTCATCGGTATAATGGCTATGAACTTCAAACATATCATCTTTGTATTTATCATAATGTCCAGAAACTTTAAACAATTCTGCTTTATTAATTTGTGGGGTTTGAACTTCACCATAACCAATTTCTTTACGAAGTTCTCGCGAATAATTTGCAATGACATTTCTTAAAATTGTGCCTTTTTCAGTGTATAATGGCAAGCCCGGACCAACTAAGTCTGAAAAAACAAATAAGCCTAATTCTTTACCCAATTTTCGATGATCACGTTTTTCGGCTTCTTCGCGTTGGACCAAGTATTGTTGCAGTTCTTCTTTGGTCTCAAAAGCCAAGCCATAAACGCGCTGAAGCATTTTATTTTTCTCATCGCCTCGCCAATAAGCACCAGCGATTTTATCGAGCTTCCAGCCAATATTTTTCAAATCTTTAGTCGATTCAATATGAGGACCGGCACAAAGATCGGCAAAAATTACTTCGCCGGTTTTGGCGTCTTTAAGATCATAAACACTAATTTCTTCATCTTTTAGTTCGTTTATTAATTCGGTTTTATATGGTTCGTTCTTGAATAATTCGTTCGTTTCTTTTTGTGAGACGATTCTTTTTTCAAAAATATAATCGCCATTAATGATCTGATGCATATTTTCTTCAATTTTACTTAGATCTTTCGGATTAAGAGTTTCTGCCAAATCAAAATCATAATAAAAACCGTTTTCAATGGCCGGACCAATTCCTAGTTTGTTACCAGGATAAAGCTTTAAAACGGCAGCGGCTAAAATGTGGCTTAATGAATGACGAATTTTTTCAATTTCCATTTTTTCCTCATTAAAGAGTGTCATCCTCGACTTGAATGAAATTCAAGATCGGGGATCTTTTTAAGATTCCCAATGTCGGATCGCTATGCTTCCGGCTTGAGAATGACAAATAAGTATATTATTAATTTTATTCTACTACAGATATGGCTTAGCCGCAACACCTTAGAATCTTAATATTAATTTTGTATATTGTCTAAAATTTTATCAATTTGTTTATAAAGTTCTTCTTGCGTTCCCGTGTTTTGGACTACATAGTCGGCCATCGCAATCGGACCGGCTTTATGCAAATTTTCGATTTCTGATTTATCGCGCAGCCACACTTCTTCGCGAGTAAAACTTCGATATTTTAGTTGCGGATCGTCTTTATGATTATCGGAACGATTAATTAATCTCTCGTAACGAATTTTTGGCGGAGCATAAACCGCAATAGTAATAAATTGTTTACCAAATTTTTCTTTAAGAAATAAGTACTCTTCCCATGAATAAAGACCATCGCCAACTACATCACCTTGTTTTAATAATGCTTCCATCTTTGGCAAATTTAAAATGGCCATTGCTGCCATGCCGTGTTCTTGACGTAAACCCTCACGAATTTCTCGTTCTAATTTCTCATTGGGTTTTTGACCGCTTTCTTTAATTTTATCAAGCACAATTTGACCAAATCGAAAGTAGCCAAACGATCGTTTGCTTAGTAAATAATTTGAGACTTCGGTTTTCCCCGCCCCAGGCATTCCCACTAAACAAATTAATTTATTATTTGTTTCGTTATTTATCATACTTTGTACTTTTAACTTTGTACTTTGTACTATTTTATTCCCGGCACTGGAAAGTTTTTGGTCATTTCTTTTACTTCTTCACGAATTTCAGCAAGTTTCGCGTTATCAGAAATATTTTCAGCCACAATATTAAACATTTCAGCAATCCGCTGCATTTCCGCTGCACCCATCCCGCGAGTGGTTAGGGCAGCCGTGCCAACACGAATGCCGGAAGTTATTTTAGGTGGATTAGGATCATTAGGAACACCATTTTTGTTAACAGTAATGCCAGCCTCGTGAAGTGCGTCTTCAAAATCTTGACCGGTGATATTTTTGTTTCTTAGATCAACCAAAATTAAATGATTATCGGTCCCACTGGTCACTAGATCAAAATCAAAACTCATAAGGGTTTTAGCGAAAACCTGCATATTATCTAAGACATCTTGAATATATTTTTTAAAATCTGGTTTTAATGCCTCGCCAAAAGCCACGGCTTTTGCTGCAATCACATGTTCTAACGGCCCACCCTGAAGCATTGGAAAAACTGCTTTATCAATCTTTTTAGCTAATTCTTCATTGTTAGTCATAATAATGCCAGAACGTGGACCACGCAAAGTCTTGTGAGTTGTTGAAGTCACAATGTCAGCGATGCCAATTGGTGTTTCATGCAAACCCACCGCAACCAATCCAGCAATATGCGCAATATCGGCAATTAAATACGCCCCAACTTTATCAGCAATTTCACGAAATTTTTTATAATCAAGCTTTCGCGGATAAGCCGAGTATCCGGCCATAATGACTTGAGGTTTTATTTCTTCGGCAAGTTTTAAAATTTCATCATAATTTAGCATACCGGTTTCTGGATCAAGCCCATAGGAGTAAGACTCAAACCACTTGCCAGAAAAAGAAACTTTAGCACCATGAGTCAAATGTCCGCCCGCATCCATGCCCTGTCCCAAAATCTTATCACCAGGTTTAATAAGTGCCGCATAAGCTGCCATATTGGCAGATGAACCGGAATGTGGTTGAACATTAGCATATTTGCAACCAAAAAGCTTTTTTAAACGCTCGATTGCCAAACATTCTGCCTGATCAATAAACTCACAACCGCCATAATAGCGTGCACCCGGCAAACCCTCAGAATATTTATTGGTTAAGATTGAGCCGGTTGCCTCCAAAACCGCTTTAGAGACATAGTTTTCCGAAGCAATCATTTCTAAACCCTCAACTTGTCGGACTTTCTCGCGCTCAATTATCTCAAAAACTTCCGGATCTTCGTTCTTAAGATTGTTCATTATTACCACCTTCTATATTGCTTAAATTTTGCGCTTGCAATTTTTGTTCTTTTTTAATCATAACACTTTTGCCCAAGTAGCCACCTAATAACGCTATCAAACTTAATCCCACTAGACCTATTAGAATTGTCCATATATCTATCATATCTACTTCTCTAACATCAAGCATTACTAATTCAGTGGAAAATATCATCAAATTGGGCCAATTTACCAAAACAGACAAATACCAATATTCCTTATTAATTAGCCCAACCACATAACTACCTGAAAAAATGATTACAGTCATTATTACAAAACTAATAATACTAAAACTAGAACTAACAGGGGCAATACTTCCTATAATTACTGGAAAAGAACCAATAAAACCAAAAATAAAAATTAAAATTAATAATGGAATAATGCTAAAAAACTTCTTCCAAAAATTCATCTCCCCTCGCTTTCTAAATTATTTTATTATTTTAACTTACTTAGATTTTGATCAAATTCCTCATCTAATTGTGCTTTCATTTCTTCGTGAAAAGTTTCGTCATAATCTTTTACCAGACCTTTGATGACTTGACAGTTCTTTTCTTCCAAGCAAAATCCGGGGATATGACATTTAGTGACCATAATCTTGGCTAAATTGGAGAGACCGTTTTTTACAAGTGTTGCCTTAATTTTTACCATTTCAATCAAAGTCATTTGACGCAATTGCACTTCAGCGGTTGAGCAAGTTCTAAGCGTATAATAGCCGCCAATTAAGTTATATAAGTCGTAATTTTGAATAATATCCACTCTCACCCCGCGCGGCATTACAAAAATGGCGTCGGATGGTTTAATATCGTGCTTTTCAATTAACTCATAGTAAATATCGAGTGAATTAATAATCCGATCCAAATAACCATAAAGCTGATCGTTGCTTGGTTTAATAACCGGTGGAATAGTAAAAACACGATCAATTTTTTGTAAATCTTCAACATTTAGCTTTCGATTGGTAATTTTTTTACGCATTTTTTCAAAAACAACGCGGGCGCGATCAATCGAATAATAAAGCGAATCTGGAGTCATTTGAGTGGTACGATGGCGCTTCTTTTCACTCCAAACCCGCCAGGAAACCGAGGAAAGAAGTTTAATATTAAGTGCAGTACTAAAATCACGCATCAGATCGTGCCGCAAATCCAAAAGTTTGCGCCAGCTATTTTTAATTGTTTCTTTATCGACAGCAGTTTCTTTAGTTTTTTTATAAATTTCACCCGCTGCTTTTTCTAAACCTGGAGTCACCGTGGCATTAAAATCAATCACATCAATAAATTCATCGCTTATGCCATTCTTTTTAACATATTCGCGGGCAAGATTGGTTTTAGCGGGATCTTTAAAAATATTTGGATAAGGTAAGGTGTTACGAGCCGCTAATTCACGAGAAGCATAAATTAGATCCACCCCATATTCTTTGAGTTTTTTCTCAATTTCACTAACCATCATTTTGGCTTCTTCCGGCATCCAGTCACCCTGAGATTCGATTTCTTTTTTAAAAGCAATCACTGATTCAATTGGATAAGCAATAATACCGGTACCATAAATACCATATTGTAGTACTTTTGAGGCGTCATCTTTACCAATACCCTGTGAAAGCAGGTTATTAAGAAAATTAATGTTTTCCTCAGAGGCCTTTTTATAAATTATTTTTGCTTCTTTACTCTTATCGATAGAACTTGGGTAAACAATGTCTTCTATAGTAGTGTCTGTACGCCTTCCAGAGGCCATCAGAGACGAGGAAAAGACCATCCCGGTCATTAACGAATCCACGAATTTTGAGGCTTCATAGGTAAAACAAATGGCTGGAGTCGTGGCAATCGAGGCATGACCCCTTAAAGATGACTTTCGAATAATAGTTTTAACCTTTTTTTCAATATCTTGACCCTTTTCTTTGGCTTCAGCATATAAATCTTTAACCGATTTACCTTTAAAAGTCATTAAAGCAGACAAAGCCACAATATCTTGCGGCTTCAAATACCCGGTTTCATCTCTTAAGACTGGCGTAATTCCTAAAAAAGTCACTTTTAAGTCTTTTGTTTTAAACATATCCCCACCTTTTCTAGAATCTTTTATCTTCTTCTAATTCTATTATTTCCTGAGCTTGGTTGTCTTGTTTTCTATTTGCTTCTTTAATTCTTTTCTCGTCTAATAATTCGTATTTTTCTAAAATAATGCCGCGTTTATGCGCTAATTCCAGGGCTTCTTTTTCCACACCCTCGGTTTTACCGTTGCCGCCATCAATCAAACGCTCGTAAACTTTTTTATAAACAATTCTTTTAACCCCGACGTTGTTTAAGATTTTCATACAGTCATAGCACGGGAAAAAGGTCGAGTACAAAGTTGCGCCTTTTAGCCGCATGGTGTCACCGCTGTTAGCAATGGCGTTCATTTCCGCGTGCGCCCCATTGCAGCGTTTAATTTCACCAGTGATTGGATCGCCATCAATTTTCAAACAGATCCCGGCTTCACGGCAATGAAAATCACCGCGAGTTGGCCCGCTATAGCCAAAACTAATTAAATGATGATCTTGATCCACAAATACGGCAGCACAAGGTACGGGAATACACGCCGAACGCTTAGCCGCTTGTTCAACTAAAGACATAAAAAAATCATCCCAACTTGGACGTTTTCGATTATTGTTTTCCTGAAGCACCAAAACCTCCCTCACCCCTTGCCGAATTAGTTAGTTCTTCTACTTCTTCTATTTCCGCTCGTTCAACACTTTGAATTAATATTTGCGCGATTCGATCGTTTTTTTCAACTACAACGTCTTTATCTGAAGTATTTAACGCCACCACACCAATTTCACCGCGATAACCGCTATCTACCACGCCGGCCATCGTTTTTAAACCTTCTTTTAGAGCCATACCGCTTCGGTCCCAAACTAAACCAACGTAGCCTTCGGGAATTTCAAAAGCCAAGCCTGTCTTAAAACAATACCGCTCTCCTGGTTTTAAAATTTTGGCCTCATAGCTTCTTAGATCAAGGCCGGCATCACCAGGCTTGTTATAGGCCGGCAATTGAATATCTTCATAGAGTTTTTTTATTTTGATTTTCATACTGACTACATTTTAACTGAGATTGCCATCGGCTGCAAAAAGTCAAGCCCTTTTCTCATGTCATACAATTTTAAATTTTGAATTTAGAATTTCGAATGAATTTTTAATTAATGAATTTTTAATTTCTAAATTCGAACATTCAATCAAAACTCGAAATTCTAAATTCAAAATTAATTTTTTTCTTGTATCACTACTCATTCTCGGGTATAATAAACTCATGGAAATTATTACACGCAACAAAAAAGCCAATTTAGAATACGAAATCCTCGAAAAATTCGAGGCTGGTTTAGTATTAACTGGCCAAGAAATTAAAGCTATTCGAGCCGGACGAGCCAATCTGACCGGTACTTTTTGCCGTGTTGATGAGCGCGGTGCCTGGGTTTTAAATATGCATATTGCCACTGTCTCGGAACCAGAACGCAGCCGCAAGCTTTTACTCCATAAAAATGAGATTATTTCTTTAGGAACTAAACTCCAACAAAAAGGATTTTCACTTATTCCTTTAACTTTATATATTAAAAAAGGCCATGCCAAATTAGAGATTGGCCTTGCCCGCGGTAAAAAACTCTATGATCACCGCGACGAACTCCGCAAAAGAGATATCGATCTCCAGGCCTCAAGAGAACTAAAAAATAATTAAAAGCGATATAGGTAGAACTTTTTCTTGCCAAACTTTATTTCTTCACCTTCCAAACCCTCAATCTCAAAATCAAGGGAAATTAAACGTGCGCCTTTTTTTAGTTCATTCTTAAATTTTGGCGCCAGCTTTTCTAGAAACTTTGGTAAAAGATAAACGTAAATTACATCAACCGAACTTAAATCGGTTTTTTTAATATCTTGAAACTTAACGCTAATATTTTGATTTCGACAGGTCCTAATTTTGGAAAGCCAATAATAAAACGGGGAAATTTCATATCCCACAGCCTGCGCCCCCATTTTTTCTGCCGCGATGAGTGCCTCGCCATTGCCGCAACCAAGGTCATAAAGCAACTCACCTTTTTTTAATTGAGCAATTTCTAAGGCCTTTTGGATATATTCTTTTTTAGATACAACAAAAGGGCTGCCAGCTAGAATCGAAATTAGATTCGAAACTTGCCAGTACAACAGCCCTAATGTTGTAATCAATAAGATTGTTAGTATTAATGTAGCCACAATTTAATTTTAGATTATTTTGCGACTTTTGTTAACTTAGTAAATGTAACCTTTGATGAAACCACTGCCGATTGGGATAGTTCTACTTGAAACCACGCCAAATCCTCGGTAATTCATCTCGGAAACAACAACTTCATCACCATTGACCGATTCAACATAGGCAACGTGTCCAACAGGACTTTCGCTAGTCACCATAATTGAACCAGGTTTCGGGACACTGCCAGTGGCAAAGCCGGCGCTTTTAGCACCACTAAGCCAAGTACCAGCATTACCCGACCAAGAAATATTTCTCTTTGAAGCTACGTAAAAGGTACAATAGCCTCTTGGAAAATGATTGCCTTGCGCGGCAATGACTTTAGTTTGCGTCGCTGGTTTCACTGCTACTTTTGGTTTAACTACAGTTTGCGGTTTTGCAACTGCATTAACCGTTGCAGCAGGTTGAGCGACAGTTTGAGCCGGTTTAACTATCTTTTCCTCGGGAGTAATTTCTGTCTCCACGACGAGCGGTTTTTGAATAAAGTTTTCCGCTACCAACTTCACCGGTAAAGAGGTGTTATTATCAGTAGTTTCCACTTTAGCCACCGCAGGCGCTACTTCGGCCAAAACTTTTTTTGCATTTTGGATGTCCTCGCTCCAATTAACCTCTGAGGCGTGAGCCTTAGGTAAACTCATAAATGAGCCAGCTAGAACAGCCACACCCATCGAGACACCTAGACCAATTGAATAGAAGACATTAATTTTTAATTTTCCGTTTTGTTTTTCGTTTTTCTTTTTGTTTTCTGCGTTCTTAAGAGCTAAGCTTCGGGTTGAAAATTCAAACCCCCCCAGTTTAGCGTGTGTACAAATAATTAACCTCCGATAGGAAGAAACTGATAACTGGATACCACCCTTTAGCACCGTTTACTAGCCCCTCCGGACTACTAGAGATTTAAAGTGCCTCTTTTGTTCCTGCCAGGTTTAGCAGAAAAATATCAACTACCAGCATCTTCATCGAAACCAATGTTGCAGATGCATTGGTTTGGAGCGTATTTTTTACTACGCGTCTTTAATTTTACCAGAACCTGTCAAGTTGTCAACCCCCTAGGATCCCTCCTGTTAATTGAGATGAAACCTTTCCTGTGGATAACTTGAACCTGTTAGTATAAGTGTGTTTTTCGCATCCCAAAAAATCCCATCAGGTTCAGAAAAAGTTCAATTTAATGATTTTACTTTAAAAAAACTGCCCGCGTATGGACAGTTAGCAAGAAAAACAATTTATTTTATGGGTAAAGGAAACCGATTGATTTCATTCTGGATTTTACGGATCTCATTAGCCGCTTTTTTCTTAATTTTTCTGATTCTAGCCTTATTTATTCTATTCCAATAACATTGCCATTGCACTTGTTGGTTCTTCCGAAATTCTTCCAACGTTATTATACCTTTACGAAGATCGTCAATTAACAGCCTTATTGGATCTTCCTCAACTTCATAGCAATAATCATCGATTACGATTTCACCGGTTGGCGACAAAAAACGCAAATAGTCACCGTGGAAATAATCAATAGTCTCTGCAATATCCAATAAACGTTTCGCCATAAACGACCCATCAGGAAACTGTTCTGGATCTATATATCCGCCAAGATGGCCCGAGTCACGAATGCTCTCGAGAGTGTAGACAATCTTCATTAACATATCCCCCTGCCAACTTTATACCATATATCTGGTTTGGAATCAATTGTAATAGAGAGGACCTTTGCCAAATTAAGGTTAACTCCCAAAAATTAAAAAAGCCCCACGTCGCTAATGCTATGCGGGACACCACTTCGTTGTTATTATCATGATCTTGTAAATAATAGCTGGTGCTTGCACCGCGAAGTGGTGGAGCTGAGGGGACTTGCACCCCTGTCCAAAAAGGCCTCAAACAATTCTTGACAAGCTTAAATTTGTCTTCGTTTTTTCATCCGGCTACCAAGACAATCTTGCCGGATATAGGCCGAATTGTAGCGCCTTAGTCATCCACTCGGTCAACAGATGGTAAGACGTGCTTTAAGCGTAAGCTAAAGCAGGTGTAAACGAAGGTTTTTCGTTTGTTTTTTGCAATCTGGTTTAACGAGGCAAGATTGCGTGCTCGACCTGAAATTGTTATTAGCGTTCTTTTTGTCGAATCTGAACAGCCCCATAAAGATAATATACCATAAAACACACAAAAATTCAATGTTTTTCAAGACTCATTAATAGTCAAAAATGGCAGGTTAAATCTAACGCCTCACAGTCTGAGGTGTTAAAAATTAGTGAAATGTTCCCTTAAAAATAAGTTATCACTATCTTGATTACGAAGAATTGTTTGCTATACTGAAGATGATCCTATCTACTGGAGGTTGAAATGAGTAATTTGGTGCCAACTAAATAACAGATTCGGCAAGGCTTTCAAAAATTTGTGGAAGAAGAAACGCCAAATGAAGATGGTACTTGCAAAAATCCGAGTTGCGATGGCCGACTTATTCAAAATGTATCTAGCTTCTACCAGGGGCTATATCATTACACTACGCCACGATGTAATAAGTGCGGTCGAGAATATATGCTCGGTGGAAAATGGGCAACAAAAACCGGTCATGCAGCATTCCATAATATGATGAGACGACCATTCACGATCTAGCAAAGTAACCCGCGGACTCCGCGGGTTTTTAGCACTATCTCGCTCTTTAAAAAAATCTCCAAAATGCTTTTAGGGCTCATTAATAGGCAAAAATAACAGGTTAACGAATCGCTCAACCCCTTGAGCGATTCAAAGGTTTTAACTCAGACTCGAATTATTTAAAGATCTCTTGAAATAAAAGCATTTTTCATCTATAATGAATAAGGAACTTACACAAGGGGGGAATAGTGATGCAAAAATTGAAGGCGTTTTTCATTGTAATCGGAAAGACCATGGCTGGCATGGCAATAATCGTTTGCCTTACATGGGTAATGATTGTTTTGTCAGAGGATGGCTGCACAATTACCCCAATGATACAGTCCATTGAACTATGGTTACTTGGGGTTGGGGCGGTCGTTGGACTCATTTTCGGCTATAAATTATATACAATAATCGAGTATGAATGGAAAAAACCGACTAAAATGGAAGCACTAGCCAATGCTTTTACGGCTCTAGGAGAGCACAGAAATCGTTAATAATCAAAATCACTAACCCGAGATGCCACTAAGGCATCTTTTTAAATACGATTCATTAATATTTAAATGTCATTCCAGACCGGATAACATCAGAATTTGGAATCCAGAATTAAGATAAATACTAGATCCCCGATGTCGTCTCGCCACTAGGCGAACGGCTCGAGGATGACATATAAAAATGAAATACAATTCACATTATAAATAATTAATTGAATTTAAAAAGAGGCGGTTAGGCCTCGTTGAAGGTTATCGGGATCTTAGCATACGTAAAGTTTCCCGTCTGATTTCTTGAATTCTTTCTTCACTCCATGGACCAATCTCTACTTGTGATAGAATATCTAAAACTATTTTAGCTTCAGCAGCTTCACTACGAGGAATTCGCGATACGCGTAGTCGTTTCACGTCATTAACCGTTATTCTCATAATCATTCCCCCTAAAAAGATTTTATATCAGTCTCCAGATAAAATCAACTCTAATTAAACTGAAAAAGTTTCAGAAATTTTATATACTCGCCCATCTTAAACCAATCTCTTGATTTATAAACCAAATCGGCGTAGAATACAGCTAACTAGTACGAGCAAACTCTACTGGTGTTCGTTAACAAAACGGCTGTTAAATTTTCACACTGACAGCCGCATTCGCCCGATTTCTATAAGCTTTGCTTTATTTTCGTATTTACCAAGACGCGGCCCGGGCCGAAAAAGTCTAAAGTATTACGATTAGGAAAACAGGCTAATAGAATAAGGCAACCGCGCGCACGGTATGCGTAGTTTCCTTGGAGGAAAAAGATGAATCCGTTTGAAATGTTCTTGACACGCCGAGTTTCACCTCGCCCGGAAGAGTACTACTCTTCCCTGATCGCTTATGATCAACGGATTATTGAATGCTTCCCTAATACAGAGAAGTTTCTAACAACCGCAGAAGTGATTGTTAGTAATGCCATCGACAGTAAATCGCCTCTCTACAATTGGGCACATGGCTACTTAGAACAATTAGTTACCAAAGGTAATGACATCAGTTTATTTGTGGCTTGTGCCATTCGCGAGGCTACGTATTCCAATACCGGCTTTAATTTAGTAAGAGAAGAGTTTTTATCTCGCTACGACATATCTGAAGACGCCGCGAGTCTGATTACAAAAATTCTTCTTAAAAACCAAAAACCAGACTGGCAAGAAATAAGCTCAACTATTAAAAGTAAATGGCAAACAAGGCCATCATTAAACAATAGCGCCTATTTTTATAGTTGCGCTCGAATGATGGCAAATCCGATCTATGAAAGTATCCCACAAATAGTCGCCAGATTAATTGAAGACTGTCTTATCAACGAAATGCCTTTTCTTAAGGCTGCTATTACCGAAGAAGCGGTTTTTGATGGAGATAAGCTTTTAGAACTGATCACAGAAGAAGGACGGTTTCCAATCTTCGCCGAAAGCCTAGCAGAAGTTCTATCGGATATTGTAATCTGGGAAAGACTCTACAAAAGGGCTGGCGATAGTATTGATAAACGTTTTACTGATGATACAGTAACCAATCCAAAACTTATAAAAGCGATTCAAGCTTTTGCTAGTCACTTAACTGAACTTGCACCAGATGAAAGAGAAAAAATTGTAACGATATTTACTAAAGGCGAAGATAAGTTTGGTTATTTGCACCTCCGAAGAATAATTTCTGGCCGGTTAATTGAGCTAACGCCAACCTGCCCAAATTTGGCTAAATTTTTGATAAAAGGGTTAGATTTTGACGGTCCAATCAATAAAATCTCTGAAGCTGCAATTGAGGCTTTGCCCGAATCCCAAATTGTCTCGATTCTGCTCTTCATTGCTAACGATGGTCACCATGATTACGCCAAAAATATAAAGTCAAAAATCGTTGCCAGCGTTAAGGCTAATCCAACGATCTTTCAACAAGCAATGGCTGAGGTAATGAACTCCGGTCTTGCACTTACACGTGCAGTCTTATTATATTTAGAAGGTGTTGGATTTGAATTTACTAAAAACGAGTTTATTAATTGGCTAAACAACCATCATTTTTACGCCGAGGATTACAACTCTATCGCCATGTTGGTTGCAAAATACATCAAGCCCAATAATCTCTCGGCCGGACAAATGATTTTAAGTTGCCGGAGAGTATTATTGGAAATGGGATATACATTAAAAATTCAGGATGTGAATGAAACTATAAAAGTGGAAAAGCTATTGTGTAATAATGCGATGTCGTCACACAGCAGTCAATCTAAGGAAGAAATAGAAGCAATCTGGCGAAATCCACAGTGGCGAGACGTCTTATTAAAACACGGTAAATGCCTGACCCACGTATTAACATCTTTTGTTGAAAATAGCAGTCAAATTACCACTCAAAAGTTTAATGAAGTTATTGGTGATTGCTGCCAAAATAATTCGGACTTTCGCCAACTTGTTTGCGAACTTGCCTGGACCTGGCTAGGGAAACCGCTACGAAATTTTTTAGTCGTTTCCAATGGCTTAAATTGGCCGGAAAATAATATTGACGAAATGCGTCAATATTGCTTAACAAATTGGCTAGGGATGATCACTAAGGATGATGAAACTGAAGTATGCCAAGCTGTTCTTAGTAAAAGTGAATTGCTGGATTTATTTCTGGGATTAAAAATCAAAAATAATAATTCCAGCTCCAACTACCAAATCTTTTCAAAACCAGAACGATGGTCATTCCTGTTCCAGGGCAAGACTAAACTCGATCAGCTTTGGTCGCATTTAATCAGGAACCGAGAATTAATTGGCAACGGACTATGGCTCTCGTGGATTGAGTTCTATGACTTCGATAAAATTCCGAGAATCACCAGGGAGTTCAATAAAATTATTAACGACCCCAATACTACCGAACAAAACATAAAACGAACCTTGAAACTTTTGGGTTTCGAGGAATAAACAATCCCCTTAAATTCTAAGGGGATTTTTTCTTGACTAAATCTGTTTTTAGGATTAGATTATAAGCATCTGGTAGGGCAAATATAAGGAGGGTTTGATTATGCTTCCTCGTCTTACCGCGCTTCTTGAAATACTACATGAAACACCGCTTGTTCCAGGAAATGATGGTGAAACTATTTTGAAGATTAAAGGTTTAAACTTCGTTTACCAGGAAATGCTTAATATTACCGATGAATTTGGTATGGCCGCGCTTCACTGGGCAGCTTTTAAACGCCTAACCGATACGACTGATCTGTTAATTCATATGGGCGCCAGGGTTAATATGGCTACAAATATTGAGTATGGTAGCTTTCGGGATTTCAAACCAATCCATTTTGCTGCCTTTTCCCAAGATCCTACACACGGCGCTTCAGAAGAGAAATCAATAAAAGAACTGGTTATAGTCTTATTAAAACATGGGTCAGACATTAATAGCGTGGCTTATACCAATGATGGACCGCTCACGCCATTAAAAATCGCTCAAAATTGCCACCTTGACGGAACAGTTAAGCTCCTGAAAGAATTTGGGGCAAGAGAAATTATTTTTAGGACTACAGAAAACAAAGTCGGCTTTCGAGGCCACGAAATTGATTGTTATTTACACCACTTTGGTGGAATTAGTGAGTAGGAAATTTTCACAGGATGCTAAACTAAGCATCCTTTTTTAGTACAAATTAAAAAACTAATGGTGGACTCGTCCAGACTCGAACTGGAGACCTTCTCTACATCAAAGGAAGCTATTCTTATGCATTATAAGTGCAAGTCTATGTTTGTAAATTTAGAAAAAGTTTATTCTATGGAAACGACAGAAAACTTAAAAGCATTAAAAGAAACAATCAAAAATTTTCTTCTTTGGGAGAATATTTTCATCTGAGAAAGTATTTTTATCTTTCGCAATATGCTAAGATTAGTTAAAAGGAGAGAAAAATGAAAAAAATTGTTAAAATGATTTTATTAATCGGTCTTTTTGTACTATTCGGTCTCGCTGGTATCACAAAATCAAAAGCAGAAAACTGTCCTAAACCATTAGAAGAAACTAGGAAGGTTGAATGTCCGGCCGAACCGAATGCTACAGCTACAGGATATGCAACCCAAATTCGATACAAGGAAATGCTTAATAGCTGTAAATGGGGTGAGTGGAAATCCTTGTCAATGAATTGTAGCTATAACTGCGCTGCACCCATGGAGGAAACTAGAAAAGTTGAATGTCCTGCTGAACCGAATGCTACAGCTACGGGATATGCAACCCAAATCCGCTACAAAGAAATGCTTAACAGTTGTAAATGGGGTGAGTGGAAAGGCTTATCAACAAATTGTAGTTATAATTGCGCTGCACCCCTGGAAGAAACACAGACCCTCTCTTGCCCAGACGGGCGTGAAGGAACAATTACAAAAACTCGAACAAAGGATATGCTTAAAAATTGTGCCTGGGGCGAATGGAGAACATTAAATAGCACCTGCCTAGATACATGTCCAAATCCATTAATAGAATCTAAAAGCGCCTTGTGTTCCGATGGCAAAACTAACGCCGTCAAACAAACAAGAAAAAAAGAATTATGGAATAATTGCAATTGGAGCAAATGGACAGAAGACACTAGTGCTTGCCCAATAGTTGGATCATTAAAAACGAAACAACCGTTTTTTACTCAACCTTTTGTGGTTCCATCAGCTATCGCATTATTGATTGCATTAATCGCTCTATTTATTATCAAAAAAAGAATTAAATAGTAAATTTAATTAAATATTAATCACAAAAAGTCTCACTTTTAGGTGAGACTTTTTGTGATTGACTCGTCCAGAATCGAACTGATGACCTTCTCTATTTAGAATGAAACTCTAGATAATTGAGTAGATTGCGGTGCAAATCAAAAACTAATGGTGGGCGGTAGAGGATTCGAACCTCTGACCCCTTCTACGTCAAAGAAGTGCTCTACCACTGAGCTAACCGCCCACAAGATACATTAAACAAAAGACGCTCTAAGACCGAGTTTACGAGGTCTTACGAAGCAAAGCGAAGTGCTCCACTGAGCTAATCGTCCACTATTAGTTTTTTAAAATACGTTAGATTCCGGATCATGAAGCGATCCTGTCCGAAATGACAGAAGGGGTGATCTAAAACGAATATCCTTCTTTTAACAAATCTTTTTCTTCAATCTCTATACCGTAACGCGTATAAATCTTTTTCACTTTTTGGATAATTTTTTCAGCTGCTAGAACCGAACCGTGATCAGTGTTATAAACCGTGTCGGCGTGCGCTTTCATCGGACCAATATATTTATCAAACATCGGTTTAACAGTACCCATATAACGCTTAATATCGTGTCTTAATTTTTGGGTATCAATGCCGCGCTCTTCAATATCTCGAATTAAACGCCTAGCTAAACGAATATCCGGTGAAGCATCAAGAAAGATTTTCCAATCAAGCATCTTTCTGATTTCCGGCGTGTTATAAATTAGAATTCCTTCTAAAACAATTACGTTTTTAGGGTCATGCACAAAGGTTTTATCAAGTTGTTTATGCGTCGTATAATCATAAACCGGCATTTCGACTTGTTTACCTTTTAAAAGCATTTTTAAATGTTTAGCCAGTAATTTGTTATCAAAGGCCTTGGGTTCATCGAGATTTACCCGTTCCCATCGGTCTAGTGAACGAACATTAAGGTTCTTATAGTACTGATCTTGAGAAATAACTAAAAGGTTGCCATCAAAATAATCCTTTAACGCTTCAATGACAAAGGTTTTTCCGGAGGCCGTTCCGCCGGTAATACCAATTAAATATGGTTTTTTGTTTCTCACAACTTTATAGTAGCAGATTAAAAAGTTTTTTTCAACCCTCCAATACAAAAATCAGTCCTTAGAAAAGACTGATTTTTATTTATTTTTAAGCTTTTTTAACTTTGATTTTTGTTGTCTTTGGCTGTTCTTCTTGAGCTTTTGGTAAAACAACCTTGAGAATTCCATCTCTAAGTTCCGCATCCGCCTTATCTTTATCCACACCAGTAGGCAAAGGAATTACTCTGACAAAAGAGCCATAACTAACCTCACGTCTGTAAACATCTTTTTCATCAATCTCTTCTTCAGATTTTCTCTCGCCCCGAATAGTTAAATGGTCTTCGGCGACTTCGATTGATAAATCCTCTTCTTTGATCCCTGGAACATCTGCTTCAACAACCACTTGATCATCTTTTTCATAGATGTTTATAGTGGGCATCATTACGCCGGTTTTAATCGCAACCGGAAACGAATCTTCAAACAGCCGGTCGATTGTATCGTGAACAGTGTTTAATTCACGAAAAGGCGACCAGCCAGTTAGGTCTCTAGACATTGGATTCACCTCCATGTGATTAATTTTATTTATTTTTTCTTCTAAGCAGAAAAGGTTTTCGAGCGTAATGTCAAAAACCTCTGCAAAAGCCAAAGCTAAAGGTAAGCTTGGTAAACAGCGTCCTTGTTCCAAGGAAATGACTGATTGCCGAGAAACCCCCAATTCTTTGGCTAATTCTTCTTGAGTAATTTTTCTTTCTTCTCTCAAGTTTTTAATTTTTCTTGATAATTGTGTTATCTCAATTTTCATAATTTTAATTAGAATTAATTTCTAATTAAATTGTAAAGTCTACTTTACATTTTGTCAAGAGTCTGTCGCGGTCCATAACATATTGGACTTTTCTGAATCAATAAAGTTATTTACAAAATACATAAGTGGTGGAATTTTTCCAATAGAGCGATGAGGTTTTTCGGTGTTGTACCAGGTTAGATA
>Ga0172379_10005136_pt1 | contig 18582 bp, 19 predicted proteins | sample GrowelOW334metaG_FD_119756 | JGI IMG/M metagenome (GOLD analysis project Ga0172379, IMG submission 119756) | Groundwater microbial communities from an aquifer near a municipal landfill in Southern Ontario, Canada - Groundwater well OW334 metaG | ecosystem: Environmental > Aquatic > Deep...
AAGCCGGAAACCTTTCTAAATCCGGATCATACACTGTACTTACTTCACGGAAAAGGGAGTCATTCCTACAATTAGTTATCTCCAACCTGGAAGAGACCTTCTCCTGGGTTGGTACTGCGTTTAAGTGATGAAGGCGTATCGAGTTATCCACAAGTAGCGAAAAATAATGAATTATTGTATAATTCAAATTGAATATATCGAATTGCCTTATAGATTAGCAATATCTCTTTAAGTATGGCTAACGGAAAAAATACAAAAACCGCCAAAAACGGTAACAAAAATTACGGAAGCACGAATAAAGATGATAGTGCGGAAGTAAAAAATGGCAAAATAAAGAAAGTAGCTGAGGCAAAAGAATTGCCTAATGATGTTCCCGAAAAAAAGGAAGCGTCCATCAGTGAGCTTGCAGCCCAAATAAAGGAAAATGAAAAAACGGTTAGTGGTGAGCAGAAACCGCTGATTGAGTTACGACATGTAAATAAATCATTTCAGGTCGGCAAAAGTACTATACCGGTTTTAAAAGATATAAATTTTAAAATATACCCAAGGGAATTCATCATCATTCTAGGCCCGTCCGGTAGCGGGAAATCGACACTTTTGAATACATTACTTGGATTGGAATATCCCACAACAGGCAAGGTCCTGATCAACGGGCAGGATCTTACCGAATTAAGTCCAAACAAATTGGCTAAATTTAGATATAAAACTTTCGGCATAGTATTTCAAAAAGCTGACTGGGTGCGGTCGATGAATGTTATTCAAAATGTTGCTATGCCACTGGCAATCAACAATGTTGGTAAAAAAGAGAGAATGAAAATTGCAACGGAACGTTTGAAGGAAATGGGAATTGATGATCATTCAAACTATATGCCTACGGAATTATCCGGCGGACAGCAGCAGAAAGTTTCAGTATCACGTGCTCTGACCGGGAATCCTCCAATTCTGGTTGCGGACGAGCCGACTGGCAATCTTGATACAGAATCAGCGGGAAAAGTTATGAGGTTTTTTAGAGACTTGAATGAAAGATTGGAAAAAACTTTGCTGATGGTTACGCATAATATTGACTATGTTTCTTATGCCACTAGAACAATCTACATCAGGGATGGTCAAATAGTTGAAGGAAGCGGATCGTTTAAGGAATAGTTTATGAAGATACAATATATTTTATATCTCTCCGGTTCCAATCTCACTAAAAGAAAATTGAGAAGTGTCTTGACGATCGGCGGCATGGCGGTCGGTATTTCTTTAATTGTATTTCTTATTTCGCTTGGCTTCGGCTTGCAGAATATGATTAAAAGTCAGATTACGGATGTGGAGGCTCTGACGATTCTGGACGTAACAAAAGGTGAATCAACACTACTAGCGTTAGATCAAAATGTTGTTGATCAGTTCAAAAATATTGACAGCGTGAATGATGTTAGTCCATCATTGAGCCTTTCCGGACAAATAGGAATACAGGAATCGGTTACTGATACAGCAATCTATGGCATTGACCCGCAATTCATCAGTATGGAAGGAATTAAGGTAAATTACGGAGAACTTTTTTCAGGAGCTGAAGCTAAGGAAATTTTAGCAACCAGTACTGCCTTGAATCTGATCGGACTTGGTGATCCAGAAGCTGCGGTAGGTTCTGAATTGGACTTGAAACTCTTGGTACCGGAAAAAATTGCCGGTACACAAGAAGAAGAGTTGGTTGCCAAGGAAGTAAAAGTAGTAGTCAAGGGTGTAATAATTGATGAAGATGAATTAGCAATCGCCTATGTCCCGATTAAGTTTCTAGAAAGTATGGGCTTTGCTCCAGATTATAGCGAAGCTAAAGTTAAAGTAGAGGGACAGCAAGGTGAAGATTTTACACTGGCACGTGTAAAAGTCACAGATGAATCGCAACTGGCAAGTGTTAGAGCAAAGATTGAGGCAATGGGTTATCAGGTTGATTCCATCGCTGATACGGTCGGGCAGATTGATAAAATATTTTTAGTTTTTCAAATGATTATGGGATTATTCGGCGCAATTGCAATGTTTGTGGCCGCGATGGGGTCATTAAATACACTAACCGTTTCATTATTGGAAAGAACAAGGGAAATCGGTGTTATGAAAGCTTTGGGCGCAACATCTCGTGATATATACCGCCTATTTTTAGTGGAAGCGATTATGATTGGTATGACAGGTGGCACTATCGGTGTGTTAGTTGGTTACTTGATGGGAATGGGCGTAAATTACGGGGTGAACTATTTAGCAGCCAGAGCGGGTGGTGATCAGGTACAGCTTTTTTATACGCCGGTATGGTTTGTTGCTGCTGTAATTGGGATAGCCTTCCTGGTTAGCGTGTTCACTGGTCTTTATCCGGCGCGCAGAGCAGGAAAAATCAATCCTTTAGATGCTTTACGTTACGAATAATAAAAAACTATGGCAAATATAACTTCCAAAGAAATGTATACAAGAAAGAAGCGCCGTACAGTCGGTGAAATGCTTCAGCCTGCAGAAATTAAAAATACGAACGCTTGGCTTTCCATACACGGATCATCAAAAGAATTTTTATTGACTTATGAAAGTGAGGGATTGGTGGTATCGATCAATGGCAGCGGTACTTTAAAACTGGATCATACGCAATGCCAGGAAGCGGCAAAACTTACTGAATACATTATGACGCAGGGCGGTATCGTAATGGGTGGCGGCAGAAATTCAGGAATTATGGAAGCAGTTTCACAGGTAGCTAAAGATAACAGTATGGGAATCATTTTTCCTGAACTTGCTAAAGATAAAACGAAATACGGGAAGATTGTCATTACCAATGCTCCAACTCCTAGAATTGAAGTATTAGCTACTGCAGCCCCAATTATTGTAGTATTCCGAGGAGGTATCGGATCGTTAATGATGTTGATGCGCGCGATAACTCATTTCAATAACCGTAAATTTCATCCGAAACAGCCACTGCAGATGGTGTTTATCAGTAATTACTGGGTAGGTCTTTTGCAGTCTATGATCAACATGGGGGCGATGCCAAAAGAATTTGTCCAGGATTTACACGTGTTTTCTACCGCTGAAGATATCATCAAACAGATCCCGTCTGTTAAGTAAATAAAACAACGAAAAGTAAAACTCCGATAATCGGAGTTTTTATGTAAGAAAAATAGTTGAAGAATTGAACATTCTATAAAAGTATCAACTTTACAATAAGTGAAAAATATACTAAAATATATTCATGAATCCCGTTAGAGATTATGGGATATCATCATAACAAAACAATATAATACGATAGAATTACTGGATTAGTTGCTGGATGTGGCCGACTTATAAAAGGCAAGAGACAGAATACAAATATGCAATTACTGCAAAAGACCAAATTAGTTTATTTTATTATTACGGATCTCTAACGGGATGAATAATGCGTTTGTGAGCGCGCTAAAATATGTTTTTTTAGAATTAATTGGGAAATTAATCTATTTTCCTGTTTGGTGGTATACAAGCGGCACAAAGAAAGTGCTATTTTTTGTTGGCAGGCAAATTTCCGGTGTAGCGAACGCGATGGGGATATCAATATTATCCAAGAATCTGTTGAAACCGATGTATGGGGATTATACCAAGAGCGGAAGAATCATCAGTTTTTTCATGAGGTTAATCCAGTTCTTCTTCTTAATGATTGCAATAACAATCTGGAGTATATTAATGTGCTTATTCTTTGTCTTCTGGCTGTTACTACCGATAATTGTATTCTATTCGATTATATTCCAAATATTTGATATTCGAGAACATCATTTAATAACATTTATCAATGCCATTAGGAAATAGTGAACTGAATAAGAAAGAGGAGGCGCTCAAACTGATTCCCTGTGATCGGTGTAATGGCTATTCTAGGCTAATCAGCAGCAAGGAAGAAGTAATGTGTTCCAAATGCCAGGGTGTGGGTATGTATGCCTATTATTTTGGTGATGCATTGTATTGGGGTAAGAAAATGAACACTCTGTCGATCCTGGAAGAAAAAATGGAGCGAGGGGTACGCATTACAATCAACGGGTTTTTGATTCTACTCGCAGTAGCCGGTCTGATTTTCGGGTTTTTAACGATTATGGAAAGTGCGGAAGAAATTAATTCTATTGAAAATGTAATTAGTTTGAGAGGACCAGGATTATTGCTGTTCTGGATCAGTATGTTGGGAAATTTGTTCATTTTTTATCGCATGGATCAGGAATCAAGTCAAAGGCATTCTGTAAAAAAACACGGCCGATCTCAAATTATTCCACCAGCGGTTCAACTAACCTTTGACCAGATTGTAGCACTACCAAAGAAAAGAAAAATAGACATCAGTAAGGCATTTTCCGAGGAGGCGATTAAGGGGGTTGAGTATGCCTGGAAGCTAGCGAGAAGATTAAAACATACGGAGGTTCACGCGATCCATCTGATGGCGGCAATGTTAAGTCTTACACAAAGCGTGACAATTTTCGGCCGATTGGGTGTCAGTACAAAAATTTTAAGTGAGAAAATATTACGCGCCCTGAAAATTGAGCAAAATACCATCGGTTCGGAGACAGGTTTTTCGCCTGAATTTTACCAGTTGCTTTTTTCCGCGTATGAAGAGGCGAGTGTTCTGCGCCGAAGCAAAGTCGATGTCACGGAATTACTGATTGTGATGACTCGTACACAGAAACAAGCCAAAGAAATTTTATATGACTTGGAGGTTGATCACAGCAAACTCAAAAATGTGGCTGAATGGATATATATCAATAAAATTCTTCAGGCAAAATGGAGGCAATTCCGATCCAAAGCACAGTTAAAGCCGAAAGGAATTATGAACCGGGCAATGACCGCACGGCCTACGCCGGTATTGGACAGTTTTAGCAGGGATCTGACTTTGGCCGCCCGGGCCGGCGCGCTCTTCCCGTTGATCGGCAGAAAAAAAGAAGTGGAAGAGGCGATTAGGGTTCTGGAGCAAAGAGTCGGGAATGTTTTATTGGTCGGTGATTCAGGTGTCGGCAAAACGATTATCGGCGAAGGTATTGCCGAAAGAATGACAGCGGAGGATGTGCCGAAGGTTTTGCAGGACAAACGGCTGGTCGGATTGGACACCGGTGCAATGATTGCAGGTGCTAAGATGCAGGGAGAAATCGAAAACCGGATGTTGACGGCAATCCGGGAAGCATCACAAGCCGGGAATGTAGTTTTATTCATTGATGATATTGCAAATTTGGTCGGTGCGGGTAGTACCGGCGGGGCGCAGGATGCGGCCGGAATATTGGCAAATGCCCTATCTCAAGGAGTGGTTCAGGTAATCGGCGTTGCTACAACACCGGATTTCAATATGTATCTGAAGAACAATGATTCTTTCATGAGAAGATTTCAGGTGGTGAAAGTGGAAGAGATGGATGATGATGCTGCTATTCAGGTTTTGGAAGCGCGTTCCGGGGGAATCGAATATCGGCATAAAGTATTTTTTTCCTATGATGCGATAGAGAGTGCCGTAAAACTTTCCCGCCAGTATATTCATGACCGTTATCTACCTTCCAAAGCTTTGGACATCATTGAAGAAGCAGCTGTCTATACCCGCGAAACAAAAGGTGAGAATGCGACGGTAACCAAAGACGAAATTGCAACAGTGCTTTCAGAAAAGACCAACGTCAAAGTTACCAGAGTCACTGCAGAAGAGGAATCTTTGCTGATGAATTTGGAAAGTAAGATTCACGAAAGAGTAATTGGTCAGGATGAAGCAGTCAATATGGTCGCGGAGTCTTTGCGCCGGGCGCGTGCTGAATTACGTGATATCAACCGTCCGATCGCCAACTTCCTGTTTGTCGGTCCGACCGGTGTTGGTAAGACAGAATTGGCGAAAACTGTTGCGGACGTGTATTTCGGCAGCGAGGCAAAAATTATCAGGCTTGATATGTCGGAATATCAAGATATGAATTCTATATCCAGACTAATCGGGGCGGCGCCGGGGTATCGCGGAGCCAGCGCTGGCGGTTATCTAACTGAAGCCGTACGTTCAGCTCCATTTTCTTTATTACTGCTTGATGAATTGGAGAAAGCGCATCCGAACATCTTGGATATATTTTTACAGGTGATGGATGATGGACGGCTGACAGATGGGGCGGGTCGGACGATTGATTTTACTAATTTGATTCTAATTGCCACTTCTAATGCCGGTACAGCGGAAATCCAGGAAGGGATGCGGATGGGGCTGACGATCGAACAAATTACCAAACAGCTAAATAATGAAATTCTAAAGCGCTCATTTAAACCAGAATTTTTAAACCGGTTCGACGGAGTAATCGTGTTTAAACCGCTTGATTTCGATCAGGTGATAGATATCGCCGGATTAGAACTTTTGAAAGTATCCGAACAGCTTGCCAGGAAAGGTATTACTTTAAAAGCGGATGCCGAAGCGATTATTGAACTGGCCCGCGCGGGTTTCAACCCGGAGATGGGAGCAAGACCCCTGCGCAGGGTAATTCAGGAAAGAGTTGACAGCTCGCTGGCGAAGTCGATGCTCTCAGGAAAGATCGGTCGGAGAGATGTCGTTATCCTAGAGAAGGGTGGAACGATCCGGATCGAAAAAGCGCCGGAACTATAGATTGAAGATTAGTTAAAATACTGAAATATAAATTATCAACCAACATGAACAAGAATACTGAACAGGATAAAATGGAAAAACTGGTTTCTTTGTGCAAGCAGAGGGGATTTATTTTTCCTTCCGGGGAAAAATACGGCGGTCTGCAGGGTTTTTGGGATTTCGGCCCATTAGGAGTGGAGCTGAAAAACAATATTAAAAAAGCCTGGTGGAAACGGTTCGTACAGATGCGCAATGACGTCGTCGGACAGGATTCTACTATTATTACTAATCCGAAAGTCTGGGAAATCAGCGGACACATTGGCGGATTTTCTGACGTATTGGTTGAATGTAAAAAATGTCATCATCGATTCAGGGCGGATGATTTATTAGACATGAGTAAATGTCCGGATTGTGGCGGAGAATTCACAAAAGAAAAAAACTTCAACATTATGTTTAAAACTTTTGTCGGTCCCACCGAAGATACAGCCTCTATTGCTTATCTCCGTCCTGAAACTGCCCAGAATATTTTTGTTAATTTTGACTCTGTACGAACAGCGATGCGCATGAGGGTACCTTTTGGCATTGCACAGATCGGTAAAGCATTCCGCAATGAAATTACGCCCGGAAATTTTATTTTCCGCTCACGCGAATTTGAACAAATGGAACTGGAATATTTTATTAATCCCAAAGATGATAAAAAATGGTTTGAAGAATGGGTGAATCTGAGTATGCAGTGGTTATTGGATTTGGGCATTAAAAAAGAAAATCTGCGTAAATATGAACAGAAGGAAAAAGAACTGGCGCACTATGCTAAAGCAACGACAGATATTGAATACAAATTTCCATTTACCAAGGGATTCGGCGAATTAATGGGTGTTGCCAATCGGGCGGATCATGACTTAAGCGCTCATGGTTTCAAATATAAAGATGATATAACACAGGAGGAGTTTATTCCTTACGTGATTGAACCTTCTATCGGAGTTGACCGGGTGGCGCTGGCATTTTTGCTGGATGCTTATACTGAGATAGAAGGAGGTAGGACGACTACTACGGAAAGCAACAAAGAAAAAGAAATGGTGCTGAAACTGCATAAAGATCTGGCGCCATACAAGGTAGCGATACTTCCGCTCTCCAAAAAAGAAAATCTCACGAAACTGGCGCTTTCGATTTTCGATGAACTCAAGGACAAGCATATGGTTGCTTATGATCAGGTTTCATCAATCGGCAGACGCTATCGCAGGCAGGATGAAATAGGGACACCGTATTGCGTGACAGTTGATTTTGAGACGCTTGAAGACAATGCGGTTACAGTCAGGGATCGCGATACGATGAAACAGGAACGGATTCCGATCATTGAGCTTTCGGCATATATTAATAAGAAACTAGAATCCTAGATTGGAAAAAAATATGAAATATCAAAAGAAAACTTTTGCCAACGGCATGAAGGGCATTGTTGCCCCGCTAAAAGAGACAAAGACTATTACACTTCTGGTGCTTGTTAAGGTCGGCTCACGTTATGAGAACGCGAATGTAAATGGCGTGTCGCATTTTATTGAACACATGATGTTTAAAGGCACAAAGCGCAGACCGTCAACCCTGGAAATATCCAAAGAGCTGGACGGTATCGGCGCCGAGTTCAATGCTTTTACCGGGAAGGATCACACTGGTTATTACATCAAAGCAAATTATGAAAAGACTAATTTGGTTTTTGACATTCTGTCGGATGCGCTGATTAATTCCCAGTTTGATTTGACTGAACTGAACAGGGAAAGAAAGGTGATTGAAGAGGAAATAAATATGTATCATGATAATCCCCAGATGCATATTGACTCTCTATTCGAGGAGCTGGTATACGGCGAAAAAAGCTTTTTGGGTCAGCAAATCAGCGGTCCGAAATCGGTAATCAGAAATGTTACCAGACAGCAGATGATGCAGTTTAAGAAACAGTTTTACAAACCGAAAAACACATTGGTAGTCGTGGCTGGTAATGTTACACCGGCGAAAGGATTTAATCTGATCCAGAAGTATTTTAAATTTCCCAAAGAAGCAAAAAAAGTCCCGGTATTTAAAAAAGAAACAGTCAACCAAAAGAAACCGCAAGTCAAACTGGAATTCAGAAAGACAGAACAAGCGCAGTTGTGTATCGGCTTTCCCGCGTATTCATATTTTCACAAGGATGTTGATGCACTGGCGCTACTTAATATTATCCTGGGAGGAAATATGAGTTCGCGGCTGTTTATTAATCTAAGAGAACGCCAAGGGCTCTGTTATCTCATCCGTTCGTCAGCCAATCTTTATGAGGACGCGGGAAATTTTGTTGTGCAGGCCGGTTTAGACCGCAAGCGGGTGAAACAGGCAACAACCGCCATACTGAAAGTTATGAAGGATGTAAAACAAAACGGGGTAACAGCGGAAGAATTAAGAAAGTCCAAGGATTTTCTGCGCGGTAAGCTTACGATTGAAATGGAGGATTCTGAGAGTATCGCGGGGTGGTATGGATCACAGCAATTATTGAAAAACAAGACACATACCATTGAGGAAAAATTAAACAGTATTGAAAAAGTGACTCTGAAAGATATCAGTCGGGTGGCAAATGATTTATTTAAAACTCAACTGATCAACCTGGTAATTATTGGGCCTTTTTCAAAAAACGGTGAATTTGCATCTTTATTGAAGGTATAGGTGTGATTGTCAGTTTCGTGTTATAATAAACATATAATAATCTTACAAAATAAGGCATATGTTACCGCTTAAGCCGAAAAACGAAATTAGCATATCGACAAGATCAATCCTAAAATTGTTTGCAATTATTTTGTTGTTCTGGTTTTTGTATATTATCAAGGATATTTTGGCGGTGATATTTATTGCGTTTGTCTTGGCATCCGCACTGGATCCTTGGATCGATGCGCTACAAAAAAGGAAAATCCCCAGAGGAATTGGTATACTGATTATCTATTTGGTCATGATTGCAGTTATCTCTTTGACTTTTGCTCTGATTATTCCTCCCATCATTGAACAGACAAAACAGATTACCAATTCATTCCCTGAATACTTTGAAAAGATATCAGAGCTCTACACTAATTTCCAGCAATTTTCCAATGAGTATGGTGTCCAATCGACTGTTCAGGATTCATTGAATAATATTAATAATACCTTAGCCCAATTGGGCAGCGGAATATTCTCGGTTTCATCGCGTTTCTTCGGCGCGATCTTCGGACTGTTTGCGGTTCTGGTGATTGTTTTCTATATGACTATCGGCGAAGCGGGTATGAAAGAATTTTTCCTGTTTATCGCACCGAGCAAATATCAGCCGTATTTTGTCCATAAAATAAATCAGGTGCAAAGAAAACTGGGAATGTGGCTGAGGGGGCAGCTGATACTCGGTTTAATTATATTTACATTAACCTATATCGGTCTTTCTATTCTGCAGGTTGAGTATGCCTTAATACTGGCGCTATTCGCCGGTTTGGCCGAATTTGTACCATATATCGGTCCGATCATCAGCGCGGTCCCTGCGGTATTTTTGACATTTGCTGACTCACCGATTAAAGCGTTGATGGTAGTTGTTTTGTATATTATTATTCAACAGCTGGAGAACCAGATTATTGTGCCGAAAGTTATGCAGAAAAGCGTCGGCCTGAACCCGCTGGTTGTAATCGTCGTTATGTTGATCGGGGCTAAAATAGCCGGAATTGCCGGAATTATTTTGGCTGTTCCTACCGCTACAATCATAAAAATATTTTTGAGCGATTTCTTTGAGGATAGAAAAGAAAAAGAAGAGCGTTTGGAAGTTTAATGCCTTTTGATACAGCAAGATGAACAAAAGTATTTTTTATATCACAACCCCGATCTATTATGTCAACGATAAACCTCATATCGGCCATGCTTATACGACTGTAGCCGCGGATATTCTGGCGCGCTGGCACAAGCAAAAAGGCGATGAGGTCTTTTTTTTAACCGGCACCGATGAACACGGGGCTAAAGTAGCAGAATCAGCGAAGAAGGCAAATAAACTGCCTCAGCAGTTTTGTGACGAAAACAGCCAGCTGTTCCGTAATGCTTTTGATAATCTAAATCTGTCGTATGATTATTTTATCCGCACGACGGATAAACGACATGAGGAAGCAGTCGCTAAATTTATGCAGAAGCTGTATGACCAGGGGGATGTCTACGAAGGATCTTATGAAGGTTTATATTGTACGGGGTGTGAGGATTTTATAACAGAAAAGGAGCTGGTTGATGGTAAGTGCCCCGATCATCTGAAAGTACCGGAGAAAATTTCCGAAAAAAACTATTTTTTCAAACTGACTAAATACCTCGCCAAGGTTCAGGAGCTGATTGAAAAAGATGAAATACAAATCCTGCCGGAAGACAAAAAAAAGGAAGCGCTTGGTCTCTTTAAACAGGGACTTTCTGACTTTTCCGTATCGCGTGAAAATGTGGAGTGGGGAATTCCCCTGCCTTTCGACAAATCACAGGTTACCTACGTCTGGGTTGAGGCGCTTCAGAACTATATCTCGGCAATCGGATACGGTGATGACCGTAAGAATTTTGAAAAATGGTGGCAGAATCCTTTTCATATAATGGCCAAAGATATTTTGAAGTTTCACTGTGTATACTGGCCGGCGCTTTTACTGGCAGTCGGTGAAAAACCGCCGAAACAGCTTTTTCTGCACGGTTTTTTCTCCATCAACGGACAGAAGATGAGTAAATCAATCGGCAACGTGATTGATCCGAATGATCTGGTGACCAAATATGGGGCGGATGCCACGCGCTATCTTCTAATTTCACAATTTCCTTTTGGGCAGGACGGAGATATCAAGCAGGAGAAATTTGATGAGCAGTTTAATTCCGATCTGGCGAACGGGCTGGGTAATATTGTTTCCAGAGTTGCAAACCTGATTGAGCTGAGCGAAGGTAAAATAGTGCCAAAAGGATCGGATGAATTATTTGATAAAGTATCTGAAGATATCAGTAGTCTCAAATTCCATGATGCGATTAAGAAAATCTTTAGTGTAATTAGTGAATTGAATGGGGAATTGCAGAAAATAAAACCTTGGGAAATGCCGAGCGACAGTGATGACCGGGTAAAATTCTTAGAGCGGGTAGCGAATGAACTCTTGTCGGTAAGCAAAGCAATCTGGCCGTTTATGCCAGACACGGCGAAACAAATTGAGGAAAGATTCCTGGCAAAAAAAATAACCAAAGGAAAACCGCTTTTCCCGAGGATATAGTTTATGAAGTTTACTGTTTCCCCAAATGTATTTGAAATATTCCCGGAATTACAGATTGCTGTCGCGGTTTTCAAGGGTATTGATAATTCCAAAGCAGTGCCAAAGATAGCGGAGCTTCTGCGCAGTGAAGAAATGTTTTGCCGAAGTATTTTCAGCGAGCTGAAAGTATCGGAACATCCGAACATCCAAAACTGGCGGAAAGCCTATACGAAATTCGGTGCCGGCTCGCATTACCGTTCGTCAGTTGAAGCACTGACCAAAAGGGTTTCAAAAGGTGAAAGTCTGCCGTCGATCAATAATCTTGTGGATATTTATAATCTGGTTTCCCTGAAACATCTGTTGCCGGTCGGCGGGGAAGATTTAAAAAAGATCAAAGGTGATCTGACATTAACATTCGCGACCGGTGAAGAAAAATTTCATGCGATTTATGCTGAGGAAAATGACCCGCCGCTTAAAGGAGAGATTGTGTACGTTGATGATAACAAAGACGTATTGTGCAGAAGGTTTAATTGGCGGGAAGCTGAAAAATCGAAGATAACGGAAGAAACTACAAAAGCAATTATCTATATTGAAGGAATCCCTCCAGTAAATGCGATTGAGACAAAAGAGGCGGCGCAGGATTTAGCAGCGTATGTTGAAAAGTTCTGCGGTGGTTCGGCGGAACTGTTCCTGGTTAATAAGAACTTTCCAATATTCAACTTTACTAAATGACATATATCGATTGGATTTTAATATTCTTGCTGGGTGCATTTGCTGTTTCTGGTTTTCTGGGCGGTTTTATCTATTCATTCGGTTCATTCCTAGGTGTGATTATCGGCGCTTTTGTGGCCGGAATATTTTATGAACCATTGGCACAAGTGATGGGCGATGGAGCTGATTGGGCGAACATAGTAGCATTCTTTGGAATATTTTTTATTGTTAGTCAGCTGATTGGAATCATATCCCATATCATCAGCAAAGCACTAAAATTACTTTTTGCATTTCCATTTTTAAAAATTATTAATAAATTAGGCGGATTGATTTTCGGTTTTATCGAAGGTGTGTTATTTCTCGGTATTGGTGTTTTCTTCATTCTTCATTTTGAATTGGCGGACAAGATTATCGTAACACTGGGTAACTCCAGTTTGATTCCCGTATTTGAAAAAATCGGCAGTTTGATCTCTTTTTTACTGCCGACAGTTATTAGAGAATTAGATACAATTTTATAACATGCTGATTGATACCCATACACATGTAAATTTTAATTTGTTCAAGGACGACGGACCGGATGTCATTGACCGCGCGCTGACAAATGATATTTGGGTGATAAATGTGGGCAGTCAGTACAAAACCAGCCAGCGGGCGGTAAATATTGCTAAGGACTATACAGAGGGTGTTTATGCGATGGTCGGTCTGCACCCGATCCATCTGTTTAAAATGCACGTTGACGAAGACGAGATAGATTTCAGCTCTCGTAAAGAAGAATATGACAAGCAGGCATATTTTGAATTAGCCAAAGATCCGAAAGTAGTGGGGATTGGCGAAGTCGGTATGGATTATTACCATATGCCGGAAGGCGAAACAATAGAAGCTGTTAAGAAAAAGCAGGAACAGGTATTTAGGGAACAAATTACTCTGGCGATGGAACTGGATAAAGCGGTCACTATTCACAGCCGCGGTACAAAAGATAATCCGTCGGGTGTCTATCAGGATATACTGAATATTGTTAAAGATTATCCGGGTATCCGTGCAGTGGTTCATTGCTACACAGGCGATCTAGATACTGCAAGGCAGATTGTTAATATGGGATTGAATATTTCGATTACCGGAATAGTTACTTTTAAAAATGCCAAAGAATTGCATACTGTAGTCAGGGAAATCCCGCTGGAAAATATGATGGTGGAAACCGATGCCCCGTACCTTGCACCGGATCCTTACAGGGGGAAAAGAAACGAGCCATCATATGTTAAGTTTGTTGCGGAAAAGATCGCTGAACTTAAAGGGATTTCTTTTGAAAAAGTCGCGGAGGTGACAACCGCCAACGCCAAGAAGTTATTTAAAATCTAAAAAACAAATTTGTGGAATATATACAAGATATTGTACTGGGTTTAGCACAAGGATTGGGAGAATTTTTACCTATTTCTAGTTCCGGTCATCTGGTTATCCTGCCGTGGCTTTTTAATTTTTCAGATCCGGGATTAGCATTTGACGTTGCATTACACTGGGGTACATTAATTGCAGTGGTCGCTTATTTCTGGAAAGACTGGATTCGCTTGCTGAAATCGCTGATCTCCCGTGAGAAGAATAATAATATTATTAAAAAAGACCGGAAGCTGATCGGATTTATTATTATTGCTTCAATTCCCGGTGCACTCTTCGGTTATCTTTTGGACAGCTGGGCCGAAACTTCATTCCGCGCGCCATTATTGATTGCCTCGACGCTGGCTGTGATGGGTATCCTATTGGCGATTGCGGATAGAAAAGGTAAAGGTAAAAGAGATATCAGTGAAATTACACTGGCTGACAGTATTATTATCGGTTTATCACAGGCGGTGGCGATTATCCCGGGGGTATCACGTTCGGGTGCTACAATCACCACGGCTTTATTCAGAAACATCAATCGTGAGTCGGCTGCCAAATTTTCTTTTCTGCTGTCGGCACCGATTATTCTGGGTGCAGGATTGGTGAAACTGCCGGATATTATTTCTGAGGGAATTTCTGCCTCGGTCATTATTGGAACACTGGTGGCGGCGATCAGTGGTTTCTTGAGCATCAAATATTTATTGCGCTTTGTTCAGACCAGAAACTACAGTCCTTTCGTCTGGTATCGCTTAATATTCTCCGCGGTAATAATTATTGTCTATTTATTCCGATGAAAGATGTGATAATAGTTTTATGGATTATCATGGCATTTGTAGCCACTGCTTTTTGGGAAGCCTATATTGAAGGGCAGTACGGTGGAGCAAAACGGCAGGTCGGCTGGAAAATTAAGGTAGGAAAATATAATCTGAACGGCTATCATTTCTGGTTGTGGGCAGTTACATACCCTTTGTTAGTTTCTTTGCCTTTGGTGGTCGACTATTCCCCGCGTCTTTTGGGATTAATCCTGATCGGCTATTTTCTGGGGCAGGTGATTGAGGATTTTCTATGGTTTGTGGTAAATCCAGAGTGGCCGTTCAAACATTTCCGTCCAGACAAAGCTGACTGGTTTCCGTGGTTGAAATTCGGAAAAAAATACGGATTGCCATTTTTCTATGTTCCGTATATGATATTTGCATTCCTGGCTTGGTGGTTTTTAGTCCGGGGGTAGCTAAAGAGTTAATATTAAGTTAGAATAAGCATATGGAACTTGTAACACTAGTAATAACATTAGCAATATTCGCAGTCCTGATTTTGGGTTTGTTAATGTTTCAAATGAATAAAAAATTTACCGAATTGAAGGATACGAAAAAAGATTCGGACGGATTTTTGTTATTACAGCAGAGATTGGAAGATATGAACAAAACTGTTGACCAAAAAATGGGTGATTCAACAAAAATGATGCAGCAGCAGTTCGGTCAGTCGGCGAAGATCATCCAGGATGTCACGGAAAAACTTACCAAGCTGGATGAAACAAATAAACAGGTGTTGGAGTTTTCTGATCAGCTGAATAAACTGCAGGATACATTAAGCAATCCGAAACAAAGGGGGATATTCGGTGAATATCAGCTGGAAATGCTTTTAAAAAATTCCTTTCAACCCAATCAGTATGAAATGCAGTATAAATTTAAAGACGGGGTGATTGTGGATTCGGTGCTGTTTCTGGGAGAAAAGATTATTCCGATTGATTCCAAGTTTTCTCTGGAAAATTACAATAGAATTGTTGACGAAACCGATAGTACACAGCGAGGGCTGTTAGAAAAAGTATTTAAAACTGATTTGAAAAACAGAATTGACGAGACAGCAAAATACATCAGACCGAACGAGGGGACGATCGATTTTGCTTTTATGTTTATTCCGGCGGAAGGAATATTTTATGATCTACTGGTGAACAAAGTCGGGGCGATCAAAGTGAATACCAGGGATTTGATTGATTATGCTATTAACGAGAAAAAAGTGCATATTGTTTCCCCGACAACATTTTATGTCACACTGCAGTCACTCTGGCAGGGGATGCGCGCGTACCAGGTTCAGCAAAAAACAAAGGAGATTCTGAAACAGGTCGGTAATCTGGATCTGCATATCAAAGCCTACGAGGATTATTTAAAGAAATTGGGTGGCCATCTCGGTACTACCGTTAACATGTATAACTCCGCCTACAAGGAATTCAAGAAGATTGATAAGGATGTTGTTAAACTCACCGGTGGTGAATCAAAAGTTGAACCGATTGAAATAGAAAAACCTAAAACGGAATAATATGAATTTTACCGAATTTCAAAAAACAATTCATGAAAAGGGATATCTGATCCTATGTCTTAATGATTATAAAAAAGACGGTGAATTTTATACATTCATTGGAATTCAGAATAAGTCAGGTCAAGGTTACAACGCGGAAGGATTAAGTGACAACCTGAGTGCTGTGTATGAAAATTTGATCAGCAGAATACAGTCATCATAATTTATTATGAATAGGCGTGAAAACAAGAGAAAAAATATTTTCTCTTGTTTGATACTGTCTGAAAATTAATTCTAGGAAATAGATTTTCAAAAAAATATTATTTAGTTACATTCGACAAAACACCGAGTGCAAAGGTCACAACTGCCCAGGAAAGAATTACAATGACCATGCCGATAACGGCAGCAGAGATTACCTTTTTTGCTTTTTCAATTTTATCTTCATTTCCACCGGCGGTCATCCAAGTAAAACCGCCATACATTACCATTACAACGCCGATCAATCCCAACAGCCCAAGCACCCACCGGATGATATTAAGCGCTGCTTTTTGCAGGTCAATGGTTCCCAATCCTAATGTTGCACCAATATTATTATCCCATGATAATGCTTGAACCGCATTAGGAAGAATAATTGAACTTAATGTAAGAATAAACATTAGTCCTAAATGAAGTTTTTTCATACCGAATCGTTAGTAATTATGTCCGGATATTATCATATCTGTACTAACATTGCAATATTTTTAGCATTTTAATCAGTGAATTATTTGTGGTTGGATATTATCCGATTTGATAATTATTAACAATAAAAAACTGATAAAATCCGTAAATAATACTAAACTAAATATGCAAGAAACAGAAAACTGCAAATATCCCAGTAAAACAGCGTCTGGCCAGATTCAAAAATGGGGGGGCTTGATATTTTTGCCAAGATGTATTATTATAGATGCGAAATTGTGGATAAATAAGTCAATTTCTGCATTTTTATATTTAATGTGATGGAAGAAAATAAACCACAAAAAGCGTGGTGGCAGCCGGCTCTGGCAATATTTGGAGAGGTAACCGGGTGGATTGTTGTGCCGATAATATGCGCCTTATTTCTGGGTAAATATTTAGATGAAAAAAAAGGCACTGAGCCATGGTATTTTCTCGGTCTGACTGGTGTGGCGTTTATTATATCCTGTATCGGTATCACAATCATCGCCGGAAAATACATTAAACAAATCGAAAAGGAAAACAAGAAGAAACTAAATCAGAACTCGAATAATGAGCAACGAGACAGAAACAACAGAGATAGTGAATGAAGGTGTGCATGAGGAAAATGTAGCCGATAATTCAGCAACCGAGACAACGGAAACACATAGTGAGGTATCACATGAGGTTACTTTATTTGCCGAGCCGGTATTTCATGTCGGCAGTTTTCCGGTCACAAATTCTTTGATCAATTCATGGGTAGTTGTCATTATTATTGTATTATTTTCTTTAGCTCTAAAAAAACAGATCAAAAGGATCCCAACCGGCATCCAGAATGCATTTGAAATCATTGTTGACGGGGCATTAAACATGGCTGATTCAGTCACTGGAGACCGTAAAAAAAGTCTGAAGATATTCCCGATTGTGTTTGCAATCTTTATTTTTGTTTTATTGAATAACTGGCTGGGATTAGTCCCGGGCATTGGCTCAATCGGATTTATTGAAGAAGGTCACGGGCAGTCTGTATTTGTACCATTTTTCCGAGGAGGAACCGCTGATTTAAATACAACTTTGGCTCTGGGATTATTTTCCGTTGTTGGATCAAATATCTTCGGCGTTTTAATAGTCGGAGCATGGAAATATATGAATAAATTTTTGAATTTCAAAGCGATTATGGAGATTCCAAAAAAATTTATTAAAGATCCTTCAATCGCTTTTGTAAATCCGATCAAAGTGTTCGTAGGAATTGTGGAGATTATCGGTGAAGCGGCGAAAGTTGCATCACTCTCGTTTCGTCTCTTTGGGAATGTCTTTGCTGGTGAAGTTTTACTTTCCTCAATCGCTATGATATTTGCATTTATATTACCGATCCCGTTTATGTTTTTGGAAGTTATTGTAGGTATTATTCAAGCTGTAATCTTCGCGATGCTGACATTAGTATATTTTACTATTGCATCAACCGAAGAAGAGCATTAATTATTAATGATTTGCCGGCACCGACTTTAAACCAAAAATAAAACAGTCGAGTAGCTCGTGAATCAAAAAGAAAGGTCGTACAATATGGATTTAGTACCATTAGCAAAAGCATTTGCCATCAGTATCGGGAGTATTGCTCCTGCATTGGCAATTGGAAAAATCGGTGCCAAAGCCATGGAATCAATCGGACGCAACCCTGAATCTGCAGGAAAAATCCTGGTTCCTATGCTTTTAGCCGCCGCTTTCGCAGAAGCCATCGCTATTTATGCTTTGGTTATTGCATTC
>Ga0172379_10005137_pt1 | contig 18572 bp, 11 predicted proteins | sample GrowelOW334metaG_FD_119756 | JGI IMG/M metagenome (GOLD analysis project Ga0172379, IMG submission 119756) | Groundwater microbial communities from an aquifer near a municipal landfill in Southern Ontario, Canada - Groundwater well OW334 metaG | ecosystem: Environmental > Aquatic > Deep...
CTAACGCAACATTCAATACCTTAGTTTTGTTAAAAAGAGTCGAGAAGCTGTTAACCTTCTCACAGTCTCACAGTCTCATAGTCTCATAGTCTCAAAGTCTATTCTCAAAGTCATGCGCGCCATGCTTTCATTACCAAACATCCCTATTTCAAAAAATCCACGAATCGTAGTCGTCGGGGCCGGCTTTGCCGGGCTGCGCCTCGTTCGTGGTTTGATCAAGCGGAATTTCCAGGTGGTGCTCATTGACCGGAACAATTACCACCAATTTCAACCGCTTTATTATCAGGTCGCTACGTCTGGGTTGGAACCAAGTTCCATTGCTTTTCCCTTGCGTAAACTTTTCCAGGGGATTCCGGATTTTCATTTCCGGATGGCAGAACTTGAGGGTGTTGATCCGGATAAAAAGGAAATACTGACCTCAATAGGCTCCATTGGATATGATATCCTTGTGCTGGCCCTAGGTGCGACTACTAATTACTTTGGCAATAAGGAAGTAGAAGTGAATAGTCTGGCGATGAAGTCGGTATCGCAAGCAATCCAGATGCGGAACATCCTTCTTGAGAATTATGAAGCAGCCCTGAACCTGCCAACTGAAGCTGATCAGGAGCGTATCATGAACATTGTTGTTGTAGGTGGGGGGCCTACCGGAGTGGAGTTGGCAGGATCGATGGCGGACATGAAGAAATTCGTTTTCCCTTCAGATTACCCGGAATTGGATTTTTCACGCATGAAGATATTTATTCTGGAGGCCGCTGACCGTCTTTTAGCCCCCATGTCAGCCTTTGCTTCAAAAAAAGCGACAAAATACCTGATTGATATGGGTGTCACGGTGAAAACCAATGCGGCAGTGGAGGGTTATGACGGGGCAACCGTCAACTTGAGTACCGGTGAGAAAATTTCAAGTGGTACTGTTCTTTGGGCGGCCGGGGTTAAAGTTCCTGAAATACCAGGTATGGAAAAGGCTTCAAGAGGACGCGGAGGCAGGTTTGTCGTCGACCGGTTCAGCCGGTTGCCGGCATTCGAGGATATTTACATAGTTGGGGACCAGGCATTCATGACTGAAGATGCGTATCCCACCGGTCACCCCCAGGTTGCCCAGCCTGCCATCCAGCAAGCCAGTTTACTGGCTAAAAATTTACTGCGCCGCCGCGAGAATCTTGAATTGATGCCCTTTTTCTACCATGACAAGGGATCCATGGCCACAGTGGGAAGGAATAAAGCAGTCGTCGATATAGGCCGCCTGCACTTTGGAGGATTCCTTGCCTGGGTGATCTGGATCCTGGTTCACCTGATGGCCATTGTCGGCACCAAAAACCGATTCTTTATTTTCATCAACTGGGCATGGAACTACCTGACGTACGACCAGTCGCTCCGGCTGATAATACGCTCGGCTGCGCCTCGCAAATAGGCTCCCTGCGGTCGCTAACTATGCTCCCTGCGGTCGCTAATTATGCTGCGCTTCGCTCCGCTAATTATGCGCTTCGCGCTAATTGGCTCGGCTATCGCCTCGCTAAGGATTTCACTCCGTGCCTAATTAGTTCGCGAAGCGAACACAATTAGCGCGAAGCGCATAATTAGCGAGCGCAGCGAGCATATTTAGCGAGCTTCAGCTCGCATAATTACTTCGACAGCTTTTGATAGCTGAGGATCCTTCCCGGCCAACCGATCAAGGAAAGTATTTTTTAGGTAAATATCCGGTTTGACCCCGGTAGCTTCAAGGTCTTGTCCGTCGAGGGTATAGCACCCCCATCCGGGCAGGCGATATGAGGAGCCATCCACCAGCCCTTTGGCGGAGGTGAAAATGATCCAGCGATAAGATTCTGTTCCTATGATCGTACCCAGCTTCAATGCCTTGAATCCTGCGGAGGTCATCTCTGCATCGCTGAGCGACTGTTCATTGATCAATAAAACAATCGGTTTGTCGGAAGGGGCAAAATTGGATTGATTAGCCAGTTTGCCTCCACGCGATTTCCATTGGAGATAGGTGCGTTGGGAGAGGAACCGCAGGACATCATCATGGACATTTCCACCGGTATTATAACGCAGGTCCAGGATAAGTCCGTCCTTATTTTCAAGGTCACGAGTCATGGTCATGAGGAAATTCTCCAGTTCCCCGCCGCCCATGTCCTTCATCTGCGCATAGGCAATACGGTTTTTACTCAGCTCGTTAACCTTCTGGCGGTTTCCGTCCACCCATTCATCATACAGATTACGTGATAGAGAGTTGTAAGCCATCGGATGGATTTTAACATCAAAATCAACCCCTTTTCGCTTAAAAGTAAGGAGCATTTCAGGTTCCATGGCCGGACGGTAGAAATAAACATCACGGGGGGTTCCAGCTTGAACCGGCTCACCGTTCACCTTAACCAGCATATCCCCCGGTTTTATATCGATGGTTGACCGGTCGGCCGTGCTGCGCGTGACCAGTCTTTTAACCGTGAAAGGAGCCGATTCTTCATATAAGATGCCGGTTTCAAGAGTTATATAGTTAAGTCGTCCGGACTCTTCCTCGCCATAACTATTGAATCCCTGATGTGATGAATTCAGTTCGCCAAGCATGTCCGCCATCAGGACACGCAAATCATTCCGGCTATTCAAAAAAGGCAGGAATTGCTGATAATAAGCCTTATAGGCTGGCCAGTCGGCACCGTGCAATCTCTCATGGTAATAATTCTCCTCCATATTTGCCCACGTTTCCTCAAACATCTGACTGAATTCAGCAGCGAGGTTACGGGTGAAATTGAAGTTGGCCATTTCAATCTTTTCGGCTTTATTCCCGTCGACATTCAGCTTATATATGACTCCCCCGGTGAGCATATAATACTTATCGCCGGCCTTTACTATACTGCCCGGAGCCGCTCCTTCGATCTTCTCTGTTTTTGGGGGATCCCAGGGTGAAAGGGCTGTTTTCCATAGGGCCCCGGCACCCATGGCATGATCAGAATAGTAAAGGACAATGGTTTTATCTCCTTTTTGGATCAGGCAGGGTCCTCCCTGTGAGCCAAAACCCGGACTGATCATCTCAAAACGTTCCCAGATGCGATCGGTATTGATGGTAATAGGTGCAATAGAATCCTTTTTAACTGCTGTTGAATCCTTTTTAGCGGATTCCGTATCCTTTTTGGCAGGTTCTGAATCCTTTTTAGCGGCCTGATCCTTTTGGAGAGCCGGCTCCTTTTTCCAAAGTTTTTCGAATTCATCGGTACGGAAGGGGGCGTCAATTTTGTCGAGAGAAAAGCGGTAAATATGGGAAGCGCCCCCACCGGTCGGGTAAGTAGGCTTCGTCCGGTTGGTCGAGAAATAGATATACTTCCCGTCGGCACTCCATACCGGTCCTGATTCAGCTACACCGGTGGCAGTGAGGTTAGTGACCACACCGGTTTTCAGATGATATACAAAGATATCGTCCTCAAAATTCCGCTTGGCGGTATAAATAACATACTCACCGTCAGGTGAAAATCCCGGTTCCCCATTCTGAAATCCCCAGAATTCATCTTTGACCAGCAACTTGCTTTCCATCGTTTTGAGGTCCATCAGCCGGAGTTCATCCCTTCCGCTGAGGTAGGCGGCTTTGGTCATATCCTTATTCAGCACGATATCCCTGTTATTCGCCTTATCCGTGGTTAACTGTTTTGGTTTACCGGATCCGTCGGCCGACAGGGTAAACCAGTTCAGGTATCCGTTCCAGGTCTGGTTATACAGAAGTGTTTTATTATCGTTCAGCCACTTGACACTCATCACCCGCTCAAACTGTTTTGGGGTAACCTCGGAGGGAGACGCATCGCGATGCGTCTCTACAAGGTGCATTGGTTTAATATATTTTCCCTCGATGTCGCTGACGAACAGTTCACCGCGGGAGATAAAGGCAATCTTTTTGTTATCGGGTGAAACATCGAAATCGCTGATTTTGCCTGAGATGGAGAAGTTCTGTTCTTTTGGGAGGATGCTGTTCCGGTTGATGCGGATTGTCACTTTTGCAGTCTTATCCGATGCTGGTTCATAGGTATACAATTGATAATCCTTCTCAAAGATTACCTTCGAGCCATCTGCCGAAACGATCGGCCGCTTGATGGATGTTTTAAAATTGGTGAGGTTTTTAGTTTTGCCGTTTTCGAGTTTACAGAGATTGTATTCTCCGTTTTTCTCATCAGAAACAAAATAAACCGTTCCATGCTGATCGATGGTTGCCCACATATCCTTGCCAATCCATTCGGTGTACTTTTTATACTCTCCGGTTTTCGGATTATAAGACTGGATATCAGGATTATAGTCACCCTTGTACCGCTTGCGGCTGGCCATATTCTGGCTTTCCCAGGTATCATTGAAGAATAGTTCCCCTGTTTTGGGATTTTCCGCCAGGTTATGGATAGTATTGAAATAATGTTCAAATAAACGTACCGGATTTCCTCCATCCAGGGGAACTTTATAAACCGTCCCGCTGTTGAACCGGCCTGAGGTAAAATAGATCGATTTCGAATCCCAGTTCCAGTTTTCGACCTCATCATTTGCCGCATGAAAGGTGAGCTGCCGGATCTCGCCGCCCTCCATTGGGATCAGGTAAACATCGCCATTGCCGAATTGCCGGCCTGTAAAGGCAATCCATTTACCATCAGGAGATATCCGTGCGCTGGTTTCATAGCCTTGCATGGCGGTTAACCGGTCGGCGTTACCGGATGCAAGATCGGCCTTCCAAAGATCGCCTTCGAAGCTGAAAACGACTGTTTTCCCGTCGGGTGAAAGGGCGGGGGAAGAGAGGAAATAAGGTTCAGGGCTCAAGGCGCAAGGCGCAAGGGAAGGCTCAGGGCGCAAGGCGCAAGACGCAAGTGAAGGCTCAGGGCGCAAGGCGCAAGGCGCAAGTAGGGGTGAAAGACCAAGGAGAAGAAAGAAGGAAATGAGAGATTTCATAATGGAAAGTTATTATTGAGAGGCCAAAGTAGTTTTTTTAGATTTCTTGTCATATACCATGCAGCATCGCGCGTCAAGCTCATCTGAAATGCGGCGATTCGCGCAGCATCGTTCCAAGGATCATCGTGGCGAATGTCAGGACCACAAACAGAGTCATGAAAGCTCCGATATAATGGTTCTGCTGGATGCTCATCCCGGCAACGAATATCATTCCGGTGATCTGGCCAATCAGCAGGAGAAGGCCCTGTGAGGTGGATTCCGGTGCCGGGTAACTGACCTCTGCAGCATACTGGAATCCGATCGGACCGGCACTCATAACGAAAAATCCAAGAATAAATGAGCCTGCCAGGGTGATGCCGTAAATGGTATCCGGATTGGACGTCAGATGATCTGCCAGCGAAAGCCCCACAATTCCGGGGACCATGCCGATCATACAAATCACCAGAAAGATCTTTCGCTTTTTATACACATCTGACAGCCACGGTATGATCACAGCACCAATGATCCCGCCGATCAGCATGATCCCGCCGATCAGCCCTTCCGAATCCTTGACTCCCATATGCTCGGCGATAGCATCCGTCATGCTGCTGACAGCATTGAAAATCCCCAATCCGAAGAGAAAAATGATAAGAACGATACGCATATCCCTCAATCCGAGGATATGTTTCAACCCTTTCCTGAAACTCATCCTTATCAGGAGTTCGTCCCCCGGTGGCTCCGGCGGAGTTTCCCGGATCAGGACCAGCGACAATATTCCGGCAACAGCAGTGATTACCCCGTAAATCATCAGCATAGATTTGAATCCACTGCCATAATCCGGTTGATCCGGATTGATGCCGATCATCATCGGGGTAACCAGCATGGCAATGATAATTCCGAGATATTGGGCCAATGCGGAAAGTCCGGCGGCCATCCCCCGTTCACGCAGGGGAAACCAGCGTACCGTAATTGCGGTCACGGCATTCAGGATAAATGGCTGGGCTATTGAAAGTCCTACCTGTGCCAGCATGACACCCAAAAAGCTATCGGCGAGAAATCCCTTCAGTAGTCCACAAATAATTGCGATCGCGGCACCAATGCCTAATCCGGTTTTTATCCCGTATGTATCAATGACATAAGATGCCGGTATGCTGATCACAATATAGACCAGCATGTACAGCAGGGCGAGAAAATCGATATTGAACAGCCCGTCGGGGTTAAACTGGCCGTGGTAAAAAACCTGGGCCGGTCGCGCAACCGCTGCATGTGCCAGCCATTGAATCTGGATCACAATGGATAAAAACATGTACACTGCGAGAATTACCCATCGATATAAGAATACCGGATAGCTCTTTTTCTCTTCCATATTCGTTACTGTTTTACCTATCAATTTTAAAAACATAAGCCTCTCCAGCCCATTTTCCGTTGGGATCGAATGGTGGGATCTCAATAAGCAGACCGTTGCCTGTTGCCTTGAATTGAAGTTCCCGACCGGTCTGCAGGAACGTGACGCGTGAAGCGTGAGGCGCGACAGCCATATCGTTTATGACAAACGTTTTCCCGGGCCATTTGGGTACGATGGCATAGAGGGTGTTACCTTTTTGGGTGAAGAAAATTTCTTTAACAGCCTGGCCGGGATCTGGTTCAAGGGTTTCTTTCAGGATATTATAGGGAACCATGTATTCACCCCGCCTGATTTCGGGTTTGGTGCCATCCGACCATTGCACCGGGTTCCTGTACATCCTTGTGCCATAGATTGCCTCTCCATTCACTTTTAACCAGTTACCTATCTGTACCAGCCTCTCCTGCATGATTACCGGGATCTGTCCATCGGCAGCCGGACCGATATCCAGGCATAGATTGCCGCCCCGGGAAACGATATCGGCCAGCATCAGGATCAATTCACGGGAACTCCGGTAATCTTCCAGGTTTTCAGCCCTGTTGTACCCATAAGAGTATCCCATTCCACGGTTCTCTTCCCATGGATGGGCATCATTATCCATTCCGGAGCCATATTCGGTTGTAAAAAAACCACCATGCTTATGACGTGTGTCATTGCCCCACCGGTCGTTGATCACCACCTGCTTATTTTTAGTATCATTGAACAACCAGGCAAGCAGTTCCGGCGTGCGCCAGGCTTCGGAAGTTTGCTCCCATTCCCCGTCGGCCCAAAGGATATCAGGTTCATACCGGGTTACAAGATCTTTAAATTGCGGATAAAAATGATCGGCCACAAAGGCATGAAAATCATTCAGATACCATGGATGATACCATTCATACAGGGAATAGTACAACCCCATCTTTAAACCTTTCCCTTTAATGGCCTTGGTCAGGTCCCCGACCAGGTCGCGTTTGGGTCCTACTTTGACCGGATTGAAATTCTCGCCCCAGGTTTGTTCAGCCTCCTTACTTGGCCACAGCGTATACCCAGAGTGATGCTTGGTAGTGAAGACGATGTATTTGGCACCTGCCCTCTCAAAAAGATCAGCCCATTCTTCAGGATTCCACAATTCAGCCTTGAATAGCGGGGCAAAATCTTTGAACTGCACATCCGGGCCATATTTATTCTGATGAAAATCGTACACTTTTCCATCGAACGACTTCTGTTTCAGCCAGTACATATACCATTCGGCATATTGGCCTTTCGGACTCCAGGCAGGTACCGAATAGAGGCCCCAGCAAACAAAGATGCCGAATTTGGCATCTGAAAACCACGCCGGAGTGGGCCTGCTGTCGATCGATTCCCAATTGGGCTGATAACGAGTTTGGGCCTGAACAGACACTGAAAACAATAAAGTGAGCAAAAGTATTGCGCACCGGTGTTTAAGAAAAGTAAAGGGCCGTATCATGGCAGGGTATGTTTAGGTGGCGGAAAGTTATTGAAAAGAGTGAGAAATCAAACCGCTTTCTTTTATCGCATATTTTAGATAATCTTGGGTAGCAATTATGTATTATGCAAGTTGATTCCCTGGCCGGCGTTATTGAAACGGATATTGTCATTGTCGGAGGCGGACCGGCCGGTTGTTCGGCCGCCTTTGCGCTTTCCGGTTCGGGGAAAAAGGTCCTTCTGATTGATAAAGCTGTTTTTCCGCGCGAGAAAACCTGCGGTGATTCCATTCCAGGTCACGCTTTGGTTGGACTGGAGAATTTCAGTCCGGGCATTTTCGATTCTTTCCTTCAACAGCTTCCTTCGGTTTCCTTTCTTTCATCAGGTTTGGTTTTTCCTGATGGCACGAAAGTGGATTTCTCATGGACACTCCCGGGTTATGTGGCAGAACGGAGGATCTTCGATCATTTTTTACTCAATCGTGTCATTGAAAAGACTGATTTAGATGTTATCACCGGGCTAAAAGTAACTGATTATCAACGTAATGACTCATTGATCCATCTCCTAACGCAAAGTGTGGATGGTTCCAGGGGCCGGACAATTGTCGCATCTCTTGTTATTGCCGCCGATGGTGCCCCTTCGCTTGCAGCCCGTAAACTGGCAGGGATCACGCCCGATCCGGGAATTTACGGACAGGCGGTCAGATGCTATTTCGATCAGGTCGACCCATTGTTATTGACTGGCCCCCTGGTATTTTATCATCCCCGGTTTTTCCCGGGTTATTTCTGGTTGTTTCCGATGGAAGGCAACCGTGTTAATGCCGGATTTGGAATGCCTGAAAAGCAGCGCCGAAAAAAAGGAACTTCTATTACCGACCTTTTCCATCAGTTCAGGCAAAAGCATCCTGTGGTCAGGCAAATACTCGGAAATGCACGTCAGATTAGTGACATTCACGGAGGCATGGTTCCATTTTCCATAATAAAGCAAACCTGGAGCGGTCCCGGTTTTCTGCTTACCGGTGATGCGGCATCGCTGGTCGATCCGGTTTCCGGGGACGGCATCATGCTTGCCGTGCGCAGCGGTCTTCTTGCCGGGTTAGCTGCCAAAAATGGCAAATTATCAAGTTACGACGAACAAATTGAAAAGCATATCTGGAACCGGATGAAAACAGCACGGCAAGCGATGAATCTGGTGACCCGGGTACCATTCCTGATCTCGGTACTAGCCTGGCTTGGTAAATTCGGCTGGTTCCGGAATCTTATCAGGAAATGGATCTGGTAGTCCCCGTCCCCGTCCCCGCCTTCGCGGGGATGACAAGGCTCCGTTAAAAATTCCGTTGCATTTATTACATTCGGTCAATAAAATATTCACCATGATTTACCCCGTCTTAAAGTCTCTCAGTCTCTTGGTCTTTCTTTCACTGAACATCTTCCTGAACGCCCAGGTGCCTCAAACCTACAAATACATCGGTCCCGGAGTCAACAGCGGCCGCGTATCCGATATCGAGGTGGATTCGAAAAATCCGCAGAACATATTCATTGCTGCCTCAACAGGCGGTATTTTTAAATCGGGGGACCAGGGAAAAAGCTGGGTTCCGGTTTTCGATCAGGCTGGTATGTCGCTGTCCATTGGTGATATGGCTATCTGTGAATCCAACCCTGACCTGATCTGGGCCGGGACCGGCGAAGCATCCGGTGAGCAGTCGGCCGCTTCGATCGGAGACGGGGTATATAAATCCACCGATGGGGGACGTACCTGGAAATGCATGGGACTGAAACAATCGCGGCATATCTCAAAAATCCAGATCAACCCGGTCAATCCCGATATCGTGTATGTTGCAGCCACCGGTGCCCGTTGGGGAAACAACGAAGAGAGGGGCATTTTCAGGACAAAGGATGGCGGTCTCAGCTGGGAAAAGGTTTTGTACATCAATGATTATACCGGAATGTCGGACCTGGTGGTGCATCCCGATGGGAAAACCATCTTCGCTTCCGCCTGGCAGCAGTACCGTAATGCCTGGGCTCATATCCAACGGGGCCCGTCAAGCGGGTTATACCGGTCGGTTGATGGTGGAGATACCTGGGAAAAACTCACCAGGGGATTCTCCAAAGATACCTTGGGCCGGATAGCACTTGCGATTGCTCCTTCCGATCCGGACAAGGTATATGCCTGTGTGGAATCGAAGAAAGGGGGATTTTACAGTTCGTCGAATAAGGGAACCAGTTGGAAACTGATGAATATCAAACCTTCCACCGCTTACTGGTATGGGCGGATTTATGTGAACCCGACCGATGAGAAAAATGTATTTGTCATGGGTACGATGGTCCAGGAAACACGTGATGGAGGAAAATCCTTTATGCTGATGAGTACACGCGATGTTCATGTCGACCACCATGTTCTCTGGATCGATGCAAAAAATCCTCAAAACCGTCTCCTGGGCAACGACGGTGGGGTTTATATGAGTCAGGACAGCGGCCGGAAATGGTCATTCTGCAACAACCTGTTTATCGGACAGTATTACGCCATCACCATTGACCAGCAAAACCCTTACCGGATATTCGGAGGCAAGCAGGATAACGGAGTGTGGGGAGGACCTTCCGGCAATGCCGATGGTACTTTGACCCCCGACAGCCTGATATCAAATATCTCCTGGGGCGATGGTTTCTGGGCTGCGATTGATCCGGTGGACTCGACGATTGTTTACGGGGAATCCCAATACGGCGGGATCAGCCGTTATGAATTCCGGACCGATAAAGACTTTGGTATCCAGCCACGGAATGACGATAAGAAAAACCCCTACCGGTTCAATTGGAACACACCATTTATTGTCTCCACACATCCGCCTCATGATCTCTATATCGGAGGGAATATTTTGTTCAAATCCGCAAACCGGGGGGAGGAATGGACCGGGATCAGTCCCGACTTATCACGGAATGAAAATCTGAAAAGCCGGACCATCATGGGAATGAAGCCGGTTTTTAAACCTTACGCTTCCATTACTGCTTTAGCTGAATCTCCTTTAAAACCAGGTGTTATCTATGCTGGCACAGATGATGGAAACCTTCAGATGACCAAGGATGGCGGTCAGACCTGGATCAACCTCTCAGAAAAGCTTCCCATGCCCTCGGACCGATTTTTCACCCGTTTGATTTGTTCGAATCATGATGTTGGAACCATTTATGCGGCCTGTGCCCGGTATTATGAGGCCAACGACCTGAAACCCTATCTGTTCAAAAGCACCGATTACGGCCAAACCTGGGTTTCGCTCACGGCCCTGATGCCTACTGAAGCGGTTATCCGGGGATTCGCCGAACATCCGCTGAACCCTGAAATGCTTTACTGCGGCATTCATAATGGTTTGCTCATCAGTTCCGATGCGGGAATAACCTGGAAACGTGCACCCGGCCTGATCCCGGTGGCCATTGACGATATAAGGATTCAGATGCCAACCGGTGATCTGGTGCTGGGAAGCTACGGACGAGGACTTATCATAGGGAAATAAGAGGAGCGACAACAATTTCCCCTACCTTCGTGTTTCATTTGAAAAATCGACTTATGAACCCCTCATGAGCCAAGGCTCACAAAATGCCACAACTATAATTTGAGGGCTCCATGAGTACGAGTCAATTAAACTTGAAACAATAAATAATTTACGAATGAAATTCATTGGAGCCCACGTAAGTACCGAAGGCGGTGTGGAAAACGCACCGGTCAATGCTCATAATATCGGGGCCACAGCATTCGCCCTGTTCCTAAAAAACCAGCGTCAGTGGGTGGCCAAGCCACTGAGTGATAAAAGCATAGCAGACTTTAAGAAAAATTGTGAGTTATACGGATATAAGCCGCAGCAGATTCTCCCGCATGACGGTTATCTGATCAATGTGGGGAGTGCTGATCCTGAGATGCTTGAAAAATCAAGGGCTGCATTCCTCGACGAAATGCAGCGTGCAGAACAATTAGGCCTGACATTGCTCAATTTTCATCCCGGAAGCCACCTTCAAAAGGTATCGGAGGAGGAGTGCCTGAAAACCATCGCCGAATCTGTTAATATCACCCTGAGTAGAACCAAAGGCGTTACCGCAGTACTTGAAATTACCGCCGGACAGGGCAGCAATGTTGGCTATTCATTTGAACAGCTGCGCTTTATTATTGACCGGATTGAAGATAAATCACGGATAGGGGTTTGCATTGATACCGCACATGCCTATTCAGCCGGATATGAAATCAAAACAGCAGCAGGATTTGATACCGTTTTCCGTGAATTCGATAAAATTATCGGATTTGGGTATTTGCGGGGAATGCACATCAACGACTCGAAAAAAGAATTCAAATCCCGTGTCGACCGTCATGAAAGTTTGGGAAAGGGAACCTTGGACACAGATCTTTTCAAGCGAATCATGAAAGATCAGCGATTCGATAATATGCCGCTTATCCTTGAAACCCCCGATCAGGATATTTGGGCGGAGGAGATAGAGAAGCTTAAGAGCTGGACAAAATAATCTTTACCGCCTCAGCCTCCCCTCCCCTTCCACCGTTTTCCTGGCCAGTCCCTGAATGGTTTCATGGTCGGCTAGAGTAACCAGGTTGGTCCGGATACGTACAAATTCAGCGTGCATCGGGCAGGGATGGTCCTGATCGCATTTTGGTAACCCGATAACACAGCCTGTGAAATACTTTTCACCTTCCAGAACGCGGATTACCCCGGCCAGCTTCAGCTCCGGTTTCAAAGGATCAAAAAAGAATCCACCTCCCCGTCCGCGTACCGAGCCAACAAGGGATGCTTTGGAAAGGATCTGAAGAATTTTGGCTGTGAACTGTACCGGCGCATCTATCGATTCCGCTATCTCTCTGAATCCGGGCCGGCGCCCCTCCATGTTGCTCACCGCAACCTGAATCAAAGCCCTTATCGCGTATTCGGTAGATTTCGACCACATCATTCCCTGTGTTTAAGGTGTAAAAATAAAATAAACTTCATAACTTTTTAACCATGCAATTTGTAACAAAGATATAAAGACCTTTTGGTATTTTATTAAATACTTTTTTATCTTTGCCCTATAAACTATCAGAAAACATGAAAACACGTTCACTTTGGATTGGATTTACACTTGTTGTAACCATCTCTTTGGCAGTGCTGCTCTTTTTCGGGCGCGAAATCTACCGGCAGGGTCCCCCGATCCCTGAAAAAGTGGTCACGACCACAGGCGAAGTGCTCTTTACCGGTGCGCAGATCCGTGATGGCCAGAATGTGTGGCAATCGACCGGCGGTCAGGAGCTGGGCACAGTCTGGGGCCATGGATCATACCAGGCTCCGGACTGGACAGCGGATTACCTGCACCGGGAGGCTATGTTCATCCTGGATATATGGGCCCGGGAAACAGGATCAGCCAATTTTGAAGCCCTCGGACCCGAACAGCAGGCAGGACTTCAGGCCCGGCTGAAAAAGGAGATTCGTGCCAATACTTATGACAAGACAACCGGCACCCTGGTTATATCAGAAATCCGTGCAAAAGCGTACCGCGCAAACAGTGAGTATTATGCCTCACTGTTCATGAATGATCCAAAGATGACCTCACTTCGGGATGCTTATGCCATGATGGACAATACGGTAAAAGATCCTGCAAGGATGGCGCTGATGAATTCTTTTTTTTTCTGGGCTACCTGGGCCACCTCCACAAACCGGCCAGATCAGGATATTACCTATTCCAATAACTGGCCGCCTGAAAAGTTGATCGACAATATACCCTCGCCCACCCTGATCCTCTGGACCGGATTCAGCGTGATCATCCTGCTTGCAGGAATTGGCCTCCTCGCCTGGTATAATGCAACCAGAAAAGAAGAGACGCTTGATTTCATTCCGGACAAAAACCCGACGATCGGAACCCTCATGACTCCATCAATGAAGGCCACCCTCAAGTACTTTTGGATTGTCACGGCCCTGATACTGGTCCAGATACTCATGGGAGTGATAACCGCCCACTACAGCGTTGAGGGACAAGCATTTTACGGATTACCTCTGGCAAAATTCCTTCCGTATTCACTCTCCCGGACCTGGCATATCCAGCTGGCCATTTTCTGGATCGCGACCTCCTGGCTGGCGACCGGACTTTTTTATGCTCCGATCATTTCAGGTCATGAACCAAAATACCAGAAACTGGGGGTTAACCTGTTGTTTGGAGCCCTCCTGATAATTGTCGTTGGTTCGCTGGCCGGACAGTTCCTTGGGATCATGCAGAGACTCGGGTTGGTCCAGAATTTCTGGTTCGGACATCAGGGTTATGAGTATGTGGACCTGGGCCGTTTCTGGCAGATATTCCTTTTCGCCGGTCTGTTTATCTGGTTATTCCTGATTTCACGCGCGATCCTGCCGGCATTGAAGAAAAAAACCGAAAGCCGAAGTATGCTGGTCATGTTCGTCATCGCTTCGTTGGCCATCGCCGCATTTTATGGTGCCGGACTGATGTGGGGACGTCAAACCAACCTGGCCATGGCCGAATACTGGCGCTGGTGGGTTGTTCATCTTTGGGTGGAAGGATTCTTTGAAGTCTTTGCCACGGTGATCATTGCTTTCCTTTTTGTGAGAATGCAGCTTATCCGACCGAAGACCGCCACCACCTCCGTTTTGGTTTCTACGATCATCTTTCTCTCCGGGGGTATTCTCGGTACTTTCCATCATCTCTACTTTACCGGCACCCCAACGGGAGTTCTTGCACTTGGTGCTACATTCAGCGCATTGGAGGTAGTCCCGCTGGTTTTTATCGGTTACGAAGCCTGGCACAATCTTAAACTGAGCCGGTCGACCGACTGGATCAGGATTTATAAATGGCCGATCTATTGTTTCATGGCAGTATCATTCTGGAATCTTGTCGGTGCCGGAATTTTCGGGTTCCTGATCAATCCGCCGATCGCGCTATATTATATGCAGGGGCTCAATACCACCCCGGTGCACGGTCACACCGCACTTTTTGGTGTTTATGGCATGTTGGGGATCGGATTGATGCTATTCGTTTTGCGTGAAATGGATCTTAAGGCCGTATGGAAAGAAGGTGCCCTGAAGTGGTCATTCTGGCTCATCAATATCGGACTTCTGGCGATGGTCCTGATCAGCGTTCTGCCGGTCGGACTGGCGCAAACCATTGCATCGGTCAAGCATGGTTTGTGGTATGCACGTTCCGCCGAATTCCTCGATACACCCATGATAGCCACTTTCAGATGGATGCGGATCTTCGGCGATACCCTATTCTCAGCCGGGGCAGTATGTCTGGCCTGGTTTATATTCGGGCTGAAACTGGGCTGGAGCAAAAAATGATGGAGCCTTTTTACCGGGGCGGTTTTCTATTATTCCAACCGCAGCAGCATCCATTTATCCGACAGCACCCCTTCAAGCACATTCTGGATACAAAGGTTCCAGCCAATGAAGCCGACAAACCTGCCGTTTGCATCCACATAGCTGGCTGCAGGCGCCAGGGGCGCCCCCGTATCAGCATGGTAATTCTCATGCATGGAACCCCATTTCCGGATATCGTCAAGCAGCAATGTTCCCAAAGTGCTTCCCAGCCAGCGGACCTCAAAATCGAACCCGTAGTTTTTCAAAGCGATCGAATAAAGATAATTTGCTATCGGCCATACAGGTCCCTGCCAGTTGGAGAAAGGCAGGATGACATTCTTGTTGTTGTAATCGGGATCCATTTTTGAAAGAGAACGCAACCCGAATTTTGCCTTCATATGATCGGGATTGATCAGGTACCGGCGGATCATTTCTTCTCCTTTTACTTTTGGTGCCACTTGCTCAACCAAAGGAATAAAGGAAGAAAAACTCACGCGTTTGTAAAAATCACCGGTCTCACGATCCACATTATAATAAATCTGATCCTGCTCGCACCATAAAGTTTTATTGATGGCTGCTTTCAAATCTGCGGCTTTTGCCCTTAGTCTGATGGCATCACCGGCCTTGCCGGTCTTTTCGGCTATACCTGCCATGGCGATGAGTTCACGGAGCTGCCAGGTGCTGGCATCACAGGCCAGAAACGATCGTTTGTCATCCGTGAAGTAATTCAGGGCAGGGTTATTGTCAGCTCCGCTTTGCATGGCTATATCCCAGAAATAGAGGCCATATTTCGGGTCATACTGGGTTTTATCGCGATAGTCGAGTACTTTCAGCATGGAGGCATAATGCGGCTCAATCCATTTAAAATCATTCAGTTGAACAGAGGCCAGCCAGACCCCCTGAGCGAGGAATGGTTTCATCGCGAATTTGCCGAAAATAGGCCGGGGTCCCTTGGTCGTTGCACATCCCGACACATATCCGGTGCTGTCGATGCCCTCAATCAGGTTCAATGCCCACCATTGAAGGTATTCGGGTTTTCCTGCCGAAGCCAGGTGGCTTCCGATAAAGAAACCGTCCCAATCCCACATCTGCTTATAAAATCCTGCCGGGATTAGATAGGGATATTTCAGATATCCCTCGGCAGGCTGGATCACCAGCGGCTGCAACTTCTGATACCGGTTCAATAAACTGTCATACAAAAGTTTCAGCTGTGCCTCTTCGGCCGGTTCCTTCGGAGTGCACTGAAGCAAAAGAACCGGCAATGCACATAAGATAACTAGTTTCTGGATCTTCATAATCGGAAGTATTGAACGGGTGAAATTAAGGATCATTTTCCTTTAACCACAATGTCGTTAATCCGAGATTTGGAAGCCACTCAGGCGGCATGACAATTTCCATGGAATAACGGTGTTTAGGGAAGGGGTCCCCGCCTTCGCGGGGATGACAAAGAAGGGCTGCGTGCGGGAGATTATATATGAAGAGGTATCTTTGTGGGTATGGAAAATAAGGCAGCAGAGATTTTCTTTGACAAGCTGGCGAGGATTATCGATAACAAGGAGCTTATCAGGCTGGTTATCAGTAATCAGCGAAGCAAGTCATCTGACTTGAACAGCATAATCATTACCCTGGCGGAGTTGAAACGCGGATACCGTTTGAACTTTGTTTACCGGCATACCACCAGGGACATTACAAAAAATTATGAGTTTACTGAAGGTATCGGGCTGATAAAAAATGCCCTGGCGATTGATTTTTTTAATGCCAATCTTTTTTCAAATACTGAAAATCTTTCTCTGGTTGTCTCACCTGCCGGCAAGAGTAAGTTAAGTGTTCAGGAACCTACCCTCCAGCCGGTTACTGTTTTTCATCATGACCGGATAAAATCAAGGCTGATCAATACCACCGGGAACATCTATTTAAGGGAGCTGGGCATCACTAATGCCAATTGGGAAGTCCGGCGTGAAATGAGCGACAAGTACAAACAGATCAACCGGTATATCGAGTTGATTGAGCCGGAAATCAGGGATCTCTCACTTACAGAGGATTACCATGTGGTTGATATGGGTTCAGGTAAAGGATACCTGACCTTTGCGCTGTATGATTATCTGGCAAACGGACTTGGAAAGCCGCCAAAAATGACCGGAGTGGAATTCCGGGAAGATCTGGTGAATACATGCAATGCCATTGCCGGGAAATCGAAATTTGAGCATTTGAAATTTGTTACCGGCAGTATAGAAACTGTTGAACTGAACAGGATAGATATTCTGATTGCCCTACATGCCTGTGATACAGCCACAGACGATGCCATATACCGGGGGATAAAATCGGAGGCCTCGCTGATTGTTTGCGCTCCCTGCTGCCATAAGCAGATCCGCAAGGAACTAAATGTCACCAATGAACTGAACCCGTTGGTGAAATTCGGAATACTAAAGGAACGGCAGGCCGAGATTATTACCGATACGATTCGCGCCCTTATCCTTGAAGCCTACGGGTACAAAACAAAGGTTTTTGAATTTATTTCCACGGAGCACACCCCTAAAAATGTGATGATAGTCGGCAGGAAAACCATGCAGGAAAATCCATCCAGAGAGAACATTCTTAAGCAAATCAAAGGGATCAGGGATGCTTTCGGGATCAAGAGGCATTATTTGGAAGAGTTAATGGGATAACAGTCAATTGATAACCGACAACTGAATTATTATATCTAATTTTACGCTCCCAAGCCAACCTGAGTATAGTTACTCCCCAAACTTTTATTTGCATAATCATGAAAATATATAAAGTTCTGCTTATTGGTTTGTTGTTTATCCTGATGGTTTTCCAGGCTCAGGCTGCCTATCTGAAAAATGTTCCGCAGAAACTCCGGCAGCCGGATGGCACCATCCTTAATTGCCTGGCTACAGGTGATGAACGGTATAACTGGCTTCACGATGCCAATAATTTCACGATCGTTCAGGATCCGGTTACCGGATATTACGTTTTTGCCAAATTATCAGGCAGTAAACTGGTACCCACCACTCTTGTTGCCGGTCAATCTGATCCGGCGGCTGCGGGACTTGAACCCGGAATTAACCTGAATGCCGAAGAGGTGTACCGTTTAACCAAGGATCGGTTCAGGATACCGGAATTAAAAGGTTCAGCTTCGGTGACAACCACCGGTACCATCAATAACATCGTGGTGTTTATCCGGTTTAGCGATCAGGCAGAATTTACAGCCTTCATTGACTCATACAATAATGAATTCAATGGTGCATCCAATGCATCGATGGTTCGATATTTCCATGAGGTATCCAAGTCCCAGTTAACCATTAATTCAACTTTTTATCCAGGGACTAATGGAGGAAACACCGTTGTGTCCTATCAGGATGCAAACCTCAGGAATTACTATCGCACGTATAATGCGGCGACCAATCTGATAGGCTACCAGACTGAAGAGGAAAGAACCACCCGTGAGATGACCCTGTTAAAGAATGCCTCCCTGGCTGTTGGAGCAGAGTTGGCAGCATCCGGACTGGATTTTGATCAGGACAACGATGGGAA
>Ga0172379_10005139_pt1 | contig 18567 bp, 17 predicted proteins | sample GrowelOW334metaG_FD_119756 | JGI IMG/M metagenome (GOLD analysis project Ga0172379, IMG submission 119756) | Groundwater microbial communities from an aquifer near a municipal landfill in Southern Ontario, Canada - Groundwater well OW334 metaG | ecosystem: Environmental > Aquatic > Deep...
AAGCCTGGAAATAAGCTGGAAGAGATGAGCATATTTGTCTTCATCCAGGAACTGGAGAATCGTCTGGGCGACGCGGTCGTCGCGCCGCCGGGCCTTTTTTTCCTCGCGCAAAATCTGCTTGATTTGTTGGGCGGCCTGCTGAAAACGTTCCTTGGCCTGTTCGGATACTCCTTCCTTGGCCGGGACGGCTCCCTCGCCGGGGGAATAGGACTCTGGTCCTCCTGCATCTTGCATCGGAAGAAGATTACCAAGTTTCGGTCTGGGCTGCCAGTTGACCGTTGATATCCTGGTTTGTTTATTCTTCAGCTTTTACCTCGATGCTTACGTTATTCATCTGGGTTCCGATCGAAATGGTGACGGAGTGGGTTCCAACCGTCTTGATCGGTTTGGAAATCTTAACCGCCTCGGCCGTCAGGTTGATGGCATGATCTTTTTTCAGAGATTCCACGATCTTGTCTTCCGAGATGGCGGCATAAAGCTTTCCGGTTTTGGTCGCTTTGGCCGTGAAATGAAGGGTTATTCCGGTAAGTACGGAGGTGATTGAACCGAGGAGCTGTTTTTCATGTTCTTTCTCGAGAGCCCGTTGCTTGATCTGCTCGGCGAAGCGCCGGCGGACATTTGGTGTAACAACGAGAGCCTTGCGCAGAGGCAGGAGATGGTTAAGGGCATAACCGCTTTTGACGATCAGCAGATCGTTTTTCTTGCCGACGCCGGGAATGTCCTGGAGGAGAAGTACTTCCATAACATGCTGTTTAAGTGCCTGTTTAGAGCCTGCGAAGCCAAAAAATTATAGAGAAAAACCTTGCCGGGCACAAGGGCTTGTAGTAAAGGCAGATTAAGAGAGTCAGAGCGATCTAAGCTGTTTGATGAGCCATCCGGGAAAACTGAACCAGCTTTTTCCTGACAGGAACCGGCGTTCAGTCGAAACATACCAGTCATCGATATGGGCGAAGCGGTCGGCATGCAGGGAGAGCTTTCCAAGCGAGACGCCTTGTACCGACTCGTCGTAGGCGAAAATATACAAAGGCGAATACAGGACGATGGCCGGGAGGTCCTTTTTCAGAAGCTCGTTTAACTCTTTAAGGGCTCGCGTACGCGAGGAAGGATCGGCGGTTTCGCGGATGCGGACCAGCAGGGCATCGGCTTCGAATGAAGTGTATTGCGAGAGGTTAAAGGCATCCAAACGCAATTTTTTTGCGTCACCGTCACGTTCCTGGATCTGGCTCGAATGCCAGTAGGGATAGCTGTCCAAATTGTCGAAAAGCGACTGACCGAAGAGGATGACATCGTAGTCACGGTTCAAGAGACGGTCTTGGAATTCTTTTTTCGATGACGGAACATCGATCTTTACTCCGACTCCGACGGATTCCCATTGTTGTTTTATGGATTCGGCGATTTTTTGATAAGTCGGCGGCAAATCACTGGTCAGTATCGTGAGTACCAGACGTTTGCCTTTGCTGTTGATGCGGGTGTGGGGCTGATCCTGTGCCGTTTTTAGCCTGAGATAGCCATTTTCCAGATAAAGATCGTAGACGGTGATCCGGCGGGGATCATTGTCCGGCATCGTTTTCGATGCCAAAAACCGATCAACCAGTCGTTGTTCCTGCGAAGCCAGTTCGAATTTTTTTATATCAGCGATGCGGTCGAGGAAAGAAGTGTCGATCACATCATTTTTGGCGTTGGTCATCTGAATTATGTTCAGGCCCAGTTTGAGTGAACCGCTTTGCCCCGTTCCGGCTTTAAGTTTGACGATCCAGCTGCCGGAGAGAGCCCGGACAGTGCCGTCGGGAAGATGCGTTCCGGTCTGGATCCGGATACCGTTTATAGAAACCGGAAGCTTGAGGCCGGCGAGGGAGCCGGTGACCGTAAGCGAAGCTCCGCTGCCGAGCAGTGCGATATTCGGAAGGGAATTTAAAGGCCCGGTTTGGTTGGTATTACGTTGCTCTAAAAGCCGCTGTAAACGGATCTTCTCCGGCATATTCCAGTTGGAGTCAAAGAACGCACCTTTGGCTGCGGATTCGGCGAATTTATAGCGCCAATCGCCGAGATCGATTTCGAGCAGAGGGGTGTCAACGATCTGACTTTCATGAATACTGTCGACCAGTGCCTGTTTGTTGGTTGCCAGTTGCAGGCCCAGCCGGATGCCATGATCGGCGGAAATCTCCCGGTCAAGGTTGAAAAACAGACCGACGTATTGCGGCAGGGTATAGGGAACCGAATGGAAATGTCGCGGGAGAGTAGGCTGACCCTTTTCGTTGCGGGGGACGAGGCGAACGCCGTTCAAATTCGTAATATCCGAAAGAAGACTGGGGTAATCCGGAAAAACCCGGAAAACAATCCGGTCGATTTTGCTCTCCGGCAGGCCTTTTTGCTGAAATCTCTTCAGCGTGACTTCGGTCGACAAGTCGGTCTGGAGCAGACTTAAGAAACTATAAGGACCGGCACCGATCGGATGGAAACCGAAATCCAGAACCTGGTCAAATTTACTTACCGGGACGCCTTCGAAAGCGGATTTCGGAATGAGGCCCAACGTCAGGTTGCTGGAAAAAAAGCTGTAAGGTTTGTTCAGGCGGAACCGGACTGTGCGGTTATCCAGTTTTTCGATCTCAACGCCGCGGAAATTTTGCTGCAGTATCGGATTTGGAAAACCGGGTTGCTGGATCGAGCTGAAAGTGAAAACCACGTCGTCCGCCGTCACCGGATGCGGCTGCTCTGCAGTCGAATCATGCCAAAAAAGATCCGGCCTGAGAGTCGCGGTGTAAATCCGGTTGTCGGAACTGGCCTGGATGGTGGCCAGATCATCGACAACCTTGTTCGTTTTCGGGTCGTATTTCATCAGTCCGGCGAAAACCAGCGAAATGATGTCGCGGCTTACGTCGTTACCGGTAACGAACCAGGGGTTCAGCGGCAGAACATCGCCGACGGATCCTTCGATGTAAGTTCCCCCGCTGACCGGAACGATCATGGAGTTTTGAATATAAAAAGTTCTGAGCAGCATCCCGGAGCTCAGGATCAGCAGGGTCATGAAAACGGCAAGCACGATCCGCTCGAGGCGGGACATGGCCGAAATGAGACGCAGCAGAGATCGCAAGCCGTAACACTATATCAGTTTGGATATTGATATTCAGTAATTGGTAAAGAATCCGAAGAAACCGAGGAGTCCGAAGAGTCCGAGGAGTGTCCGCATTTCCTCGGTTTCGTCGGTTTCTTCGGATTCCTCGGTTTCTTTTATTTCAGACGTACATCATGGCAATCGCAACGACGAAGAAGGCGACGGCGATCCAGATCGTAAACGCGAAAAGCACCTTTTCGGCTCCGCGGCGCTGGATATAGGCCGTGCCGGTACCGCCAAAGGTGGCCGAAAGCCCCGAAGCGCGATGCTGAACCAGTATCAGCAGCGAGAGGACTATTCCGAGGATCATTTCGATGATAACCAATATGTTTGCCATAGCGGGCTCATGCTAGAGGAGAGCCGGCTTCCAATCAATATATATAAACAAAAAGGCACAAATCCTGATATACTTGGCCAACCGGGCGCCTAGCTCAGTTGGTTAGAGCGACTCGCTTACACCGAGTAGGTCAGGGGTTCGAATCCCTTGGCGCCCACCAACCTCCGCAGGAGGTTGTCCACCGTAGCCTCGCCGCAGCGAGCGGAGGCGGACTTTTCACGCAGGATCTCCTGGCTACTGTTGGCAAGCCATGGCAGCAAGCGAAGGTGTATGTTTATAAGTTGCATAGCGCAATTTTCACCGCTAAACTCCGCAAGCTTATGTTTGCAATCGTCGACATCGCCGGGTTCCAGGAGAAGGCCGAGAAGGGCATGAAGATGCGTGTTCCAACACTTCCTCAAAAGGTCGGGGAAACAGTTGTCTTCGAGAAAGTCATGGTTCTTTCAGCCGATGGCATCCAGGCAACGGTCGGCAAGCCGTATGTAGCCGGCGCGAAAGTCACGGCTGTCGTTAAGGCGCATGGCCGGGGGGACAAGATAGTCGTCACCAAGTTCAAGCGGCGTAAGCGCTACCACAAGACGCTCCGGGGACACCGCCAGAATTACACGGAGATCGAGGTTGTTTCGGTCGGGTAATTTTTCCGATTTGTATGAATGAAGAGTATGACCGTCTGGCATCCAGGCTGAGTGCGATTGAAGAAAGAAACGCCAGAGTCGAGGCCGAGAAAGCCTGGGAGACAAGTTATTTTCGAACTTCAGTAATAGCAGCGATTATCTATATCGTTGCCGCAGTCGTACTTTTTTCGGTCGGAGGCCAAAATCCCTGGCTCAATGCTTTGATCCCGGCAATCGGTTACATTCTTTCGATGCAATCTTTGCCGGTAATAAAGAAGCACTGGATCGCCCGTTTTCGAAAAAACCGGAAGTAATGTCACTTTCCGGATATTTTTCTGCGGATTGACCGGATCTTTTCGAGCGTCACTGCCATGTTCTGGCTGCAGGCAATTGTTTCGCCGTACCGAACTTGTCGAGAGAATCAATATTGCCGGAATCGTACCGCAGTACCGTCACCGACGAGCATGATGTTCGAGGATCGCTCCGGTTGTAGAAAATGAAGGCGTAGTCGCTGGAAAGTAGCGAGAGATCATGTAGGCACTTTCACTGAGACGGCACGACAAAGGTTGCAAAGCGTTCCGCAGCATTGGTAGCCAGTTGCAGGGCGACTGTGTCCCATTCATCGCCGATGGCAAAGCCATTCAGCCAGGAGCAGTTATCGATATTAAGCTCTGTAAGCGGATGCGAATTTCCATCACCGAAGGCACCGAACCAGCGGACGTCGATGCCCTGCGCCGGATCGAATTGCCGAATCCAGCGTCCGGGTCCGGCAGTCGGGTCGCCGAAGACGATGCCGCCGTCTGGCGCATCGGTACTCTCCGCATTCCAAATGAATGTTCCGCCGCCGCCATCGCCGGGGCTCCGGAATGCTTCTACGTTTAAGGGTATTTCTTTATCGGGCGGAGGCACGCGGAGCTGAATCAGAGCCGATATGTTTGGCACGCTTCTTGGGACGCGTGGAATGGCATACCCGGATGCGGTGTTTTCTTTAATGGTAAAAGCTCCTGCCGCAGTATTCGGGTTATATCCGATGAATCCGTTCCGTACGATATTTCTCTCGATATCGATCCCATGTTCATGTTCAGGGGCGTCATTTTCATAATTTCTCCAATAATAAATATTAATGTAACCCGAATCGAAATCGGGCGACTGATTGGTGATGGTGTTATCGGTGATCGTGATGTCATATAGGAACGGCACTTCTATAGTCCCGACATACCCGGTGGCGGGGTCAGGGGGCTTGCTTTTCAGCGTCGCAAGAGTGATTCCACAGTCAATAAATTGATTGCCCGTTATCGTCGCCAGACTGCTGTTGCGCAATTTCACGCCCGATTTTTTTAGACTGGGTTTTCCGATAAATGTATTCGCTTGTATCGTGACATTGTGCGCGCCCCAGACATAAACTAAATGGCTTTGACCGGTGACGGTCTCATCCAGAGTGGAAAATGTGTTGCGTTGGATCACGGTCTCCGTGCTGCGCCATACGTCCGGCCAGTATTGATCGCTGGTATCCATATCATCATAATCGCCGTAAGTCGTGGGAAGCTTCTTGTTTCCCTGCACGTAAAGTTCGCCAATAAAGTAACCAGCGAAATTGGAATCTTCAACCGTGACGCCATGCGATTGGTAGATGATGATTCCAATGCCGATGCCTGTTGAGGCTCGATCGAATGTCGTCTTGCCGATCGTGGCCGTTGTCACATTTTGCAAGAGAACGATCTCAGTATGATCTGTCGGTCCGGGTTTGGTCATAGTAAACGAGCAGCCTGACATCGTGAGATTCCTTATGGTGTGATTGCCGTACGCAAAAAACTCGAACGCGATATTCTTAAACGTCAGATTGTAAAACCCGAAGTTTTCGAGAGAATCAATATTGCCGGAATCGTACCGCAGTACCCGCACCAAACCTGAAGCAACTTTGGTCGTCAAAATGGCGGCGTGGTTGCTTTCGCCCTCGATCCTGATGTTCGAGGCAAGCTTGAGCATCGCTCCGGTTGTCGTATAAGGAGTCGTCGGTGCAGACATGCTGCGATAGATAATGTAGGTACCTGCAGCAAGATGCACGTCAATGGTGTGATCCTGGCTTGCTATCTTTTGCGCAGCATTGATAGCCAGTTGCAGGGCGACTGTGTCCCACTCATCGCCGATTATGAATCCTTTCAACCAGGCACAGTTATCGATATTGATCTTTGTAAGCGGATGAGAATTTCCATTACCGAAAGCGCCGAACCAGCGAACATCAATGCCTTGTGCAGAGTCGAATTGCCGAATCCAGCGTCCCTGCATACCAACTGTACCGAAAATAGTGCCACCATCCGGTGTTTCGGTACTCTCCGCCTTCCAAAGGAATTTTCCGCTACCACCATCACCGGGATTCCGGAACGCTTGTACGTCTATGGATATACTGTCTTGAGATGGATGGAGGGTTATAAGCGCCGATATGTTCGGCACACTGCTGGGAACGCTTCGCTCAATCTGTGCCGGAAGAGAGCCGAATTTTGGCATGAGAAGAAAGCCGGCCACCACAGCTGTCATGCTTAGGATTACAGAAATGACTATTCCTGTGTATTTGCGTTTCATAAAATCTGTTTATATAATTATACATTAAAATGCTTAATTCAGCAATAACGCAATGCAGGTATTAATTAGTATTTTTTGCCGATTTTGTGATTTGTTTGCGAATCGACCGGATCTTTTCGAGCGTCACCGCCATGTTCTGGCTGCAGGCGATTGTTTCGCCGTAGCGTTCACCGATGCGGTTGAGATGATGGAGATAGCTCCGTGTGTGACTTCGGGCCAGCGGAGAAGGGGAATGTGGATCTATCGGCGAATGGTCGGATGCGAACTGCGCCCGACGAATCCGCAATTTTTTGCCGTCTGAAAGCCAAACATTTCCGTGCCGTGCTTCACGCATCGGTGCAACGCAGTCAAACATGTCGATGCCCTGTCTGACAGCTTTTTCCATTTGTACCAAATCTCCGATGCCCATCAGGTATCGCGGGCGGTCTTCGGGGAGGAGCGGGCAGACAAGTTTAAGAACTTCGAGCATTTCCTTTTCGGTTTCACCGACGGCCAGACCGCCGACGGCATAACCGTCGAAACCGATGGCGATCAGTTCCTCGGCGCATTTCTGTCTAAGCTTCGGGATCAGACCGCCTTGGATTATTCCGAAGAGAAGGGGGGAAGAAACCGAGGAAACCGAGGAGTCCGAGGAGTCCGAAGAGTCCGAGGAAAAATTGGCACTCTTCGGTTTCGTCGGTTTCTTCGGATTCCTTGGCTTCTTTCTCTTTGCCATCAAAAGTTTCAAGTGCTCTTCCTTGCAGGTTTTCGCCCAGGCCAACGTCCGGTCAACGGCGTTCAGCTGATCTTTGTAAGGTGCGGTTGACGGCGGGCATTCGTCGAAGCACATGATGATGTCCGCACCGAGCTTGTGCTGGATGCGGATCGCTTCGACCGGTCCGAGAAACCGTGAGGCACCGCTGCGATGGTCCTTGAAGTGAACACCGGCGTCGGAGATTGTCCGTATCTTTCTTAAAGAGAATACCTGGAAGCCGCCGGAATCGGTGATTATCGGCTTGTCCCAGCCGATAAAGCGATGCAGGCCGCCGGCTTTTTCGATGATTTTTTCGCCGGGCGAAAGGTGCAGATGATAAGTGTTGGCCAGAAGGATTTCTGCTCCGAGATTTTCCAAATCTTCGAGCGTTATGCCTTTCATTGCACCGGCGGTTGCCACCGGAAAAAAGACCGGCGTAGTCAGTTTGCCGTGGGCGGTAATAAGCGTGCCGAGCCGGCCGAAAGCCGATTGTTTTTTTAACTTAAACACGATGAAGATTATCCATTCTCCATCAGCAATTAGCCATTAATTATTTCATGCCGACTTTTCCGGCGATAATCTTATCCACCAGTCCGTAATTCAAGGCTTCCTGCGCGGTCATAAACTTGTCGCGCTCGGTGTCCTCCCGGACCTTCGTGATCTTCTGGCCCGAGTGTTTGGCGATCAAATCATTAAGAAGATCCTTGGTCTTGATGATGTGTTCGGCGTGAATGGCGATATCGGTCGCTTGTCCTTCCGTTCCGCCGAGCGGCTGGTGGATCATAATTTCGGCATGCGGAAGGGTAAAACGTTTCCCTTTGGCTCCGGCCATTAAAACGATGGCACCGCCCGAAGCCGCCATACCGAGACAGACGGTCGAGACATCCGGGGCTATGATCTGCATGGTGTCATAGATGGCAAGTGCGGAACTCACCTGTCCGCCGGGAGAATTAACGTAGAAAACGATGTCCTTCTTCGGATCCTGTTTCTCGAGGAAGAGAAGCTGGGCGATGATGGTGTTGGCCACCGGGTCGTTGATCGGCGTTCCCAAAAACACGATCCGTTCCTCGAGGAGTCGCGAGTAAATGTCATAGACCCGCTCGCCGAGCGGCGTGCGTTCGATGACTGTGGGGATCAGTACGTTGTTTTGCGGAGATATCGAACCGCTGGAAATCTTTTTGGCGATCGATTGAATCATTGGGTGCATATGATCGGGAGAAGAAAAACTGAGTGGTTTAAGCTTTTGTCTTTAGGTTATTATACCGCATAAGGCAGCGGTTCAGGCAGTATTCAGGATCTTCTCTTTGTGTTTATTTGATTATAAGATTAGTTTTCTTGTCATGGTAAAAATCAGGCTTCCAAAAGCGGTTTTAATAGGCGGCGACGTTGACCGGTTTGTTAACGGCAAACCAAAATATCCGTTGATCGTCGTACTTGGGCCTACGGCAAGCGGAAAAACAAAATTGTCGCTTGTATTAGCGGAATATCTGGCATCTAAATTCCATAAAACGGCTGAAATCATCAATGCCGATTCGAGGCAGTTTTACATCGGAATGGATATCGGAACGGCAAAGGTAACCAAAACGGAAATGCAGGGGACAGAGCATCATCTTTTTTCCGTGTTAAATCCGGATGAGAAATGTTCGATTGGCTGGTACCAGAAGCAGGCAACTCTGGTAATCGGCCAAATTCACCGGCGGGGGAATATACCGCTCCTGGTCGGTGGTTCGATGCTTTATCTGAGTTCGATAATCGATGGCCTGAAGCCCGTCGTTTCAGCCGATAAAAAACTTCGGGAGAGCTTGTCGAAGGCTTATGACCGCGATCAAGGACGCTCACTTCATGAACGACTGATGAAAGTGGATCCGGATTCGGCGGCTTCGATACCGCGTCAAAACAAAATTTACCTGATCCGTGCGCTCGAAATTTACGAAGGGACCGGTCAACCGAAATCCAGAGTGCTCAAAAAATTCCGATGCAAATATGATCTATTGATGATCGGAATCGATGTGGAAAGAGAAATATTGCGCAAGCGGATAAAAAATCGGACGGTTAAAATGTTTGCGGATGGTTGGGTCGAAGAAGTTAAAAAATTACTTAGAAAAGGTTATGGATCGGATGATCCGGGGATGATTTCGACCGGCTATAAAGAAATAATTAAAAGCTTGGAAAATGGCTCTGATCCAATCGGAAATATGAACAAAATAATAGTACAAACATGCCAATACGCCAAACGCCAGATGACGTGGTGGCGGCGGGACACGAGAATCCGATGGATCTCAGAGAAGGTCTGATTAACCGAAATATTTCATATCAGCAGCGGCCCTTCGGGCCGCGGCGAATGAAATTTGCTGTCTTTCCTGTTACGAAGACGCCGCGGCTTGAAAAGCCGCTGCTGTTGTGTTGGTAAATATGAAAGCAGGCATTAATCAGAGGTTCCTTAGGCGGCCAGTGAAAGGCTGATTTCGTCGGCAAGCATCTTGCGTCGCTCGACTGAGTTTGACGCAACCCGATATTCTTCTTTAGCGCGGTCTAAAGTTGGCTCAGGCAGACCGCGGATCGCCTCCACTTTTTTCGAAAGAGCTTGGACCAGTTGTTCGGCGGATTTCATCGGATCCAACCCGGCATAATTTTCAGGTTGCTCGGAAACTTTCTCAGATTTGTCTTTTGATTTTTCCGGGACGACTTCAATTTTTGGAGGGTTTGCCAAGCTTAAGAGGGAAGGGATTAGAACTTGAAAACGTCGGCGTGGGTTTCTATGCGCTGTTTCATCTCCCAAAGCTGGTCGATCATACTGGCCAGCTGCGGACAAGCGTCGGGTGTTTGCTTGGACTTGTAGAAGCCGTAAACATGATTGAGAAGTGTTGCGATATTCAGCATTGCCATATCAGTTTTTATTTTCCATTCCGGTTCGAGCCGGTCGTAGACTTCCTGGTTTAAAAACGTTTCCGGACGGGTTACATCGATTGCACCGCTTTCGAAGAGCTTGGTGATCGTGGTGCAGAAATTTTTGTGTTCCTCGTCCATGTCGCCGCCGGACGGCTGGCCGACTTTCTTTTGCTGTGCTTCGGTCAGACCGGTTGTGGATGCCATCTGTGTAGCAAAGTCCGACATAGTTACATTATATCAGAAATGGCTTCTTTATGCACATTAAGCGATGAAAGATGTACAATCTGTACGTGCAGCTTCCAGACGAGCTCACGCCGGCACTGCTCAGGACCACTGCGCCGCTCATCACGGCGCTGAATGAGATGGGAATCAGGACGGTTCAGGATCTGATTCTTTATCTGCCCCGGGCACATGAGGATTTGAGCCGCATTTCGAGCCTGATCGATGCGCCGTTGAATCAGAAAGTCACGCTCCGCGGTACGATCGAAAATCTTAAGCTGGTCCGGACCCGGTCCAAAAAAATGCTGGTTCAGGCGAATTTTCTGGATGAGGAAGGCAACCGGGCGCAGGTAATCTGGTTCAATCAGCCGCATGTAAAACGGATGCTGCGAGACGGGCAGGTGGTGACTCTGACCGGTAAGGTTACGGAAAACGGTCTGAAACTCGTGATCCAGAGTCCGGCGTTCGAGGATGCTCTGCGGCCGATGGCGTTGCATGCCGGACGGATCGTGGCTGTTTACCCTCAGACTGACCGGATAACAAGCCGCTGGCTCAGGGAAAAAATAGCTCTGGTCCGGAGCTGTATTCCATCGCTGATTGAGACTTTGCCGGAGGATGCGGTTAAGACCGAAGGACTTCTTACCCGGGCCGAGGCCGTGGCGGAACTGCATTTTCCGACAACACCCGAAATGCTTGAGCGGGCCCGGGACCGGATGGCGTTTGAAGAACTTTTCCGGATCCAGATGGAAGCTTTGGAACGAAAGAAGGTCTGGCAGGGGGATCGTCAGAAGCGGCTTGAAGTTCCGATGGACATCGAGCTCATCAAGGCTTTTTTCCAGTCGCTCAATTTCACGCCGACCGGCGGACAGAAGGTAGCGATCTACGAGATCCTCCGTGATATGGAACAGGATCGTCCGATGTCGCGTCTGCTGGAAGGCGATGTCGGCTCCGGAAAAACTCTGGTGGCCGTGGCGGTTATCGCCAACGTGCTTCGCTCGCGGGGCCAGTGCGCGCTGATGGTTCCGACGGAGGTGTTGGCCAGACAGCATCTGACGACGGTCTCGAAACTTCTTTTTACATTTCACAGCTTTGTCCACGGTAAAAACTACTCCGGCGAAGGAACCGCGGGCAAAGAACTCAGAAATTTGCCGCCGCCGCGGGTTGCGCTTTTAACCGGTTCGGTACCGCAATCGGAAGCCGAAAGTATCCGCAGAAACCTGGCAGCCGGGCTGACGGATCTGGTTATCGGAACTCATGCGTTGATCGAGGACACGGTAAAATTCAAGGATCTCAAGCTGGCAATCGTCGATGAGCAACATCGTTTCGGCGTCGAACAACGGCAGCGCCTGAAAGACAAAGGCAATCCGCATTTTCTTTCGATGACCGCGACGCCCATTCCCCGGACACTGGCACTGACCGCTTACGGCGACCATGATCTTTCGGTGTTGCTCGAAAAACCCGGCCAGCGGAAAAAGATCAGTACCAAGGTGGTTCCGCCGTCCGGCCGCCGGACCGTCGAATTATTTATCGACCGGCAGATTCAGAGTGGGCGGCAGATTTTCGTCATTTGTCCGCTGATCAGCGAATCCAAGGATGATGTTCTGGCTGAAGTGAAAAATGTCGAAGCGGAGACGAAGCGGTTGAAAGCCGGGTTCCTGTCACGGCGAATTGCCATGCTTCACGGCCGGATGTCGGCCGAGGAGAAGACCGATGTCATGCAGGCATTCAAGGATCGGAAGGCCGACATACTGGTATCGACTTCGGTGATCGAAGTGGGAATAGATATTCCAAACAGCTCGATCATCGTCATCGAGGGTGCCGAAAGGTTCGGGCTTTCACAGCTGCATCAGTTTCGCGGGCGGGTCGGCCGCAGCGACCACCTAAGTTACTGTTTCCTGTTCACGACTTCGGCGGGACAGGCGCACTCTGAGCGGCTAAAGGCGATGGAGCAGCATGATTCCGGGTTCATGCTGGCCGAGATCGATCTAAAACTCCGCGGACCGGGGGAGATATATGGTTTCCGCCAAAGCGGAATTCCGGAAATGAAATTCGGGAGCCTGATGAATGTCGAGCTGGTGATCCGTGCGCGGCGGGCTGCGGAAAAAGCCCTGGGAATTGTTTCAATAATTGGTGCCGTAAATATATCGAAAAGGCCGCGCGAAGCGGCGGGTCTCGCGGGCCCCGTCGCTGGAGTGCACTATTGAAGGGAAAGGATGGCTCACGGAAGGAAAACCGCAGGTTTGCCTTCCGTGCTCATTCCGCCGGATCAACGTCGACGGACACATCCCGGAGTGGCAGCTGCTTAAGCAGATCCCGGGGTTTGTTTCCCCGCAGAGTGATCGTTCCGATTCGACGGTTGTTTTCATATTCCTCGGTCATTGCAACATTTATTTTCAGAGGTTCGGCACGGTCACGGGCGAACTTGAAGAGGGCTTCGGTTCGTTCCCGGACACCTTTCCCGCGGACTATCAGCCGGATCATCTGACTGAACGGCGGATACCGGGCAGCGGCTCTCTGGGCCAGTTCGGTGGTCCAGTATTCCTCTTTCCGGCCTTCCACCGCGCAGGCGATCTCGGGGGCGCCGGTCCGAAAGGTCTGGATGATGGTCAGTCCGTTCGGCTTGGCGTTCATCTGGGAAATGATCCGCGTCAGCTGTTTGAAAACACGTTCGCCGGAGCGGAAATCCGGGTGCGACAGGCCGATATCGGCGATCAGAACCGAAGCCAGGGAAACACGCGGCAGCCCCAATGCTTTCAGAACCGGCTGGGTTCCAACAAGTATGTCGATTTCGCCGCGAGTTATGCCGGTGAGCAGTAAGGAGATTTTTTCCGGACGATCCAGGCTGTCGGAGTCGGCCCGGGCGATGCGGGCATCCGGCAGGAGCCGGCGCAGAGTGGATTCGACACCTTCGGTACCCGCCCCCACGGCTTTGAGATTGGCTGCCCGGCACTGCGGACAGACGGCCGGAACCGGTTCGGCATATCCGGTCGGACGGTCGAGCAGCATGGGCCGGCCGTTCTCGTTCACGACACTCATCGGCAGGTTCGAAACCGGGGAGGTCACGCTCCGTTTGCATTCAAAGCACATCAGGCTGGTAGCCGTTCCTTTGCGGTTCAATAGCAGGACACTGGTTTCTTGTTTGCTTAGCCGGTCTTTTAGCGAATCCAGGAGCGGGGTAGTCAGGGGATAGGATTTTCCGAAGTCAGCCGAAGTCAGATCGACAACCAGCGTGCGTTTCGGAAATGTTCCGGCGGCTTTTCTCTCGACGAGATGGTAGCGTGGCGGATCTTTTCCACCGATCGGCATGGCATGCTGCAATGCTTCGAGCGACGGAGTCGACGAGGCGAGCACGAGTTTTGCCGAAGCGAATTTGCACAAAACCTCGGCGGTCAGGCGGGTGTGATACCGCGGAGTCTGTTCGCTTTTGAAAGTCCATTCTTGTTCGTTGTCGAGGATGACGAGTCCCAGAATCGGAGTCGGTGAAAAGAGTGCCGTCCGGGTTCCGACCAGGATTTTTGGCCGGGACTTAAGAAGCTCGCGCGAGATCTTCCGCCTCGAGGCGATGCCGGTGCCGCTATGCAGAAAAAGCAGGTCGTTTCCGAATATTTCTTTCAGTTTGCGGAAGGCATAATCGGCGCTGAAGCCGTCGGGGTAAAGCAGTAGTGAGCTTTTTCCTTTTTTAAAAACCCGGGCAGCCAGAGCGGCATACAGATCGGTCCGGTCATCTCCGGGCTTATTGTCGGTAAGAAGTGACGGGCGGTCAGTCGAAAGCAGATCATCGATGATTTTTTTATCGGCATCCTTGAGCTGCGGGAATGATTTCGGAGGCGTTGGCGATTCAACTTCTTTAATTTTGACTTCCTTCAGGATCTCCAGATCGATCAATCCGCGGATCGTTGCGCTGCCGGCGCCGGTGGTTGTCTGGATTTGAAGAACGCTCGAACCGGGATTATCGGAGACAAATTCGATCACTTTTTTCCGTTTTGATCCGCGGACCGGTTTTTTCAGATCCCCGATTTCATAACCGATGAGATGTTCGGGGGCCACGTTTTTCCAGGGCGGAGCCGGCAAAAATACCTGAAGGGTTTGCCGGATAGAACAACAGTAATACTCAGACATCCATTGTGCGGTTTTAAGCAGGGGAGCGGGAAGAATCGGCATAGGATCGAGGACCTCCGAAACGGATTTAATCGCAAACTTTCCAGCCGGCTGGTTCACCTCGCCGATGACCATTCCTTCGGTTTGTTTACTGCGGAGCGGAACTAAGACCAGGGTGCCGGGAAGGAGCGGCTGGTCCGAGGAATAAGTCAGTCCGCCGGGCATGGAAGCCGGTTGCCGGACCGTGACTACTGAGAAAAACATCACCGGTTAGGATACTCCAGCCTTGTCTTGCCTGAAGCAAAAACCTGATGACAGCATAAGCATGGCAGCCGGTACCATCATCTGACGGTAATACGATTCGGCGTTTAGAAGGAAGCGCACATTCGGTGTCCAGAGATAGATGAACAGCACGGACAGGAAAATGATTCCGCTCCAAACCAGAAGCGGCAATTGCCGGGATTCAATCCTTGAATCTTTTTTGAATCGGAGCAGCAAAATCAGACCGATGAAAACCGGAATGACATACCAGATAATGCCGAATGATCCGCGGCTATACAGGCCGAGAAAGGCTTCGCCAACACCTTCGGGATGAAACCCGATCATCATGTCGGAGCTGTGCGGGGTCAAACTCAATCCTTTGATCCAGGCAAATAATTGCCATGGCAGTGAGAGGGCGATGGCCGATGCGGCAGCGACCAAAGCTTCTCGGCGGACGGCGGTACGTTTCTTATAAAGAAAAGCGACGATCAAAAGCCAGGGGAGAAGTCCGAAAATTATTCCTTCGGACTTGGTCCAGACGGCCGAAGCGGCGAAAACGGCCGACATCAGAAGCCAGCGACCTGAGGCTTCGGATTCAAGCCAGACGGCCAGACAGGCAAGAGATAAAAGAAGGAACTGGGTCAGGTTTATGTCGGCATAACCCTGAGCCAGATGCAGACTCAGGAGCGGAATGCCGACTGTCAGAGCGATGATGATGAGTGCCATAAACCAGCCGCGAAGCCGGGAAAAAATCAGACCGACAGCGGCGAAAGAACCGAGCGACAGGAGCAGCAGTATCAAATTGGCAGCCGTATCGTTCCAGCGGGTCTGCCCCTGATTGGCGGTTATCTGGAGCGCATGAAACAGAAACGGATACTGAGGCTTGGCCATTCCGCGGTTTTCCGTGGGATCGAAAGCAATATGCTGGTCGACAAATGAGATCTGTGAACGCATGGTCCAGTTTGTTGCGCTGTCATATTGAAAAGTCGGCAGCATTACGGCGTGGACGAAGCTGAATACCGCTACAATCGAAAGTGTCAGAACCGAAACGGATATAAGGATTTTGTGAAACGGATTTAAGCTATTTTTCGGTACCGGATTATTCATTTCAGGCTTCGGCGGAATCCGTATCCCGGCGGTAAGCAGGAAAGTAAAGATCAGATGTGGTCCGAGAAGCGAAAGGGGAGTAAGCGGAATGCCAAATACAGTCCAAATAAAAGTTATGATAACGTTTAAAAAAGCGGCGAGCGGAAGTGCCAGTGCAATATTCAGCGGCCAGCCGGTTTTAAGCAGGCGCCGGGACAGCAGGCTGCCCTCGGTTATCAGCAGGGCCAGGACGCTTAGGAATGCGAAAAACTCAGTCATTTACGGGAGCTAAGGAAGAGACTTTAAAAAGGCTTGAGCCATCAGGGAAAGAATCAAGTTTTTGTGCCTTCCGGTTTACAGCACCGCAGGCCAATTCATTTATCCCGTTTTTTCCGGTATCGAAGGACCATTTGTATTTGTTCATGACGGCGACGAGAGTTGCGCCGCTGGCGTCGGCATCGTCGGAAGAAACTCTCACCGGATACGTCAGATAACGAAGCAATTTCTCCTTGAAATTTGTGCCGTTGCGGCAAACGTAAACCAGAGGATTTATTTCACCGTTTTCGGTTGCAATGACTTTGGCGGCGAGCCGGTAAACCGAACCGGCTTCATCATATGTGCCATGGTTATATTCGTTTAAGTGTTCAGCCGAAAAACGCAAGAGATCGATGCCGAACCGGAGATTGTAAATGAATATTCCGGCGATGAGTACGAAAATCGTCCCCTGGATCCGGCGTTCTTTGCTCAAGAAGATAAAAGCCAATACTGCGGCTGCCAGAAGAGCTAAACCGTAGATTGGCGTGAGGGAATTCCCGAGAACGCGATATCCGCGGAGAGCGTGAAAGCTGGACGGCGTATAAAGTTCCGGAATGAAAAAATGATGCACCATCGCTCCGAGAGTTTGGCCGGCACTGGCCGGCAAGAATTCATATTTACTTATCGCCAAACCGGGTTCTTCCGAGGCACTGAGCAGATTAAGCAGATAACGCCGGTTACCCTGGGACCATCCCGGCGAGGCAGTCAAATCAACCGACACGCTGCCGTTGTCGGTTTCAGGCAGTGTGAAAGAAAGAAAGTCGGTGATGGAATAATTATTGCCATCGAAAAGAGGAACCAGAAAGACGGTTATCGGCTCATTGCTGACGTAATCAAGCAGCAAACTCGAACCTTTTCCTTCCAGGACAGTCGAAGCATGCCCCGGATTTTTCTGCAGCGCGTCTTCAACGGTTTGAGATGAATCAACCCGCTGTGGCTGGATTTCGGTTGCTTGCGCCGAAACCGCTCTCGGCAAAGCTAAGGCAAGCAGCAAGACGGTGCTGAGGATAATTCTTCGATGCATCTGGTTGAGAAGTTTACCCCGGTTTGGCATTTATTGGGTATCGCTCAGACAACTAGTAGGACGGAGGTCTCTGCAATATACTTGGGCTTGTCCGGGGCGTAGCTCAGTTGGCTAGAGTGCCTGCTTTGGGAGCAGGAGGTCGCGCGTTCGAGTCGCGCCGCCCCGACCATCACAGTTCGAGTTGAGCTTGCCTTCGCGGTGGCTTTTTTTAATGTACGATAGAAACATGCGCCCCTACCGCTACTTTGATCTCGTAATGGCTGCGTTCGTGGCTGTTCTGCTGATTTCAAATATAGCATCGTCAGCAAAAATAGTGGACTGGGGAGTGTCGATATTTGGCTTGAGGCTAAGCTTCGATGCGGGGACGCTGCTTTTTCCTCTTAGTTACATTTTTGGCGACATACTCACTGAGGTTTATGGCTACGACCGGAGCCGGCGGGTTATCTGGGTGGGTTTCGGATCGGCTCTTTTGATGAGTCTTTGTTTCCTCGTAATTCAGAATCTTCCGGGTGAAGCGACCTGGAAATCTTATGCCGGAGACAACGCCTATGCCGCGATTCTCGGCGGGGTTTCAAGCGGCGGGATAATCGTCGCCAGCATTCTCGGCTATTTCACCGGAGAGTTTTCGAATTCCTACGTACTGGCAAAGATGAAAATCTGGACTTCCGGCAGATGGCTCTGGACGCGGACGATCGGGTCGACGATCGTCGGGGAAGGAGTCGATACCGTTGTATTTATGACGATTGCCTGTTTGTTCGGAGTTTTTCCATGGTCGATCGCGCTGAGTCTGATAGTCGCCAATTACATATTCAAGGTCGGTATAGAGGCGATCTTCACACCGGCAACTTATAAAATCGTTTCTTTCCTGAAGCGTGCGGAGAAAGAGGACTACTACGACCGCGATACGGATTTCAATCCATTCAAAATTTAGGTTCCGAGTATCGGGGCTTCTTTGTGTGAAACATCCATGCCGCCCTTCCCTTGTAATGTTGTATACAGTGTTTCGCGTAGCGATGTGCATTGATCGGATCGTATTCTTGCGACAACAACAAGCACATTTCCTTGCCAGAAAGTTTGCTCATAACCAAGTGCATCCATTGTGTCTTTATTGCTTAGAGTTCCGGCTACAATTGCACTTCCAGACTGAGGATGGTCGAATCTCGCGCTAACAGTGAGTTTAGTGAAGCTCATGGCCTAAGTTTCGACTTCTTTTCTATTCAATGTCAATAAGTTTCAGGTGTATGCTTGGTTCCCCGCATTCCATGGCGCAAAAAACGGACCCACACGCACCGCTTGCGT
>Ga0172379_10005140_pt1 | contig 18564 bp, 13 predicted proteins | sample GrowelOW334metaG_FD_119756 | JGI IMG/M metagenome (GOLD analysis project Ga0172379, IMG submission 119756) | Groundwater microbial communities from an aquifer near a municipal landfill in Southern Ontario, Canada - Groundwater well OW334 metaG | ecosystem: Environmental > Aquatic > Deep...
CCGCGGCACCTGCTTCCTCAACAACGCGGCCAAGACGATTCTCCTCATCAACCAGATCGGCGCGCCTGGATTGGGCGTCACCCTCGATTTCGGACACTCGATGTACGGGGGCAACAACCCCGCCGAGGAACTCGCCCTCCTCCACGATAGCAAATTGCCCTACTACATCCACATCAACGACAACGACGCGAAGTGGGACTGGGATTATTTCGCTGGCAGCAAACATATTCTCGCCTACGCGGAATTCCTCTACTATCTCCGCAAGTTCGGATACGACGATTATCTTACCTCGGACACCTCCCCTACCCGCTTCGACATCAAAGGAATGTTCGAAGCGAATAATCGCCTCACCGCCAAGCTTTTGAAGGTGATCGAGGCGATGGAGAAGAAGGGGTTAGGCGCTCTCATAGAGGCCGGCGAGTACATGGCCATATGGAAATTCCTCGAGGAGAATCTTTTCGGATTGAAATGATTACGCGCGGAATCATTTAGGCTAATAAGAAAGGGCGCGAGTATCGCGCCCTTTCTTATTTTCGCTGCCTTGGTAAAGATCGCAGCAAAGCCCTTCCGCTAGGCTTTCCTGATTTCGGCGATACGCGCCAGCGAGCTCTTCCATGCCTTCCTGAAGCTGGAGCAGAAGAGGACGACAGGCCCGAATTCTTCGTATTCATGTGGCTCGAGCCCCTTGGGCCAATAGGCGCGGGCGAAATCAGGCACCTGCGATACGAGGGAATCCACCACCGCATCCGGGACCGGCGCATCGAATCGGCTAACAACGGGCGGATCGAGGCGAAGCAAATCCTCAGCCGTTCCTTTCCAGTTGATCGTCGTGGAGATATTCGCGCCCACCCACTCGGTGAAATGATGAAGGCCCCGGGCTCCGCCGTTTATGAAGCCCACTCCAGTGGAGCGGTTGTCCATATAGGAACGTATTTTCTTCGCGATGATTTTCCCTGCCTGATACATGTGGTCGGACGAGATCGCTATTTTCCCGGCCACAACCGCTCCCGCGAGATATTCGTCGAATATTCCCGCGATGTGCGACAGATATACCTTCGGGGGATGGGCCATTCCTTTCGTCGCCTCATCGTAAATATCGCAGAGATCCATCGCCTGGCGAAGACTCATCACCTCGGTGGCGTTAACCGGCATTCCCTCGCGGATACATTCGCCGACTGCCTCCAGCCCTCCCTCGGTGACCGGTATCTTTATCATGATATTCGGCCCCATCTTTCTGTTCTCGCGGGCCAGCCTGAGAATCGTGTCGCGGCTTTCGTCGAAGGGGTCGCCCTGAATGCTCACATAGCCGTATTCCCCGCCCGAAGCTTCATACATAGGCCGGAATAGAGCCGCTATGTTGCCGACCAGTTCCCTTTGCAATATCTCCAGCGCCGTGTTGTCATTATCGGTTGTCGCCAGGATCCGCGCCAATTTCGCCTCGGCGAATTCGCGATCATCATCGGAAGTGAGCATCTTCCATACATAGGAAGGGTTCTGCGTGCAGCCTACGGCTCCGGCATCTATGGCCAGGGCAGCTTCCTTCCTCGTCACGTTGTTTATCCAGAATCTGCTTGCGGTCTCCACCTGCACTCGCTTAAAATATCCTTCCATCTTCAATCCTCCACGATCTGCGTCGTGCGAATTATTGCGGAATCGGAAAACTGGTCCAAAATGTCCCGCACGCAGGTGGAGAAGCTGATGACGCATCCTCCACCTTCTCCGCCTTTCATCCAATGTTTCCTGCCCGGAGGTATGACAACCTGCGCCCCCGGCTTCAAATCGATCCGGGACCTGCAGGTATAGCATTCCGGTTTCGAGGAAGGAAATTCTGAATCGTCGACATTATCCGACCCTTCCTCGAAATACAGGACATCGCCCCAATATCCGCGCAATATTTCTTCCTTGCCGGGATCCGATCCGACAGGCGGATGCCAGTGCTCGGGCAAGATCTGGCCGGGGAAAAGAACGATCAATTTCGCGCTGATCCGGTCAGTGGCGAACAAGGTCAAGATTTGCGCGCCCTCCCGCTCCGGATCGCCCAGCCCGAAGTCGGCTACGGCTATGCCAGCCAGTTCTTGCGGTCCGAGGGGGAAACCCATGCGCTCCAGAATGGACGCCGCTCTCGCGCGCAGCTGTCTCTCTTGCGATCGCTTGATCATCTGCCGCCTCTCTTCTCTTGTCCTTCAGCAGATGATAGCGCCGGGAAACAGCTTCCCGCGGGCTCTGAACTGATCATTCGTTTCCTCATTGAAGCTCCATAGGTAATTCTTTGCCGGTTCGCTGAGAGCGTCCAACTTCGCGCGCAGGTCGTCCGCAAGCTCGAATCCGGAAGCTTCGAGGCTCCCGGAGAGCTGCTGCACCGTTTTCGCCCCCAGTATGACCGAGGATACGTATTCCTTCGATAAGAGCCAAGCGATCGCGAGCTTCGCCGGGGGAACTCCGGCCTCCTTCGCCGCGTCGATGAAGCCTTTCGCCACTCGTCGGCCCTGCTCGGTCCAAAATCGGGGAATATCCAGGTTTTTACGGAAGTCAAACCGCGACCCTTTGGGCACATCAGCCGCGACATCATATTTGCCGGTCAGCATTCCCCCCGCCAAGGGGCTCCAGCACAGGAAGCCTATGCCTTGATGAACCATGGCTGGAATGATCTCCTGCTCGCAATTCCTGTCGACGAGATTGTACATATACTGCCCGCAGGCAAAACCGCTCGTGCCCCTGGACTTGGCCGCGGCATTGTCCAGCATGATCCGCCACGCCGGGAGATTGCTGCATGCCGGGTATAGAATCTTGCCCTGCCGCACCAGAATGTCGAGCGTTTCCATGATCTCTTCAGCGGGGACGCTCGGATCAGGCCGATGCAGGTAATAGATATCGAGGTAGTCTGTCTTTAGCCGCCTGAGGCTGGCCTCCACCGAGCATACAATATGCTTCCTGCTGGAGCCGACGCCGTTGGGCGAAACGCCAAAGGGGAAATTGCATTTGGACGCGAGGATTATCTCATCGCGTTTCATGCTCGGCATATAGGCACCGATGATCGATTCGGTCTCGCCTTTCGCGTAGACATCGGCCGTGTCGATCATGTTGCCGCCAGCCTCGAGGTAGGCCGCGATGATCGCGTGGGCTTCCTTGGCGTCGCAGCCCCATCCCGCGGCGCCGAAGGTCATCGTGCCGAGCGTCAATTCGGAAACCAAAAGGCCTGATTTTCCCAGATACCTGAATTTCATTTTCCGCCTTTTCCCTTTTTAAGCTTGGCCATCAAGTTCTTGTAGAAACCCATATTCGTCACGAATGTCAGGACGATGACCAAAAGCAGCACCAAGGCCACCGGCCTTGTAAAGAAAGGCGCGAGGCTGCCTTGCGAGACCATAAGGCCGCGCCTGAGGTTGGCGTCTGCCATGGTTCCGAGAATGACGCCGATCACGAGCGGAGGTATCGGGTAGCCCATATCGGTAAGGTAGTAGGTCAGAATCCCCATCGGGATCATCAAATACAGATTGAAAACCTTGAGCCCGAGCGAATAAGAACCGATGAGGCAAAGAACCGCGACTACCGGCATAAAGAGGGCTGGCGGCACCCTAAGCAGCTTTACTACCTGTTTCGCTAAAAGCATGCCGACGACCCACATCGCGAATGAAGCAAGAAGAAGAATCGCCGAAATGCCAATTGTGAAGCCAGGCCTTTCAATCTCGAGCATGGGGCCTGGCGCGACGCCATGGAGAAGCAAAGCGCCCAGCAGCATCGCCGCGGGCGGGCTGCCAGGGATTCCCATGGAGAGCAGGGGAATCATGGCGCCACCGATACAAGCGTTGTTGGCGGTTTCGGAAGCGACGATCCCTTCTTCGAAACCCGTGCCGAATTTTTCAGGGTGCTTTGAGGTTTTTTTGGCCGTGCCATAGGATACCCAGGCTGCGATATCTTCGCCTATGCCCGGCACGGCTCCGATGCCAACGCCGATGAGCGCGCTTCTCACCAAATGCTTTAAATTCCTGCCGACGTCGCCCCAGGAAGGGAGCACTCGCTCAAGTTTATTAGGCTGAGCGGTTGAGTGCTTGTCCTTGAGCACCTGAATGATCTGCGGAATGCCGAAAGCGCCGATGAGGACCGGCACAATCTCGATGCCGCTTTCGAGTTCCATGATGCCTAAAGTATATCGAGGATATACCTGCAGCGAATCGCGGCCTACCATCGCCAAAAAGAGGCCAAGGAAGCCGGTGATCCATCCTTTCTGTACGGTATCGGGGCAGGAAATGCTCCCGCTGATCATTATGCCGAAGAAAGCCAGGAGGAAAAACTCGAAGGAAGTGAACTGGAGCGCTAGGGCGGCGATCAAAGGCGTAAAAACCACGACGAAAAGCATGCCTACAAAAGTGCCGATCGCCGAAACGGTAGTCGTAAGGCCCAACGCTCGTCCGGCTTCCCCGCGACAGGCCATGGGATAGCCTTCCAACGCTGTCGCGGCGGCCGCGGCCGTCCCAGGGATATTGATCATGATGGATCCATAGGAACCGCCATAGACCGCGCCGACGTAGATTCCCATCAAGGCGATCATGGCTGATTGCAGTGGAAGTCCATAAGTGAGCGTCGTCAGAAGAGCGACGCCCAGCGTCGCGGTCAGGCCGGGGAGCGCCCCAAAGACGATGCCAAGCAGCGTGCTTCCGAAAAGGATCAGCATCTGCACAGGATTGGTCAATATCGAAAAAATGGCGGAGAAAAAAACACCAAATTGCTGAAGTATATTCATCTTTTTTCCCCGTTATCGTATCGAATAATAGAGGAGTGACATCAGGTTGACGATCGCGCCTTCACGGGGAAGCGGCACGCGCAGCATATACCTGAAGATGGGAACGATAAAAAGCGGCGTAAGATAGGTCATCCACATGGCCGCCCTGAATTTTTTTGGATAATCGGGGTTTCCTGATTTTTTTATCTGGATTCTGAGGAACACCGTAATGACGATGATCATCACTGCGGCGATAATATCGAACGAATATTCAAACAGCCCCGTGAATAGTTTGTCGAGCTTAAATACTGCGAGAACGAGAATCAAACCCATCTCGGCGGTGTAAAGATAAAGCGCTTTCCTCATGATCTCCGGATTGTCGAGATAGAATACCGTAATGGTGAACCCAAGGTACAGAACGATCGCGAGGAAGAAATCGATTCTGGTTAAATTCAAATAGACCAACGCGATAAGGGGAATCAGTACACACCCATACCGTATGTTGGAATCATTGAGCAAGCCGCTTTTCGTCCTGTTCTTCCATATCCCCTTCAGGGACTCCACACCGCCGTTTTTAGCGGCATGGACGAATATCGCGACGGAAAGCAGGAGCATAGCCGCTCCTATGATGAGCGGCATCAAGGCTGGAGACACATACCAAACGCTATCCACACCCGCGTAGGAATCCTTCAGCGGCATTGTGAATGCTTCAGCGATGATCCAAATTCCAAGCAAAAAGAAAATTGCGCTCGTGATGAGATCGGCACCACGAAGCTTGGCTTTATCCATCATAAGGATTCTCCTAAAACATGGAGTTGTGAGAATCTCACAACTCCATGCATGCATCAAAAATCAAAATTCGGATAAAAAATATTAGCGGGGAATTCCCAGCGTGGATGGATCAATCTTGGCCGCTCCCAGATCCCAGAGGGTCCAGGAGAAGACAGATTCCAGCTTGTCGAAGATATCGTTCGCTTCCTTGCCGACGAGCCCTTTCATGGTAAAATAGCGGTCTTCGCCGAACTTGAGTACGGGCGCCGCCGTCATGGCTTTTTTGAAAGCGGCCTGGAGGGCGGCTTTCACCGTTTCTGGAGCGTCCTTGCGGATGGCGAAGCCGATTTGCTGCTCAAGCGGCAGGTATTGAGCGAGTCCGGGATATGCGGTGAATGCGCTTGGAATTTTTGTGCCTTTGAAGTCGAAATCAGTGGGGATCAGCATCGCCAAGGGGCGGAGTTTTCCGGCTTTTAAAAGCTCGGCTTGTTCCTGCACGGAAGTGATGACAAGGGAAACCTCGCCGGTCATCGCCGCGTTTTGGGATCCCGCCGAACTATCATAGGGGATGAAGTTGAACTTGGCGCCCGAGCCCTTTTCGAAGGCAAGCAGGTTGAGATGGTGGATGGAGCCGGCGGCGCTCGCTCCGGCGCGCACGCTTTTCGGATTCTTCTTCACCGCTTCTACGAGATCCTGGACTGTCTTGAAAGGAGCGTTCGGAGTTACGGAGATGAGATCGGGCGATCCGCCGATAATGAAGAAATCCCACACGTTCATGCGCTTGTTGAATCCGCCTTGAACGGCGGCCGTTACGCAGGATTCGGAAATACCGGCAAGGGTATATCCATCCGCGGGCTTCGAATATGCCTCGTAGAGCCCAACCGACCCGCCGACGCCGCCCGTGACGTTGTTCACGTTGATGTTGACCTTGAGTTCCTTGCCCATTTCGGCCATCACGAGACGATTCGCGAGGTCGGTGCCGCCGCCGGCGCCCCATACGAGGATATTATTGATATCCCGATACGGATACTTCATCTGCGCCGATGCCGACATCAGGGCGACCGCGACGATAATCAACAAAGTAACTGTCCTTTTCATAGTTGCCTCCTTGAAAGGATTCTATTTGTATCTTAACACTTGCACTCCAGTTGTCAATGTATTTTTTATTTCGCATGCAAAATTTAGTATTTCCTGTTATTTTTCGACAACAAGCCTTATCCACATCGGAGCCTCATAACGCCATCGCAATATTGACTTCATCCCTGGATGGCCTATGCTTGTAATAGGTTTTGCCTTTCTTGGCCAATAATTAAAAAATAGAGCTGATGTCTGAAGCGTCCAAAGCCGGGCGCATTAAGCGCCTGCAAACTGCAAAATGACTCAGGGGGCATCCCATGCATAAATCTTGCTGTGGCTCGCGCGTTCGCGGCGTTCTCCTTGCCCTTGTCATCTTTTTTGCTCTTGCGCCCGCATCGGCGCAGCTTTTCCCGGGAGTCCCCAGCCTGACGGATATTCTGAAAAACGCGCTAACCGGGACTACCCAGGATGCGGCGACGCAAACGATGGCGACCACGACGACAACGATCGCCGCCCAAGCCTCAGGCGAAACCACCGCGCTTGAGCCGCTCATCGAAATGCCCGCCATATCGGATTACTCTCCCGAGACCCTGCCCGATTCGCCGGCACAATCGAACTCTATGAGCCCTGAACAGCGGGCCCAGGCTGTCGCTCTCCTGGATGCCGAGCTCGACGCGAAAAAGCTGTCGCTGCCCAACTGGAGCAAAGCCCCGACGAAAAACCAGATCCTCCAGCGCGCAAAGAGCCGTCATGACGCGGCAAAGGCAAAATTCATGCCGGATGAATTGGCCGAATACTCTCATCTCGTCACCTGGAACCCAAAATTCGATGGCACCGGAGCGAATCCGGCACTGGCGAGACAGGTTTCACTTCAGGTATCGACGCTCACCAATTATCTCATGAAACCTAATTTCATCACGGCTTTTGCGACAGCCGCATATTCCCTCGACCCCGATGGGGCAAATTCGGCGAATAACCTCGCTTCCGCCATTCTCAGCGCCGGCGAACTTGCCAATTCCGATCCTGCCGACAAGAATTACGCGAAACTCATGGGACCCTATCGAGGTGAGGCAGAATCGGTTTTCATCTTCGCCATAGCGACATCGATGCGGGCCGGAGCATTCGTCGAAGCAAGCATGACACCCCTCATCAACCTTGGAAATCTCTACATCGACATGCGGAAAAACGAAGATGCGCGCTCCCTTTTCCAGGTCGCGAGGAAGCTGGACCCGCGTTCATGGGATGCCGCGCTCGGGCTTTCCGCCTATTTCCTGGCGACAGGGAAGCCTGACAAGGCGCGGACGATACTCGATGACGAAAGGCTCGATCGGCCGGCGATATACGCGGTGGCCCGTAAAACTGAAATGTTGTTGCAGGAAACCGATAAGGCTTCGACCATGCCCATCGATTCCCCTGACAGCGACTACGAGGACGCCATTTCGACTCTGTTGTCCCAGCCCATTCTTACCTCGGCGGATTTTATCACGCAGTTGGACCAAAGCGAGCGGAACAAGATGCGATATTTCATCGAAAACCTGCCACCACAGGGCAGCTACACCGTACCGCCCATCAAATTGGTATCGCAGTTTTCGACGCTCCAAGCAATTTCGGCGCCAGCTGGCGTCAGTGCCCTTACGGATTTCTCAGAGTCCGTTGGCGTCTACATGTTTTCATCGTTCGCCCGCACATCCGATTCGCAGATTGAATGGCTTAAGGGAATGGGCCTCAACATTAATCCAGGCATAGACATGAAGGACGCGGCTGCCCATCCAGAGAAATATGAGAACGCTGACCCTAATGTCACCGTAACCGGGAAGGAAGAATTCAAGGCCAACATGATGGCGATGAAAGGCGACGCCACAAAGGCTAAAGCAGATCTCGCCGCCGGCAATACGGGATCGACCATCGCGCTCGCCGCCCGCCTCGATTCTTTCGTGGCAATCCTCCAGATCGATCCGATGCAATACGCCGATCCAATGAACATTGTCATGCAAAAGTACAATTTCGCGGTTCACAACCGGAAGTTCAATATCTACAGCCGCTATCTCTATTCCGTAAACAAGCGGACATTCCGGCAAATCCACGAAATCTATACCAACGCGAGCCGAAAGTACGGGGAAATCGCCATCAGGGAGAAGGCGGTTCTGGACCAACTGATCGCCCAAATAGAAGCCGAACACAAATCAGCCATGGACCACAGCGAAATGACAGCGGAAGATCAACTGCGCATACACGCCGTACATACGCAGTATCAGAATGAGTACAATAGCACCGCGACGACATCATGGGCTCAGGCGACGCAGGTCGCCTCGGTCGCCTATCTCACGAAAATAAAGCCCACTGCCGAAAAATTCTATTATGACGTTATGCGACACGTTGCGCTCATTACGGATCCTGCCGTGCGCGAACGAAGGGACGCGATGCTTCATGATGGCATCAGCTCCGCCGTTGGATCGGGCCTGCAGAACGTCCTGATGGCCTACGGCTCGACGAAATATACGAATGAATGGGACTGCGGCTGCGATGTCGGGTCGCTCCTGCAACAGAGGGAAGCGGAAAGGGAGGAAAAAGACGCGGAAGAAAACGCGCGCATAGCGCGAAATATGAATGCCAAGAAACAGTTCGACTCGGGAGAAATCCCGGAAAGTTCGCCGCTCTGGAAACGACTCGACGAGTATGGCGCCGATCTCAACATTCCCTTCATACCCTTCCTGAGTGGACGGATTTCCTGTGCCCGGACAGTGGTCAAATTCAATTTCTCCCTGCCTTTTCCCGGCATGCCGCAGATATCGACAAGCATGGTTCAAAGCGAAAATACCGGCGCGGCAACTTATGGGGCTGGGTTGAAACTCGGCATCAGCAAGGATGTGGGGAGCGGCAAAGCCGAGGCCAACCTCAGCCTTTCTGGAACTGTTTCGACCGATGGGCAGGGCGTCGTCTCAAACTATTCGGTCACCGCGGGCTCGGGGGCCTCGGTGACGGTAAAAGGCGGCACGACGGTATCAGTGAGCGGCCAGGTCACGTTCGGCCCCAACGGGGCGAGCGATTCCGATTTTTCAGCAGGAGTGTCGCAGGATTTCTCGAATACGTTTGGCGGCACGGCCACCGTCGGCATCGAAGCCTCGACTAAACGGGGCTGCACACTCTCAGGCAAAGTGGAGCAGAATTTCCAAGGGGGTTTCGGCGAGGACGTCAAAAACGCTTCACAAGAGAAATACGGAAACACCATGACTAATTATCTGAAGCCCGAGGATGCCTTGAAGCAATCGCTCTGGTCGGGGGAGTATACGATCGGACAAGGAAATTCTAGTAACAAGCCGTGACGCGTATCATGGTAGGATAGTCATGCGACGCCATGGATGCCGCTTTCGCAGCGATCGATGATGATATGCACCTTGCCTGGTTCAATCGTAAAGCGGACGATATCTTCTCGTACTATATTCTCGCCGGGATCGAATACATCGGCCAGAATTTCAGCGCCGAAGGCATCGATCCAATAGCGGATACTGGAACCTTCGAAGATTGAGCGAATCAGCTTCCCATTGAAGAAATTCTGGCTGTCATCGCCGGCCGCGGCTTTATCGAGCAGCTTTATGCTCTCGGGCCGGATAGCAAGGGTCACATTATCGCCTATTCGAGGAGCATTTCCCGCGTCAGTGCCCTGTGGCTTTTCTTGCACCGCGATCGTGGCGCCTCCGTTTTTCACCTCGACTTCAATTCGATCATCGGCCACGGAGCGAACAACGCCCCGTATGAAATTCACCGTGCCAATGAACGACGCCACAAAAGTACTGTTCGGATGATAGTATACATCGGAGGGAGAGCCTACCTGCATGATATGGCCGTCTTTCATCACGGCTATCATGTCGGACATTGCCAGAGCTTCAGCCTGGTCATGTGTCACGTAGATCGTCGTGATCTTGAGGCGCTGCTGAAGCTGACGCAGCTCGGCACGAATCGAAATCCTCAACTTGGCATCGAGATTGGAAAGCGGTTCGTCGAGCAAAAGGACTTCTGGTTCCATTACAAGAGCGCGAGCTAAGGCAACGCGTTGTTGTTGGCCACCGCTAATCTGGCCGGGAGTCCTATCGAGAAGATTCCCGATATCGAGATACCCTATAGTTCTTTCAAGCCGCTTGCCGATTTCCGCCTGCGGCATTTTTCTTATTCGAAGTCCATAGGTTATGTTCTCGCGGATATTCATATGGGGGAACAGCGCATAATCCTGAAAAACCATGATCGCGTTGCGCAAATGCGATGGCACATCATTGACCCGCTGGTCATCGATGAAAATATCGCCCAACTCGACACTGTAAAAGCCAGCCAATGTTCTCAGCAGCGTCGTCTTGCCGCAGCCACTAGGCCCAAGCAAGGTCGTAAAGCTTCCACGCGGTATTTCCAGCGAGATATCGTCAAGCACCTTTGCTTTCCCGAATGTCTTGCTTACGTTGCTTATGGCGACATGAACGTTCTTCATGCTACAGTCCTCCGGATTCAGACTTTGAACAATTGGACTTGCTTGCCCATCAGGAGCTTCGCGATTCCGAGCGTCCCGAACGAGATGACGAGCAGTACGCAGGTGAGTGCCGCGGCTTTCCCGTAAAATCCATCGCTGACAAGGTTCATTATGCTGAAGGTCACAACAGCGTTCTTCGAGGTCGACAGGAACACGATGACGCTCAACGTTGTTACCGCTCTTATGAAAGAGATGATGAACGATGAGAAAAACGGTCCTTTTATGAGGGGTATTTCTATTTCCCTGAATATCCGCATGCTCGTGGCCCCGAGATTGCTCGCGGCATCGTTGAATGAAGGCGATATTTGCTGCAGCGCTCCGATGCCTGTCTGATAACCGGTGGAAATGTTCCAGAAGATCATGCTGAGCACGATGATCGCGGCCGTTCCATACATATCAACGGGTGGACGCGTGAATCCGATCGAGTACCCGATGCCAAGGAATATTCCCGGCAACGCCGCGGGAAGGATGCATGTAAAATCGACGAATCGCCGCATCAGGAATTTCTTTCGCGAGACGAGATAGGCGGCGACCATGGAAAACAAAGCGCTCGAAAAGCCGGCGACGATGGAGTACGACAAACTTCGGATTAGTTCTTTCGATCGCGAGGAAATTTCCCGGAAATACCGTAGCGTTGGGCTCCAATCGTAGCCCCAACCGTTCACGAAAGCACCCACAAGAAGTCCAACGTAGACAAGCAATATCAAAACCGAAATGAACGCGCATATCGCAAACAACGTCCACTTGACCGCTTTCCCTGTTTTCTGGATCTCCATCTGGGCGATTTTGCCGGTCACGGTGACATAGGATCGCTTATTGACCCAATACCGCTGGAAGAAAAATATCGCAAAGGACGGCACAAGAAGGAATATAGAAAGAACGGCTGCCCCCGCGATATCCGCCCATCCTTCCACGCGCATCCACGCTTCAGTGGCGAGCACGGAAAAGCTTCCTGAAATCATGATCGGATTGCCGAAATCCGCGAGAACCTGTATCGCGACGAGAAGAGCCGCCCCGGCCACGCCGGGGCGCGCGAGCGGGAAAGTCACCGTACGGAACAAGGCAAAGCCCGTCGCGCCGAGATTTCTTCCAGCGTGCTCGAGCATCGGCGAAATAGATTGGAGCACGCCTTCCATTACGAGAAAAGCGACAGGGAAAAAAGCGATGGTTTGGGCTAGCCACAAGCCATGCCATCCGAAAATATTCGTTTTGACGCCAAAAATACCCGCTGTGATCAAGCCATTTTTCCCGAACATCATGATGTAGCTGAACGCAACCATGAAGGGCGGGGAAAAAAGCGGCAGGAGGCTTATGAGCTTGAATATTTTTCTTCCGGGGACGTTGGTTCGCGCGACGGTAAACGCGAATAGGAAACCTATCGTCGTCGCCGAGAGCGTGGAAAGAATCACCATCATGAGACTGTTGAGCGCGGTGCGCATATAGCGCTCGCTTTTCAGGATCGAAAGAAAATCGCCTATCTTGGGGAAGAGGAACACTTCCACGATCGGGTAGATAACAAAGCCCAAGAGACAGATCACGATGAAAAGAATTGCGATGGTCAGCGATAGTTCATGCTTTCGACGCTTCATTCACATTCCTCGATTTCTTGGGCAAAAATTCGGTCCGCCCGGATGAGCGGACCGATTCGATGTTGACAGCAGCGATGAGGCTGACGCCTATTTCCCAGTGATATTCGCCCATTCCTTCTTCCAGCGATCCACGTTGTCCGCCGCGGCTTTGAGGTCCCAGGGAGCCAGTTTGAGACTCTCGAAGGGAGGCACTCCGGCGGGCATTACAACGCCGCCGCGCACTGGATAGCGAAATCCGTTCCTGGCGTTGATCTGCTCGGCAGCCGGCGAAAGCAGGAAATCGATGAATTTCTTCGCGGCGTCGGGGTGCGGGGCTCCTTTCAGTATTGAAGCGCATCCAATTTCGAAGCCTGTATCCTTGGGAAAAACAACGGTTATGGGCAGGTTGCCCTGCATCTTCTGCTTAAGCGCGTCATGGCCCCACGCAAATCCGACATAGGCTTCACCCTGGGCAACAAGAGGAATCGAACCATTGGCGCCTTTGGTATATTGCGCCACGGATGGATTCAGTTTGCGCACATAATCGAATCCCGCCTTCTCGCTTCCAAGCCTGAATATCTGCGCCGCGAGCATAAGATAGGCGCCGCCTGTGGTGGCCGGATTGGACGCGATCACTTCGCCCTTATATACCGGATTCAGAAGATCATCCCAGGTCGCCGGAGGATTGATTCCCATCGGCTTCAGTTTCTGCTCATAAATCCTGTCATTATAGACAAGGCAGAGAGCGCCGAAATACCAGCCTGTCCAATACCCGTCCGGATCCATGAAGGTAGGATCGATCTTAGCCTCTTTGACAACCGGCGATTGGTATTTCTGGAGATACTTCCCCGACGCGAGCTCGGTATGGAAACTTGAATTTCCGCCGATGAAGACGTCGGCTCGCGCGTGGGCCGATTCGGCTTTGATTCTAGCGGCGATCGTCCCGGCCTCCTCTATTTGCAAAGCAATTTCTACCGGAATGCCAGTCGCCTCCTTGAAAGCGGCCGCCAGGTCGTTCGCGGTTTTTTCATCCAAAGCCGCGTAGATCGTCAGCGCGCTATCCGCGCCTTGCGCAAACATATTCGCCACGAAAAGCAGGGCGAACAGCACAATCACCACTTTCCTCATAGCTATGCCTCCCTCTATCCATTAACCACATCAGCGTTTTAATCCTACAGATCGTGGCCGCAACCACAAGACTGCCGGATTACAAGCCGTGTCGGTAATATGATTTTATGTTCGCGCGGAACATGTCTTTCCAGAATTTGCACGATCATCTCCATTGCCGCGGCCCCAATTTCATGCATCGGCTGTTGGACCGTCGTGAGCGGCGGAAGCAGGAACTCGGAAAAAAACGTATCATCGAATCCTGTGACAGCGACGTCTTCAGGTACACGAATTCCTCTTTCCCTGCATAGCAAAATCGCCCCCAAAGCCATGTGATCATTCGCGCAAAAAACCGCGTCGTAGGTATTCGCGTCCAGCGCTTCCCGAATAGCCTGATATCCCGATGCTTTCGAGTAATCCCCATGCATCACATCGAGTTTTTCGGGGTTATGCTCCGCTTCGCTTAAGCCAATCTTGAAACCATACAAGCGATCATTCGAATCGAGATTGTCCTTGGGACCAGCGATGAAAAGAATCTTGCGAAAGTTATGCCCGGCATAATGCCTCGCCATCTGCCTTGCCCCCCCCACGTTATCGATGAGTATCGCGGGGGAATCATCATCAACCGGAGGCTTCCCGATAAACAGGAAAGGAATCCCGCGGCGCTTGAGCGCCACGAGAAAGTCGTGATCGACAGGTTGAAGCCCTGTATTACGCAGGATGAACGCATCGACTTTATTGCTGTTCACCAGGTCGATCAGGGCTTTTTTATTGTTGCGCATCTTGAGAAGAATGTTGTAGTTGCTTTCCTCGGCGATCGCCTCCACTCCAGAGAGCAATGATGCGTAATATTCCGTCATCACGTCGGGGAGAAGCACCGCGATCGTTCGCGATTTCCCACCCGACAAAGCGCTTGCCGCGCTGCTGGGGATATAGCCCAGACTCCTGATCGCGTCTTCCACTCTCTCAACAGTGGACGGCTTCACGTTTCCTTCCTTGTTCATGACACGTGAGACGGTCGCTTTGGAAAAGCCGCAAAGCGAAGCGACATGGTCGATGGTGACGCGCGATTCTTCTGTATTTTGTTTCATAATGTAACCGCTTTCTATATTAATCACTGTGTGCTACTTGTCAAGCTTTATTTTTTCATTTTATAGTAATTCCAGTGTCGCCTTCCGCGCGACTTGGAGAAGTATGCTAAGAATTACGTTCATCAACGTCGGTTATGGCGATTCAATAGTGGTGGAGGAACTGGAAGGATCTAAAAAAGCATTCGCGATGCTTGTCGACGCCGGCCCGCCCTTCGAAGGCGAACATAGTAGCGATTACGGCGCGAAATCTGATCATATCCCTACTATTGCCTATCTCAAGGAACACGGGATCGAAAAACTCGACATCATTTTCCTGACACATTTTCATATCGATCATATTGGGGGAATCCCTTCGGTTATGCGCGGAATTCCGTTCGGCGAGGTTTGGGCCAATTACCGCCTACCCTCGACGCTCCCCACCGTGGCGAAGGCGCTCGGTCCCAAATGCCGTCCCGAATCCGCGGTGATGCGCCGATCCCTGGAGTTGCTGGACGAGATGGAAAGCATTGCCCGCTCAAAGGGGAAGGACATAAAGGCCATTTCCCAGCATAGATTCGGGGAAAACCTTACAAGCGCCCTCTCAACCGATATTTACGCGGTGAATCCCAGCATGGCTACAAATATGGATCGTCTGGTAAACCGAGTATACGCAAATATTGCGGACGAAACCGAATCAGCCCTGTTCGCGCTCGATCAAACGCAAAATGCCAGTTGCGCCGCGCTGCGGCTTTTGTATAAAGGGCGAAGCGCACTTCTAGCGGCCGACCTTCCCCATGGCTATTGGAGCCCCCTCATCGACGGGGGGCATTCGCTCAAAGCCGATATACTCAAATTCCCGCATCATGGACAAGCGGATGGCGCGTCATCCAAATTCGCCGCCGCGGTCGCCCCTTCCCATGTCGTGTTTTGCGTTTCGGCGGATAATCCCTTCGGCTGTCCAAGACCGTCCGCATTTTCGCCTTTTAGCAAAGATGTTCGCTTTCATGCTACAGGAAACATCAACATGCCACCAATGCTAGCCCCGACCCTGCCTCACCGCGCGGTTATCTTTGAACTCCACGATGATGGAAATCTGGATTGGAACATCGAGGCGAGCTGATCTTTCGGCTGATCAAGCCCAGGCTATGCACCGAGGGTAAAATAGAAGCAGGCTCCCTTGCCTGGTTCGGCTTCGGGCCATACGCGGCCGCCGTGCCTGGTCACAATCCTTTGGACAGTGACAAGTCCGATGCCGGTTCCCGAGTACTCAGAGAACGAATGCAGTCGATGGAAGGGGGAAAAAAGCTCCCCGGCGTAAGCCATATCAAAGCCGATTCCATTGTCCCTCACCCAGAAAACCGTCTCGCTTGCACCCTCATCGGTCTTTTTGAGGGAACCTACTTCCACCCGGGCCAAAACCGATTTCGCGCTGAATTTAAAAGCATTCTCAAACAGATTGCGCAAGAGTATTTCGGTTAGGGCGAGGTCGGCGAATACTCTCATGCCGGGCTCGATGACGACCTCAGGGACCAGCCCTTCCCACCCTTGCAGTACATTCGCGCTTGTGTCGCGTGCCAAAGCGCTAAGATCGAAATACTGCCTAGCAAGCGGGAAGCGAGTCACCCTGGAAAGTCCAAGAAGGTCTTCTATGAGTTGTCCCATTCGCTTTGAGGCTTCTCTTATCCGTCGCAGATAATCGCGGCCGGTATCATCCAGCACAGCGCCATACTTATCCGCCAAAATCGAGCTGAAGCCCTCCGTCGCGCGCAGTGGAGACCTCAGGTCGTGCGATACCGCGTAGGAGAATGATTCCAGCTCCTTGTTGGCGGCCTCAAGTTCCGAGGTCCTGATGGAAACGCGCCGTTCCAGATCCTGGTTCAGTTTTACCACTTCCGCCTCGGCCTTCGTCCGCTCGGCATTCTCAACCGACAGCTGCAGCGTTTTCTGGGCAACGCTCTTTTTTAGCGACCATGACCAAAGTATGGCGAGCAACAAAAGGACAAAAAGGATTGCGATGATGATTGCCGCGTACCGGGCGATGACGAAGAAAACGGAACCTTGGGCTTTATAGGGCGTAAGCCATTTATCTTCGATTTTTCTATACTCACCGCTCGCCATGACAGCCGAAAGCCCTTGAGAGAGCTGTCCCAGAAGAACGCCGCTGGAACTCGGCACCGCATAGCAGTATTCCGCCGCGAGTACAGGAGCGTTTGATAGCCTAAGGTTCCTCAGTCCATTTTTTTTGAGAAAATACAATGCCGGTATCTGAGCGACGAGAGCATAGTCACCTTTTCCTTCAGAAAGCGAAACCAAAGCTTCTTCCTGCGAAGCAACGCGGATGAGGTTGCCCCCAAACCCTGCTTTGGTCGCGAGGTCGTCCATAATGTCGCCTGCCATCACGATTATGGCTTTCCCTGCTAAATCCTGAAGAAAAGTCGGCAGGTCAACGCCTGATCTTGCCGCGATGACATGGTTCACGACGGAGTAGGTAGGCGAAAACCCATACACCCTGTCGCGTTCGGCCGTATAAAACATACCCTGCACCGCATCAATGCTGCCTGAGCTCAGGCCTTTCCTTATATCATCCCAACGGCCAAGCCGGATCTCGATATCGAACCCCAGTTGACGGGCAATAGCGCGCGTCAGATCGACATTGAACCCGGCCGGCTGTCCATTTTTATCGAGATATTCATAGGGGGGATAATTATTGTCGCCGCCCATTATGATTCTGCTGCCGGCTTGTCCAAACGCTTCGATTTCGGAAAACCAGGTCGCGTAGAGTTCCCTGAAAGTTCCGTCAGCCATGACGATGGAAAGCCCTTCATTCAAGAGAGCCAACAGCTCCTTGTTCCCTTTTCGGGTCGCGAAACAGAAGCTTTGCTTGAAATCCGCGAGCGGTGGGCCCGCCACTTTCAAGTTTTTAAAACCGTTGTTCTGGATAATCTGCATCGCGACCAATTTTTGGATTACTACAGCGTCGTACTTCCCTTCCGAAAGATCCCTAAGCGCGATCTCGAAAGAATCCAGCGAGATAATTTCAGCTCCAAGCTTGGCGCGAATAAGGTATTCTTCGGCATTGTCGCCTTTGAGAACAGCGACCTGCTTGCCAGCGAGGTCGGATGGAATTTGGATATTGGATGTCGAATCGCGCACGATGATGGTCCCATGCATCACCAAATAAGGGAAGGTAAAGTCATACATCGCTTCGCGTTCCGGCGTTCGACCTACGAGAGGAAGCACTTCTATGTGCCCTTCCGCCAGTTTCTGCTTGATTTCAGCCCATGTGCCCGTCTCGAAAACCGCTTCTCGATCCATTGCCTTCAACGCTGCCCGGAGTAGCTCCACCGAGAATCCCGTCGCGGAATCGTCTGGGTTCACGATGCAGTAAGGAGGATAGTCGTATTCGCAACCGGAAAGAATTGCCTTGTTGGAGCTCTGCGCGCCGATTGTCCCAGGCAGGAAAAGATTGGCTATCGCAAACAGCACCATGAGAAGAAAAAGCCGGATCGTCTTTTTTCGCACTATAACTATCGTAATGCAGGCGATCTCCTCTGTCCACTCAAAGGTGAAGTCTGCGAAAAAAACCGGCCATCAAAAAGATGGCCGGTTTACAATTTAGCAGGGACAGGACTCGAACCTGTGACCTCCGGGTTATGAGCCCGACGAGCTGCCAACTGCTCTACCCTGCGTCGTGTTGACAATACATTACAGAAAACTGCAAAAAATGTCAATAGA
>Ga0172379_10005141_pt1 | contig 18559 bp, 18 predicted proteins | sample GrowelOW334metaG_FD_119756 | JGI IMG/M metagenome (GOLD analysis project Ga0172379, IMG submission 119756) | Groundwater microbial communities from an aquifer near a municipal landfill in Southern Ontario, Canada - Groundwater well OW334 metaG | ecosystem: Environmental > Aquatic > Deep...
AATCAAAAAATTTGACGAAATCGTCGCCTTTTCCGGCGTTGAAAAATTCATCGACACGCCGGTAAAATATTATTCGAGTGGTATGTATGTTCGCCTCGCCTTCTCCGTCGCCGCTCACATGGAGCCCGACATTCTTCTTATTGATGAAGTTCTCGCGGTTGGAGATGCCGAGTTCCAAAAAAAGTGCCTTGGCAAAATGGAAGAAGTCACAAAAGAAGACGGGCGGACCATTCTCTTTGTCAGTCACAATATGTCGGCGATACAATCGCTTTGCACGAAAGTTTTTCTCCTTGAAAACGGCAGAATAATTTGTTCGGGAAAACCGCGTGATGTTATTTCAAAATATCTGGACAGAGGAGCAAAAAAAATAACAGACCGAGACCTTTCTCAAATACGACACAGAAAGGGAGACAATCGTTTATTGAAATTGACAAGTTTTGATATAGTTGATGCCCACGGAAAATCTTTAGCTGACGTTCCCTGCGGAAGCAAAGTGCAATTCAAAGTGAATTTTAAAGTCTTATCCGATGAAGTACCAAGTGTCAGAGTCGGTATTGCCATAAAAGATCTGAATACCGGAGAAAATATTACCGTACTTGGAAGCTATTACGGTTCCAAAGAAATTTTCTCGTGTAAAAAAGGAGATCGCACCTACGTCTTTACCATAGACCATTTTGCCATAGCTCCCGGACAATATGGTCTTGGATTTATTATAACCACGGGAACGACGGTGCTAGACTGGATTATTGAAGCAAACCAATTAACCGTAAGTGACGGACTGTTTTATGAGTCCGGACAAATGCCTCAACCGGCAAATTCACAAACTTTTTATTCCGAATATACGTGCGGACTCGAATAAATATAAAAAAATATGTTTAAAAATTCTTCAAAAAAAATACTTCTTGAAATTGAACAAGTTTTGTCAAAAACCGACGAAAAGGAGGTTTCACTGTTGGTGAAAGAATTACTTGGTGCAAAAACAATCGTTGCTGTTGGTGCCGGAAGAGTGGGAATGGCGGTGCGCGCTTTTGCCATGAGATTGGGACATTTCGGACTGAAAGCTTTCACGGTGGGAGATTCAACTGTCCCATCAATCGGCAAAGGAGATTTGTTGCTCGTCTCGTCCGGCTCGGGAGAAACACAAACTATTTTTGACCTTGTAACGATTGCGAAAAAAAATGGGGCGAAAATAGCATTGGTAACAGGAAACAAAGATTCACGCATCGGAAAACTGGCAAATGTTGTCGTACAAATTCAAGCGCCGTCAAAAACCAAAAAAATTGCGGGTTTCCAATCCATACAACCGATGACCACGCTCAACGAACAATGTCTCGGCATCTTTTTTGATACGGTCGTTTTGTGTATTATGGAGAAAACGAAAGAAACCCACGAAACCATGTGGGCGCGCCATTCAAATCTTGAATAATAATTTTATGAAAAAAAACACACATCCCTATAAACTCGCCGCTTCCTTAATCTGCGCAAACATTCTCGATTTGAAATCGGAAATCCGCTCACTTGAAAAAGGTGGCATTGATTATATTCATTTTGACGTTATGGACGGAAACTTTGTTCCCCGCCTCGGATTGCATCCGGAAATATTGAAAGCGGTAAAATCGATAACAAAAATTCCCGTTGATGTTCATCTGATGATTGAAAATCCCGACTTCTTTATTCCCGATTTTATACAAGCGGGCGCGGACGTCATCACTGTACATGCGGAATCAACAAAACACTTGCATCGTTCCGTAAAAATAATTCGCGATGCGGGAATAAAAGCAGGTGTCGCTTTAAATCCGGGAACTCCGCTTTCCGTACTCGACTACGTTCTTGATGATATCGATTTTGTCATGCTTATGGCAATTAATCCCGGTCTTGTCGGTCATAAACTCATTCCGCGAGCTCTTGATAAAATTTTCGAACTGAAAGAAAAACTCGCCGATTATCCCGATATGATAATAGAAGTAGACGGAGGCGTTACTCCGGAATCTGCGCCGGAAATGATTGCACGTGGCGCAAACCTGCTCGTCTGCGGAACCTCAATAATTTTCAAACCGAATATTGATGTTGGAAAAAAATTAAAGGAAGTCCGAAAAGATATTGATAAAAAATTAGCAGAGATGAAATAATACTATGAAGTACAAAGTACTGATCACCACCTCAGGAATAGGCCAGCGTTTGGGCGAATTGACAAAATACACCAACAAAGCCCTCGTTCGCGTCGGGAAAAAACCAGCCATTTCGTATATTATTGAGTCCTATCCGAAAGAGACTCGATTTGTCGTAACGGTGGGATATTTTGGCAATCACGTACGTGAATTTATTTCGCTCGCTCATCCAAACAGAAAAATAGAATATGTTGAAGTTGATAACTTTGTCGGACCCGGCTCAAGTCTCGGTTATTCAATGTTGCAAGCAAAAAAATCTCTTCAGTGTCCTTTTATTCTTCACGCATCAGATACACTTGTTACGGAAAAAATCCCACAACCAAATGAAAACTGGATTGGCATGTATAAAGGAGATGATGCTTCCCAATATGCCTCATGGAAAATCGTCGGTGACAAAAAACTGCTTTTTAACGATAAAGGTGCGATAGATTTTGATTATATTCACATCGGGCTCATCGGCGTTAATGATTACAAAAAATATTGGCAAAACCTTGAAACTCTTTATAAGCAAAACCCAAACGACCAAACACTCAACGATTGTCAAACGATTGTATCAATGATTGAAAAAGGCGAACCTTTTGTTCAAAAACATTTTAACGAATGGTACGACACCGGAAACACCGCTTCTCTTCATCGAGCGAGAGAACAAGCGAAAGACCACTTCAACAATTTGGACAAAATGGAAGAATCCATCTTTTTGTTTGATGATTTTGTCATTAAATTTTTCCACGATGAAAAAAATATAAAAGACCGCGCGGAAAGAGCGAAACTGCTCGGAAAACTCGTACCCGAAATGGAAGGCGTGACAAATAATTTTTATCGTTATCAATATGTCAAAGGCAAGCAATATTCGGACATCGCCGTTCCGTCGGATTTTTCGTTATTTCTTCAATGGGCGAAAAAAAATCTATGGAAACCGGTACGCGAAATCGACGATAAAAAATTTAAGGAAATTTGCAGAGATTTCTATCTGGAAAAAACAAAAAAAAGAATACGACAATTTCTTACGGCAAACAATCTGAAAGACGAAAAACATATCATAAACGACGAACCGGTGCCGACACTGAAACAAATGCTTGAGCAAATTGATTTTGATTGGCTTTCCAATGCTCGGCAATCGCAATTCCACGGAGATTTCATTCTCGAAAATATTTTGAAAACAAAAAACGGATATTGCCTTGTTGATTGGCGACAAAATTTCGGAGGACTCAAGAAGGCGGGCGATTTTTATTACGACCTTTCAAAACTCAATCACAACCTTACTGTAAACCACGATATTATTCACAAAAATTTGTTTACCGTAAAAACCGAAGAAAACAATCACGTATCGTGCGATATTTTGCGCAAAAACAATCTGGTGGAATGTCAAAAAACATTGTTTGATTTTATAAGAAAAGAGGGGTATGATGAGAAAAAAGTGCGAACACTCACGGCAATAATATGGCTCAATATGGCGCCTCTTCACCACTACCCGTTCAATATCTTTTTATATTATTTTGGCAAACTGCATTTATGGCGAGCAATAAACGAAAAATAAAAAATATCGTTTTTGATGTGGACGGTGTCTTTACCACCGGGCAATTTTTGTATACCAAAGACGGCAAGCTTGCCAAAGTTTTTGGACCTCATGATAATGACGGTATAAAAATGATACGACCACATCTTTCCATTTGCGCTATCACTGCCGACAAGCGAGGGTTTGATATCACCAAAAAAAGAATGGACGATATGAAAATGGATCTGCACCTCGTTTCCGAAGGCGATCGACTCTCGTGGATGAAAGAACATTTTAATTTGAATGAAACCGTATATGTTGGCGACGGCATTTTTGACGCGCACATTTTTGGTCATGTTTGTTACGGCATCGCTCCGGCAAACGCTTTTCCTCTTGCTAAAAAACATGCGGATTTCGTTACTCCTTCAAAAAGTGGAGAAGGTGCGGTCGCGGAAGCCTGTATTCACGTTCTTGGAAAATTTTTTGAACACAACGAAATGATAAAAGAATTGTCGAATAAAAAAAAGAAAAAACAACAATGAAAAAGTTCAAAAAAATGATGGTAAGAAATACAAGCGTTCTTACCGGTAAAAAAAATCTTGAACACCTGTATACCTTCAAAAATTTTCCGGTTTTTATGGGATGCATCAAAACTCCGCAAAAAGACGACATCGTTGCGGATATGTCTTGGAATATTGATAAAGAAACCGGAATAATTCAACTGGCGAAATTATTACCGCTTGATGTTCTCTATCCGGAAGCACACGGCGCCGGACTGATTGGCGGACTGTGGGATAAACACCACAAAGCATTTTCTGATTTTTTACGTTCATTTCATCCGTCCGCGGTATTTGAAATCGGAGGTTCCCATGGCATATTGGCGAATGAATATTTCAAAACAAAAAAAATCCCTTGGTCAATCATTGAACCGAACCCCGACCCGATACGAGGAAATAAAGCAAAATTCATTGTTGGTTTTTTTGATGAAAAATTCAAAACCACAGAACCATTTGATGTGGTCGTTCATTCTCACCTTTTTGAACATATTTATAAACCGGATATTTTTATGAAGCATCTCTCCGGTTTTATGAAAAATGGAAAATATCTGATCTTTTCCATTCCTCATATGGAAATAATGCTCAAACGAAAATACACCAACTGCATAAATTTTGAACACACGATTTTTCTCACGGAACCATACGTGGAATACTTGCTCGCCAAACACGGTTTTCGTTTGGTGAAAAAAGAATATTTCAGAGACGACCATAGTATTTTCTATTCCGCGATAAAAGACGATTCTGTAAAACCAAAAAAACTTCCGACCGGACTGTATGCAAAAAACAAAAAATTATACCGAGAATATATCTCTTATCACGAAAAACTAATCGCCAAATTAAACGCAAAAATCAACAAAACCGAACAAAAAGTATACCTATTTGGCGCTCACGTTTTTGCGCAATATTTGATTTCTTTTGGCTTAGATACGTCTCGCATTGTTTGCTTATTGGATAATGACCCGAAAAAACAAAGCAAAAGACTCTATGGTTCTTCCCTTTTTGTCGGTTCTCCCAAAATATTAAAAAATGAAAATACTCCGGTCGTCATACTGAAAGCAGGAGTATATAACGATGAAATAAAAAAAGATATACTGGAAAATATCAATCCTCAAACTATCTTTTGGGAATAAACAACACTATGGCAAACTTAACCATATTCGCAAATTTTTTTATTGATACCGAAGAACGATTTCTCCGCATGAGAGATTCGTTTTTCTCATTCAAAGATATTACCGCCGACAAGTGGGTAATAAACGTTCGCGGTCGCCACGCCAAGCGAACGATGGATTTTCTCCGTTCGCAACTTAATGGCAAGTTGGTAAGTTATACCCTAAAGAGCGAGGAAGGATGGTTTTATGATACCGCCAAAATGTTGCCCGACATACAAAGTGACTACGTTCTTATTTGGATGGAAGACCAAATAAACCTGGCAAAAACCGAGTTACTTGATGACATTGTTTCCGAAATGAAAGAAAAAGATTTGGATTATATGTTTTATACGTGTTGGCACAAAGGGGGTCTTCGCGAACGTTATCACGGCGTTCCTTTAGCTCTCGGCACTCATCTTGATTCTTTTGAACACACGCTAGCCAACAACCCCACTATTCAATCCAATCGTGGCGGTTCTTATCTCATTGCATTTCCTTCCATTCAAAAAGTACCCTTGTTTAAAAAAATAATTCTTGCCGGTCCGCCAAAAATCGGAAAGCCCTGGCCGAAAGAAACCCCGTTTGATTTTGAAAAAAGGCCTACCGACACACAGTGGCTACCTATCAAAGTAGCGCTTCCAAAACAAGAACTCTTCGCTTCCATTGATGACGATAACGGTTGCGAGGGATATTGCCTTCAAGCAAGGGGATTATATCCGATACGAGAAAAACGAAAAAGCTATGCAATAGACGACCGATCGCGACTTCGAAAGTTTCTCTCGCATATAAAATACCTGGCATTCAAAAAAATCACACAAAACAAAAAATAATGAAAACACTTAATTTTGCCATTCTCGGTTGCGGAAAAATCGGAACCAAACACGCCGAAAAAATGCGTGGTGTAGACTACCTCAAACTTGTTGCGGTTTGTGATATCATACCCGAACGCGCCAAAATATTAGGAGAAAAACATGTTTGCAAAAGTTACGCCAAAATAGAAGACTTGTTAAAAGACCCCGAAATTGATTTTGTGAATGTCTGTACCCCTTCGGGATTACATCCAAAACACTCTATTGAGGCACTCAACGCAAAAAAAAATGTCCTCTGTGAAAAACCGATGGCACTCACGGTAAAAGATGCCGAAAAAATGGTGGCAACGGCAAAGAAAAACAAAAAACTTCTGTATGTTGTCAAACAAAATCGATATAACCCACCCGTCAAACTTGTAAAGCGACTTTTTGATGAAAAAAAACTTGGAAAATCGATTATGTGCGTTGTTAATATGCTTTGGAATCGAAACGACGCTTATTATAAAAGCGATAAATGGAGAGGAACTCTCGCTTTGGACGGCGGAACGATTTACACGCAAGCGAGCCATTTTGTTGACTTGATGCTTATGTTTATGGGAAAGCCGAAACGCATTTCCGGCATTACCGGCACACTCAACCATAAAATAGAAATTGAAGACACGGGAAGCATTCAAGTTGAATTTGCAAGCGGAGCTATCGGGTCTTTCAATTATACCACCTGTGCCACGAAGAAAAATTTTGAAGGTTCCATCACTTTTATTTTTTCAAAAGGCACAATAAAAATCGGCGGAGAATATATCAATACGATAGAATATTTTCAAGTGGAAGGAGTAGACGGCTACGAGCTTGAAAAAACGGAAACGACACCGAATGATTACGGCACCTATCGCGGTTCCATGTCCAATCATGATCAAGTATTCAAAGATATTATTGAAAGACTAAACGGAGTAAAGCGTGAAAGTTCGCTCGTAAGCAACGACGAAGCGATAGACACCATAAAATTTATCGAAAACGCTTTAAAATCTTCAAAACAAAAAAAACAAATTAGCACGTAATCAATTCATTATGTCTCGCCCAAAGAAAAAATCAATCGGCATAAAAAAGGTGGTATTTGGCAATAACGTTATCGTTATCGAACCAAGTAATTTATATGAATGCAAAATCGGAAACGATTGTTTTATCGGGCCGTTTGTTGAAATCCAAAAAGACGCCGTTATCGGAAACGATACAAAAATTCAATCTCATTCTTTTGTTTGCGAAATGGTAACCATCGGCAACGATTGTTTTGTTTCCCACGGAGTAATGTTTATAAATGACACCTTCAAAAATGGCGGACCGGCACAAGGACACAAAGAATTATGGAAACCGACAAAAATCGGAAACAACGTGTCATTAGGAACCAATGCAACGATACTCCCCGTTACTATTGTGGACAATGTCGTCATCGGAGCAGGTTCGGTTGTTACCAAAAATATTCTGAAACCGGGTATTTACGCAGGCAATCCCGCAAAATTTATCAGAGCAATTAAATGAATGGCATTACCATGATTCCTCTTTCCGACCTCTATCTTCAATATAAAGGTATCAAAAAAGAAATTGATACGGCTATTCAATCGGTTATTGCCGACTCGGCTTTTATCGGCGGAAAAAATAATCAGTATACAAAAACGTTTGAGACGGCTTTTTCCGAATATCTGGGAGTGAAGCATACTGTCGGTGTCGGAAACGGTACTGACGCCATCGAAATCGCCCTCCTTGCGCTCGGTATCGAGAATGGAGACGAAGTTATTGTTCCCGCCATTTCTTGGATTGCCACTTCGGAAGCGGTAAGTAACGTCGGCGCAAAACCGGTGTTTGCCGATGTGCTTCCGAATTATTATACCATCGACCCGAAAGAAATTGAGAAAAAAATCACCGACAAAACTCGCGCGATTATTCCCGTTCACCTCTATGGACTTTCCTCTGAAATGGACGAAATAATGGGACTGTCAAAAAAATACAAATTATTTGTTATTGAAGATTGCGCGCAGGCTCACGGCGCAATATACAAAGGAAAAATGGTTGGAACTTTTGGAGATGCGGGAACATTCAGTTTTTTTCCCGGAAAAAATCTTGGCGCCTACGGAGATGCCGGTGCCATCGTGACCAACAAATCGGAACTCGCGGAAAAATGTCGACTCATCGCCAATCATGGACAAGAAAAGAAAAATGTTCACATGAGAGAAGGACGAAACAGCCGTCTTGATGGTATTCAGTCGGCGATTTTAAGCGTTAAACTTTCCCATCTTCCGAAATGGCTCGCGCGAAGAAAAGAAATTGCGAAAAAATACACAAAAGCGTTTGAACAAATAAAAGGAATGACCGTGCCAACTTTTCCGAAGTATGCCGAACACACCTTTCATCTTTTTACCATACAAGTAAAAAACCGGAAAATTTTGCAAAAAAAACTTCACGAAGCGGGAATTGAAACGGGAATTCATTATCCGACAGCGCTTCCTTTTCTCGCTCCATACGAAAAACGCCACAAAAAAAAGGAATTTCCCGTCGCTCAAAAAATAACTTCCGAAACGCTTTCTCTTCCTCTCTATCCGGAAATAACCGAAAAACAAATTTCCTTTGTGGTAAAAAAAATTGTAGAATTATTATCATGACAAAAATTAGACTTATAACCATTTTCGCCCTCCCCGACAAATATTACAAAGAGTTTTATCAAAAAGACCCTTCTCTTTTTTCTCAAAACTACGAAACGCAATATTGTACCATTATGGACGATTGTTTCAGTTTTTCCGATTTTTGGAAAAAGAATCTTGAAAAAACCGGGAGATATGAAGTGGAAAACGTATTGTTCAATGTAGAGCCTTTGCAAAAAAAATGGGCGGAGGAACATGATATAAAATACTCAAACGAAAACTGGGCAATGGAAATAGTTAGCGCCCAAATTTCATCGTTTAAACCAAATGTTCTTTTTGATGAGTGCGCCTCTCTTCCGGAAAAAATGAGACAAGATCTGAAAAAGGAAAACCCCTTCATAAAATTGCTCATCGCATGGGACGGAATACTGCTTCATAATATAAAATACTTCGCCGGATATGACATGATACTTTCTTGCGTAAAAGAAACAAGCGATTATTATTCGCAAAACGGTTTTATCGGATACTTTTTCCCATTCGGATTTGAAAAAGACATATTGCAAAAACTTAACCCGCACAGAGAAAAATATGATGTGTCTTTTGTCGGCTCACTTGTGATGGACAACAACTTTCACAAAAATCGTCTGGACTTCTTATTGGAAATATCAAAACAAGCAAAACTCAGAACATGGATAGCGGACTTCCCTTCCATATGGCGTCCTTTTGATAAAATTTTGATTAAACGCGCCAGGTCACGAGCTTTCAGAGAACATCGCGACGTGCTTCTTCGACTCGCGCTAATTAACCATCCGGCGGTATACGGAGTTAAAATGTACCAAACGCTCGCCGATTCAAAAATAACTTTAAATATGCACGCTACGAAATTTGCCGGAAATATGCGTCTTTTGGAAGCGACCGGCGTCGGAACATGCCTTCTCACCGACGATCTCGCAAATATCAGGTATTATTTCGAACCGGATAAAGAAATCGTAACCTACAAGAGTATTCCCGAAGCCGTTGAAAAAATCAAATATTTATTGAGTCACGACAAGGAAAGAAAAGCCATCGCGCTTGCCGGACAAAAAAGAACATTGGAGCAATATAGTCTTGAAGCACGCCTCTTAACCTTCGCGGATTTCATTGAAAAACACCTCACCCTTGTATGAAGAAAACAATCAAAAAAACCATTAAACTTATAATACCTGCGAAATACTGCAAAATGTATCGCAAATTTTTTCCAATAAAATCACCCTACGGTTTTTTTGGCAACTATAAAACATGGGCGGAAGCAAAAGCTGACTCAACCGGATATGATGACGAAAAAATATTGGAAAAAGTAAAAAACAACCTGCTCAAAGTAAAACACGGCGAAGCGGTATACGAAAGAGATTCCGTTATTTTTGATACCATCCAATATTCTTGGCCACTTCTCGCTTCTCTCTTGTGGATCACCTCTAAAAACAAAAACCGCTTAAACCTCATCGATTTCGGGGGTTCTCTCGGAAGCGCATACTTCCAAAATATCGGATTTCTCAAACATCTTGAAGAGCTGCGCTGGAATATAGTTGAGCAAAATAATTTTACAGAATGCGGTAAAAAATATTTTGAAGATGAGTCTCTGAAATTTTTCACTTCCATAGACAACTGTTTAAAAGAAACGACACCAAAGACGATCCTTCTTTCCAGTTCTGTGCAATACCTGGAAGACCCGTATTCATTTTTGAAAAATTTAATACCGCATGATTTTGATTACATTATTTTTGACCGAACAACCTTTTTGCAAGACTCGGAAAGGATTACCCTCCAAAAAGTTCCGCCCGGAATTTACCCCGCCAGCTATCCCGCATGGTTTTTACATGAGAAAAAATTCCTTGATATTTTTAAGGAAAAGTATATGGTAAAAGCGGAATGGGACGCACTCGGAGGAAAAAGAAATCTCGGAGACATCGAATCCTTCGAAAAGGGCTTTATTTTTGTAAAAAAATGAAATACAATTATTGCACTGTTTTTGATAAAGGATTTTTAAGCCGGGGACTCGCCTTACATTATTCACTGTTGAAACACAGCAAAAAACCTTTTCGACATTTCATACTGTGTGCTGATGACGCTACATATGAGATTCTCGCGCAAATGAATCTCAAATATATTGTTCTTGTTAAAATGGAAGATTTTGAAGCGAGCGACCCAAAAATACTTGAAGCAAAAAACAACAGAGATCACAGAGAATATATGTGGACGCTCTCAAGCGTTTTTACGTATTATGTCCTTACCCATTATAAAGATGTGGAATATGCGACATATCTTGATGCCGACCTTTATTTCTACGCTTCGCCGGAAATCGTTTTTGAGGATATGGGTAAAAATTCAATTCTCATTATTCCGCATAATCTTCCGTCAAAAGAAGAAGAAGCGCGTCTGGGTACCTATAATGTCGGCATGGTTATTTTCAAGAACGATGAAAACGGACGAGCGTGCTTAAAATGGTGGCGAAACGAATGTCTCACGTGGTGCTATGCCGTATGTATGTCTGATAAATTCGGTGACCAAAAATATCTTGACTATTTTGAAGAAAAATTTAAAGGCGTTTTTGTGTATCGCCAAAAAGGCGCAAATCTTGCCAAGTGGAATATCGAAAACTACAAAGGAAAGATATGCAAAAAAAACGGTCGTTTTGTAATAGATGACGATCAACTTATTTTTTTCCATTTCTCTCAATGGCGACAATACTATCCTAATTCATTTTTCTTGCCTTTTGGACCACTCAATTCATTTGCCTATGTCTTATTGCTAAAAAACACAACGATAAAGTTACTCTACCGGGAATATGCCGAAGCTCTGTATTCCACCACGGACAAAATCAGAAAAATTATTCCGGATTTTATTTTTGGTATGATTCCACGACCAAGTGTTACGAAACAAATACGAGATATTGCTTCCGCTCATATTCCTTTTATAAAAAATAATAATAATTTCATGGATGATTTTAAAATATCAAAAGCCATTACCTACATCAAAATCCCCTATCTTGCTTTGCGAAAATTGAAAATTCGCATTCAGAAAAAAATGTTTAAACATGTGAAAGATGTTTTTTGGAGAAAGGGGGCCAATAATACCTTTGATGTGAGAAAATTTCCGATGGGCTATTATAAAACATTCGGTGATAAAAATCCGGATAAAACTTTCTATGTAATTTGGCTTGATAATAAAGGAGCCGGATTGTTTTCAAATGTGTCTTCCGTATTATGTCATATAAAAATCGCTCTTGATGCCGGCATGATACCGGTCGTCGATTTTCAAAATTTCCAAACGCATTATAACGAAAAAAATCCAATACACGGTACCACCAATGCATGGGAATATTATTTTAAACCAGTATCAAACTATACATTGAACGAGGTGTATAAAAGCAAAAATGTATTTTTTTGTTCGGGGATGTATCCCGTATGGATGGGCTATAATATGACGGAAATCGAAGGAATTTCTGAAATTTATAAAAAATATATATTTTTACAACCCCATATTGAAGAACTGGTACGTGAAAATTTAAAGAAATTCAACTTCCACAATAAAACACTTGGCGTTCATTTTCGAGGCCAAGATATGAAGTATGCGCCGGGTCACCCTTTCCCCCCTACAGAAAAACAAATGCTCGACAATACGGATGAACTTTTGAAAAAATATAATCTGGAAAAGATTTTTGTTGTGACAATAATTCAAGAGTATAACGATTTGTTTATTGAAAAATATGGTGGTAAGGTGGTATATACGGACAGTTTCCGTATGAGTACGCAGAAAAAAAATGTTTTTAACACCCACCCTCGAGACAACCACTTCTATTTATTGGGATTGGAAATTTTGATTGATGCTTTTTTGCTTTCAAAATGTGATGGTATACTGTGTGGAGACTCAAATATCACTGAATTTGTGAAATTTATTAATCCCGATTTCCAATTTGTATATCAAATAGATAATGGTTTCAATTCACAAAATTCATTGGTAGCAAGACATCTCTTTTCCATAAAAAAAATGCTTCCCTCGTCTTTTGGCGGTTTGTCCAATAAAGTCAAAATAATAAAACATGCGCCATAAATAATACGATAAAAAAATATGCCCAAGAAACAACAGAAACAACAAAAACAAAGAATCGCTGTTACCGGCGGGCTTGGTTTTATTGGAAGTCATTTTATTGACCTCCTCCTTAAGAAAGGCTACTACGTCATAAATATAGACAAGCGTACGTACGCCGCGCGAACAGACCTTTCGTTTGATAAAAATCCCAACTATGAATTGATTGTTGAAGACATCTGCCTTTTAAAACACCTTCCTCCAAATATTTCGTATCTTGTGAATTTTGCCGCCGAGTCTCATGTTGATAATTCCATACTCGCGAATGAATCCTTTTTCGAAAGCAACACCCGAGGAGTGTATAATCTTCTTGAACTCATACGTTCCAAAGACCCTTCGGACAGACCGGTACTTATCCATATCTCAACCGATGAAGTCTACGGAGACATTCTCGACGGGTCGTCAAAAGAAAACGCTCCGCTTACCCCCTCAAATCCCTACTCTGCATCCAAAGCGGCCGCCGAACAGCTTATCAATGGCTGGAAACGAACCTATGGCATTAAAGCGAGGATTTCCCGTAGCAGTAATAATTATGGTTTCGGACAGTATCCCGAAAAGTTGATACCGAAAACGATGCATCTCGTATCAAAAAATATAAAAATGACGCTTCATGGCGATGGTTCATATCAAAGAGAATGGATACATGTCGGGGATAATTGCAACGCCATTCTTATGATTATGGAAAAAGGAGAAGATGGTGAAACCTATAACATCTCTTCGGGAGAGATGCTCACCAATCTTGAAATCGTAAAGCTTATTCTTTCTCACATGAAAAAACCGGGAGATTTTTACGAATTTGTCGAAAACAGAATCGGACAAGATATTCGATATTCCATAACTTCCGAAAAAATAAAAAAACTCGGGTGGCAACCAAAAATGAATTTCAAAAAATACTTGCCAAACTATTTAAAATTAATGAAAGACTAATGGCATGAAAAAATATCCTCTCTATACATTGATTGACTTTCATTCTTCAGCCAATAAAAATGGCACGCTCACCATGTTTGACCGAAAAACCGTTCCTTTTGATATAAAAAGGATTTTAACCATGCACAGTATGAACGAAAACGATATACGTGGCGGACACACTCATCATATCACTCATCAAATTCTTATTTGTACAAAAGGACAATGTGTCATCGACCTCGATAACGGCAAAGAAAAAAAATCAATAACGTTATCAAGTCCGACACAAGGCATTGTTCTCTACCCTTACGTTTGGCATTATATGAGAAATTTTAAAGACGATGCGATACTGCTCGTCCTCGCCAGTACCGATTATGACGAGAAAGATTACATTCGGTCTTATGAAGACTTTTTAAAATTCATTTAATATGACTGTCCCATTTTTTGACGCGACAAGGCAATATTCCGCCATTCAAAAAGATATTACGCAGGCAATAAACCGCGTTCTTTTGTTGGGGAAATATGTACTTGGTGGGGAAGGAATATCTTTCGAAAATGAATTTCGAACATATATCGGAACAAAATACGCCATCGGCGTAAACTCGGGAACCGATGCGATAAAAATCGCCCTGCGTTCTCTTTCCATCGGACAAAATGACGAAGTGATTACCGTTACCAACACGGCTGTGCCGACCGTAAGCGCCATCCGAGAAGTCGGTGCCATTCCCGTATTCGTTGATATTGATGAATTTTTTACTCTCGACCCGAAAAAAATAGAAACGAGCATTACCGATAAAACAAAAGCTATTCTGATTGTTCATTTGTATGGGCAACCGGCGAATATTCTTGCCATAAAAAAAATTGCAAAAAAACACAAAATCGCTCTTATTGAAGATTGCGCCCAAGCAACCGGAGCAAGTTTTGAAGGAAAAAAAGTCGGAACTTTCGGAGATATGAGTTGTTTCAGTTTTTACCCGACAAAAAACCTTGGCGCTTATGGCGATGGTGGAATGATACTTACTAATAGTAAACGTTTGGCGGAAAGAGCGAGGTCACTGCGTATGTACGGAATGAAAAAAACATATTATGCCGAAGAAGAAGGTTTTAACAGCCGACTCGACGAAATTCAAGCGACAATACTGCGAATAAAACTTCAACACCTGGATACGTGGAACAAAAAAAGAAAAAATATTGCTGATTTTTACAACAAAAACATTACCAATGCTCTCATAGAAACACCACGAGTGCGAAATAACTCCGAGCATATTTTTCATCTTTACGTTATACGTACAAAAAAAAGAACAGCTCTGAAAAAATATCTGCAAGAAAACAGTATCGGTTGCGGAGTTCATTACGAATATCCGATACATCAACAACCGCCATACAAAAAATTCGCTCCAAAAAAATACGGGCTAAAAGAAAGCGAACGGGTGTCAACGGAAATCCTTTCGTTGCCGATTTTTCCCGAGCTCACACAAGATGAACTTATACAAGTTGTTAAAACATTGAATAATTTTAAAGCATAAAAACGCTAATGAAAATTTTTACCACCGTTCGCAAAGTATCTTCAGAAGTTCCGATGAGCTTCTTTAATTTTGAACGCTTTGAAAAACAGTGTGGTGATTTTTTGTTTGTTGATGCGCGTATAAATTTCAAACCGCTTTTGGAAATTAAAGATAAAAAAATCGTCTATTTTGAAATCGAAGAACCAAATCGGTTTGCTGTCACCGACCCCGCTTTTCGCCGTGATGAGTACGAAAGGTGTTTTCACAAAATCCTCACGATATGCCCCTACACGGCGGAATGGCTCAATAAAGCGCAAGGTAAACATCGCAGGCAATTTGTGTTCTTCCCTTTTAACGAAAATCTGATACCGCCCAAAAGAGAAAAATTGTATGATGTGATATATTTCGGTGGAATTCACTCACGGGAAATCTTTCGCACGGTAAAAACCATTTCAAAATTCAATTATCGTTTCATCGCACCGAACGAAATAAAATCATACAGCGTTATTGCGAATTCAAAAATCGCGAGAAAAATAAAAAAGATTTTTTCCGTCAAACCGCCAAAGGAAAAATATATTACCGACAAAGATATTCCCCATTTGAAAAAACTGGAACTCATCTCTCAAACCAAAGTAACCATAGTTCATAATCTTTTAAGTTTTAACGTCGCTTATGCCCGAAATATTCAAAATACTCCCGACTTCAAAAGTAACGATGCTTTTGAACAAATTCCACCAAAAAACTTTCTGAGAACCATTTTACACTTTTTCCTTCGAAAGGAATATTTGGTCCCCCAACAAAAAACGAGACTCCTTGAAGCGGCGTTTTGTCGTTCTCTCATTCTTTGCCGAAAAGACCCGTTTAATTTCATTGAGAAGTTCTTTACACCCGACAAAGAATTCGTATACTATGAGGAAGGGCGATTGGAAGAAAAACTGCGAGACGTTTTGGCGCACTATGAGGACTATTCGGAAATTATTGAAAATGCGTACCAAAAAGCGCTGAAAGAATACACAACTCTGGCATTTTTTGAAAAATACTTAAAAAACCTAAACTAAAAAATATGATACCACTAATGAAAAATGCGTTCTTAAATGAACATGAAACAAAAAAAGCTCTTTCTGATTTTATCTTAAAATCCGACCGTTTTTCAATGGGTATCAAATGCAAAGAATTCGAAACGGCTTTTGCAAAAAAACAAAGACGAAAATATGCAACGCTTTTCAACAGTGGAGGAAGCGCCAATCTTGCCATATTTCAATCTCTCAAGAATCTCGGATGGCTCAAAGATGGCGACAAAGTGGGATTTTCCGCACTTACTTGGTCAACCAACATTATGCCAATTATTCAAATGGGAATGAAACCGGTCATTGTTGATTGCGATCACAAAACGCTGAATGTAATGTCTTTAAATCTCAAGAAAACTCTGAAAAAAGAAAAAATACGCGCCCTTTTCATTACCAATGTTCTGGGGTTTGCCGGTGATCTAGATAAAATAAGAGATATTTGCAAAAAAAATAACATCATTCTTTTGGAGGATAATTGCGAGTCGCTTGGAACCGAATTGCGACACGGAAAAGCCGGAAATTTCGGAATGGCATCAAGTTTCTCTTTTTTTGTCGCGCATCATATGTCTACCATTGAAGGAGGGATGGTTTGCACTGACGATGAAAAATTTGACGAGATGCTTCGTATTGTTCGAGCCAATGGTTGGGATCGCGATTTAACGTCCTCGCAACAACACAAACTAAGAACCAAACACGGGATACAATCCGAGTTTCTGGCAAAATATTCCTTTTATCATTTGGGATTCAATATCAGACCGACAGAAATAACCGGATTTCTCGGGCTTTTTCAGCTTCAATATTTGGATGAAAATATAAAAATCCGAGAAAAAAATTATCTGCGACTGGAAAAATTGATGAAAAAAAATGATGATTTTATTATTTTAAAAAGAGATCACATTAAAACCGTTTCTTCTTTTGCTCTTCCCATTATCTGCAAAACTCCGGAACTTCGAGAAAAATATATGACGCAATTTTCCGGCGCCGGAATAGAAATACGACCGATGATCGCAGGCAACATACAGCTTCAGCCTTTTTACAAAAAACATGTAGACGAGATAATAGACTTGCCCGGTGCCCATATTCTGCACCATAATGGATTTTATTGCGGTAACTATCCGGAACTCACGGAAACCGACATTGAAACCATTAGCAGTTGTTTGCAAAAATATAAATGATTATCATAAAAATTATCGGGGGTCTTGGAAACCAACTTTTTCAATATTCACTGGGAAAATCACTCGCTGATAAAAAAAATACCGAATTAAAATTGGATGTTTCCGGTTTTGACAAATATAAACTTCATGCATACGGCTTGAACCATTTTTGCATTGCGGAAAATATCGCCACGGAAAAAGAAATTGAACAATTTCAAAAATACAAAAGAAAGCCCGAAAAAAAATGGTTTTTGTATAATAAACTTGTCGCCGATCAAAATAAATATTTTCAAGAACGACAATTCCATTTTGATGAAAAAGTGTTTGATGTTTCTGATGATTGCTACCTCGATGGTTATTGGCAAACGGAAAAATATTTTAAAGATATTGAAGAAATACTCAGAAAAGAGCTTGTCGTCAAAAGTCCGATTGGCGGAAAAGACGCTGAAATAATGAAAATAATTCAATCGACAAATTCGGTCTCAATACACGTCAGACGCGGTGATTACGTCAGTAATTCCGCAACAAATGATTATTTCGGCACATTCGGACCGGAATATTATCAAAAAGCGATGGGAATTATCGCAAAAAAAGTTTTGAATCCTCATCTTTTTGTTTTTTCGGACGACCACAAATGGGTGAAAAAAAATATCATTCTTCCCTATCCGACAACCTACGTCGACCACAATGGCGCTGATAAAAATTATGAAGATCTGCGCTTGATGAACGCTTGCCAACATTTTGTCATATCAAACAGTTCCTTTTCTTGGTGGGGCGCATGGCTTTCAAAAAACAAAAATAAACTGGTCGTCGGCCCAAAAAAATGGTTTAATAAAGTAAAACCGAACATAAAAACAGACGACATAATGCCGGAAGAGTGGATACGAATATAAGATACGAATATTCGTATTCATTCGTATATTGGTATATATTAAAAAGGTATGTGCGGAATATTTGGCATAATGGGAAATAGTGTGAAAAATTATGATTCGGAT
>Ga0172379_10005142_pt1 | contig 18559 bp, 15 predicted proteins | sample GrowelOW334metaG_FD_119756 | JGI IMG/M metagenome (GOLD analysis project Ga0172379, IMG submission 119756) | Groundwater microbial communities from an aquifer near a municipal landfill in Southern Ontario, Canada - Groundwater well OW334 metaG | ecosystem: Environmental > Aquatic > Deep...
AAAACACAAAATGGCTGATGCAGGAAGTTGAGCGCTGGATCAATGACGGTATCATTGACCGCAGCCAGGCCGACAGGATCACCGCCCTTTATCCTGAGGAAACCCCATCCAGGAACTGGGGGCCGCTTATATTTTCCGTAATCGGCGCAATTGTTTTCGGACTTGGCGTTATTCTCCTTTTCGCATACAACTGGGACAGTATCCACAAGTTTGCGAAACTCGCACTGATCTTTTCCGCGCTGCTGGGAACACACGGAGCCGGCTATTATTTCAGGAGCAAGGGCGCATCCCGGGCTTATCTTTCAGAAGCCTTTTTCGCACTTGGAACAATGTTTTTCGGCTCCGGGATCTGGTTGGTCTCGCAGATATACAACATTGATGAACATTACCCGAACGCCTTCATCGTCTGGGGTGTCGGAGCTCTGCTCCTGGCCTGGGGCCTCCCCTCGATTGTCCAGGGCGTGATGGCTTCCGTTCTTCTGGTGCTGTGGGGGGCGTTTGAAAATTTCGGGTTTGATTCCAGGACGAATATCGCGCCTCTCCTGATCCTGGCCGGAATACTTCCTCTCGCCTGGCGAATGCGCTCAAGGATATTGCTGGCGGTCGCAATTCCCTCTTTCGTGCTCTCTCTGCTCTTCAACTGCCATTATTTCTTTGAGCACGTCGCGCCTGCACTTTTCATTTCAGTTGCCGCGCTCCTGACAGCCCTGTCCATAATTGTCAGGAGGAAAAATCTGTTTTCCGAAAGTTCGGCGGTATTTGCCGTTTACGGCAGCATCCTTTACTGGATTTCACTTTATGTCTTCACTTTTCCCAATGCGGACAGGCACATCTTCAGGAGCTATTGGTTTGATGAAGTCAACTCGTCGGTTTATGTGCTTGTAACCGCTTCTGCTGCCATCGTTGCATGGTTGCTGGCAATACTGCCCGTCGGGAAAATAAAAGACGATTTGAATAAGTTTTACCATGTGGACCATTTTGCGATTCCCGTCACCGTTTTCGCCGTGACCCTGAATTTCGGATGGCTCTCCGGATTCGACGGATGGGGAGGGGCCGCCGTATTCAACATTGTCTTCCTGTTTCAGAGCGTGATGCTCATATCTTACGGGTGCAGGAGCGTCAATTCGAAACTGACTGCGGCCGGGACAATACTGCTTGCGTTCCTGGCATTTGCGAGATACGCAGATTTATTTGACAGCCTTCTTGTCAGGGCAGTGGTCTTTCTCGCTGTGGGCGCCGGGATTTTCCTTGTCGGCATGCGTTATTCCAGAAGAAAGAAAGAAGCGACCGGGGTGAAACAGTGAGAAAGATGTTCATAATCGGTTCCGTTCTGCTTCAGTTGTTTGCCCTGATTTATATGGCTGGGGTGAGGGAGGCGATAATCCACACCGGTAAAACTGTGTTTCTGGGAACTGCGCCGGTTGATCCCCGCGATCCGTTCCGTGGCGACTATGTCAGCCTTAAGTATGAGATTTCAGAAATTCCGCTTAGGAAATTCAGGGGGACGCTTCCTGCGGACAAGAGCGCAAAATACTATACTGTCCTGAAGAAGGGGGAGTCTGATCTTTTTGATCTTGATTACTGCACTACAGTCAGGCCTGCCGGTGATGCCGTTTTCATAAAGGGAAGAAATGAATACCGGTTTAATCCTGCGTCACAGAAATATCTGCCTTTGAAATACGGCATTGAAAAGTATTTTGTCCAGCAGAAGAAAGGTCTTGATATTGAAAAGCGGGCGGGCAGGGGGAATGATGTCCATGTTCCGCTCGAAGTCGAGGTTGCGCTTGGAAGCGACGGCACGGCAGTGGCAAAGGATTACCGATGGGGACAATTGGGGGTCGGACTTGAAATTACGGAGCGTTCACAGCCTGGGAGAAATAACTGGAATAACGGACAGGAACAGCCGCCCCCGGAAAACAAGGATGTGAAAGTCAGGAAGAGTCCGAAGCTGAAAATCACCCTCCAGAACGCTTCGGGCAAGCCGCTCGCGATTGTCAATCTTCCGGATTCCCGATCTTTCAATGCGGTTTCCGCCAGCCTGGAGAAAGAATGGACATTTGCAAAAACATTCAGTGAACCTGTAAAACCCCGCAATGAAGACGTGATTGTGCTGAAGCCGGACGAGAAGGTTTCGTTTGATTTTGATTTCGCGGAACCGCGCTGGTTCGTAAACGGGAAAAAAGGGCCTGATGAGATCGGGGTTCTCTGCAATGAATGGAGCGACATGTTCAGGATCATCTATGCCCCGCCGTCACGTGAAGAATGCAGCACCCTCGAAAAGAAGGGCCTGATCTGGCACGGTAAACTCATGTCCCGCAGATTTAACGCCGGACGTGTAGACTGAAGGAGCCTCTTCGCATATGGCTCGTTGCCGGTTTTGCCGATAAGAAACCTTAGACCGTGGCTGCTTTTCATATTCATGCACAATAAATCTGATTCCCTGTCGTTTCATGTTCATTGAAGCGGTGAAATTGAATTAAACGGAGGACGAACATGAAGAAGGCAATGTTGATGTTGGCGGCGGCTGTTATCTTCGGTCTGGGAACTGTAGTTGCGGCTCAGGATGATGGCAATGCCGGAGACGGGAAAAAGAAAGCGGCCAAGGCTGCAAGGGTTGCCGCAAAAGACAATGCCGATGCCGCAAAGGACAAGGTGAAAGATGCAAGGAACACTGCAAAAGACAAACATGATGCCGTGGTTGACAAGCGTCAGGACAACCAGTCAAAACGCATTCAGCACGGTATTAACAAAGGGTATCTCACTCCGGATGAGGCTAAGGGCCTTCAGGATCAGCAGCAGAAAATAGCCGCCATGGAAAGCACATTTAAATCAGACGGGAAACTTACAAAGGACGAGTGCAGCAAGTTAAAGGATGCATTGAATGCAGCCAGTGCAAATATCTGGGCGGAAAAACATGACACGGATGGGAAACAGATGCCTGTTTACCGTCTCGGCAAAAATGTCATTGCAAAAAATTCATTGACGAGCCAGCTTTCAAACCAGAATATGACAGGCGCCGAGGCGAAGGCTCTTACAGGCGACTTCAGGAAAATGCTTGACATGAAGCGCAGTCTGGCGACAGACGACCTTCCAGCAGATGTCCGGGCAAAGAAGCAGGCAGACTACGACGCCCTGCTCAATAAATATTACGAAGTCCGCTGAACATAGAATGCGGGGTTGACTTTTTGAAGGCGACCCCGCGTTTTGTTTACATCACATCCTGCCATGTCTTAGAATTGAAATCAGGAGGAAGACGCTCATCATCAGGGCGAATATGAAGGTGAAAAGGCCGAGGAATGAGATGCCGAAGACCATGGGCGGGATCTTTGCATGTATTATCAGAGACGAACCGATTATCAGCGACGATGAGACAATGGAGAAGGATATCCTGTTGCTTATCTGATCGTGCTTGTGCAGCATCGGCTCAAGGCCCTTGTGTTCGAACTGGATCTTGATATTCCTGTTTTTGAACTGGTTGAGTATGTCCCTGAACCCGCCGGGAAGATTGCGGAACAGCTCGGAGTAATCGGAAAGACTGGTGTAGACGTCCTTGAAAATGTTATACGGGCTGATATTTTCCAAAATCATTTTCCTGACGAAGGGTTCGATGTGCTCTATGATATTGAAGTCCGGTTTTATTTTCCTGAGCGTTCCTTCAAGCGATGTTATGGCCTTTCCGAGGAGATAAAGATCTGACGGGATCATGAGTTTGCTGCTGATGACCAGTTTGAAAAGATCGTTGAAAAACTTGCTGAGGTTGAGGTTGTGCAATGTCACACCGGCATATTTGTCGATGATTTTGAACACCCGGTTTTCAAACTCCTCCCTGTTGATGATTTCAGAATTCGTGGAAAGTTTCATTGTGGCGTTTGCGACTCTCCTGGGATCCCTCTGCACAAGTCCGATGATGATTTCACGGAGAACTTGCCTGTTTCTCGGTGAAAGTATCCCGACCTGGCCGAAATCGACAAAACAGATGACATTGTTTTCGCGGATTATGATGTTCCCCTGGTGCGGATCCCCGTGGAAATAACCATGTTCAAATATCTGATCCATCAGGAGGTCGCTCAGCGTTGTCGCAATAAGATCCAGATTGTAATTCGGATTGCCGCCTTCTTTTATCTTGACCAGGGATTCGCCTTCAACCATTTCCATTACAAGTACGCGCGTAGTCGTGTACTCCTTGTACACCTTCGGGAAACACACCCGTTTGTCCCTGCCGAATTTCCGGGTGAACTTTTCAATGTTGTCAGCCTCGTTGATGAAGTCGAGCTCTTCGGAGATGCAGACCTTGAATTCCTCGACAATCCCGACTGGGTTTATGACGTTCATGCCGGAAACGTATTTTTCCAGCAACCCTGCAATTTCCCCCATTATCTCAAGATCCGCGTTGATCACTTCCCTTATTCCGGGACGTTGTATCTTGACGGCCACCTTGGTTCCGTCATGGAGTGTTGCCTTATGTACCTGGGCGATTGAAGCCGAAGAGAAAGGAGTTTCGGTGAAGTGCTTGAAAACCATGTTGATTGGGACATTGAACTCTTTTTCGATTATTTTCACAGCTTCGGAGTTGTCGAAAGGTGGCACTGAGTCAAGAAGGGATTCAAGTTCAATGCAGAGTTCCTGGGGGAGGAGATCCGGTCTGTTGCTTACAAACTGCCCAAGCTTGACATAGGCGGGGCCAAGCTCCTCCAGGACGAGCCTGATTCTCTTCCAGTGGTTAAGCTTCTCCTCCTCATCCCGGAGTCCGCCTTCGGGCATGTATCTATGCCTGAACGGGACGAATCTGAGAAGGTTGCTGTTCTCGACAAAATCATAGAATCCGTGCTTGATTAGAACGCCCACAACGGTCTGGTAGCGTTTGTACTGATGATGTCGCCAGCCTGATTTTCTTTTGTGGAAAAGCATTGAAGCCTTTGTTTAACAGTTTTTTGTTTCAAGTGCCAGGTATCAGAATGAACACCCAAACTGGATGTTCGTTCCCTATTTATTGGGTTTTCGGGTGGCGTCCGCCTTGGTCCGGGTATTGTTTTTATCCAGCTTGGATTCGATACTGGCGAGAGTTTTCCTGAGTCCGTTGATTTCCTTTTCCATCTTCTCGAATCCGGCGGTGCACGGGAGTTTGACATTCTTCATTTTATCCTCCACGATACTGGAGAAGTTTTTCTCGAAATGCTTTTTCATGCCGTCCGCCTGTTTCAGCAGATCGTTTACAAGCTTTTCGCCCTCGGCCTCCGAAAGCTTGCTCTCTTTGGCAAGCCTTTTTCCGAACTCCATGATCTTCGACTGGGTCATCGCCATCATGCCGATTCCGGTAAACATGTTTTTCTTCAATTGCTCAAGCATTGGAAACCCCCTTTGTTGTTCTGACTCCTGACTCCAAAGCTAATATATATCAATCATCAAAAAATGAAATTACGATTACATTATTTCATTGACGGGCAATATTATGGGAGGATTTCGGTCGCCGGGCATCCTGGAAGCTGATATCGCAACCATCCGGCAATCCATTCATTTACTATAAAAGGAGTCCAATATGTCGGTTGAATTTAAAGACTATTACCAGACACTCGGTGTGCCAAGGAACGCTGCGGTCGAAGACATTAAAAAGGCGTTTCGCACACTGGCGCGAAAACATCATCCCGATGTCGCGAAAGACAAAAAGATGGCTGAGACCAAATTCAAGGAAATCAATGAGGCCTACGAGGTCCTTGGCGATCCCGAGAATCGCAAAAAATACGACCAGCTGGGCGCAAATTGGAAACAGGGCGCCGGTTTCCGACAGCCCCCTCCGGGCAGCGCCTTCCGTCAGACCGCCGGGCGAGGTGCTGGCGGCGAGGAGTTTGATTTTGAATTCGAGGGGACTGGTTTCAGTGATTTCTTCGAACAGTTTTTCGGTGGCCGAACCGGTCGCTCCGGCGGTTTCTCTCCGTTCGGCTCCCGCCGGGCTGCAGGCGGTGCCGATGAAACATGGGAACAGTCCGCCGCAGCGCAGCGGGGGCAGGATGTCCGAGGGGATATCCTCATCACGCTTGAGGAGGTGCTCAAGGGCGCCATGCGTGCAATCACGGTTCGGCGCACCAATGCCCGCACGGGGCGGGAAGAGTCGCAGACCTATCAGGTTCGCATCCCCGCAGGAGTCCGTACAGGCCAGTCCATTCGGCTGAGGGGCAAGGGCGATGCCGGTTTTGCCGGGGGCGGCGCGGGGGATCTGTATTTGCGTGTCCGTTATGCCCAGCATCCCGATTTTGAGACGCGTGGAGCAGATCTGGTTGGCGGCCTGGAGCTGACTCCATGGGAGGCGGTACTTGGCGCGACGGTTCCAGTGCAGACGCTGGAGGGCACGGTTTCATTGAAAGTTCCTGCGGGCACCCAGCAGGGGCATCAGCTCCGCGTCCGTGGCAAGGGTTTGCCGTCGGGCAATGCAAGGAGGGGCGATCTCTACGTCGGGGTGTCAATTCAAGTTCCGCCGCAGAGCAGCGAGGAGGAAAAGCACATATGGAAACAGCTGGCTGCAAAATCCGCGTTCAATCCCCGCACCGAGGCGTGAACATAACGCCGAGACTCTTCTGGCGGCGGAACGCTGTCAGAAGTAGTCATTAGTCGAGCTGGTTGCAAAATTCAAAATTTAACGGGGGGCGGGTTTTCCAACCCGCCAAATCTTAACTCAAACGGCGGGTAAGAAAGCCCGCCCTCCGTTGGTTTTGCTTCAGCAAGAGGCGATTTAACGGTTGTGATGTTTCTCTCCGGACACGCGTCGCCACGCGGCGTGCGTCACTCCGGCGCCTTTGGACTCCCATTTTTTCTCAAAGTCGGATCTGATCAAGGCAATGTCGGAGATCAGGGAATCTTCCCTTTTGTAGGATGAATTGCATCCGAAGAGTTTTTCCACGGATTCAAAGTAGCATCTGTCGTCCGTTGCAAAATGAACAGTTCCGTTTTTCTTCAGGATTCTCAGCATCCTTCCGATGAATTCGGAACTCAGGAGGCGGTACTGCCTGTGTTTTGCCTTGGGCCATGGGTCGGGGCAGAGGATGTGTATCCTGTCAACCGATTCATCGGGAAGAGTGTATCCGATCAGGTTCCATGCGTCAATCCTGAGGAGTTCGATATTTGAAATCCCGGAGGCCCTTATCCTTTTTTCGAGTCTTCTCAGGCGGCCTATCATGACATCCGCAGCCAGTATTCTCCTTTCGGGATATCTCGAGGACAGTTCGCGTGTGAATCCTCCCTTGCCGCAGCCGAGATCCAGTTCGCGGAACACCGCCTTGTCGGTCTCATAACGGCAATAACAGTCTGTGAGAATGAATATGTCTCCGATTTTTTTCATTATCCGTCCATGTGTTGATTTTAACTGAATACTCTGTATAATAACAAGTTGGTTTTTATTTCAAATATAATGAAACCTTACATGCCGATTTTTAAAGGTTCACCAAATAGTAAAAGTATATACGCAAAATGCTATCCAAGATTCTGATAATTCTGAGAAAGATTTCAAAAATCATTGCCGAGAACGATGATCAGTCGCTGGTTCTTGGCGAGATAGTCAAAGTCCTTTCGAAAAACCTGGATGCGGAAGTGTGCTCGATTTATGTCTACGACGAAGAGGAGAACGAGCTGGTACTCACTGCGACATACGGACTGAATCAGGATATTGTCGGAAAAGTCAGGCTGAAACCGGGCGAGGGGATCACCGGCATCGCATTCAAAGACGGTGAGATTATAAATATTGCAAATCCTGAAAAACATCCCAAATACAAGTTAGTGAAAGGTTCAGGAGAGGAAAAATACAAGTCATTCCTTTCCGTTCCCCTGACAGTCGGCGGAAAAAGCGTGGGGGTCCTCAACCTTCAGAATACCGGAGATACGCCTTTCACCCTTTCAATCACGGATGTGGTCAAATCCGTATGCACACAGATAGCCAATTTGATCATGAGCTCGAAAATGCTGAAGGTGCTTGCGGCCGAATCGGAGCCGGGGGCAAAAGGACTTTCCAGAAAGCAGAAACAGGTGATTGTAAGGGGCATCTCGGCAAACCCTGGCGTTGCAATCGGAACAGCCGTCATTTACGCCAAAAACGATTATTTTGCGGAAATAAAACCCGAGAAGACAACAGACGCTGCAAAGGAAAGCCTTCTTTTCGAACACGCCATTAAAGCTGCAAGGAAGGAAACCGCTGAGCTGGGCAGGAAGGCGATCTCCCTTATTTCAGAGGCCGACGCCTCCATATTCGACGTCCATATTCTTTTTCTGGACGACAAAACCCTTCTCGACGCGATAAAGCAGAAATTGTCCGAAGGTTACACCGTCGAATCAAGCCTTAAGCTCGTCAATGACGACTACCAGAAGCGGTTCAGCCGTCTCCAGGACCAGATATTCAGGGAAAAGGCGCTTGACCTGAAAGATGTCCTGTTCCGCATTTTCAAGATTGTCAGATTGATCAGGGGCGCCGAGACGAAATCGGATATTGAAGCCGGACAGGCAAGGCAGATCGTCTTCACAAACGAACTCCTCCCTTCGGAGCTTTTCAGGATGCCCATAGATAAAATAGCGGGAATAGTTTGCGAGAAGGGCGGAGCCACTGCGCACGTTGCGATACTCGCAAAAGCGCTGAACATTCCCGCCATCATGGGCGCGAAAGACGCGATAACGCATGTCAGGGTGAATGATGAAGTCATATTGGACTGCCATTCCGAGAATGTGTATATAAGGCCGTCAGAAAATGTCAAAACCCATTTCAGGGACTTGATTTCCCTCATGGCAAAGGAGCCGGAGGATTCATTTCAGGACGAGCCTTCCGTCATGGGGGACGGAACGGAGATATCCCTGCGCGGAAATATTTCCCTCATAAGTGAAACGTCGGTTCTGAAACGGTATGGCGCAAAGGGGATCGGACTCTACAGGACTGAATTCCTTTTCATGATCCGCGAGTGCATGCCGTCCGAAGATTCACAGTACCAGGTCTACTCGAAAATATTCAAGGAAATCAAGGGCGAGGACGTAACCATCCGTGTCCTTGACATTGGTGCCGACAAGCCTCTCCCCTATGTCAAAATTCCGGAAGAGGACAATCCCGTGCTTGGCTGGCGCGGAATACGGCTCCTCCTTTCCCAGAGGGAACTTTTCAAGAATCAGCTCCGGGCCATACTGCGGGCGGGCGCACAGGGCAGGCTGAAAATCCTTTTCCCCATGGTGTCGTGTGTTTCACAGATGATTGAGACGCGGCAGATACTGGCCGAGGTCGAAAGCGAGCTTCATGCGAAAAACATACCTCACTCCAACAGCTACAAGGTCGGCATGATGCTTGAAGTGCCCTCCGTCATTTTCTCAATCGAGGAGTTTCTTGAATATGTTGACTTCATGAGCATCGGGACAAACGATCTCATCCAGTATTCGTTTGCCGTGGACCGTGGCAATGAAATGGTTTCCGCACTGTTCAATCCGCTCCATCCGTCCTTCCTGAAAATGATAAGCCATATAGGGCATGTGTTCAAATCCTACCCCGACAAGGGCATAATGATGTGCGGCGAGATGGCGGGAAACCCCTACGCGCTGCCTTTCATCATAGGAGCCGGGATCAGGGACTTGAGCATGGGCCCCAAAAGCATTCCTTCCGTAAAGAAAGTCCTCCGGGCGTATACCGTAAAGGAATGCGAGGATCTCCTGGACAGGGTCGTCACCCTGCACAATTCGGAATCGGTGGAATGTGTCGTAAAACAGGCTTTCATTCAAAAAGGACTCAAAAGTCTTTTATGAATATTCCTTCCGCAATACTCAACAGGACTCTTCTGAAGAAAGACGGTTCGCGGTCGGTGCTTCATCCGTGGATCTACGCCTCCGCAGTCCAGTCGCTTGACGGGAACCCCGAAGCCGGGGACATTGTCGCAGTAAGGGAGCCCAAAGGCGCTTTCATCGCATACGGGCACTACAGCCCGCAGAGCCGCATCAGAATCAGGCTTCTCTCAGGAAAGGAATCCGAGTTCCCCGACGGGAAATGGTTCTCAGACAGGCTTAAAACATCATTCGGACTCAGGAAATCATATCTTGAGAAAAACGCATTCTCCGATTCCTGCCGTCTTGTTTTCGGCGAATCCGACGGATTGCCCGGACTGGTGATTGACAGGTACGGGACTGTCCTTGTTGCGCAGTTTCTTACTTGCGGAATGGACCGTATCAAGAAGATGATCGCCGTGGCGACACTGGAAATTTCCAGTGCTGATGCCGTTTACGAGCGCGGCGACTGCGAAATCCGCAAACTGGAGGGGCTCGGGGATTCTTCAGGTTTAATTTCCGGCAAGCCTGTTGCCGACGACGGCGGTTTCAATGTTATGGAAAACGGACTGTCATTTTACGCGGATATTTTCAGAGGCCAGAAAACAGGTTTTTTCCTGGATCAGCGGCACAACCGCAAGACTGTCTCGGAATTTATAATTCCGGGAACGGATGTCCTTGATTGCTTTTCATATACGGGAGGTTTCGGGGTTTATGCCGCAAAAGCAGGAGCCGGTTCCGTCACAATGCTGGATGAATCCGAGTCCGCACTGGCGACCGCCCGGAAAAATCTCACGCTCAATAAGCTTGACAGCTCAAAGGCCGAATTCATTGCAGGCGACGCTTTTTCCGTACTTCGCGAATTCCGCGACAGGGGCAGGCAGTTTGATTTTATAATTCTCGATCCCCCGAAATTCGCCCCGACCAAGGCGACTCTTCCCCGTGCGGAAAGGGCCTACAAGGACATTAATCTTCTTGCCATGAAACTTCTGCGAAGGGGCGGAATGCTGGCGACATTCTCCTGCTCTTCGGGGATGGACAGGGAGAATTTCAGAAAAGTCCTCCTTTGGGCTTCCGAGGATGCCGGCAGGGACGTTCAGATCATCTGGAACTTTTCACAGCCGCCGGATCATCCCGTCAGGCTGATTTTTCCGGAATCGGAATATCTCAAGGGATTCCTCTGCAGGGTGCTGTGAGGGAAGGAAGGTCGGAATAGGAAGACTTTTCCGTTCCGGAAAAAACAACAGGGAAATCAATGAAAAATACGGGTAACTACAACATCAGCTGCACGAAAGCGGTTTTTTCAGGATGGGACAGGATGGAGAAAACCCTTTTTCATCCATTTGATCTCGGCAAGTGGTTTTTACTCGGATTCAGCGCATGGCTTGCCAATCTGGGGCAGGGGTTTGGAACCCACTTCAATTTCCCATCTATGCCCCGGGAAAGCGTTTTTCCGGCGGAAGGCATTCCCACCGCACTGCTTGTCCTGATTTGCTGTATTACGGTCGGGGTTGCAGCGGTATGCCTTGTCCTGGCGATAGTGATGCTCTGGATTCGTTCACGGGGGGATTTCATGTTCCTGGACAATCTTGTCCACGGGAAGACAATGATTCTGAAACCATGGGGGAAACATTCGAGACAGGGCGATTCACTCTTCGTGTTCAGGATTGCATCCTGGATTCTTTTCATCGGTTTTCTCCTGATAGCGCTCGTGTCCTCGCTGCTTTTGTGCTGGCATTCGATCCGGACCGGAAAGACGGATTCATTCTGCATTGCCGGAATCATCTTCGGGATTTCGTGTTTGTTCATATTCATCCTGACCGTTGTCTTTTACGAACTCTCATTGAAAAGCTTCATTGTCCCGATCATGTTCAAAAGACAAACGGGTGCCTATGACGCTTCAATCGAGTTCCTTACGCTGTTTTCAGGAAACACTGCGGCTTTCATCAGGTATTATCTGATGTACATGCTTTTAAGCGTGTGCGCTTCAATCGCCGTCATAATCTTCGTTTTTTCGACCTGCTGCCTGTGCTGCATAGGGCTTGTTATTTTATGGCTGCCGTATCTGTGGGCCGTTGCAATGCTTCCGATACTGACGTTTTTCAGGTTTTACAGCATTGAATTCCTCGCCCAGTTCGGCGACGATTACAACGTGTATGCGGTCGGCAGTCCAAAAGAATAACCACAAGTGCTTAGACTTAAATCTTGAAACTTAAAAAAAACATTATGCCCATTTACGAGGAAAAAAGAATATCAAGAAGGAAATGCCTGTTTTTTCTGGGACTGGCATTTTTTCTGATCTATCTTCCCTTTCAGATGAACGACAGGGAACTGAGGTGGCGGGAGGGCTATTACGCCGCAATGGCTCTTGAAATGGATTTGTCCAGCCCCAGCACGGTCGCCCACGGCGAGGTGATTTCCTCTGAATATCCGCTCTTTCCACTGATTGTTTCCATGTTTTACAGGGCGGGGGCAAGCCTGGAATTCGGGCTCAGGTCGGTTTCTGTGATTTCAGTTCTGATTATCACTCTGCTTGCCTGGGAGGCCGGACGGAGGGCTGTCGGTCTTCAAACCGCCGTTGTTTCGGCATCCCTGATCTTATCATCCATCCTGATGGTTGAAAAATCGCTGGACGGTTATCCCGACGTGCTCGGGATCCTGTGTATTTTCTCGGGATGGATTGTGTGGTTCACCTACGGGCCGGAAAAGGGCAGGTGGAGTCAGGCGTGGCTGCTCTCCTCCATATTTTGCGGCCTGGCCTTCTATACAATCGGATGGATGGGGGTTTTCCTTTTCTGGCTGCCACTGGTTTTCATGAGACGCCCCATGACCATATGGTCGAGGCTCAGCAAGTCCGGTTTCTTTTTCGGGCTGGGCGTGCTCGTGTTCTTTATTCTCATATGGGGGATACCGAGATGGATTGCCGGCTCTGACATCCCGTTCCGGAACATTCCGTTCAAACCCGAGGATTTCACGGATTATCTTAAACATGTCGCGGTGTTCCCCTTTGAACTTTTTTTCCGCATTATGCCCGTCTCCCTTTTTGCATGGCCGGCATTCTGTCCGGCATACTCGCCTCTGAACAAAAATCCCGTTTTCAGCAGATTCCTGAGAACAATAGTTGCAACCATTTTTTTCTTCCTGTGGTTTTTCCCGTTCACAGACCCGCGTGATTACATCGTCATCGTCCCCCCGCTGGCGATTCTCGCCGGAATAAATTACTGGCTTCTCGCAAGGAGGCTCGGCTTCAAGCTGCACGCCCTCCTGAAGTTTTTCTCATATGCGGGGATCGCCTGCGCCTCGCTTGCCGTACTTTTCTATGTTGTCCCGACAGCATGGTGGACGGACGTTGTCTTCCTGAGAAAGGGAACGGGGTTTAGGGAAGAGCACATGGTCATGGGGCTTTGCCAGGCAATCGCAGCAGTCCTGATTCTTACGGTGATGGTGAGGAGGACTCCCCTGAAATGCAATGTCTGGCTGCATTCGCTGGCTGTCTGTGTTTCCGGCGCGCTTCTTTACTGGTCAATCGTCTTCCCCTATCAGACACAGGACAGGCCGCAGGAATTCCTGGCAAAGCAGATAAAGGACGCCATAGGGAATGATTTTTATCCGGGAATGACAATCTACAAGGAGGCCAATCTCGGCTTCTACTCCGCCTGTTCCTACCTCTGCCGCGCTGAAAGGAAGTCCTCCTTCCTTTCCCGATACGACAAGATAAACATCAGGAAGATAAAGTCATACAAGGAACTTCCGGAAAAGCAGAAGACGATTTATCTCATCAGCGATGAAGTTCCCGTACTCCCCGGAAGAAGGCCCGACAAGTTCCAGCTTGCGGACGAAAAGAAGGTTTATCTCTGGAAAGAAACCCTCACAAATAACGGAAAATGATCATGGCCCCGGTTAAAACACCCGTCAACACGGTATCCGAAACGGAATTGAAGGAATGGCTTCGCAGCATCGGACAGCCGGAGTATCGCTGCGCGCAGATACGCGGCTGGATATTCAAGAATTTCGCCGTCTCCCCGGATGAAATGAAAAACGTCCCGGCGGAGCTCCGCGCCAGGCTCGCGGAGAAGTTCGAATTTTGCAGGACACGTGAAATCAAATCCGACAAATCGGCGGACGGCACCGAAAAGCTCCTCCTCAAACTGCATGATGGCGAATGTGTCGAAAGCGTCATCATTCCGTCCCCGGAGAGGTTTACATTCTGCCTTAGCACCCAGGTCGGCTGTCCGGTCGGCTGTTATTTCTGCGCAAGCGGATCCGGGGGGCTGGTCAGGAATCTTGACGTTTCGGAAATCCTGGACGAACTTTTCATCTGCTGCAGGAAAATAGGAGGGACTCCCGACAATATTGTTTTCATGGGGACAGGCGAGCCGCTTATGAACTACGCCAATCTTGTCGCCGCGATGAACATAATAGGCGGCAGTGAATACATGGGGATCTCCCCGAGGAGAATCACAGTTTCCACAAGCGGGTTCGTCCCCGGAATAATCAGACTCGCCGACGAAAAGAAGCCTTGGAACCTCGCAGTTTCAATCCATGCCCCCACCGACAAGGTGCGGGCGGTGCTCATCCCCCCGAAACACAGGTATCCGGTGAAAGACATCTGCGACGCATGCAGGTATTATCTCAACAGCACCGGACGCATTGTGACTTTCGAATATACGCTCGTGAAGGATGTCAACGACAGCCCGTCCCACGCGCTTGAACTTGCGACAATTACACACGGCTGCGGCGCCAAGGTCAACCTTATCCCCCTGAACCCGGTGGGAAATTCCGCCTTTTCAAGGCCGGAAAAACAGATGATTTCAAAATTTGAGAGTATCTTGAGGAGCAAGAAAATCCCGGTGACTGTAAGAGTCGAAAAGGGAGACAATATCAATGCCGCATGCGGACAGCTGCGAGTTTCGCACCATGGGAAGCAAACAGGCGCTGTCAAAGATCTTATGGAAAACCACAGAGAATCCAGAGAAGAAAATGCAGTTAAAGGGAAGAAACAGAGATTTCTTTAATTGTATCCTTGTTTTTTTTTGCGTTTATCACAGAATCAATTGTCAGGTCTTTGCCTGGCAAAAAGTTGACAATTGTGAGTTTTTCGTGTGATTATTGTGTTTCGCGGTTTACACTTTTCTGTGTATTCAGTGTGTTCTGTGGTTTGCTTTTTACAAGACTCTGACAAAGAAAGGAAATGAAAAATGAAAAACGAGATCAGGAAGCTTATCGTTAAAATGGGGGAGGATCCCTCCAGGGCCGGGCTTAAATACACTCCGGCAAGGGTGGAGAAAAGTCTCCAGTTTCTCACACAGGGCTACAAGGAAAACATCAAAAAACTCATAAATAACGCCATTTTCGAGGAAGAATGCAATGACATGGTCATTGTCAAGGATATCGAATTCTACAGCATGTGCGAACACCATATGCTTCCATTTTACGGCAAATGCCACATCGGATACATACCGGACGGGAAGATTTTCGGAGTGAGCAAGCTTGCAAGGATAGTGGACTGCTTTGCAAGGAGGCTTCAGCTTCAGGAACGGCTCACCAGGCAGATCGCAGACACAATCCTTGAATCCGTAAAGCCCGAGGGGGTAGGGGTGGTCATGGAGGCCCAGCACATGTGCATGAGAATGCGCGGCGTGGAAAAACAGGAATCGCTGATGGTCACCTCGACAATGCTTGGAAGCTTCAGGAAAGAACAGTCAACAAGGATGGAGTTCCTGAATCTGATCAAGAAGTAGCTGATTCGAAAATTCGAACATTCTAGTTTTATTTTTTATTGTTTCGATATTGTTTTGGTTGCATCTCAAGAATAACTCCGTCTCTTCAAGACGGATGAGGTTTGTTGATTTACCTGTGGTTGAAACCACAGGCTTCATTACGCTATCCCTCCGGGATAAAGAGAAAGTCGGGATTTATTATCAGGATATGCGAAGCATGTCGAACGTAATGCCATCGGAGTTTACAATAAGAAGGTTATGGAATTGCGGAGCCATTTCGGCGCCGCAAAGGCACAAAGGTGTTTTTCTGTGTCTCAGTGTCTCTGTGGTTAATTTCCAAGAAGGGGATCGGGATTGACATGAGGGCCTTAATACAAAGAGTTTCTTCCGCGTCGGTCGAGATTGAAGGAAGCATCGCAGGCGAAATAGGGAGGGGGATTTTAATCCTTTTCGGAGTTACGCACGCAGACACTGAAAACGACGCAGTATTCCTTTCCGAGAAATGCCTGAACCTCAGGATATTCGAGGATTGCGGCGGCAAGATGAACCTGTCTCTGAATGACATAAAAGGCGGGATTCTCGTTGTCTCACAATTCACTCTTTATGGAGATGCCCGGAAAGGCCGCCGTCCGAGTTTCACAGATGCGGCAGTTCCCGCACAGGCGATCCCCCTCTATGAAAAATTCATCTGCGAACTTCGCAAATCGAATCTGAAGGTGGAAACCGGAATATTCGGCGCTGACATGTCTGTAAAACTGTGCAACCACGGACCAGTGACCATAATGCTTGAATCCAAGTGAAGATAAATTATAACGGCTATGGTTTTCCGTGAAAACAACTTCATTGTTTTCACGGAAAACTGTCATGTCAATAAAATAAACGGCAAATGAAAGGAATAAGAAATGAAGCTCCCTGCGGTATCGGAAAAGAAAATCAACTCGCGGTATGAAGATGCAAAAGAAATCTACGCCTCGTACGGGGTTGACACCGAGAAGGCGCTTAAAACACTTTCAGGACTCAAAGTTTCCATGCACTGCTGGCAGGGAGACGATGTGGGCGGCTTTGAAGTGAATGAAACCGGACTTACGGGCGGAATCATGGCAACTGGAAATTATTCCGGCAGGGCCAGGAATGCCGATGAACTCAGGAAAGACGCCGAAAAGGCGTTTTCACTCATCCCCGGAAAACACCGTTTCAACATCCATGCAATCTATCTCGAAAGCAACGGGAAATTCATAGACCGCGACAGCATCTCCCCGGCAAACTATTCAAGGTGGGTTGACTGGGCGAAAGATTTGAAAATCGGACTTGATTTCAATCCGACATTCTTCTCCCATCCGAAATCCTCCTCCGGAACGACATTGTCCAGCCCCGACAAGTCGGTCAGGAACTTCTGGATTGAACACGGTGTCAAAGCACGCGAAGTCGCTGCGGATTTCGCAAAAAAACTCGGCGGTGTCTGCGTAAACAACATATGGGTTCCCGACGGCATGAAGGATGCCCCTGCGGACAGGCTCGGCCCCAGGCAGAGGCTTCTCGAATCCCTGGACGAGATCTTCAAGTCAGGGATAAACGGGAACGTGAAGGATGCCGTTGAAGGAAAGCTCTTCGGAATCGGCAGCGAGGAATATGTCGTGGGCAGCAATGAGTTTTATCTCGCCTACTCGATAACAAGAAAGAAGCTTGTCTGCATGGACATGGGGCATTATCATCCCACGGAAACAATCCATGACAAGCTTTCCGCCGTGCTTCCGTTTGTCCCGGAGCTGCTGATACATGTCAGCCGTCCGGTCAGATGGGATTCCGACCATGTTGTCATATTGAACGACGATCTCTTGAACCTGGCAAAGGAAATAGTCAGATGCAATGCGCTGGGCCGCGTCTATCTGGCGACGGATTTCTTCGACGCCAGCATCAACAGAATCGGTGCCTGGGTGATCGGGACGAGGAGTCTTCTCAAGGCGCTCCTCATCGCGCTGCTCGATCCGACAGACACCCTGAAAAAACTTGAGCTCGGCGGCAGAAATGCCGAAAAGCTCGCACTTTCCGAGGAAATGAAGACACTTCCGTTTGGAAATGTCTGGGACTACCACTGCCTGAAACAGGAAGTTCCGGTTGGAAGCTGCTGGATAGGCGAAATGGAGAAATACGAGAAGGAAGTCCTGGCAGAAAGAAAATAAATTCTTCAGACGGGAAATTCATGTCTCGATGTAGTGTTGTCCGTGTCGGACAAGACGGTTTTAGTGTAGTGTTGCCCGTGCCGGGCAAGGGGAGAATTAAGAAAACAAGAAAAGACCTTCGCCGACACGGCGAACCCTACACCAAGACAGGGAAATACAAGACGGACTTCGTCCGTGCCGACACGGTGAACTCTACATCTGGACAAAGAATGTTGAGGCGGACTCTTGATGTAGTGTTGCCCGTGCCGGGCAAGACGGTTTTAGTGTAGTGTTGCCCGTGCCGGGCAAGGAGAATTAAGAAAATAAGAAAAGACCTTCGCCGACACGGCGAACCCTACACCAAGACAGGGAAATACAAGACGGACTTCGTCCGTGCCGACACGGTGAACTCTACATCTGGACAAAGAATGTTGAGACGGACTCTTGATGTAGTGTTGTCCGTGTCGGACAAGAATGTTTTAGGGATCTTATCAATTTTATGGACGACCAAAAAACAATAAAAGACGTCCCTCCACGGCTTTTCACGATATTTGATTCCTATCGTCCGCCCCTCTATCTCGTGACATTTTGCACCCTGCATAGAGTCAAATGTCTTGACAGTGTTCATGTCCATGCTCTTTTCAATGAATACTGCATTGAAGCCGGCAAACAGGGTAAGGCATCAGTGGGCAGATATGTTATAATGCCCGATCATGTCCACCTGTTTGTAAGAATCAGCATTGAATACAAGCTGGGAACATGGATGGGAGGTTTGAAAAGATATATTTCAAAAGGAATTAAGAAAAATGGCGGAACTGAAATAATCTGGCAACCAGGTTTTTTCGATCATCTGCTGAGAAATTCTGAAAGTTATTCCGAAAAGTCCAATTACGTGTTAATGAACCCTGT
>Ga0172379_10005143_pt1 | contig 18551 bp, 14 predicted proteins | sample GrowelOW334metaG_FD_119756 | JGI IMG/M metagenome (GOLD analysis project Ga0172379, IMG submission 119756) | Groundwater microbial communities from an aquifer near a municipal landfill in Southern Ontario, Canada - Groundwater well OW334 metaG | ecosystem: Environmental > Aquatic > Deep...
CGCGCCAAATTTATCGCTGATTTGGGGCCGCAGGTGGAAAAGATAGAAGATTACAAACACAACTTATCCATTTGCTACCGTTGTGGCATGCCAGTTGAGCCTATGCCGCTGGAGCAGTGGTTTGTGGCCGTGGACAAGCCTTTTAAGGTCGGTTGGTTTCATAAATCCACGCTTAAAAAATTGGCCCTTAAAGCTGTGCGCAGTGGCCAGATAAGAATAGTGCCGGATAAATTTGATAAAACTTATTTTCAATGGATGGAGAATCTGCACGATTGGTGTATCTCGCGGCAAATTTGGTTTGGACACCGTATACCGGCTTGGCGGTGTTTGGTTTGCGGCGGCTGGCATGTGACCGCCCAAGAACCAGTGAAATTGATTTTGAGCCGGCACGGGCTAACGGATTGGAATGAAATTGGCCGCATCCAAGGAACTACCGAGGTGCCGTTGGATGAATCCGAGATCAAGCAGACTGAGGACATCGCCAAGAATTTTGTAGCCGATCACCCAGCAATAGTAATAACTTCGCCTCTGATGCGAGCCAGACAAACGGCGGCCATTTTTGCCGAGCATTTAAAGTGTGAGGTAGTGGAAGATGACCGCATTCATGAGCGCCATTATGGTGTTTTTGAAGGTAAGATGGTAGATGATTTAGTGAAGGATAATCCTGATTATTCAGAACACAAGCTTAGTTATCCAATTTCCGGAGCCGAAACATACGCCGAAGTAGCCGCTCGTTTGAAGCCATTTTTAGCTGATTTGGCCGCTCGTTATCCTGGCAAGACCGTAGTGGTGGTGGCGCACAACGCCGTGCTGCGTACTTTTCGTTTACTGCTTGATAATATGGTTGATCCAGAATTGTCTCACTATCGCCCGGCTTTGAATGAGCCGTTACGTCGCGAAATAGTAGAGCCGTGCGCTTGTGGCTCATGGGCCCTACGTCAAGATGAAGATACGTTAGACACTTGGTTCTCTTCCAGTTTATGGACATTTTCTACTCTCGGCTGGCCCAAACAGACCAAGGACCTACAAAATTTTCACCCAACTAGTGTGATGGAAACGGGCTATGATATTTTATTCTTTTGGGTGGCGCGCATGATTTTGATGACTTCTTACGTGCTGAAACAGGTACCATTTAAGACGGTTTATTTACATGGTTTGGTGCGTGATAAAGAAGGACGTAAAATGTCCAAATCATTGGGTAACGGTATTGATCCATTGTTAATGATAGAGAAGTACGGGGCCGACGCCTTACGTTTGGCTATGATTATCGGCACCACGCCGGGTAACGATTTCCGTTTGTACGAGGAAAAAATCTCGGGCTATCGTAATTTTGTGAATAAGTTATGGAATATTGTTCGTTTTGCTTTGTTATCCATTGCCAATCCACGATTGGTAGACCAGCCACCGCTGGCCAAGACTTTGGCTGATAAGTGGATTTTGTCGCGTTTTCGCACTGTGGCCGATTTGGTGACAGCTAAAGTAGCCGATTTCCAGTTCTCCGAGGCCGGCGAGGCTTTGTATGATTTTACTTGGCATGAGTTGGCTGATTGGTATTTGGAAATAGCCAAATTGGAAGGCGATAAAGACGATATTTTGTGTTATTTGCTGACACAGCTATTAAAGCTTTGGCATCCTTACACGCCCTTTGTTACCGAAGTATTGTGGCGCGAAGCTTTTGGTGCGGCCGCCGGGCTGCTTATGGTGCAGCCTTGGCCCAACCAGTTGTCGTCTAAGGACGATAAAGCCGAAGAAGAGTTTGCTCAAGTGAGGGCGGTAGTAACAGTGCTTCGTAATTTTCGAGTTGAGCGCAAGGTGCCGTCGGCGGATGTGTTATCAATAGCCTTGGTTAAAGACTCTGGTGTTTTGCAAGCGCAAACTAAGCTGATAGAGGGTTTGCGTACCAAGGTGAAGATTATGTCTCAAGCCGAGGCTGATTGGCTGGAGGTTAAGGGTTTAGAACAGGTATCCGAGCATGATTTGAGTATTCGCATTAAGTTTTAATACGAATTTTCACATTAAACCTGATTAAAAAACAAGGCCTTCAAAGGCCTTGTTTTTTAATGAAGTCTTTAGGCGGCTAGGGTATCTGGTGAGTTTTCGGTCTCTGGTTGTTCCAGGCTATTTAGGTTGGCAAATTCCGAGGCGAAATTACTTATTTGCATGGCTAAATGTTCTTTCATGGTGTCGCGTGATTGTCCGAATATCATGATGGCTATTTGATTGTGTAATTCGCGTTGAGCTTGGTCGGAAATTTTTGCTTTTTGTACGGTATATGATGGCCGGCTACCAGCGGGATGATAATTTTCCGGATCACCGTCGTCATCGTTGGAAGCAGGACGTTCAGCCAAACGCGCGTTTATCATCCTGTCGTATCTCAGACAGGTTTCCAGTAAACGTTGGGCCACTACTGTGTCAGTCCGGGGAGCCGGACCAGGAAAGCGATATTTACGCCACAGTTGATCAAGTAAGTTTATCTCCCGATGTTCTTTGCTGGTTGGAGTAGTGTGTAAGCCAGGTTGTTCCAGGTGTCTCATAGGTTTATTAATAGTAGTTATTCCGCGGCTTCAAATACTTCGGCTACGCTGGTGATGCCATCCAGAGCCTTGAGTAATCCATCTTGAACCATTAGGACCATGCCATTCTTAATACCAATATCCTGCAGGACATACTCTGATACTTGGCCGGAAAGAATAACTTTTTCTATTTCGGCGTTCATGGGTAATATTTCGTAGATACCAATTCGGCCTTTATAGCCGAGATTGTTGCAAGCCTCGCAACCCTTGCCATGGAAGAAATGCAAGTTATTCATGTCTACTTTGTAGCCACTGGCCGGAGAAATCTCGGACAAGATTTTTTTTACTCGTTCCAAGGCTTCGGGCTCAAGCTTTGTTTCCTCCTTACACTTTTCACAGATTTTTCTTAACAGCCGTTGTCCGATTATACAATTCATAGCCGGGGCCAATAAGAATGGTTTGACACCCATAGCCATAAAACGTGGAATGGCGCCGGCCGCTGAGTTGGTGTGAATGGTGGAAATTACCAGGTGGCCGGTGAGAGCGGCGTTAATGGCGATATCAGCGGTTTCAAAGTCGCGAATTTCACCCACCATAACCACGTCCGGGTCTTGGCGCAGAATAGCCTTAAGTCCTTTGGCAAAATCATAACCCGCAGCGTGATCAATTTGACTTTGGTTAATGCCCTTAAGTTTGTACTCCACTGGGTCTTCCAAAGTGATTATTTTGGTTTCCGAATCGTTGAGTTTGTTCAGTATGGCGTAGAGAGTGGTGGTTTTACCGCTGCCGGTTGGTCCGGTGGTTATAATCATGCCGTTAGGCCGTTCCACTTCGTGTTTTAAATCTTCATAAGCTTTGCCGCGCAGACCTAATTGTTCAAATTCCAAACTGGCGGCAGATGATTTTAACAAACGCATGACCACTGATTCGCCGTAAGCGGTGGGAATAGTGGAGACACGAACGTCAACTTTATCTTTGGTTAAATAAATAGTGAAACGGCCGTCTTGTGGTTCGTTGTCAATGTTAAGTTTAAGTTTAGCCAGCAGTTTGAAACGGGCGATTATTTTAGCCCAGGATTCACGCGGTACTTCCGTTACCACCCGCAGCACGCCGTCAATGCGATAGCGAACCTTGACGTCAGTTTCTTCCGCTTCTACGTGAATGTCGGAAGTGCGCATTTCCAGAGCGCCGGCAATGACGGCCGTCACGAAATCAGTAGCCGAAGCTTTGCTTAGTATTTCATTAACCTTGGCGAAATCTTTCATTACGCCCTGAAAGCGCTGTAAGTCGATTTCGCTGATGGCCACGCCAGTCGTGATTATTCGGGCCTTGGCTAAACCATGATAAAGCTTGAAAACCACTTCCAAGCTGTGCGGTGAGATGAGATAAATAGCGTAATGTCCGGGATGCTTTTGTTTAAGTTCCTGCAGATATTCAGCCAAGCCCGGAGTTTGCGGATCAACCACCCCCAACCGTATTTCTTTTCCGGTTATCAAAATGGGCGCTAATTTCAAAGCTTGAGACTGTTCTTCGGGTATAAGTTCCAAAGCCTCTTGGCTTATTGGCACGCCCTTGAGATTGATATAGGGTAAACCTAAACCTTGAGCCTTTTTTTCAGTCTCGGTTTCTTTTTCTTTAAGCTCCAGGGCCTCCATCTTGGCAGCGAATTTTTCTTTTACTTCGTCGCTGGCCAAGGTAACTTTGGGAGTATTAGACATAGGCGATAAGTTTACTGTAGCAGGCGTTGAGTTCTAAAACAAGCGATCTCCCCAGGCTTGTAACTTGGGGAGATCGCTTTAATGAGCTTAATTATGCACTTTGGCCTAGGAGGTTATTTTTTACGGCCGTTTCCATTCTTGGTGGTTCCAGCCGGCGGGCTGACCCAAGTGTGAATGTAATTAGGAATGTCGTCGGTTAAGCGGTTGAGTTTAGCCACCGCTTGGCCGGTATTAATGAATCGGAATAAAATTACCCAGGCGATGTATTGGAAGGTAGCGTAGAGGCTGCCGGTGATTACCAACACTAGGGCTGAGCGGATTACCCGTATCATGGTGAGGCTATCAAATTGCTGCCAGAGGAAAGATAGCTGAAGAATAAATTCAGCTGGAATGAGGAAATAAACCAACATGCTTAAAGCGAAGCTGATGACAAACATCAGTCCGGCCATTTCCAAAGAAACCAGCCAGTTACGGCCAAATAGATTGACAGCGTTGGCTAAAGCTCGCCACCAACTTTGTTTTTCCAATACTATATAAATGGCGGCGTATTTTAGAATGAAAGACACGACAATGGATAGCGGCACCGAGACTAAGAAAGAAATGACAATCAAAGAGTCAAAATTCCAACTGGCGGTTTGTTGGGCCAGGAAAGAAATCAAGAACGGTAGGAAGGCCACGGATAGGATAATGTAAATGACGAATTTGGTCAGTAGATTAAGCCAGAAAATCGGCCAAAAGCTATGCACGCCGGCTTCAGCGGCTTGAGAGAAACTAGTGGACTGTTTTTTATCAATGGCACCGACGGCGTGAATTAAGGTGGCTTGAGCAACCACCACCAGCCAGACTATCAACAAAGCTATGATGAGCAGCAAAACCAGACCCCAAACAAAAAGTAGCGGCGTAGCAGTGAAACTATTTAAGAATGATTGCCAAGCTTGCGACAAGCCACCGGCAGCCGTGAAGCTTTTTAAAACACCCAGGAAGTCGGCTTGATTGTTGATGCGATCAGCGGCCGCGATTAGAGAGTTATATTCCGCCCCGACGCCCGATAAGGCGGCTAATAAGCCAAAAGGCCAGAGCCAGGCGTAATGCCAAAGGATGCTCCATGATTGTTTGAGTACATCGCGATAGATGCGCATAGGTGTTATGTTTTAAGTATTTTTATGTAATAAGTATAGCACCAAAGGCTAATTTACCTCTAGTAGGCCTACCGGCAGGTGGGTAGGGCGGGCGGGGTTATTTTTTAGCCAGGGTTTAAAATATCACCACCCCTCAGTAGTGGGGTGGTGATATAGAGTGAAGATTTAAAACCGATTTGCCTAAGCTTGCATCAAACTTCGGAATTCAGCCTGTTCAATAACTTCTTTTTCAATAAGCACGGCCACGATGCTTTCTAATTTCGGCTTGTGTTCGCGGATAAGTTTTTGGGCCGTACGGTAAGCTGAGCGCAAGAAGCGGTTAACTTCATCGTCGATGGCTTGAGCTATTTTTTCACTGTAGTCTCTTTGCTCGCTGATCTCTCGGCCTAAAAATATTAATTCTTCTTTAAGACCAAAGGTGCGAGGCCCAAGTTTATCCGACATGCCAAACTCTGTTACCAATTGTCTGGCTAGTTTAGTGGCTCGGCGCAGATCGGAATGCGCACCGGTGGTCACTTCACCGAATATTTCGTGTTCGGCGGCATGACCAGCCAACATGACGGCTAAGTCGCCCACGAATTCCGATTTAGGGTGCATGTGCTTGTCCTCCGTCGGCAACTTAATGGTGTAACCAGCTGCCTGACCGCGCGAGATGATGGAAACTTTATGCACCGGGTCGGTATTAGGTAACATATGGGCCACTAGAGCATGACCGGCTTCGTGGTAAGCAGTAATCTTTTTTTCTTTGTCGTTTAAGACGTGACTCTTGCGTTCGGGGCCCAGCATTACTTTTTCAATTGATTCCAAGCAGTCGCTCATGTTTACCCTTTTTTGGTTATGACGGGCTGCCAACAAAGAAGCTTCATTTAATATATTAGCCAGATCGGCGCCGGAGAAACCAGGCGTGCGCTCGGCAATGGTGCGCAGATTAACGTCCGGGGCCAGTGGTTTTTTTACGGCGTGAACTTTTAAGATGGCTTCGCGATCGTTAATATCCGGCTCGTCCAAAACTACTCGGCGGTCAAAACGCCCTGGTCTCAATAGGGCCGGATCAAGCACGTCAGGCCGGTTGGTAGCCGCCATCACAATAACGTTGGTGTTGGTTTCAAAGCCGTCCATTTCCACCAGAATTTGGTTTAGGGTTTGTTCGCGTTCGTCATGACTGCCACCCAAACCAGTGCCGCGTTGCCGTCCCACCGCGTCTATTTCATCCACGAATACTATACAAGGTGAGGATTTTTTGGCTTTAGTGAACAGGTCGCGTACCCGGGAGGCGCCTACACCTACGAACATTTCCACGAATTCCGAGCCGGAGATGTGAAAGAAGGGTACGTTGGCTTCACCCGCCACGGCTCGCGCCAGCATGGTTTTGCCAGTGCCTGGCGGGCCGACCAATAAGACACCCTTAGGTATACGTGCGCCTAGATTCAAGAATTTTTGCGGACTTTTGAGAAACTCCACCACTTCTAGCAGCTCTTGTTTAGCTTCTTTTACGCCGGCCACGTCTTTGAAGGTGATTTGATTTTTCTTATCTCGCCAGTCAGATTCCCGCGCCCGTGATTGGCCAAACGATAAAGCCCGGCTATTGGCGCCTTGAATTTGTCGGGACATAAAGTATATAAAACCAGCCAGCAAAATGAAAGGCAATAAGAAAGGTAACAGAGTGGCTAACCAGTAGCTAAAGCCGGAAGGTTTTTCCACTTCTTGCTGGACTTTTAATAGTTTGGCCGTGTCCAGGCCGTAATTTTTACTTAGGCCCGCCAAAGTGTCGCCGCTTTCTTTTTTGGCCACTATAATTCGGCCGTCTTTAAGGGTGGCGCGTAACTCATCCGAGGTGATGATTATTTTTTGCACGGCCTCCTGTTGCAGGGCGGTGATTACTTGATCTAACCCAACTCGCTCAATCTTACTGGCCGAGGAGTCGTATAAAGAAAACAAACTAGCTAGCAGTAAGAAGACTAGAAAAAAAATGAGGAAATTTTTTATAATAGTACGCATATGATTGATAACTTAAGGCCAATATAGGATAGCTTTTTATGGCCGCTATATCAAGTCGCGTTCCAGGCCAGCAACAACAAACACCCCCTGATTGTTCAGGGGGTGTTTGGAAGCTTGCTTTATTCACTCTTGTCGGCTTCAGTCTGGTCGGTCGTTTTGTCGGCTTCAGCGGTTTGGCTGTCAGCCTCAGCCTTAGTTGACTCGTCTGATTTTTCCTCTAATTTTTCCTCCTTAACTTTAACCGGGTGGTCAATGGCCTTGATGGATAACCCCAGTCGGTGTTCGCGCGGTTCCATGGAGATAATACGGAAGTCGCGAGTTTCACCAATAGTCACCACCTCAGTCGGATTCTGTATTGGTTTGTCCGATAGTTCGGAGATGTGGCAAAGAGCGTGGATTTCCGGATCAAGTTCAATGAAAGCGCCAAAGGGATTGGTTTTTAGAACCTTGCCTTTGATAATGTCGTTAAGATGATAGCGTTCACTGACTCGCTTCCAAGGGTCGTCCACCAAGCGGCGGAAAGACAAAGAGATGCGTGAACCGTCGACATTGATTATTTTGGCTTTAACGGCTTGGCCGACGGTTACCACTTCGCGCGGATTATCAATGCGTTGCCAGGCCAGTTCGGAAATGTGCACCAGACCCTCTAAACCTTCGCCGAATTCCACGAAGCAGCCGAAATCAACTACGCCAGAAATTTTTCCTTCCACCGTGTCGCCGACGTGGTATTGGTCGAGCTTGCCCTTTTGTTGTTCCTCCCAAGCCGCTCGTTCCGATACTATCAATTTTTCATCGGCATCGTTGACGGTAATGACCTTAACTTCCAAGTCTTGGCCGACAAACTGTTTGAGCATTTCCAAGATACGGCTCTTGTCGCCGCCTTCCACTCGCGGGTAGTGTTCCACGGCCAGTTGTGAAACCGGCAGGAAGCCCGGCACCTGGCCAAGCTTAACCATCAAACCGCCTTTGTTGGCGTCCACCACGCGAACATGAACTATATCGCCCTGGCGACGTAAGTCTTCCAACGAGCCCCAAGCTTTTTGGTGGCCAGCGTGACGGAAACTTAATTCCATTTCACCGTTTTCATTTTCTACTTCTAAAACCGTAGCCTGAACCTTGTCGCCAACTTTAATATTGGAATATTCGCCCGATTCATCAGTCAGCTCGCGGCCACGCACGATGCCGGTGGTAAAACCGGGAATATCCAAACGGACTTCGCGTTTACCAACCGCTACCACCATACCTTCGACCAAGTCGCCGACTATCGGTACAATTGAGGCTTCTTTGGAAGCCAGCAGTTGTTCCATGGCTGAACCGATCTTGGGTTCAAGTTGTTTCTTTTTTCTTGCCATAAATTAAAAAAATGCCCAACCCGATGATCAGCCTATCGGCTGACTCAGGCCCCAAGAGGGTTAGTCCCGCCGTCCGCGGGGTGTCTCTCGGAGATTAATAAGTAATATGACCTTTTGTTAAGGCTCAAGTAGCCTATATCAATTTAAGGTTTTTGGCAAGCTTACCCGCCCTGCCTACCTACCGGTAGGCAGGGTAATAAAAAAGACCGGGTAGCGGACGGTCTTAAATGGTCCGCTACCACGGTTATGTCTGCCCCAACTGGGCAAACCACAGGTCGTCTTCTTCCTTTGTCTTTTAGAAGTTGTGGCCCTGGTTTGTGTTGGGGCAACTGGCGGTTTTTTTCATAATGACTCCTTTTCGCCGGTTGCCAGTATGTTTGGGTGGGGACAATTATGACCTGGCGATTACGGCCAGGCAACGCTTAGGGCCCCGAAGGTCGTTTCTTTTTACTTGTCTGCTTGACGCAGCCGTATCAAGACAACTTCCTAGCCCATTCCCTTGCGTTAGGGGACAGCTTACCGGTCTTTAAAACTTTAAGCAAGTCCAAGCTAAAATGGACTTGGCTTTAAGCAAAATATATGCTAAACTAAGCCTGTTATTTATGATTATTCAGTGGTACGGACAAGCCTGTATAAAAGTACAAACAAAGCCGGGGCCGGCGAGCGAGGTCACGGTTCTTTTTGATCCTTATGATCCTAAAATCGGCCTGAAACTGGGTAAAATAACGGCTGACGTAGTGGCCGTAACTCACGATCACCATGACCATAATTACGTGTCAGCGGTGAGTGGCGATTATTTTTTGATTAAAGGCCCAGGCGAATACGAAGTTAAACAAACCTTTGTTTACGGCATTCCCGGCTGGCACGACGATTCTTTAGGCAGTGAACGCGGCGCCATCACCATGTATTTGTTGCAAGCCGAGGGATTATCCCTGGCTCATTTGGGTGATTTGGGCCAAGGGCAGTTGACCGATGAGCAGCTAGAGCAACTAGATGGGGTGGATATATTAGTTTTGCCGGTAGGCGGCACTTATACTATTGGCGCTAAACAGGCGGCCGCTATCGTAGCTCAAATAGAACCGCGAATAGTTATTCCGATTCATTATAATCTGCCCGGCTTAAAAGTCGGTTCCACTTTGGAAACGGTGGATAAATTCGTACGCGAAATGGGCGTGACGCCGCAAACTGAAGATAAGCTGAAAATTACCAAACGTGATTTGCCTGCTGAAGAAACCAAGTTGGTAATTTTGCGTCCCCAAGCTTAAGCTGTTTTTTATGCCGCCCTCGGCTGGTTCCAAACACCCAGTTCCGCCGCCACTTGATAATCGCCGTTTAATTTTATTTATTGTAGTTTTGGCACTGATGGTATTAGTGGGCGGGCTGACCATGTATTACAATTTACGTCAGCCGGTAAAAGACGGCGGCCAAGATTTATTTCAAATAATCAAGCAAAGTTTTAACAACGAACCCACTATACCGCGATAATTTTTATTCACATGTCCAGCGAAGAAATTAAAATTAAACCCGCCCAAGCCGTGACCAACCGGCCGATAGTTGAGGAGATGCAAGAGTCGTATATCGACTATGCCATGAGCGTAATTGTGGCTCGGGCCTTGCCGGACGTGCGTGACGGTCTTAAGCCGGTGCACCGTCGTATTTTGTACGCCATGTGGGATTTGGGCCTTAAGCCCAGCGCTAAGTTCCGCAAATCAGCCACCGTAGTTGGTGAGGTCTTGGGTAAATATCACCCTCACGGCGACGTGGCGGTTTATGACTCTATGGTTCGTTTGGCCCAGCCTTTTGCCATGCGCACGCCGCTGGTTAACGGGCAGGGTAACTTTGGTTCCATCGACGGCGATTCGGCCGCGGCCATGCGTTACACCGAAGCCAAACTGGCCGGTATTTCCGAAGAATTACTGACTGATATAGACAAAGACACGGTTAATTTCATCCCCAACTACGACGGCTCCACTAAAGAGCCCCAGGTTTTGCCGGCTAAGCTGCCCAACCTTTTGCTTAACGGCACTATGGGTATTGCGGTCGGTATGGCCACCTCCATTCCGCCGCATAATTTGGGGGAAGTTATCGACGCCACGGCTTACTTGATAGATAATCCGGAAGCTGACGTGGACGACTTGATGAAGTTCGTCAAAGGGCCCGATTTCCCAACTGCCGGAGCTATTTTTAATCGGGATGACATCAAACAGGCTTACGCCACCGGCAAAGGTTCCATTGTTATGCGGGCCAAGGCCGAAATCGTGGAAGCCAAATCGGGTTATGCCATTGTGATTACCGAGCTGCCTTATCAAGTGAATAAATCAGAATTGTTGATTCAAATCGCCGAGCTGGTTAAAGAAAAGAAAATTGAAGGTATCAGAGATTTGCGCGATGAATCGGACAAAGACGGCATTCGAGCCGTGATTGAATTAAAAAAGGACGCCTATCCGCGCAAGGTGTTGAACCAACTTTACAAGCTTACGCCGCTGCAAACTTCTTTCCACGTGAACATGTTGGCCTTGGTGGATGGTTTACAGCCGCGCGTGTTGACTCTCAAGTCGGTGCTGGAGAGCTATCTTAAGCACCGTCAGGAAGTGGTGCGCCGTCGGGCGGAGTTTGAATTAAACAAGGCTAAAGACCGGGCTCATATTTTGGAAGGTTTGGTAATGGCTTTGGAGGACATTGATCGCATTATCGCCACCATTAAAAAATCCAAAGACCGTGAAGACGCTAAAATAAATTTGATTCAGAAATTCAAATTATCCGAGCGCCAGGCCGTGGCAATTTTGGAAATGAAGTTGCAGCAGTTGGCTAATTTAGAAAGGTTAAAGGTGGAAGAGGAACTTAAAGAAAAGAGAAAATTAATCAAAGAGTTGGAAGATCTACTGGCGCACGCCAAAAAGATTTTGGGCGTGATTAAAGATGAATTAGCCCAGCTTAAGGCTAAATACGCCGACGAGCGCCGTACTCAAGTATTCGCCGGCGCGGTGGATAAATTTACTCAGGAAGATTTGATACCCAACGAGGCGGCGGTGGTGATGATTACGCGCGACGGCTATTTGAAGCGCGTGCCGCCTGATACTTTCAAAACCCAGGGCCGGGGCGGTAAAGGTGTGATCGGTTTGACGGCCAAGGAAGAAGACAGTGTAGACCATCTTTTCTCCACCATGACGCACGCCGATTTATTGTTCTTTACTACTCGCGGCCGTGTCTTCCAGCTTAAGGCTTATGATATTCCGGCTACTACCCGCACTTCCAAAGGACAAGCAGTAGTGAATTTCTTGCAACTGGCGCCGGAAGAGAAAGTATCAGAGGTTATTTCTTTGATGGAGACCGAAGGTTTTAAATATTTGGTGATGGTGACCAAGCACGGCGTGATTAAGAAGGTGGAGTTTAACGCTTTTGCCAACGTGCGCCGTTCCGGACTTATCGCCATTAATCTTAAACCGGGTGATCAGTTATTTTGGGTGAAACCGTCTTCGGGTGAAGATGATATTGTAATGGTCACAGCCAAAGGCCAATCCATCCGTTTCCGTGAAAAGGGTGTGCGGCCTATGGGTCGGACGGCGGGCGGTGTGCGCGGTCTTAAGGTGAAGAACGGCGACGAGGTCACTGGCATGGATTTGATTAGCGAAGGCAAACCCTCGGCCGATGAGCAATTGTTGGTAGTGATGTCTAATGGCTATGGTAAGCGTACTAAGCTTAGTGAATATAAAGTGCAAGGTCGCGGCGGCAGCGGCATTAAAACCGCTAACGTCACGCCCAAAACCGGCCAAGTTTGCGCCGCTTTCGTGGTGAACGCCAAACGTGAGCAGGAAGATTTAATCGTAATGTCGGAAAAAGGCCAGGTGATTCGCTTGCCACTAAAGAGCGTGTCGGTGCTCGGTCGGGCTACTCAAGGTGTGAGGGTGATGAGCTTTAAAGAAACTAAGGATCAGGTCGCCTCCGTCACTTTTGTTTAGGCTAGATTGGTTTTAAAAAAAGATATCCGCCTTTCCTGGTTCAGGAGGCGGATATTTTGTTGTTGGTTGCCTGGGAGATTATTTTTTAAGCCAAGGCTTGTTGAACCGATCGTTGAATTCAAAGAGCGGAAAGAAAACTTTAGTCAGTATTGTGTCGCGGCTCAGTACCCGATAATCCCAAATGTCTACATCATCGTAAGGCGAATCCGGGTACTTAGCCTGGGGTATAGAGAAGAGCAGAGTGTCAGTGCCGGCGCGGTAGACCAAGTAAAATCCTTTGGGCGTTTGCAGCCAATAGTTCGCCGAGTCGCGTTCCATGGCTCTGACTGCCTGGTGTACAGTATCCACCGGGATGAATGATTCGAAAGCCAAGCCAAAGGGGCTGTTGAATAGGCGAGTCTGATCTTTTTTGCTTTGAGCGGCCAGCGGCAGGCTGAACATTATTAGTATTAAGATGACAGTTTTCATTTTTTCCTCGTGAGTTTGTATTTTGATGTTGGTATGTTTTACTTTTAGAACAAAGTGTTTAAAAAAGCAAGTATTGTTGATAATGGTTGAAGGTTAAAAAAGAACCGCACTAAGTGAACTTAGTGCGGTCTACTGAAACAGATTGAGTTTCAGTCCAATTTCATATTGGGGTTGATGCGTATGTATTTTCCAAAATGTTCGAAGACAACGGCATAGCCGAAAATGTCTGGTTGACTTGGCCGCCGACTCCTTATTCTGCACATACCGACGATCTGGTGATCAATTGCCACCCCCACGGACGGAGTTTTGTGGATTTGAATCTCCAAACTGTCTTTGTATATAAAGAAGTCGACATTTGTCTCAATAATTCGGTATCCTTTTGGTGGATTGGTTCGTAGTGAGTTTATTACGTTATTCACAACTTCGGGAAGTACTTGTGTTTGGTACACCAATTGAAGCGTCTCATCAGTATGAATCCAGCCACGAGTTTTATTTTGTGACGAACTCACTGAACACAGCAAGCATGTGAATATTACAACGGACAACAAAGATAATAGTCTCATGTTTTCTCCTTTGCCCGATTTGACCTTCGGCGCCGAGGATTTGATGTTGATTTTGTTGATTGTGATTTATTCCTACCAAGCTGGAGAGAAGGTGATACGTCTTTGCCCTTGCGAGCGACGTACCGAATAACAAACTGCCGGTAGAGACTAGTCGGAACCGGTCTCGGCCTTGGTTTGCTATCTTCTCCCTCCAAGTTGGTAGGGACAAACCATTTTCAATTACGACTTTCCATTTTGTTAAAGAAATATTTCTTAACATACTAATATAGCGCCAAATGGCCAAAAAGTCAAGGGTTGTGGAACAATCAAATGGCCTGCCTAAAAGGCTTGGTAGTTAGGGAAAAACAAAGCATTGTTCCACGATATAGCTTGAAACTACAAGTTGACAGCTGGCGTTAAATCGTTATACTCAATTAAGACTAATTGTCATTAGCTTAAATATTTATGGGTCTTCCCGGTCATAGACGTACTTCGTCACACAAGCGCCGCCGTGCCTCACACTTTGCACTTAAGCGTTCTAATCTTTCGGTTTGCAGCCATTGTAAGCAGCCGACAGTACCGCACCGCGTTTGCGCCAATTGCGGCTACTACCGCGGTCGTCAGGTCTTGAAGATTAAGACCAAGCTGTCAGTTAAAGCCCGTGCTCGCGCGGCCAAGGCTGAAGCCAAGAAGGAAGCTAAATCCTAAAAGCTTTAAGCCCCGCCCCGAGCGGGGTTTTTCTTGTAAATATATGTCCACCCGTCATCTTGCCCGCACCGTCGTTTTGCAAACCCTGTTCCAGTGGGATTTTATGGGCCAGGACACCGATTTTATAAAACAGATTAAACGCAACGCTCAGGAATTAGCCCCCGGCATGAACGACGATGGTTTCGCCGACCGTTTAAGCCAGGGATTGGTTAAGCATCTAGCTGACGTGGACGCTTTGATTCAGCGCTTGGCCCCGGAATGGCCACTGGACCAGGTGACGGCCATTGATCGTAATATTTTGCGTCTGGGAGTTTATGAGCTTAAATACGGCCGCGAGATACCGCCCAAGGTGGCTATTAACGAAGCTATTGAATTGGCTAAAACTTTTGGCTCGGATTCTTCCAGCAAATTTGTGAATGGGGTGCTGGGCAGTTTGTATAAAGAAATGGAAGCCGAGGGCTTGGTGCCGATAGAAGATTTTAAAAAGATATTCGCCAGTTTGACCCCGGATGAATCAGCTGGTAAAGTAGCCCCGACGGAAGAGCCGAGTTCTAAGAGCATTGAGATTTAGTTGTTTCAATTTTTATAGATAATGAAAGATTTTTCGCAACTCGAAGCCAAACTAGGCGTGAATTTTAAAGACCAGGATTTGCTGCGTCAGGCTTTGGTGCACCGCTCCTATCTTAATGAAAATCCGGGTTTCGCCCTGCCGCACAACGAACGACTGGAATTTTTGGGTGATGCCGTGCTGGAGTTGGTGGTAACCGAGTATCTATATCAGCGTTATCCCAATCCCGAAGGCGAACTTACCAACTGGCGAGCGGCTTTAGTGAACGCCATTATGCTTAGCTCCATTGCCAGTGAACTCGGTTTGGACGATTATCTTTATTTGTCCCGCGGCGAGGCCAAAGATAACGGTGGCAAGGCCCGACAGTATATTTTGGCCAATGCCATTGAGGCTGTGATCGGCGCCATTTATTTGGACCAAGGCAATGAAGTCACTAGTAAATTTATTCATCAACACGTTTTGTGCAAGTTACCCAGCGTGTTGGAGCATAAGTTGTATTTGGATCCCAAGAGTCGTTTTCAAGAGCTGTCTCAGGATCAACTGGGCGTGACGCCGCATTATGTGGTATTGGATGAGCACGGCCCGGATCACGCCAAGGAATTTCGCGTCGGTTTGTACGTGGGCGAGGAATTAGTGGCCGAAGGCAACGGGTCTTCTAAGCAGGAAGCCCAGGTGGCCGCGGCCGAGGCCGGTTTAAAGATAAAGCAATGGAACGATTAATTACCATTCAAAAAACAAAGTTTAACAGGAGTTAGTCTTCTCCCATTGGGAGAAGATTTTTTTAAAAAAATTAAAACAATCAATCAAAATCAAACTAAAGTATGGAGGAAAAAGTGAGTTTAATAATCACCGACACTCAACCGGCGGTAACCGTTGTTACAACCGAAACAGCTGACGAATTTTTTCAGTCAGTTTGTCCGCAAGTCGACATTTGCACCATGCACAGTCGCGGTTGCGACGCCACCGGCACCAAGCACAACCAGTGCGCCAAATGGAACGATTGTTTGCAGGAACGCTACGGCGTGTTGTGTGTGACTTGTGGCTGGGTGCGTTTGCATAATGGCGACTGGGTAGAGCCGATAGACGGTCCGGCTAAGTTAACACCCGATGCCAAGGGGGTGCATAGTTGGCGTTATGCTAACGGTATTCCGGTTGGAAATATTGGCGGGGTGATCTGCCCCAGCTGCAGCCCACCTAAGCCATAAACCAAGCGTTTTCGAACATTCGCCCGACAGTTGTTTACTGTCGGGCTCTTCTTTTTGTACTAATAAGGCCTTCTGCTACAATAATAAGGCATGTATTTACAGAAGTTAGAAATTCAGGGATTCAAGTCGTTTGCCACCAAGACAGTACTGGAATTCAACCGTCAATTAACGGCCGTAGTCGGCCCTAATGGTTCGGGCAAATCCAATATTGCCGACGCAATTCGTTGGGTTTTGGGCGAACAATCACTTAAACTCCTCCGTGGCAAGCGGGCGGAGGATGTTATTTTTGCCGGGAGTGACCTTAAAAGCCGCCTAGGCATGGCCGAGGTATCGCTCTACCTGAACAATGAAGACGGCCAGGCCCCGGTGGATTTTGCCGAGATTGTGGTGACCAGGCGGGTTTTCCGCGACGGCCAAAGCGAATACCTACTCAATCAATCCCCAGTTAGGCTCCAGGATATACAATTGTTGCTGGCCCGGTCGCACTTTGGGCAGAAGACCTACAGCGTTATTGGTCAGGGTATGATTGACTCCATCCTGCTGTCCACTCCGGCCGAGCGCAAGGAATTTTTTGAAGAGGCCACCGGCGTAAAGCAATATCAGATAAAACGCGAGCAGGCCATTCAAAAATTAACCGTGACTTATGAAAACCTGGAACAGGCCGGCGCTTTGATACAGGAAATAGAGCCGCGTTTGCGGGCCTTGACGCGGCAGGTGAAGCGGCTGGAGCGGCGCGAGGAATTGGAACGCGAGCTAAGCCAGGCGCAGTTGGGCTATTTCCGTTACCGTTACCATAATTTGGCCGAGCGGCATCAAGGTTTTAGTCAGCAGGCCGCAGAACTTAAAACCCGTTTAACCGATCACCAAACCAGGCGCGATGAATTAGAACAAACACTTAAAAAACGCGGCGCCCAAGCCGGTGGCGGCGACAAGATTCGCGATTTGGAAAAATCGGCCGGGCAGTTGCGCAGTCAGCTGTCAATTTTAGTGAAAGAGCAAGCCGTGGCCCAGGCGGAGGAAGAAATGGGCCATATTAAGCGCGGCGAAGGCGAGTTGGCTTTGCTTAAACAGCGTTTAGCCGAGTTTGAAGAACAGGCTAGGGCCTACAGCAGTCGTCAGGAGCAGTTGCAGCGTCAGCGCAGCCAGCACGAGACTACGCTTAAGATTAAGAGCACTGAGCAAACCCGCGTCATCGCCGAATTTAGTCAGCTGACGGCTGAGGAAGATAACGTTTGGCTGACGCGCGAGTTAAGCACCCTGGTTGATCAGCAGGCCGATTTTCGTCGTCGGTTATTGTTGGTGAAGAATCTGGGTGAATTAGCGCAGTTGGCCAAAGAGGTGTCAGCCACCGAAGAAACCTTGCATAAGCTGGTACGACGTTTGCAACAAACCAGTGACACTTCAGGTGAAGAATTTAATAAATTATTGCTGACGCGCGATACGCTAGTGAATGAGGTGGCCCAGTTGCAGGCTAATTTGGCCGCTCTGATACGTGAGCAGACAGATTTAGATCAAGCGCGCCAAAATTTGGCCGAGGCTAAGCTTAGGGTGGAGCGACAGTTAAGTCAGGCGGTAAAACCCGAGACCAAAGCCGCCCCAACGCGTTTGCCCGAGCTAGCTCAAAAAATAGCCCAGCTAGAAAAGGACTTGGAGCAGGCCGCCGCGGCCATTGCTGCCGCCAACTTTGAACTGCAAACCAGTCACGTGGAGCTAGTGGAGTTGCAGCGTCAGCTGCATTCTTTAGTGGAGGCGGAACGTAATTTGGATCATGAATCACACGAGGTGGCTCTGGAGTTGGCCAGATTGGACACCAAACTTGAGGACCTGGAGCATGAATTGGCTCAAGAGGTATCACCCGAGCTAGCTCATGAAATAAAAGCCCCCGGCGAAGTGCAGCCCATAGACGAGGGAGCTGTAGCTTTGGAATTGCAAAAGCTAAAACACCAGTTGGAGCTGACCGGCGGCATAGAGCCCGAGGTAGTGTCGGAATATCAGCAAACCAAAACCCGTTACGATTTCCTAACCAGTCAGGTGGATGATCTCAAGCAGGCAGTGGGTTCGTTGGAATCCATCATTCGCGATTTGGACGATACTATCGACAAACAATTCCAAGCCAGTTTTAAAGTGATAAATGAAAAATTCAGCAAATATTTCCAAGGTTTGTTCTCTGGTGGCCGAGCTCAATTGATTCTGCAAAAAGACGAACCAGCCGCCGAGCCGGAAGCGGCTGAAACCCAAGAGACCGGTGAGGAAGCAACTGAACCAAAAGCCCAGCCTTCGGCGCGCGAGCGATTCCTGCAGCAAGAAAAAAGTCGGGCCTCGATGTTTTCGGGTGTGGAAATTCAGGCTACCCCGGCCGGCAAAAAATTGTCTTATATTAC
>Ga0172379_10005144_pt1 | contig 18550 bp, 19 predicted proteins | sample GrowelOW334metaG_FD_119756 | JGI IMG/M metagenome (GOLD analysis project Ga0172379, IMG submission 119756) | Groundwater microbial communities from an aquifer near a municipal landfill in Southern Ontario, Canada - Groundwater well OW334 metaG | ecosystem: Environmental > Aquatic > Deep...
AGAGAAAGAGCAAGGCGTCGTGCTGATGTGCAGCAACACGGCGGTCAGCGACATCACGTTGGAAGCCGCCGTCACTGGCAGTGTGCAGGAGATACCGTATCAGCACATCGCCGCGAATGTGAAGTCTAAGGCGCTGTTGAGTGAAGAGGTGATGCTGGTCCATCTGCAAACACCGCGCAGTCAGCGGCTACGTTTTCTCGCAGGTCAACAGGTGTCGTTGCGCGTTGCGCAGTCGTTCAGCGCCGATCTACCCATCGCTAGTTGCCCTTGCGATGATCGTAACCTGTTGTTCCATGTGCGCCGCCAGTCGGGGAATCTGTTCTCAGACTATGTCTTTGAAAAGTTGAAGGTAGGCGAGACGGTGGAAGTGGAAGGGCCGCAGGGGGAGTTCATCCTGCATGAGAAGTCGGAACGCCCTCTGTATTTCTTCGCCTTCGATGGCGGATTCGCGCCGATCAAGAGTTTGGTGGAACATGCCATGTCGCTTGAGGTCTCCCAGATTCATCTGTGTTGGATCGCATCGGACTCGGCGCAGTTGTATCTACCCAATGTGGGGCGAGCTTGGGGAGATGCGCTGGATGACTTCCACTATTCTGAACATATCGTGGATTTCGATCTACGCATGATGAATACGAAGCGCGAGTCAGCGTTGTTGCATCATCTTAAAGACAGCTTCGCGCTGCATCCGGAATGGATGCGAGGGGATGTCTATCTAGCCGGCCCAGGCGCTGCTGTTGCCGTGGCTGAACGGTTCTTTGCGGGACTTGGTTTGCCCAAGTCACGTGTCTTTGTCGAAGCAGTGAAATAAACCAACCAGGGAGAAGCGCGATGAGAATGAAACATATTTTGCTGTCTGCTGTATTGATGTTATCCGCCACCGTAGCGATGGCAGCGGATGCAATTCTCAAACCGTTCGTGCTGGGTTCCAAGAGTGCCGGGACGGTGGCCGAGAAGGTCGTGCAGGTCAAAGTTGCGCTGACCGGTGCAGGATTCACCCTCGCCGGTGAATATGCGCCCTATGCGGGAGCACACATCATCGTTGTCACCAACGACGAATTGAGGAGCAACGCTGCCGCATCCGAGTTCGGTGGTTACGGCGCTGTACAGCGTGTGTCCATCACCGAGGCGGGCAATTCAGTGCAAGTGAGCTATACCAATCCGGTCTATATGTCGAATGTGTATCGCATGAAGGGTGATCTGGCTGCGGTGTCGACTTCCTTGGCCAACGCATTGGGTAGAGTGGAAGAGTTCGGTGCGCAAGGCATGACTGCCAAGCAGGCGCGCAAATACCACTACACCATCGGCATGGAATATTTCGATGAGCCCAGTTTGCTCGCTGAATACTCAAGCTACGAAGAGGCAGTGCAAGCGGTGGATGCCAAGCTCGCGAACAACAAGAATGGCGTGAGCAAGGTCTATCGTGTCGACGTGAACGGCAAGAAAGAGAGCGTGTTCGGTGTGGGTATGAAAGGGGGTAGTGATAGCAAATACATGGATGACCGCTTCATCATGTCCGAGATCGACTTTCGCGACGTGAAATCCACTGCCCATCTGCCCTATGAGGTATTGGTCTCCGGTAACAAAGTGTATGCGCTGTATGCGCGTTTTCGCATCGCCATCGACTTCCCCGATTTGAGCATGATGGGTAAGAACAGCTTCATGAACATCATGAAGACACCGGAAGCGATCCGCGAGGCATTGCAGAAGACTGTGCAGAAATAAACGTCAACCTGAAACTCGCGTAGCGATTCGATTGCCCTTTCTCCCGCTTGCGGGGGAAAGTTGGATAGGGGGAAACGATCATGGCAAGTTTCATTAATTAGGTGTGGCTCACTTGCCATGACCGTTAGGAAGGAGATCACATGTCTACATCATTATTTGAAGCGGTGAATGCGGGTGATGCGGCGGCCGTACAGCGACTGCTTGCCGCAGGTGCAGATGTGAACGCATGTGATGAAGCGGGTTGGACTCCCTTGGCAAGAGCGGTGTACAACCATGAGCAGAAACATGGCTTCCTTGATGTGGTGCAGATCCTTGTCGGTGCGGGCGCGAACATGGAGGCTACCATCGCCTATGCGGTGCGTCCTTTGATGTTGGCGGCAGGTTATGGGGAAACTGCCATCGTCGAGTTCTTGATCCAATCGGGAGCGGATGTATTGGCCAAGAATGAAGGCGGCTACACCGCGCTGATGATGGTGAAGCAGAAACACTATGTCGATGTCGTCAATCTGCTGCATGAAGCGGAACAGTTGGCGGGGTTGGGCGAAGGGAGTTGTGCCAGCAAGAATGCCCCCAACTCCAACGTCATCACATTCTTAAAACGCAGTTAAACAACGGCACAAAACAAACTATGGCGTATTTCATCTACCGCATCAAAGCACAACCGATCAAGCTGCTGGAAAAGTTAGAGCAGCACGAGGCGTATCGTGCTGCGTCCGAACGTGTCAAACAATTACGAGAGACCGAGGTCGCGTCTGGATCCTCTGCACTCATCAAGATGATCCATGCTGACAGCGAGTTGCAGGCGGAAGATCTGTTGAACCAAGTGCGCGAACGACAGCCGGAACTAGGGGATGATTGATACCCCGCGATGGATGAATCCGCTTACAAACTGAAGCGAGGTACTTGGTCGGAACGTGTATGTGCATTTGAAAAAACCGTACTCACAAAATGTGTGTATTGTTCGCAGATAGAGAAGCACAATCTGGCAGAACGTGAGGTCGTGCTATGTCAGGATGAGATGCATAGGTCTCGATGTTTCTTCTTGTATCAGCTGCTACGCACCAACTTCACCTTTACATTGGGGGTGACGCATGTCGAGGAGCCGCTGACGCATGCGCAGGAGATGCGCTTACAGTGTGGTGGGCTGATCGGTTTGCAATATGTAGTGGATGGGACGACGGAAGTCAGCGATGTGGTGAGCTTGGTAGAGTTAGCCGAGCAGCGATTCGGTGAGTTGACACAGTTGCCATTTCAAGAGGTCGTGCTGGCAGCTAAGGTGCACTACCGGTACAGAAGATAGAAGGGATGTAAAAGCGATGTCGTATCAACCAACAGGGATCACGTTGCATCAGGAATCGCATTTGCTGGAGATCGGATTCACAGATGGGCAGACATTCAATTTTCCTTATGAGTATCTGCGTGTGTATTCACCTTCAGCCGAAGTAAAGGGACATTTCCCCGGTGAAGAAGTATTGCAAGTAGGTAAGAAGGATGTGCGTATCAAAGATGTCGCACCTTCTGGCAGTTATGCGCTACAGATCACCTTTGATGATGGGCATGATAGCGGCATCTATACTTGGGAGTATCTGCATGAACTAGGCAGTCGACAGTCTGAACTGTGGCAAGATTATTTGGAGAGAATGGTAGCAGCCAGCGCCAGTCGAGAGACGAAGCGCTGAGCCGAAAAAGAGCTGAGTAATATTTATTTGATCAACCAATGTGGGGTTTGTGATGAGCGTGAATGAAGCGGATGTACAGGGTGCGTTGAAGAGTCTGATCGATCCGAACACGAAGAAGGATTTCGTCAGCGGTAAATCGGTGAAGAACATCAAGGTGAACGGCAATGATGTGACGCTGGACATCTTGCTGGGTTATCCCGCTAAGAGCGTGTGGGCTGAGATACAGGCTTTGGTCGAGGATCATCTCAAGACATCACTGTCTGGTGTGGGCAGTGTCAAAGCGAACGTCAGCAGCAAGGTCGTGCCGCATGCGGTGCAGCGCGGCGTGAAATTGGTCGATGGTGTGAAGAACATCATCGCAGTCGCCAGCGGCAAGGGCGGCGTAGGCAAGAGCACCACGGCAGTCAACTTGGCACTGGCGCTAGCAGCCGAGGGTGCGCGCGTCGGAGTGATGGATGCTGACATCTATGGCCCGTCGCAACCCACCATGTTGGGTATCAGCGGTCAGCCTGATTCCGAAGACGGCACGATGATGAACCCGATGACCAACCATGGCCTGCAAGTCATGTCCATCGGCTTCCTCATCGATGGTGATACGCCGATGATCTGGCGTGGCCCGATGGCGACCCAAGCGCTCGATCAATTGTTGCGCAAGACCAAATGGGACAACCTCGATTATCTGGTGGTGGACTTGCCGCCCGGCACTGGTGACATCCAACTTTCTTTGGCGCAGACCGTTCCCGTCACCGGCTCCATCATCGTCACCACGCCGCAAGACATCGCACTGATGGATGCACGCAAGGGCCTCAAGATGTTCGAGAAGGTGGATGTGAAGATCATCGGCATCGTCGAGAACATGAGCACTCATATCTGTTCCAACTGCGGTCACGAAGAGCATATCTTTGGTGCGGGCGGTGGTGAGAAGATGTGTGCGGATTACAGCGTGGAGTTCTTGGGCGGCTTGCCGTTGGACATCCGCATCCGTGAACAATCTGACTCCGGCACGCCGACTGTGGTGGCCGCGCCGGACAGCAATCTGACCAAGGTGTACAAGCAGATCGCGCGTCGTGTCGCCGTGAAGATCGCTGACATGGCGCAGGATCACAGCGCGGTGTTCCCCAAGATCGTGGTGCAGAATACTTGATAGAAGGAGGATGGACGATGGATATCCCGACTAGAGATGGTGATGGTTATTTAGCTGACATGTCAGATTGGACGCACGAGATCGGACAGGCGATGGCCGATGCCGATGGTTATGTGCTGGATGAGACGAAGTGGTCTCACATCCTCAAGGCGCGCGAATACTTCGAGGAGTTCAACGTCGTCCCGCCCATCAGGAAGTTCGCAAAATATCTGGAGCAAGACCAGAAAGAGCTGTTTGATATTTGGATGACGGGGCCGATGAAGCCCATCACCAAATACGGTGGTTTGCCCAAACCGACCGGCTGCGTCTGATCCGTTCCGCACCTGAGATCACTCTTTCAGTCACGGCATGTACGGCGCAAAGATCATTCCCATTGTCGCTGCGTTGCAGAACAGTAAGACTATCCACGCGTCAGCGTGGGATGCGTCACTGTTCGATTCGCAATTGACGGATCGTCTGGGACGCCCCCTGAGGGATCTGCGCGTGTCGGTGACAGACCGCTGCAATCTGCGTTGTCCCTATTGCATGCCGCGAGAGACATTCAACGAACGTCACCCATTCCTGGCGCGCACCGAGTTATTGAGTTTCGAGGAGATCGAGCGCATCGCACGGACGTTCGTGCGTCTGGGTGTACAAAAGATCAGGCTGACGGGCGGCGAGCCTTTGCTTCGTAAAGGAGTGGAACAACTGGTCGAGAGGTTGGCACGTCTGCAAACGCGCGAAGGTAAGCCTGTCGAGCTGGCGCTCACGACGAACGGTGTGTCCTTGTCCGGCAAGGCGCAGGCATTGAGGGATGCCGGTCTGTCCAGGATCACTGTGAGTCTGGATGGTTTGAGCGAGCAGACCTTCCAAGCGATGAGCGATTCCAATGTCTCGGTGGCTAGCGTGTTGGCAGGGATCGCAGCGGCACAGCGCGCGGGCTTCGAGTCCGTCAAAGTCAATATGGTGGTCAAACGACACACCAACGAGCATGAGATCCTACCGATGAGTGCGCACTTCAGGCATAGCGGTGTCATCCTGCGCTTCATCGAATATATGGATGTGGGTAATGCCAATGGTTGGCGTATGCAGGATGTCGTCACCGCGAGCGAGATATTGGAGCGGGTCGCGTCCCTTCATGCGATCGAAGCACTCCCCAGTCGTTACGATGGCGAAGTGGCAGCACGTTGGCGCTATTCCGATGGAAGCGGAGAGATAGGGGTGATCGCATCCGTCACACAAGCATTCTGTGATGGGTGTACACGCATGCGCTTGTCGACGGATGGTAAGTTATACAACTGCCTGTTCGCGAGTGAAGCCAGCGCCGATCTGCGGCGTGTCTTGCGCCAAGGTGCGGGTGATGAAGAACTGGCTGAAGTGATCGGCAGCAGTTGGATGCGACGCGATGACCAGTATTCGCAATTGCGTCACCAATCCCCTGTGGGAAACCAGAAGATCGAGATGTCCTATATCGGTGGCTAGTTGGAATAGAGATGAACGAACTGAACCATTTTTCTGAATCTGGTCGCGCACGCATGGTGGATGTGTCCGCAAAATCCAGCACGCAACGGGTCGCTATCGCGAGCGGCATCCTGCGCATGCAGCCTGCCACGCTTGAACGTATCCGTGCTGGGCGTATCGCCAAGGGGGATGTGTTGACGGTGGCCGATGTAGGCGCTGTGATGGCCGCCAAGCGCACACCTGACATCATCCCCATGTGTCATTCCATCGCATTGAGTGGGGTGGACGTCGTGTTCAGCGAGATCATCGAGCTGGATACAACGGGATGCGTGGGAATTAAGGCGGTCGTTACTGCAACTTGCGATGGGCAGACCGGTGTCGAGATGGAAGCATTGTGCGGCGCCAATGTGGCTTTGCTCACCATCTACGACATGTGCAAAGCCATCGATCGCGGCATGCGCATCGAGTGCGTACAGTTGGAAGAGAAGCGCGGCGGCAAGTCTGGTGTGTGGCGCCGAGGGGATACGGAATGATCCGTGTCCTTTTCTTTGGGCCGGTGGCAGACCGTGTGCAGACGCGCGAGATGCAGTTTGACTACACCTCTGGTATGACCTTGCACGACATCATCCACAAGGTCGGCACCCAACATCCGGGGGCAATCAGCATCGTCAGTTTCATCGCCGTCAATCAGGTGCAAGTGCGGGACAAGCAAATGTCGCTCAACGATAACGATGAGATCGCCTTGATGGCGAAATTCAGTGGTGGTTGAGATGAATGATCCGGTCCGGATCCAAACAGAAGATTTCTCGCAAGATTTGGAGATCGAAGCGCTGAAGGCAAGCTCACAACGCATCGGCGGTATCGCCTCGTTCCTTGGTTGCGCACGCGACTTTTCTGAAGGTCGTGATGTCAGTGAGATCAGTTTCGAAGCCTACGGCAGTATGGCGTTGGCTGAGATGAATAAGCTCCGCATCGAAGCGATCGAGCGATTCTCCCTGTTGGATGCGCGCATCGTACATCGGGTGGCCACGGTCAAAGCAGGAGACAACATCGTTCTCATCGTGGCGGGCGCAGAGCATCGGGCGGCCGCGTTCGATGCCTGTCGTTGGATGATCGACGAATTGAAACAACGCGTACCTATCTGGAAGAAGGAGATCACGCCACAGGGGGAAGCATGGGTCACGCCCCATCCGTGATCTCTATCGTCGGCCACTCCGGATGCGGAAAGACGACGCTCATGGTGTCGCTCATTCGCGAGTTGTCACAGCAGGGTTTGCGCGTCGCCACCATCAAGCATGCCCATCACAAAGTGGAACTGGATACGCCAGGAAAAGATAGTCATCGGCATAAGGAGGCGGGCGCAGCGTTGAGCATGTTGTTGACGCGTGACGCTTTGCAATTGGTGGCAGATGCAACATCGGAGCGTGAGCCAGAGCAGTTGGCACGGCGTTTTTTGGGAGAGGCAGATGTGGTGCTGGCAGAAGGTTTCTCGCATGCACCGGGTGCGAAGATTGAGGTGCTACGTCGCGCGTGCGATAAGCCACCGCGTTGCACCATCGAAGACGGATTGATCGCAATCGTCACCGATATGGATGAGGTCTATCCGCAACTGCCGCATTTTGCATTGGACGACTTTGCCGGTATCGCGCGTTTCATTGTGGAACGTAAATGATCCCCGATTGCACCGCAGTCATTCTGACGGGTGGGGATTCACGTCGCATGGGGCAGGACAAGGCGAGCCTGAAATTGGGCGAGCGCAGTCTGATGCAACACGTCATCACTCTCGTGCAGCCCTTATTCAGTGATGTTGTCATCAGCGTTCGCCATCCCCGTTCAGACATTACCTTGCCGCAAGTCTGTGATGACTCTGCACATCGTGGGCCACTGGCTGGTTTAGCAGCTGGCTTACAGAGCGCAAAGACGCCTTGGATATTCGCGGTGGCGTGTGACATGCCTTTTATCGAACCTATAGTTATTGAACGATTGGCGAAATTCAGAGACGATCATCAGGCGGTCGTGCCGATGGTACAAGGCTATCCGCAACCCTTGCTTGCATTCTATTCCGCTGATTGCTTGGCAGAGGTATTGGGATGTTTGAATGGTGATGGCAAACACAGTATGCGCGAGTTATTGGAGAGATTGCAGGTGCGTTACGTGAGTGAGGATGAGTTATTGGTGGACGGTCCAGTTTTGAGCAGCTTTATCGATTTGGATACGCCAGAGGATGTGGCGATGGAAATGAACAAACAGGGAATGTATTGATGGAGAAACATTTAAAGGTGAGTGAGGCGCAGCAGGTCATCATTGATGCAGTGAGCGCAATGAGTGTGGAACGCGTGGCGTTGGCGCAGTCATTGGGACGAGTGTTGGCAGAAGACGTTTGTGCGAATCGTGATCAACCTCCCTACGACGTGTCGGCGATGGATGGCTATGCTTTGCGCAGTGCTGACGTGGCGAATGCGCCAGTGACATTGGAGATCATCGAGGATATCAAAGCCGGCGATATGCCGAGTAAGACGGTGCAAGCTGGGCAGTGCGCGCGCATCATGACGGGTGCACCTGTGCCGCAAGGTGCGGATGCGGTGTTGCGTGTAGAGGATACGCAATCTATGCTGCCCAACATTGTGCAGATCAATTGCAGTGTGAAGCAGGGTAACGATATCCGCTATCGCGGCGAAAGCATGCGCGACGGTGAGGTGGTGCTATCTGCCGGAACCGAGATCGTGCCGGGGGTGGTGGGTATGTTGGCGATGGTGAAGGCGGCCACGCTCAACGTTTATCGCCAGCCACGAGTGGCGATTCTTTCTACGGGTGATGAATTGGAAGGGCTGAACGATGCCTTCGATGCGAACAAGATCCCCGATGCTAATAGCTATGCGCTGATGGCGCAGGTGCAGTCCTTGGGTATCCAGCCCGTACTTCTGGGTATCGCACGTGATGAGCCAGAAGAGCTGCGGCGCTATCTGCAAATGGGATTGCAGTACGACGTGTTGTTGGTGTCGGGTGGCACATCGGTAGGGGTGCATGACTATGTGCGACCGATGCTGGAGGCATTGGGCGTGCAAATGAAATTCTGGCGTGTGGCGATGAAGCCGGGCCATCCGATGGCCTTCGGTTCGACGGATACGACTTTCGTTTTCGGGTTGCCGGGGAATCCGGTGTCGAGCATGGTCTGTTTCGAGCAGTTCGTGTTGCCCGCACTGCGGCGCATGATGGGATGCTCGCGTTTGCATCGACGCACCCTCTCGGCGCGGCTGACGCACGATGTGAAACACAAACACACGCGTACCGAATTCGTACGCGTGACGCTGCATCAGGAAGATGATGACTATGCGGTGACTTCAACGGGTGCGCAGGGTAGCGGGATATTGCCATCGATGGCGAAGGCGGACGGATTGATGATCGTGCCGGCGAGTAGTCAGGGCTTGATGGCGGGAGAACAGGTGAGGGTGCAATTGCTGGATGGCACTGAATTTCAAGAAGTAGCGGATTTCAGGGAGTGAATGATGGGCATCGCACGTATCGGTTTTGTGACGATCTCAGATCGCGCCAGTCGCGGCGAGTATGAAGACAAGGGCGGTCCCGCGATGCGTGAATGGTGCACGCGTGTGCTGAGCAGTCCGTGGGAGGCGGTGACACGTGTCATCCCCGATGAGCAGGAGCAGATCGAAAAGACACTCATCGATTTGTGCGATGTCGAGGGCTGTTCACTGGTGGTCACTACGGGAGGCACTGGCCCTGCATTGCGCGATGTCACGCCAGAAGCGACCGAAGCAGTGTGCGAGAAGATGATGCCCGGCTTTGGCGAATTGATGCGCGCCGCATCATTGAAGTTCGTACCGACTGCCATCCTGTCGCGCCAAACCGCAGGCATACGCGGCAAGAGCCTCATCATCAATCTACCCGGAAAACCTTCTGCGATCGATGACTGTTTGAACGCGGTCTTTCCTGCCGTGCCATATTGCATCGACCTGATCGAAGGCGCGTATCTGGAAGCTCATGCTGAGCAGTGCAAGGTGTTTCGCCCTGCACATGCCAAGGTAAGGGCTTGATAGGAGCGATCTAGAGAGCGATATTTGGTGCCCGGAACCGGAATCGAACCGGTACGCCTGTTTTACCAGAGCGACGGATTTTAAGTCCGTTGTGTCTACCAATTTCACCACCCGGGCAGGATGTCGAAGCACGATGTTGACGATGCTTTGTGGAGGCGGCGCATTATACAGATGAGTAAGTGCGACGGAATAAATGAGAAAAATATTCTCAAGATTCTTGACACGAAAAACTTTATCTCTATAATGCGGACTTCGTTTTTGCGGGAATAGCTCAGTTGGTAGAGCGATACCTTGCCAAGGTATAGGTCGAGAGTTCGAGTCTCTTTTCCCGCTCCAAATTACAAGGGAAAGCTTTTTAAGCTTTCCCTTATCATTTCAGAGCAGCACTCGCTGCTTTATGGCGCGATAGCAAAGCGGTTATGCAGCGGATTGCAAATCCGTTTAGCCCAGTTCGACTCTGGGTCGCGCCTCCAGATCTATTTTATCGCACGAGTAATCAAGCAAGTGCTTGTTTCAATTCTTCGCGCAATATATCTGTGGCGTTCTCTTGCGCCATGGACTTGCCGCCGATACGGAAGGTGTCCTCAGCACGCGCGCCTAATGTGTTGATCTTTGCACTATGCAATTCGATATCGTTCTGTGCGAGCACATGGGCGATACGAGCCAACAGTCCTGGTCTATCCCCCGCAATGATCGAAAGTATGAATTGTCCTTTTTCATCTCGGTCGATATCGATTTTTGGCGCGATGGGGAAGTGTTTGAGCTGTCGGCTGATGCGTCCTCCCTGAGCGGCTTTTGATATCTCATCATTGGACAGGTATTGAGTGAGTTCATATTCAATGTAATTCATCACATCGCGATATTCTGTCTGCGTATCGTTCGCATCCATGACCAAGAAACTGTCCAGTGCGTAGCCGTGCTGGGTGGTCAATATCTTTGCTTCCATGATGTTGTAGGACATGCGTGCGAAGAAGTTGCATATCTTGGCGAACAGGAATGGTTTGTCCTGAGTGTAGACGAGCACCTGCATTCCCTCGCCGATCTGACTTAATCTTGCCTTGATGATCGGTGCCTTGGTATTCACATGATGCGCGAGTAGCCTTGTATGCCATGCGATCTCATGCGGTTCGTGACGCGTGAAATATTCGTTGTCGAGTTGCGTCCACAGTAGTTTGTAGACATCAGGATGGATCGCATACAGATTGAGTGCTTCACTGGCGAGGCGTTTCGATTCACCCGCTTGGTCCGCGACCTTGCCGCTACTCAGATATCGTTTCGTGGCGTTGAAGAGGTCTTCTAACAATTTGCCCTTCCATGCGTTCCACACTTTATGGCTCGTACCTCTGATGTCCGCAACGGTCAGCAGGTAGAGGGCGGTGAGATAACGCTCGTTCTTGATCTTGGCTGCAAATGCGGCGATCACGTCTTGGTCGGAGAGGTCCTGTTTTTGCGCGGTCGTAGACATGGTGAGATGGTTCTCTACGAGCCATACGATGAGTTCGTTGTCCTCACGCATCAGACCATGTTGCTTGCAGAAGCGGGAAGCGTCCGCACGTCCGAGTTTTGAATGGTCGCCACCACGCCCTTTGGCGATGTCATGGAACAGCCCTGCCAAATAAAGAACTTCGGGCCGTGCGAAATCCGCGATGAGATTGCTGCACAGAGGGAATTCGTGTGCGTAGATCGGGAGCGTGAATCGACGCAGGTTGCGGATCACCATCAGGATGTGTTCATCCACCGTGTAGACGTGGAACAGGTCATGCTGCATCTGACCTACTACACGACCGAAGGCGGGGATATAGCGCCCGAGGATGTCTTGTTGGTTCATGCGGCGCAGTGCGTGGGTCAGCCCCTCGGGTTGTCGGAATATATCCATGAATAACCCTCGATTGACAGGGTCTGCGCGGAAGTTCGCTCCTATGCTAGAGCGTGCTCGCCATAATGCGCGCAAAGTCTGTGCTGAGAATCCAGTGAGGCGCGGATGCTGCTGTATCAGTATGAAACTCTCTAAGATGGCGGACGGATTCGTTTCGAACAACCGCTCATCTCTCGCTTCCAGCTTGTCGTCGCGTGCCACGAAGCGTTCATTCAATGGGTAGGTCGTGGCGGTTGGGAACAGACGTGCGCGCATGGTCTGTAGGAGCACCGCATTCAATTGTTGCACGGCGCGTTTGGTTCGATAGTAATGGCGCATCATGCACTCGCTGGCGCGTAGTTGCGGGCTGGCTGCGATGCCGAGCTGCTCAGCTAATGGCGTCTGATATTCGAATACCACGCGGTCGTCATGTCGGCCCGACAGGTAGTGCAGTCTTATGCGCAGGTCTTGCAGAAAACGCTCGTGATGGGCAGCTTGTTTGGCCTCATTCTGGGTGATGAGGTCGGCCTGTGCCAAAGCTTGCCAGGTATGACCGAAACCGGATGCGCGTGATATCCACATGACCGTTTGCAGGTCGCGTAGCCCGCCAGGACTTTCTTTCAAGTTAGGTTCTAAGTTGAAGTCGGTGTCGATGAAGCGCGTGTGGCGCTGTATCTGTTCTTGCTGTTTGGCGTGATAGAAAGCACGCGGGTCGAGATTCGCACTCAGTGCGACCTGCAGGTCTTTGAACAGCGTCGCCGATCCGATGAGCAGGCGACCCTCTAGCAGATTCGTTTGCACCGTCACATCCACTGATTCTTGCAGACATTGCGCGATGGTGCGTACACTATGGCCGACTTCAAGGCCGATGTCCCATAGGTTGCCGACCAGTGTTTGCAAGCGCTGTTCTAGATCGGTATCAGCCTCTTCTGGGAGCAACACCAGTAGGTCGATGTCTGACTTAGGATAGAGCTCAGCTCGACCATAGCCGCCCACCGCAATCAGTGCGACCTCGGCGGGCAACCCCAGCCTTCGCCACACTTCCATAACATGGGCATCGACGGTCTTGCTATGGGTGCGTAGATAGCGTGTCGGATTGGGTTGATCCGTGTAGTCCTGCCGCAGCACTTGGCGTGCCGTACGCAGACTCTCACGTATCAGTGCGATGCTCATCAGTTCGGGATAGGTGGGCAACCAGCCGAGAGGGTCAACACCTCGAAGCCTGACTCTGTCACCAAGATGGTGTGTTCCCATTGTGCAGACAGGCTGTGGTCTTTGGTGACGATGGTCCAACCATCTCCCAACTGTTTGATCTCTTTTTTACCCGCATTGATCATGGGCTCGATGGTGAAGATCATGCCAGCTTCAATTTTCACGCCTGTACCAGGTTTGCCGTAATGAAGGACTTGAGGCTCTTCATGGAAGCGAGCGCCGATGCCATGCCCGCAGAATTCACGTACGACGCTGTACCCCAATCCTTCTGCGAAGCTTTGGATGGCATGGCCTACGTCACCCAGATGTGCGCCTGGACGCACCACACGAATACCGCGCCACATCGCTTCGTAGGCAGCTTCGCATAGACGTCTGGCTTGGATGGATGGCTCTCCCACGTAATACATACGGCTGGAGTCGCCGTGATAGCCATCTTTGATAGGCGTGACGTCGAGATTGATGATGTCGCCGTTCTTTAATTTCTTATCACTGGGGATGCCATGGCAGACCTGATGATTGATCGAAGTGCAGATGGATTTTGGATAAGGGTTGTGCCCACCCGGTGCATAGTTGAGAGGGGCGGGGATGCCCTTCTGTACGTTGACGGTGTAGTCATGGCAGAGTTTGTTCAACTCGTCGGTGGTCACACCTACTTGGACGAAAGGCCCGATGTAATCTAGTAGTTCACCTGCGAGGCGTCCAGCGACGCGCATCTTCTCGATCTCTTGTGGGGTTTTGATGCTGATGGGCATGATGTATCTTTAAATTAGTAATGGTTGCGAGGATAGTAGATAGAGCGACTCCGCACAACCAAGAAAAAAGGCACGCCAGCGGCGTGCCTTTTTACCTGTTCGGCGTGTGGAATTAACGCTTGTTGCCGCTGTAGTTGCCACGTCCCAAGGAGAATCCACCCGTACCTTGTGGGCGCGGTGCGCTACGAGGTGCGGAGGAAGGAGCGCGATTGCCATTCACTTCACGGCTGGCATTGAAATTGTTACCCGTGTGATGCGCGCCTTGTGGGCGTGCATCGTGTCCGAAGCGAGTGTGCTTTTGGCCATCGCGACGTTGTCCCTGAGGATGCTCGTGACGGCTGTCTGGCGCACTGTGGCGAGTGTTGCCTGCCTCAGCATTGCGTGCAGCAAAACCGCTGGCATTGTGGCTGCGACCAGCATAACCACCACCTTCGTGGTTGCGGCCTGCGTAGCCACCACCATTGTTGTTGCGAGAGCTGAATCCGCCACCGTTGCGAGCGCCGTAACCACCACCATTGCCACGACCTTCGCCGCGAGGCTGTGAAGAAGCGGGACGTGGTTTGAATTTTGGCTCCAAACCAACGATGGTATGCGGCTGGATCGGCTGGCCGGTGTAGCGCTCGATCTTCTTCAGATGCATCGCATCGCGATTGGAGGCGAACGATACGGCGATGCCTGTCGCGCCACCACGACCGGTGCGGCCGATACGGTGAACATAGTCTTCAGCGAACTTAGGCAGGTCGAAGTTGATGACGTGTGTGATACCTGCCACGTCGATACCGCGTGCAGCCACATCGGTTGCCACCAATACGCGCACATTACCCTTGCGCAGATTGAGCAGCGTGCGGTTACGTTCGCGCTGGTTCATGTCACCGTGCAGTGCGGCGGCAGCATGACCTTGAGCAGAAAGCTCGTCAGCCAGCATGTCAGCATCACGCTTGGTTGCGGTGAACACCAGTGCTTGGTTCAGTTCTGTATCGCGCAACAGATGGTCGAGTAAGCGATTCTTGTGTCCCATGTCGTCCACATACATCAGACGTTGTTCGATGTTCTCGTGACGTGCTTTGGACGCAGTGACACTGATACGTTTGGGGCTCTTCAACAGTTTTTGTGCCAGATTGCCGATGACACCATCCAAGGTTGCCGAGAACAACAGGGTCTGACGGCTTGCAGGTGTCGCATCAGCGATGCGCTCGACGTCGTCGATGAAACCCATGTCCAACATGCGGTCGGCTTCGTCCAATACCAACATCTCCAAACGGGAGAAGTCGATACGACCACGGTCGATGTGGTCGATCAAACGGCCTGGTGTCGCCACCAAGATATCGACTGGGCTAGACAATAGTTTGTTTTGCAGTGGGTAAGGCATACCGCCCAAGATGCTCACGACCTTGACGCGCATGTTCTTGCCGTACTTGGTAGCTGCATCGGAAACTTGTTGTGCCAATTCACGTGTTGGTGTCAGCACCAAGATACGCGGGCCTTTGCTGTGCACTTTGGAGGCGACGGACAGCTTTTGCAGTGCTGGCAAGATGAAAGCAGCGGTCTTGCCGGTGCCCGTCTGTGCAGACGCCATCAAGTCGTGACCCAGCAATGCTTCTGGGATAGCTTGCAATTGGATGGGGGAAGGTACGGTATAGCCAGCTTCTTTAACAGCGGACAGGATGGCTGGAGCCAAGCCCAACGAATCGAATGTCACGGCAGGTTCGGCGGCTACAGGTGTTGCAGTTGTGATGATATTTTCAGACACAGTGATTCCTTTATAATTTTTTTATAAACACAGCGCATGCGTGGCCATGGGCCACACAATTAAATTCAGTAGGGGGGAGATATACCTCTACCGGCGCAAACAAACATCGTCGCTAACCGGTGAAGCTGGACGCATCAACAAGGATGCAGAGGGTCAGGAAACGATGAACTCAATGTCACCCAAGGGGCGACAAGGCGCGCATTATACTGATAGAAAAAATAAAAGCCAGTGAAAATTCAAGAGCCTGTTTTGCTGTGCTAGAATGCGCGCCCTTCGAAACCAGCACAGGTAGTACAACATGTCCCGCGCACTTCGCAACATCGCCATCATCGCCCACGTTGACCACGGTAAAACCACTCTAGTCGACCAACTTCTCCGTCAATCCGGCACTTTCCGCGACAACCAAAAGGTTGATGCACGCGTGATGGATAGCAACGATCTGGAAAAAGAACGCGGCATCACCATTCTGGCTAAGAACACCGCCATCGATTACAACGGAACGCACATCAACATCGTCGACACACCAGGGCACGCTGACTTCGGAGGCGAAGTAGAGCGCGTTTTGGGTATGGTGGATGGCGTGTTGTTGTTGGTGGACGCGGTCGAAGGCCCGATGCCTCAGACCCGTTTCGTTACCAAGAAGGCATTGGCTTTGGGCTTGAAACCTATCGTCGTCATCAATAAGGTCGATCGCCCAGGTGCGCGCCCTGATTGGGTCCTCGACCAGACTTTCGATCTGTTCGACAAACTGCACGCAACCGATGAGCAACTCGATTTCCCAGTGATCTACGCATCCGGCCTGAACGGTTGGGCGTGTTTGGATCTGAAGGATGCCCCCTCTAAAGGTGGTGCCGCATCTGATATGAAACCACTGTTCGAAACGGTCTTGAAGTTCGTTTCTTCACCTCCTGGTGATGCAGAAGCGCCATTGCAATTGCAACTGGCTGCGCTGGATTACTCCACTTTCACGGGGCGCTTGGGTATCGGTCGCGTCTTGAATGGCCGTATCAAGCCAGGTCAGAACGTCGTCGTGATGAACCATGCAGACCAAGTCAGTTCTGGCCGCATCAACCAAGTGTTGGGCTTCCAAGGTTTGGAGCGTGTGCCAGTGGATAGTGCCGAAGCAGGTGACATCATCATCATCTCCGGCCTAGACGAGATCGGTATTGGCGTCACTATTTGCGATAAAGATAGTCCTGTAGGTCTGCCAGTATTGGGCGTAGATGAGCCAACTCTGACCATGGACTTCATGGTGAACGGCTCCCCCTTGGCGGGTACTGAAGGTAAGTTCGTCTCTAGCCGCCAGATTCGTGACCGTTTGACTAAGGAATTGCTGACTAACGTCGCCTTGCGCGTGGAAGATACAGCGGATGCGGACGTATTCCGTGTGTCAGGTCGCGGTGAGTTGCACCTGACCATCCTGCTGGAAACCATGCGTCGTGAAGGCTTTGAATTGGCCGTTGGTAAGCCGCGCGTCGTTTACAAAGAGATCAACGGCGAGAAGTGCGAGCCGTACGAGAACCTATCCATCGACTTGGAAGACGGTCACCAAGGTGGCGTCATGGAAGAGATCGGTCGCCGCCGCGGCGAACTGACCAATATGGAATCTGATGGTCAAGGACGTACACGCTTGGAGTATCACATCCCGGCACGTGGTCTGATCGGTTTCCAATCCGACTTCATGACGATGACACGCGGTAGTGGATTGATCAGTCACGTGTTCGATGACTACGGTCCTGTCAAGCCTGACTTGCCTGGTCGTCACAATGGCGTGCTGATCTCGGCGGAAGATGGCGATGCAGTTGCCTACGCGCTGTGGAAGCTGGAAGATCGTGGTCGCATGTTTGTGGTGCCCGGCGACAAGTTGTATGAAGGTATGATCATCGGCATCCACGCTCGTGACAACGACCTCATCGTCAACCCGATCAAGGGTAAGCAGCTGACCAACGTGCGTGCATCCGGTACGGATGAGGCTGTGCGTTTGACGACGGCACTGAAGATGACGTTAGAGTCAGCAGTTGAATTTATCGACGATGATGAGTTGGTCGAGCTGACACCCAAGTCAATCCGTATCCGCAAACGCTACTTGAAAGAGCACGAACGTAAGAAGGCTGCAAAATCTGAGTGATTGGCTTTTGCTAGTGAATGACAAAGGGCGCTTTTGCGCCCTTTGTCATTTATACTTCGCAACAAGCTTAACAACTGAATATACATGTTCGAGATCCTATTTCCCATCCTAGTTTTCCTGCTTTTGCTCATTTTGTTGGTGATGCAACTGCGTCAGCCTGCGCGCTCGGCTCATTTATTGGAACAGCAGCACCGTGCCATGTTGGCCGATCTGAATGATGGACTGAACAAGCAGGGGGATCGGCTTATCGCTTCGCAGGCTGTGGAATCGGAACGATTACGCGCGGCGGTGAGTGAAGAATTGCGTGCCACGCGTGATGCCGTTAATGCGTTGCAAGCCAAGCAGGATCTGTTGCGGACCGAGATGCTTGCGCAGACATTGGCTAAGCTGGCGGAGCAGGGGAGAGCCGATCAAGAGCTGATCCAAAATTCGTTCCGCAACGCCACGCAACATCTGGCGACAAGCATAGAAGCATTGTCCAAGACGGTGGATGGGCGCTTGGAACAGATCGGTGGCAAGGTGAATGAACGCCTAGACGAAGGATTCAAGAAGACAAACGAGACTTTTGTCAGTGTGATGACGCGCTTGGCGACCATCGACGAGGCACAGAAGAAGATCGACGGGCTCACTACCAATATGGTGAGCTTGCAGGAACTGCTTGGCGACAAGCGTTCGCGCGGAGCGTTCGGAGAAGTGCAACTGGAAGCCTTGGTGCGCAACATCATGCCGCCACAGTCTTACGAGATGCAGTTCTCGCTGCCGAATGGAACACGTGCCGACTGTGTATTGAAACTGCCTGAGCCAACGGGGATGGTG
>Ga0172379_10005145_pt1 | contig 18547 bp, 24 predicted proteins | sample GrowelOW334metaG_FD_119756 | JGI IMG/M metagenome (GOLD analysis project Ga0172379, IMG submission 119756) | Groundwater microbial communities from an aquifer near a municipal landfill in Southern Ontario, Canada - Groundwater well OW334 metaG | ecosystem: Environmental > Aquatic > Deep...
TCATAACCTCCAAATCGTTTTCCCTGAAAACGATAGCCTTTTCTATGCCCCACGGCAATTCCTCGTCTGTTTTGCCAATAACTTCGTTTGCACAATGCAAGCCCAAACTCCTTGCCTGCTCATCATTACTGCCTAAATAAATACCGCTTTTGTCCTTCCAGTAAATATGTGCTGGCAAATGAGAAATAATATACTCGAGGGTAAATTCTGCCTTTTCTTTCTCCTCTTTTAATTTGTGCTCGTGCAATTTTTGGTTAGTAATGTTGGTAGCTATCCCTAACATTCCTGCAACAATGCCGTCGTTATCATACAATGGCATTTTATGCGAAAGAAATACCGCTCTTGTGCCATCCATAAGAGTAACGGATTCCTCCGAAAATTGTTGTTTTCCCGTCTCCATTACCTGCAAATTGGTGTTATCCCATGCAATGGCGGCTTCGGGATTTTTTATGCCTACTGGCAACTCTTGATTTTTTTTCCCAACAATGTCGGTACGCGAAAATAAACCAAAAGCTAACGCCATAGCATTACTACAACCTCGATAAATATTATCACGGTCAAGCCAATATATATGGACAGAAGATAAAGACAATATTGTATCGAAATCAATTATGGGCATATCCATAATATTACCTAGCTCTGTATAATAGAATCAAAAAAGTAACTACCGCACATAAGATGAAACTAAGCAAAAATCCAAACATCAAAACATAGTCTTTGTTTAAATATCCATGTAATACAGTAAAAATTTGCATTACATTAAACCCAGCAAATGTCAGCAAAGACACTTCACCAGCAGTTTTTTTCTTAAATATCTTTATAGCTTGAGGAATGAATAATGCCGCATTAAAAAATAGCCCTAAACCAAACATTACCTCAACAAAATACCTAAGCCCAGTTACCAACATAAATATCCCTCCTTTTGTCTTTCTGTTATTGCATTACTTTTTGAACCGCAACGCCACACTATGTAATAAATTTGGATAAATTGGTTTTATTAGTTTCTCATAAGTAGCGGTCATGGCACTATTCCTACCCGCGGGGTAAACTTCGAAATCGTATTTATTTTCAGCCCATAAACACATTACAGCACACTCTTCTTTCATGTAATTAAGACATCTATTAAATGCACTACCTCTATCAACATTATTCTCATTTAGCCTAGGTAAATAACGAGCTGTAAACTCTTCAATACTGCTATGTATAGCTTGTTGATATGCCAAATCTGTTGCATAGATTTTTTCAATTTTATCATAAAACACAGGATATTCTGGGTGAAGTCGCCAATCATCCCAACGCCTTATATCGTAAGGAATGGTTAGTTGTTCGTAAATATGTTTGTTTCGCTCTAGCCAAGAATTGCCAAGCTGTAAAGATTTTTTGTATGCTTCGTCGATGGTTAATGACGGCTCTGCTATTTGCAAAGTGAATCGCTGGATAGTATCGTCTATCAGCAAGGTACAGGTTTTAAAGTAAGCGTTTATTAGCTTTAAAGTCGCTATAAATTTATCCCCTTCGTGTACCTTTTGTCCCACACTAATAGGCATTATACAGCTAGCCTTGCAAAATTGTTTTCTCTCATCAACTGGACAAGCTCTAAAAGAAGCTTTTACTACGAAAATTTTATTTTCACTGTTAGTCATGCAAGTTCTGTTCCAAAATTAAAATAAACTTATAACTTCAAACTTGCATTATATTCTGTCACTGCACCAGTGTCCAAACAGGACTACCTACCTGCTTAGTTGTAACCTTGCCCTTGTCCTTATCTTCGCTATCGACAAAGACAATAGATGGAGTGCACTTAACCCATTCTTGGTCGGTTTTAACTATATCCCCCACAACGTACGACTGCCCCTTGTAAGTGCATCTTTGCGCCACCGCTCCCTTACTAGATTTGTCGCCCATCCCTTCTGGCAATGGCTGAAATTCTGTCGTTGCTTTTGGCATAGGCAGTTTTTTAAAACTTTCTGGCGCATCGAAAACTTTTTGCAAATATTTCTGATTGGCTGCTTTATCCACTAAATCATTTACGGTTTTGTCCGATAAAACTACACTGCCGCTCTTATCGCTTTTTTTATCAGAAAAAAAGTGTTTATTTATAAATCCTGCGCCATAAGCTAACAATAACATTAAAACCACTGCAACTATGCCTATATGACTTAGGTCTTGCTTTGCCCACAGCCAAACTTTGCCTAAAATTCTATGCAGAAACTCTTTCATCAAACACCTCTTTCTTTGTCTATCGCGTCGAAATAAATATCTGAAACATACATAAAGCGGTCGGGGCTGGGACATCTTTTAAGCTGCACGACTATATTTATGATGGATTTTATGTAATTCCTTATTTGCACGTCACCAGAAGTCGAGCCAGCTTGTTGCATCATAAAAATAATCTGGTCAAAACAAGCTTGTGGCGTATCAGCATGCACAGTACTCAAACTACCAGGGTGACCGCTGTTAGCTGCACGCAAAAAAGGCCACGCCTCGTGTCCTCTTAATTCTGATAAAAAAATGCGGTCAGGACGTAACCGCAAACACGTTTTGAATATTTTTAAAGCAGTTATTTGTTCGTCGTCTTCGTTAAAAAGCAAATGCACCGCGTTAGGCTGTTTAATTGAAACCTCTCTAGTGTCCTCAACTGTTATTAGCCGCTCTGTATTTGGGATAAGCTTTAAACAAGCATTTAGAAATGTTGTTTTCCCTGTCCCCGTGCCACCGCTAATAATGATGTTTTTTTTCGCTTCAATTGCCGATTTAAGAAAATTTAAAATGTCGCCCTCTGCATATAAGGTTTTTAAATTTTCGTCAATTTCCGCTTGTGACGTTTTAACCCCAGCCTTCACTTCGTCAAAAGCTCCGCTCTTTACATAATCATCAAGCGTCATGTCCTTCATTTGGTGCCGACGTATAGAGCACACAATAACATCTTGCTCACAAGCAGGATTCATAACAAATTGTATGCGTTCACCGTTAGGCAATTGTCCAGAAATAAGCGGTGCGGGAAAATCTTTACTGTTGAATTCTGCAACCAATGCCGCAAGTGCTTCTAAAAATCCAAGACTTAATGCCTCTACTTTGTGGCGCGTAAACTTGCTGTTTTTTTCAACATAAACCTCTTGCAGTTTGTTGATACATATTTCCGTAACGCTAGGCGTATCAAGAAACTGCTTTAAAGGTTCGAGGTGGGTTTCTAATGCCTTGATTGAAGCCATATTTTAAAAGATGTTGATTTTAGGTTTAGCTGTTTGCATTGCGCTTTTAAAATCTAAATCATGCGCGACAAAAACAATAATTGGCTTGCCCTGGTTAACTCGCAAGGTTGGCGCAATTGAGCCGTTTTGTTGCAAGCTTTGGTTCGCCGAATTAGCTAAACTATCAGCCATCGCCACTCTATAAGCTTGCGCCGCATTATATTGAGAGCCACCGCTCACTCCGACATTTTCCGCGCCAGCTCCAATAATTGACAGCAAAATGGCTTCGCCAAACCTACCCCAAAAATGCCGATTGATTGAATCCGCGCCCATACCAGCCACGCCTAAATTATCCGTACCCTCCGAGGCTACCTTTATGCTAATACCGCTTGGCAAAATCAACCTTGTCCACACGACAAACACTCTGCTTTGCCCTTGCATCAAGCCGCTTTTATACTGTCCTATTAATCGACTTCCTTCTGGTATCAAAACTCTAGCGCCATTTTCTGAATAAACAGGCTTTGCAACAATTGCCCTTAAATATCCTGGCAAATCCGAGTTTACCGCCGTTTCAAGCACTCCATGTATCAAAGCTCCTTCTGCAATCAAATACCCCAAGTCGCCCATTACTGTAGCACTTACCACATCAGAATTTTGTGCCGACAAATTAGTCATAAATTGAGTGTTTTGGTCATTGCTGGTTGGCTTTGCTGTTGCCGTACTGTTCCCTGTTGACGTTTGAGCTTTGTTATTTACCGCAAGCATGGGCGCAGACAACCGCTCTTGTAGTGCACGTGCCTTTTTTTGTATTGCTTCCAGCTCTGCTGCATTAGGCTGTGCTTCTTCTTTTTGTGGTACGGCTTGCGCTGCTATAGCTGGAGCTTTCCCATCCTTTCCCACTTGCTTATCCTGTGTAATGGAATAATCCTCGGTTGCGGCAATCTCTTTTTCCTTTTTTGCACTGCCAGAATGTGAAACGCTATAAATTAGAATTATTGCCGCTACAACAAAAAGAGCAACCCCACACATTTTATAAAATTTTTGCGCGTTATCTTTTTCGGCAATCTCTGGCAATCCGCCATCGCGCTCTAATTGCTCACTATCTTTTTTTTGTTCCGCAGTCATGGGTCACCTTATTTGATACTACGCCAATCGCCAATAGCGAGGTCGTTATAAATACTGGTCACGTATTTACCACTACGCAAAGTAAATTGTGGTGCAACAGTATTCACAACCAAATATTCACCTTGAATATGGTAATTTACCAATGTTTCGTGCTGCCCCTTATCAACTATAAAAATAGCTGGTTCTTGGCTCATTGCTGCCTTGTTAAATTTAAAATATGTAAATGTCCCATTATCAAAAGCCGCAACAGGTGCAAGGTATCTATCTCCCGTAAAAGTGTATTTCCAGTTTAATTTATCGGGGTTAAACTCGCCGACTACATTCGACAGCCCATTTTGGTCATACCCGCCCGCGGCATAAACAAATTGCACTTTATACGTTGGCGTTATGTTTGGGTTAGTTGAGTCAATTTGGAAATTATAACTATTACCACTCGTTAAAACAGTCATATTGGTTTTAGATTGCGCAACTGGTTTAACAAATAAATTATTACCAACAGGCACCAGTTGCCAAGCCAAACTATCCCCAACAGAAACATTTTGCACTGTCTCATTGGGTGCGAAAACAACCTGTGTTTGGTAACCGTATTTACCAGCGATAACGACAACATTGTTAGGGTCATACGTGACTAATTTAATCCTTTTGTCCGCAGACACTCCCTCTGGGTAACTTTCAGCCTGAGCTTGCATAACAAAAACAACCACCAATGCTGCAAATAAAATTCTAATTTTCATTTAATACCTCACTCTAAATTGATTTGAGAAACTGTATAATAATTAACCTTAAAGCCAAGCGGGTTGCGGTCTAACATCCTTTGCGTTGTCTCTTGCTGTTCATAAGTCCACTTTATAACCGCCTCTTTTTCTATAGGGGTCTTAGTCCCTGCCAATCTGTCATGCAACACCTTGGTAAATCGCACTGTAGCGGCATGTTCGTTTAATTTTGAAATAGACAGCACCTCAATGGTGATGTATTTATCTTTTCCGTAGACTTTGTAGGGTGAAGTCGCAATTTGACTATTAACTTCTTGTTCGTATTGTTTGCGCACTTCATCGTTAGACATAGCCCACGCTATTTGGTATGGTAAATCTATGTTGTAAAAATCGTAACTTTCACGGTCTACTACGTACTGTGTTATAAAAAAACGTGACATTGCCCAATCAGCACCTAATTTTGTATGGTCTAATTCACCAAGTTTGCTTACCTCTCCTGTCGCTTTATCAAAAGTGTATAAATATGGCACTTTTTGTTTCAACGGAAATAATAAAAAGTTTGTCGCTATTGATAGCAACAACAATATAAACAGCACAATTACGCCAATACTTAGCCTTTTAACCCAAACCGTCTGGCTATGATACATATCGTAAAACCAATCCTCGCTGGCTTTATAAAATTCTCTGCCTACATTTGGTTCCTCATGTTGTTTGCCTTGCTGCTGTGGCTGCTTATTTATTTTTTCAAAAAGTTTCATTTTTTGTCCGCCCTGTTGTTTCTAATACTTTCCTTTTTATCTCCTCCTCCATTAGATTTTCCACCACCTTCTTTTTGCTGCCCACCACCCTGTGAAGTGTTGCTGTTACTGTTTGATTGCTCTTTATTATTTGATTGCCCTTGTCTTCTCCTCATAGAACCAACCCCCTCTGTTATCCCTCCCAAAGACACACCACTACCCGCAAGAGCACTGCATATATGAAAAACCCGCGACAATAAGCCCACGGTAGCTAAACTCAACGTAATAAAAGCAGCTATACCGAATAAATCTTGCTGTTCAAATGGCAAATTTGGGTCAGGCAAAGTGTTACTTGTAACCGACATCATTAACGACAAAACTGCACTTGTAACAATTGGCACTAAAGCAAAATTAATTAGCTTGTTCAGCCATGCGTTAAACAAGCCTTTCGTTGAGTCCCATAATAGACAAATCAAGAAGATAGGAGCAATACCTAAACCTATAGCCATACCCATCTTTGCGTAAATCAACAACAATAAGGCTAAAATACTCAACATTGTAGTGGCAAACCACACTGCGCCAGCATAAAAAAGAGGCGTGATATTGGTTATTTTCACAGAACCCAAAAGTACACCAGCAACTTTTATCCCCGTATGAAAAAACTTATCTAACGCACCTTGAACGCTTACAGCATCGCCACCAACTATGGATTGCGCCAAGCTTTCAGGCTCTTGCGTAAAAACGTTATAAATTAGCTTGTTATATATGTCATAATTTATAATCAAGCCATACACAATCAGCATAAGAATTAGCTGCTTAGTTATCGTTAAAATATCAGAGCTAATTTGATGCGTTACAAATCTATAGCCAATTAAAACAATATATAGTGTAAAACAAAGTGTTATTTCAGTAGAATGCCCGTGCACAATCGCTGTAAAAACTTTCTCAACAAAGCTTCCAATTACGCCATCAACAATTTGCAAACAGCTCGAAAAAAAAGCATTGCTATCTATGTTTACCATTTGAACTCACGGTTTTATCTTTTGTCTTCTAGCGCATTAGGATTAACTAATTGCCAAAATTTAGAATCGCGAAAATCTTGTGCAGTAGTGGTTTGTGGCAACATCCCATCAGTTATATATTCTTTACGCTCTCGCTCTGTCCAAACGTCGCATTTCTCTTTGTTTTCGGGATGTTTTCCCCAACCGTAATAATTGCTACAAGTTTTAAGCGGGTAAGAATCCTTATCAGACAACGGCATTTTTTCGTAATAATTACTCCCCATCTCCTTCCCCATAGCAGAGCTTTTGTGGTTATCACAACCACCCAATAACGCGCCAGCAATAGAACCAACCGCCAACGCCGAAACTACAAAAAACAATCTTTGCTTAAATGTCATAGAACCTCCTACCATTGATTAATCTTAGTTTTCGAGCCGCACGCAGTCGCATGGGCGTCGCATGGCGCCATTAATTCCGTACTACAAGCAACACAACCAATACAAAAAACCACCAACAAAACCGCCGCACAAATAGATTTCACTGTTTCACCTCCCCGTTAATGTTTTTCATTTAAAAAACTAGCATTTTGATAAACGCTGTTCACATCTTCTTGTGTTTCAAGAGCCTTTTGTTGATTAGCAACCGACATTTGCCTTAACACACCAAGCAAAATTAAATTATTCTCAATCTGCAATTTGTTCTGTAAATCAACCGATGTTTTCAAATCCGTTGATTTCTGTATTTCGCTCTCTAATTTTTTTTGATATGCAATTTGGTCGCTAATGTGGTCAAATTCGTATTGACTTGCCGCCATACTGGCTACGGCAGTTTGTGCTTGTTTTGAATAATAAGTTTGGTCTGTTTTACTCGGATTAACCGTATTTAGTGCAGTAACCTCTTTGGTAACTGGAAAGTCCTGCTCTATACTTTTTACGTTACCGCCTACATCGCTACCACCGCCACCACTGCCCGCATTCCCCAAAAGTCCGCCCCAGCTCGTAGCGCTGCTCCATGTTTGATTGTCTGTAATTTTTTCACTACCGTAGGCTGTTTCCATGTCCTTTTTTAACCCACCAATTAACCCATCTATCGACAAAAGACTCTTTAACTGTTCCACAGCAGTGCCCGCCTGTTGTATCAAATTCGCTTCTGCCACTATGTCTTCTACTGGCATTGCATAAACACTTATCGGCGTAAGAGTCAAAAATAACGATAAAATGATTCGCTTCACTCCAACCTCCTCCGCTGAAATATTGGCAACCAGTCTTTAGGGTCGTCGCCGACTTCTGCTCTTATCTTATCCAGCAAAATCAACGTGCTTTCTCTTCCCGAAATGACTGCAATTTCATCATCCAAACCCGCCAAGTTAGCACGAATAACAACGGACTCCTTCCCTCTCCCATAATTCAACAAAAAATAATGTTCATTATCTGGTAGCGTTTTTATTAATTTATATTCTTGCTCAGTTAAACCAAATTCCTCTGTGTAAACCCGCTTATCTGCTGTAGGATTGGGAAAAAATATTTTACAAGCTGCTGATTCATTCAAAGTCTTACTTACCGCTGATTTAACGGTGTCCTCTGCCGCTTGCGTTGCCAATCCTAAAAAATTATTTTTCTTGCGCGGTGTGCGTGACCAATCATTCAACAAGTCCTTAAAATATTCGTCCTCAAGAGCTTTCCAGCCTTCATCGCAAAAAATCATACCTCGTTGCCCTTCAAGATTTTTACCGACACAATATGTTAAATACATTAATGCTGGCGTCTTGCAGTCTTCATCTTTTAGGATATTTCCCAACTCAAAACCCACCACATCAGCGTTAAGGTTTAAACTGTCTTGCGGGTTGTCAAACAACCACGCATGTGTACCGCTGCTGTGCCACTGGTCAAACCTAGCGCGTAATGAGCCCTTGCGCTTAGTGCCAAAAAAAGAGGCGATATGGCATAACTGTCGCTCTGCCCTATCCATTCTATACATGCCAGCGATAGCGTTTTCTATCGCCAAAAAATCATGCTCTAACAATGATTGCCCAGTAGTCGTAAGCATTTTTTTAAACAACGACACCAGAAATTTACGGTTTTCTGGGGTATCTTCTAGCTGGCAGGGGTTAAAGCCAGTAGCAACACCAGACTTAACCACTTCGTAAGTACCACCCATTGCCCTAACCAGAATTTCCAAACCTCTGTCCTTGTCAAAAACCACGCGTTTACCGCCAAACTTCATGCTCTGCAAAAGCAAAAAACCAGCTAGTACGGTTTTACCGCTGCCCATCGTGCCAAAAATAAGAAAATTACCAACGTCCTTATAATGAAAATTGAAATAATAAGGGCTTCCCGACTGTGTCTCGAAAATTGTTACGGCGTCACCCCAATGATTGCCCTTTATTTTTCCTATAGCGTAATTGTGCATACTGGCAAAACCAACCATATTTTTGCTTGAAATATCCGCCTGCCGTGCGATATAAGAAAAATTTGCAGGCAATTGCGCCCAAAAACCGCACTCACACGCCACATCTTCTCTAACACAAATAATATCCAAATCGCTAAATTCGGCGATTATTGTTGCGACGTTTTTATTTAGCGCTTCTTGGGTCTCTGCATAACAAACTAGTGAAAAATGATGTGCCCCAAAGCCAATATCACCGCTCGCCGCCTCATCAAAAGCGTCGCTAATCTCCATTGTTTGTTTTACCGATTCATCGCGCGATTGGGATAAATCTTTTTGCTGGTCACGTAATTTTGTTTTAGCAACATGCCTATCATAAAAACGGTATGATTGTGTTGTAACAAATTCAATGCGTAATTTGCTGAGAGTATCAAGCAATCCTTGATAAGTGGCACTTGGATATTCTTTGATAGAAAGCACAGCAGCAAATTTTTTGCTTCCATCCCCTGCGCGCATCTCTATTGCACCTAAACGTCTGTTAAAAAACAATCTTTTGTGTGGAAGATACACAGAAGCGTCTATGGCACTAAGCGGGATTGTTTGTTTGTCAAAATTAATTAGCTGCCCTATGAATTCGAGCGCACTAGAGAATTTAACCCCTTTTTTTTCATATACTCCCAGCACCTCTGCTTGATACTCACCCAACACATTTAATACTTTTCTCGTGACTTCGTTTAGCTCTTTATTTTGCTTTTCCAAAAATACTCTATGCGCTTCTTTATCCGTGTTTTTACTCAATTGTTGAAAGATGTTGGCACTTTTATTGATTAACCCCTCTGGCGGCTTCGTAATAATCGCAACATACAAATCATTATGGTACATTTCTGTCGTTTCAATCTTGGTGCGGTATTTGTCATTAACGTGTTTTGCAAAAAAATGTTTAAATTCGCCCGCTGGATATTGCGCAGTTTTCCTGCGCACTACCCAAAAATACATTGCGAAATTCGATGTAAAACTACGTAGCAAACTGTTTAAGCGATTTTTGTAAACATCTAAAGTGGCATCGCTTTTGGTAACAAAATCCACCCCGTTAACGGCTATTATCTTGATTAATTTTGAGCTTTTGTCGATTAAAGTATTATCGTCATAGTGCGCAACCACGTTAATGTTCTTTGAAGCCTTAGCCTCATTGACACTAAGCCTATCAAAAACCCAGCTTAATTTTTGCACTTTTGCAACCATCACCACGACTCATAACTATTTGTACCGCCCCAAAAAAAGCTATTTAATACGGGCGGAGTTTTTGATAACCACTTAACCCACAACATAAAAAAATTTGCGTCCTTTGCGGACATCTTCAACGTGGCAAGGTAAAGCACAATAAACAAGGGGATACCGTAAAAAGTATGGGTATCAATACAAATCAGCACGCAAAAAATTACAACGCCAAAAAACAATCGTAAATTTACCCCCATAAACATTGGTGGTCGCGTCAACCCTACGGCTAAAATATCTATTTCAACTTGATAATTATTACTGCTCATCGCTTTCAGCTTCCGCTTTATGTTCAGCTTTCTGCTTTGCCTCGTATTCGGCAATTGCTTTGTCGTGCCTCGAAAGCTCGTTATCCAAATGATGATTACCGTCTTCTAATTCTAGCCAAGTTTGCCGATGAATATAGCCACCCAATATTCTATTTTTTATTCTTGCTAAAAATCGGCGCATACTATTTTTTTGTAGCTAAGATTTCTGAACTAGTGCTGTTATTGCATTAACAATTACGCCAGCACCGAAAATTATACCAATCCCAATAACCGTTTGAATAAGGCGTTTCCACTCCAACACATGCCCCAAACACAGAAGTCCTACAGCTATTATTGATAAAGTAGCAATTGCAATACCTGTTGGACCATACATTGCAGTAACCAAATAGGATAGCCCCTCCCCAACTGGCGTATTCCCACCATCAGCAAATGCCAGATTAGGAAGTAAAAACAAGCTAAAATTAAATAAAATCGGGAATGACGCTCTTAAAATTCGTTGTATTTTCAACATTGTTAGGTCTCCAGCAGCTATTTCTATTTATAAAAAAATAATTACAAACAATCTTTGTTTAAAAATCGTCTTGCTCAACTGAGCAAACGTCCTCATCCTGCGTTTTTAGTCCATTTTTTATGCGGTTATATATCTCTTGCCTATGAACGCTTATCTCCATTGGAGCGTCTATCCCTAATCTTACTTGGTTTCCTCTCACCCCAAGCACAACAATGGTGACGTCATCGCCCACAATTATTGATTCCCCTGGCTTCCTTGTTAAGTTCAACATAGCCCCACCCTCCTGATTTATAGTTTAAATTCAAATGCCCCAAAAAATGGCTAATTGAACAGTAGTCACACTATTTACTTATGACAAAAATTTCCACACATGCTAATAAGCATTTTATGTTATGATTTTTCATGCGTCAAGACATGTTTTAACCGAAAACATGGCATTCAAAAGCGAACGTGTATATAATGCTTTGTGGGGATTTTCCGTGTGTATCAATGTTATTTAAAACAATTTGCAACAAAGAAAATGTCAAAAAATATTGGGGAAATACTAAAAACATTAATAAAGTCCCATGATATAAACACCATGGTACTAGCTAGAGATACGGGGATTGGGCAGTCTGTTATCTCTCGGCTAATCTCTGGGGAAACATTTGACCCAAGAACATCCACGCTTAAAACCCTGTCTAGATACTTCAACATAACCATTAACCAACTACTCGGAGAAATTCCTTTAAAAGTCGACACGACCATGACGGATAGAATACCTAAAACACTACATGTTCCAATAATCAGCTGGGAAGAAATTGCCATGTGGTCACACCTTGATACAAAAGAAAAACAAAAAATCATACTATCTGATATAACATCCAAGGGAAATGTCTATGCTGTTTACATGAATGACGATTCTATGTACCCTGTTTTTAGTAAAAACATGTTGTTAATCTTCGATTTTGACAAACCACCTGTAGATGGTAGTTATGTGATGGTCAAACATCGAACCCAAGCAAAACCAGAATTTAGACAACTTATAAAAGAACAAAATATTTGCTATTTGAGGGCTCTTAGCCCAGATTCAACTAAGTACAAAGTAAGAATGTTTACCAGTAAAGATAAACACATGGGGACTCTTATACAAGTCCAAAAGAACTTTAATTAATTTTATTCCATAAAAAACATTATGTTCTACGGATCGAAAATTAATCTTGTTGATTTTTTTGCTGGCTTAATAGCGCAATATAAAAAGCTCCAGCAAGATGTTCAACAAAACAATAATGCCTATAGAATCCTTGAGGTTAAGGATGAAAATGGTTGTATTGAGCTCACTATCCATATAATAGGACGAAACATCACATTTAAATCGACCCCAAAAGAGCTGGCGGCTAACGATGCTTTACTTAATGGTTTTTCACGTCAAGACGTAAGAACAATTACCTTTCTCGCTACAAGCGAAATGCACAAACCGAACTACGAAATCTCCTCTTATAAACTTTGTAAAAAAACGAACAAAATGCTTTTTTCGCTCAAAAAATCTGGCAACAACAAAGTCATCACTAAAACCGCGGACATTATCTCTTCTGACAAAGAGTTGTTGCAACAAATCTCACAAAGCGATGCTCACATGATAGGATATACTACTGCTATAGAAAAGGGGCTTATTGAAAAACGGAAAATAGCAAAAATCATTAGTGCCGAAAGCAACGAGTAAAAATGTTTAGCTGTTTTGCTCTGCTGTTTCTTTGTCTTCTAAGACAAATGGGTTGTAGTTAATATCATAATCGTATACATCTATTTTTTCCTTCGACTTAATGAATTCCGCAATTAACACGGCTGGATAAGCCAGCAAAAACGTATAAATCACTTTCAACGAAAATGACACGACCATAGTAATCGCTATTTTAGAAAAAGGAAGTGTTCCGTAAAATACAACCAGACAAATTAATATGGCATAAAGAAACTCTCCTGCAATCGATGAGGTTACGCTGCGGACACCAAATCTTTTTCCTGAGGCTAATATTTTCCATTTAGAAATTATATACGAATTAACAAAAGCACATATTGGGATAAAAATAAAATGTGCCGTAAACATTTTGGGAAGTTGCCCAATAACAAAATCATACGCCTCTTGGTGATGCCAGTATTCTGGTGATGGTAGTTTTGTTAATGCCCAAAGAGAAAAGGTGTAAAAAAATTGTCCGCTGATTGCAAACCATGTAACCCTGCGATATGCACTGTAGCCATAGACTTCTGTAATAATACAACCAATCCAAAATAAAAGCGGAAGAATTAACGAACCAGCGGCAAACAATACTCCGTGTATATCTACCAATTTACTAGCAATCGTTCCAGGACATAGCATTATTACCGCATACATCATCGATAAAAACATTAACGTCCATGATGTTTGTTGCTTTTTTCCACCTTTGTTTTGCATATCTTTAGCCTCTCGCGCAAATTTGAAACATTTTCATAAACCCAATCGTATACTTTGGGTTGTTCTCAATTTCTTTTAATTCATTCAAAAAATTATTCACCTCTAGCTCATCTGCAAATGCTTTTCCTTTTCCCGTCAATTCCTGTTTGTGCTCGATGATAGAACAGCTCAAAAATGCTTTTTGCTCGGGGTGAGATAAAATAGGCTGATTAAGTTTTACGCTTACATCGGGAAATCCTGCGGCACGATGCAAAGCACATGATTTTTCACCAAATCTTGTATCAAACTTAAACAAAGGCAAACGAGATTGCAGCCATTTTTCAAAAATCCTTGATTGTGGCAAACAAAAATATGTATCTGCAACAGAATCTTCCGAAATAACCACACCACTTGGTTTAAGTAAATATTTGAGGTCATTTAAAACAATTTCAGGCTGTTCCAAGTGCATCAAAACCAATCTTGAGTAAATCAAATCGTATTTATGCGAAAGATTTTTTATATCGTAAGCAGACATTTTAAGTAAATTAACGTTTTTTACGTTATTTTCACTCAAATGTTGTTTAGCAACTTCTAATTGTTGCTCGCTTGAATCAATAGCATCAACGACCCCTTTTGGTAAAATATTTTTAGCTATTAATCCCGTCATCCTCCCAATACCACAACCAATCTCCAATACTCTAATCCCACTTTTAATAACTCCTTGGTCGAACAAAAATTGCAGGCTCCATGGGTTAAAAACATCATTTAATATTTTTAATCTGCTGCGCCCCGCCTCTCCCACTTTAAAAACATACGATTGCATAATTCAGCCCCCAGCGTTACGAAAATTTTATCCTGATTTTATCTTGATAAAAACGCCCTACTTTACTAACCAAAAACGCCTCACCAACAACAAGCTCTTGTTTTATACTGTTAGGATGAATAATAAATTCATTAACTCGCCTCACCGAACCAAGCCCCGCGCCATCAGAAACCTCTGAATTAACTTGTGCGGTTACGTTAAAAGTTTCTTTTGTCCCAACCCACCCCGATACATCCTCTGCGCTCTCGTGGTCATTTAAACGATGACAAATAATTGTATTGGCGCAATTTAACACCTGCCCCGCAAAATTCTCATCAACTTTTTTCAAATCAGCCAGCCCTTGCGTACCAAAAACCGCGTGCACCCCTTTGCTGCGCCCCATATTTACCAAATTTAGCACCTGCTCGCCCGCAAATACTGAAAACTCGTCAAACATTGTAAATATTTTCTTACAACTTGAGTTTCTATCAACCACAGCTTTTATGTCGTTGATTATAAGTTTACCAAGCACCTTGGAAAAACTAGGATACCGCAAGGCTGGCAACGCAAAATACACAACCGCATTTTCATCGATAACTTGAGGTAAGCTAAAGGTATTAGCTTCTGTAATTTCAAAAAACTTGCCCAGTTCGGAATGAATTAACAAATTTAAATGTGCTTGAAGCCCCGTAATGTCTTTACGGTCGTAACCTTCGAGCCTTCGCACCCTATTAGCCAAATTTGCATCATCTATTTGTCGCACCAATAATGCTAAAGAGTCGTAGTCCAAGCATTCCACTACTTTTGCTAAGTCATAGCGGGTTTTGCTTTTAATTAAAACCTCGAAAATCGTTTGCAAATAGTCTTCTGCAATTGACTTGTAATAGTCGCTCGCCCATTCGTCTTTGAGGCTTATTATTTTATCCTTGAGCTCAGTGTGCCCACCCTCTGCCAACGGGTCGTAATGATAAAAATTACCGCAATTAAACCCATAAAATTTACGGTTGTATTGCTTGGCTAAGTCGGTAACCCAGTTAATGCTTTCATCTGTTGGCTTGCCGTCTACAATAATCAAAGGATAACCCTGCATAATCGCTCGTTTGTAAAATCTCCTTAGGGTAACTGTTTTACCTCCTCCTGTTGTACCTAATATCAACACAATTTGATTAACAAATTGGTCTGGTAATACGATTGGATTTCCGCTGTATTTTGATACACCCAGCAAAACCCCATCAAAATTTTCGTCCCGCGTATTATTCAAAGCAGCTTGAACTTTGGCGTCTGGCAGGTCTTTACTTCTTGTTGGCTCTGCGGCATGAATTGCTTTTAATTCTTTTTCGTGTGCGCTAATAGGAATCAAATCAATTATGCCTAACAATCCAGCAATCAATATCGGCAGGTGTAATACATAATTTATTGCTTCTTGCCCCACATAATAAACGGCAGAACCAACACCACCAGAAAACAATGCTTTCCAAAAATAAATATTGTTCCAAAATCCTTGCGCCACTGCATCTGGTATATTTTCATACTGGCGTATATGCAAAAAAACACCAACCCCAGCCAAAAGCACTCCAACGCCCAAAACCTGAAACCAGCGCAATTTAGCCAACCTAACGCAAACAACATATACCACCACACCCAAAACAGTTGCCAAAGACTGCCATATAAAAAACACAATAATGACTATAGCCCTCAATGCTTGTCGTTCATTTTTTATGTGGTCAAGAATATCCATTTTTTCTTTCATTGTTTGCCTCGTTTAAAACTCAGTGGTGGCAGTCCCGCGCGCGAAAAAGTGCTTTTATAGACTTAATAAAAAACCTACTCCTTAAAAACTATAAAAGCACTTTGAGCGCGCCGCAAATATTTTATCAAGCAACCCCATTTACTTCGATGGATAATTTTTTTTATATTCATCGACCCATTTTTTGCCGTTGTCTGTCAAAAAATAAAAGATTGGGGCTCTTGTTGCTCCTATTTTCGGCAACATTTTTTCAATCAATAAATCTTTAATAATCAGCCCTCTAATTATTTTTTGCTTCTCCGTTAAACTGTATTGCCTTCTGGCAATCTGGCTTAAGTCTGTTTTATTAAAATCTCCAGCATCACAGCGCAACAAAATTTGTATTTCTAAATAACCTAATGTTTCCATATCGCCACCTTTTAAAAATTATTACGCAAAACATACGCTCTTTTTTAAAAAATGTCAAGAACTTATTTAAAAAAATACCAAACTATTTTTATAAAAAAGCAAAAAATGCTGTAATTATAGGTGTTGTAACATAAAATAAAGCTGCATCTTTTTTAAAAAACTTTAAAAAAACATCAAAAAAATGATTGACAAATAAAATTTTTTTGCTATAATAATTACATAGTGAGTGAAATTGTTTTTTCCCTCTTCTATAAAAAGCGAAGCCCGCAACGGCGACAACCGTTACAGGCTTCTAATCACAATTTAATCGTATGAGGATTAAAATCATGACTGCCACAAATCGTAACACACATTTTTTAAACGTCAACGACGCTCTAGCAATTCTAAATCTTCAACCAAGCAACCTAACTCTTGAAGATATAAAAACTGCCTACCGTAAAGCCGCAGCAAAATACCACCCAGACCACAACCCCGCAGGACTTGAAACCATGAAAATGGTCAATGTCGCTTATGAAACCTTAAAAGCTTACGACCTTAACAAACTCAACAACGCAAGCGGCTTTTCTGCAAATATTTATGACTACGGTGACGCCATCAACACCGCATTAAATACAATCATCGGCTTAGCTGGTTTGTCGGTGGAGGTTTGCGGTGCGTGGGTTTGGGTAAGCGGCAACACCAAAGAACACCGCGAAACCTTAAAAACTGCGGGTTTCTTTTGGGCTCATAAAAAATCAATGTGGTATTTTCGCCCTGAAACCCACAAATCACACAATCGCAATGCTTGGAGTATGGACGCAATCCGCGCCGTGTATGGACAAAACCCAATAAACAGCCAAGAACAAAAGCAATTGCACGCGTACAACTAAATCAAAACAAGCCCCGCGAGAGGTTGCAGCCTCTCGCGGGACTCTAACCACAACCTAAATTGGGTTTAATCTAATCAGAGGCTACAAAAATGAACATTTCAAAAAATCAAATTTCCAAAATATTTAAAAATCGTATGGGCACAGCTTCTTTTTATGGTCAATTTGCCTCAATGCGCCAAACTGAGGAATTTTTCGTCTACCCGCTAAACGAATATAGCAATATAAATCAGCTCGACATACAAAGTGACAAAAGGTTTGGCATAATAGTTGTTGCTCAAAAAAAACTTGTTTTGTCTCGTTCGCATAGTTATGCAAACCGGGAGAAATTACAGTTTGATATTGAAACCAAAAAAGCGTTAGTAATAAAACTACAAGAAGAAGAGCTGAACCAATTATTGCAATTTGTACGCAGTACAGCTTCAGCAATGGCGCGCGGTGATAATGGGTACATAGAAACCGATAATTCTCAAGCCGACAAAGTTTAAATTTTATTAATGTGAAAGTGTAAAAGGGCGCTAGCTAAATGATGCTCCTTTGCACTTTAACAATCGGACATAAATTTACTTTTTGCAGTAAATGACATCAAAAAAAAGGCGTAGCCTTTAACCAACCATGCGCCAAAGCGAAGCGGCGCACATATAGCGTACTCCTCGGTGCTTCACGAATAAAGGACAGCGAAAACAACCGTAACAACTTAAGGCTATATTTCAATATCACATATTTTTTAGTTGCCGCTCATTCCCTGCCCGCCGTCCCATGAGTCAACCTAAGCCAGCAGGCGCGAAACGCGAGCGGATTTTGTTTTATCGCGAGGCAAAACCGCAAAGCTTTTGCGATGTATAGCAAGCACGGTATTAATTAAATACGCCGCACCTCCCAGCCTCACACTTCACTACATCAACCTGGAAGACAAAAACAATCTTTCTGTACCACGAAACCAACGGCTTTTGCGCCTTACGGACGCAATACGCATCCGCTAATAAAAATATGCTGTTAATAAAACCTTAATTTTAGTGTGTTATAATACTCTCAACCCCAATCATTCTATGAGGTATTAAATGCCCATAATCACCATTGATGCAGCTAGTGTTCAAGCAGTTATAGCAA
>Ga0172379_10005146_pt1 | contig 18543 bp, 21 predicted proteins | sample GrowelOW334metaG_FD_119756 | JGI IMG/M metagenome (GOLD analysis project Ga0172379, IMG submission 119756) | Groundwater microbial communities from an aquifer near a municipal landfill in Southern Ontario, Canada - Groundwater well OW334 metaG | ecosystem: Environmental > Aquatic > Deep...
ATTGCTAAAAATGAGATAGCTATTTTGGTTTTTTATCAAAAAAAAAGAGCCCCGAATTAGGGCTCTTTTAAAATTATATTTTGAATTATGCTTTTAATGCATAACGCTTCATTGCGGTAACCGTTAAACCTGCACTAGCATTAGTAAGTACTTGTGCAATGGTTAATTTGTTATCTTTTACCGAGGCTTGGTTCAATAAGGTGCTTTCTTTGTAGAATTTACTTAAACGGCCTTGTGCAATTTTGTCAAGCATATCTTCTGCTTTGCCTTCCAGTCTTGCCTTTTCCTTTGCTATAAGTAATTCCTCAGCTACCACTTCAGCTGGAACATCTTTTTCGCTGATAGATACCGGAGACATGGCTGCTATTTGCATGGCTACATCTTTGGCAATCTGAACATCAAAACCAGCTTTGTTAAAACCAACCAAAGTAGCCAGTTTATTACCAATGTGAATATACGGTTGCACATATTCCGATACTATTTTATCGTAATAGGCAACTTCCATTTTTTCACCGGTAATACCACTTTGAATAAGAACCGTCTCTTCAACAGTTTTTCCATCCAAATCAAGTGCTAGAAACGTTTTCAAATCGGCGGGTAATTTTGCCAAAGCTAAATCACAAATCTTGTGTGCTAATTTAACAAAATCCTCATTTTTGGCTACAAAATCAGTTTCACAATTCAAAGCTATAATAGCACCGCTTTTCCCGTCATGGCTTATTTTAGCAATAACGGCACCTTCAGTTGCTTCGCGGTCGGCACGCTTATTTGCAATGGCTTGTCCCCGTTCACGTATAATTTGAATAGCACGATCAAAATCGCCATCAGCTTCAGTAAGGGCTTTTTTACAATCCATCATACCGGCACCAGTAACTTTTCTTAATTTAGCTACATCAGCTGCTTGTATTAACATAAAAAATTCTTTTAAATTGATTATTCTGCAATTTCGGTTTCTTCAACATCTAATTCAGGAGCATCTTCCAACTCAACTTCTGTTTCTTCTTCGTCAGTTGATTTCTTTGCTACTGATTTTTTTGCTGTAGTTCTTGTTTCTCTTTTTGTTCCCTTTTCTTTTTTGTCTTTATCTTGAGGAACCTCTTTATCTTTATCAACTTTACGTTCAGAAAGACCTTCTTCAATTGATTTTGATAAAGCATCAATTACAAGGTATATAGCTTTAGCGGCGTCATCGTTACATGGTATAACGTAATCCACCTGATTGGGATCAGAGTTAGTATCAACCATTGCGAATACTGGGATTTGTAATCTCTTAGCTTCGGCAACAGCGATTTTTTCTTTTTGGATATCAACTATAAACAGGGCAGCGGGCAATCGGGTTAGATCGACAATGCTACCCAAGTTTTTTTCAAGTTTTGCCCTTTGGCGCATAATCTGCAATTTTTCCCTTTTCGATAAGTGATCGAAAGTACCGTCTGTCTCCATTTTATCGATGGTTGACATTTTTTTTACGGCTTTACGGATTGTAGGAAAATTGGTTAACATACCACCGGACCAACGCTCGGTAACATAAGGCATGTTAATTTTGCCAACACGTTCAGCAACTATATCTTTGGCTTGTTTTTTAGTGGCCACAAAGAGTATTTTACGTCCTGATTTTGCAATTTGCTTCATGGCAGCAGCTGCTTCATCAAGTTTTACCACTGTTTTATGAAGATCGATAATGTGAATCCCATTGCGCTCCATAAAAATATATGGTGCCATACGTGGATTCCACTTTCTTTTAAGGTGACCAAAATGTGCACCCGCATCTAATAATTCTTGAAAACTTACTTTTGACATTTTAATTTTTTTTTAACTCGTTTACATTCTTAAAAAAGCAATCATTAAGTAGTTCTTAAATTAGATTTTGAGATTGTCAGATGTGAGATAGCTATCCATTATAATTCAATTGGTTCATCTCATGTCTCATTGTCAATTCTAATTATTTAATAGAAATCTTAACAATTTAGATACTAAATGAAATTCTGCAGTGCTATTAACGCTTACTGAACTGGAATTTCTTGCGTGCTTTTTTCTGTCCTGGTTTTTTTCTCTCTACTTCACGTGGGTCACGGGTAACAAATCCTGCGGCTCTAAGTTTACTGCGGCTTTCTTCGTTCATTTGAATTAAAGCTCTTGTAATACCTAAACGCACAGCTTCGGCTTGACCTGTAATTCCTCCACCATCCAAGTTCACTTTCACGTCGTACTTGTTGGCTAATTCCAGAAGGTTTAATGGCTGTAAAACAATGTATTGAAGAATTCCTGTTGGGAAATACTCTTTAAAATCTTTGTTGTTTACAGTTACCTTTCCTGTTCCTTCGCTCAAGTAAACGCGTGCGATTGCGGACTTTCTACGTCCAACTGCGTTAATCACTTCCATTTCTACTATTTAATTGAATTTAAACTGATTTTTTCAGGTTTTTGCGCCTCGTGAGGATGCGTTTCGCCTTCATACACAAATAAATTCCTGAAAAGTTGACGTCCTAACGTGTTTTTAGGTAACATCCCTTTTACAGCCTTTTCTACCATAGCTGTTGGTTTTTTAGCCATCAGCTCTTGGGCCTTAACTATACGTTGACCTACAGGATGTCCTGTATGACGAACGTACTCTTTATCACTCCATTTATTGCCGGTTAGCTGAACTTTTTCAGCATTGATTACAATTACGTAATCCCCGCAATCAACGTGAGGAGTGAAATCGGTTTTATGCTTTCCTCTAATAAGGAATGCAACACCTGTGGCAAGGCGACCCAGCACTTCGCTGTTAGCGTCAATTACAACCCATTTTTTGTCAACGGTTGCCTTGTTTGCCGATTTTGTTTTAAAACTTAAAGTGTCCACTCTACTCCTAACTTTTTAATTAATACATAAATACATCGAAATAATATTTTTCGAATGTGGTCTGCAAAAATACAATTAATTCTTTAAACCACAATTATTATAAACAATTTTTGTTCATAACACAAAACCTACTGAAAATGCAGCCTTTCCCTATTTTATAAAAAATAAAATCCTTGTTTTCGAAAATACGACCTATCCCTTCTAATTATAAATTTGCTCAATTTTATATCCACAGCAAACCTTTTTTCCATTTTATGTTCGAACTCAAACTATTTTTTTATATTTTTGCCTAATTCATTAAAAAAACTAGTCATGAAAAGTATTTATAAATTAACATTATTAGTAGTATTTATTGGTTTGATGAGTTCGTGTAACAACCAAGACTCTCAAAAAAAAGCAGCAGATAATGTAGATAATGTTGTGATGGAGGAAACCACAGAGTTAATTTCAAAATATCCAATGCCTACATCCTATGAAGTTATTAATGCTTTGAACGAAAGTGGAGCCGGATATATTTTCGACATTACCAACCCTCCTGAAAATGTAGAAAAATACATTAGCTTTAAACAAAAAGCCATTAATTTGGGCATTTTTGGTGCCGATTTGATGTATTCTAGTATTTATCAAAAGAAAGATATCACGGCAGCCTATCTCGATAATTTTGTTCAGTTGATTGGAGATTTAGATGTTACTAACCTAAATCAGGAATTTTTTGAAAGGGTACAGGCCAATTTAGATAATAAAGATTCACTGGTTCAGATTATTAAAGCGGCTCAATACGACGCTAATAAATATCTTAAAGAAACCAATAAAAATGAACTGGCTTTATTTGTTTTAACCGGAAGTTGGATTGAAGGTACTTATCTTACCAGCGAGGCCATTCAATTTGCTAATGATAAAACAACCATATATCAGTTGGTTATTAAAAACAAACAATCGTTGGTTGATTTATTAAAACTTATGGAAAACTATAAAGACCAAGCGGATTTCAAAGACATTTATGCTTCGCTAGTTAAGATTAATGAACTTATTACTATTTTTGAAAAGGATCAGAGTAACCCAAAAAATATTGAAAATCTTAAACAGGCAATACTTACATTCCGAAATAGTTTAGTTTAAATAACACCTTAAAATATTATCTGTTAGGGCGATTCTTAAAGAAGAATCGCCCTTTTAATTTATTTCCTTTTGTATTCTACCATAAATTGGTTCATGAATTTACTTTTGGAGCGGAGCAGCATTTTGCTCCACTAAAAAATTTGTGTCAGACAATTTATCAGTCAATTTGTTATTAACATACACATTAAAGGATTCCGATAAAGGAACATTTATATTAATGTAAGCCCAGTTACTAAAAACATCGGTGGTAATTAAGTCAGCCGGACGATAAGGTAAATTGTATTCAAATAACTTGTTTTCATTCGTATCACGAATGATAATAAAAAACATCTTGCTATTGGTTTCATATTGATCAAATCGCTCAACATAAAGTATAATTCGTCCGCCAATGGCATCCGTTCGAATTCTATTCCGAGTGGCAATATATCTTTCTTCACTCCACTTTTCATTCTTGGCCGTATCTTGCATTAGCAAAATCAATTGCTGATAATTCAAATAGGCTATATTTGTTTTAGGGAAAAGACCTACACCTAAATGAAATTCAAGTACCGAAAAAACCTCAGTTATTCGGTGTCCATAGGTTATATAAGTTGATCCCTCATAAAGTTGCATCTTTTTAAGCGCTTCATCAACCTGCGAAAAAGATTGGAAGGATAGCATAAAAAGCGCAATGGATACTATCTTTTTCATAGTTAATTCATTAAATTTTAACTCGTTAATCTATTCAATTTATTTTTTGACTTTTATTTTAAGGTTATTCGATAAAAACAGTGGAAACACGTTTTAATTTGTTAATAAGTATCCTCCCCAACCCTCCTTTAATCAAAGGAGGGAGTAGAGCTATACTAAATCACAAATACGACAGCAATGCTCAATCTGGGTATTCTCCCTTGCTTGCAGGGGAGATGTCGACAGACAGATGGGTATAAAGGCCTAAAAAAAATCATTTTTCACTATAAATATCGAATAACCTAATTTTAAACGCCTTAGAAATAATTTCCTAATTGTTAAGCTGGTTCAATTCCTCCCAAATAGCATTATTAAACAAACTCATGGAACGAATTTTTTTATCGGCAATACAATATCCTTTCTTATCAAAGTTTTCCCTATCCGGTACTGCCACAACCAACATTTTTGCTGCCTTACCAGCAATTACACCGTAAATAGAGTCTTCAAAAACCAAACATTCATTAACAGAAATATTTAGTCTTTTGGCTGTTTCAATAAATACTTCGGGATGAGGTTTTCCAAAATTCATAAACTCAGCGGATTGAATAACTTGCAATTTTTCTTTTATTTCCAATTTTGTAAGCACGGTATCAATCAATGCATTGGATGATGCAGAAGCCAATGCCATAGGCGTTTTCATTGTTTCAAAAAATGAAATGGCTTCAAAAACACCAGGTAACGCTTTTCCTTCAACTTTAACCAGATGTGTAACTTCATCCATGATAGCCTCTACCGTTTCATTAATTTGGAGATTTACATCAGGAAATGTGTGGCTCCAATGAGTTACCACTTCGTCAACCCTCATTCCAGTGGTTCCACGACAATCATTTTCAGTTAGTACTATTCCCCGTTCTCTAAAAATCTTTATTTCTGCTTTCCTCCATAAAGGCTCAGAGTCAATCAATAACCCATCCATATCAAAAATTACTGCGTTTATCATTGAATCAATTTTTGTTAAAAATACGGTATTTATTCAAAAAATGATTCGATTTTAATGCAATATGCATTGCTAGATTCAGTACAAGGAATCGATCGGTAATTTAGCTATATTTGTCAAATTATATTAAAAAATGAGCTGCATTGAAAGGTATTGTAATAAAATCCACAGGAAGTTGGTATCTAGTAAAAGACGAAAGAGGACTCATTGTTGAATGTCGGATAAGAGGAAAGTTCAGGAATCAGACCATCCGAACTACCAATCCTTTAGCTGTTGGAGATAAGGTGGAGTTTCTGATTGATGAAAAGACCCAATATGGGGTTATAAATTCTATTGAGGAGCGGAAAAATTACATCATTCGTAAATCGATTAATCTTTCGAAACAAGCACACATTCTTGCTGCAAATGTTGACCAGGCTGTTATACTTGTTACTTTGGTAAAACCGCGAACTTATCCCGAATTTATTGATCGGTTTTTAGTTTCGGCAGAAGCATACAGCATTCCTGCTAAAATTATTTTTAATAAAACGGACCTGTATTCCGCAACTGAAAATGCAGAAATGGAACAGTTGCTAAAGGTTTATCGCACCATTGGATATGAATGTTTTACTATTTCATCTCTTCTGAATCAAGGTATTGAAGAAATAAACCAATTGTTATCGAATAAAATATCGGTAATTGCTGGTCATTCAGGCGTAGGAAAATCAACCCTAATTAACACGATTGATCCACTGCTAAATTTAAAAACATCAGAGATTTCTGAATTTCATGAATCAGGGAAGCATACTACTACTTTTCCTGAAATGCACTCCTTAAGTAATCAAGGTTACATTATTGATACACCTGGCATAAAAGGCTTTGGAATTATTGATATGGACAAGGATGAAATTGCCCACTATTTTCCAGAAATTTTTGCAGTTATTGAAGGATGCCAATATTATAACTGCACCCATTCGCATGAACAGGGTTGTGAAGTAAAAAAGGCAGTTCAACTTGGCAAAATTGCTGAAAGCCGCTATAAAAGCTATTTAAATTTATTGCTTAACGACGAAGATGAAAAATACCGTACCACTTAAGTTAAATCCAATAATTTATACCCTAATACTCTTATTGTCTTTTATTTCGTGCCAAAACCCGGAATCAAAAACCAATCTACCCAAATTAGATAAACCCATAGTTACACCATCTCCAAATAAAAGCGCGACTCCATCAAAAAGAACTAAAAAAGTTGTTCCACTTACGAACGAGAATTTAATAACAGAGCTCACTAAGTTTGGCGCCGAAAACCCTGAAACCATGGTTTTAATGAAGACACCTAAAGGAAACATTAAAATAAAACTCTATGAAAATACTCCTTTGCACCGAGCCAATTTTATCCGTTTAATTAAAAATGATTTTTACAAAGGAACCATGTTTTACCGGGTGATAAATCACTTTATGATTCAAGGCGGGGATTCCGATGATTGGGAACGGCAAACAATAAAACAAAAGATGGGGAGTTATACGTTACCTGCTGAAATAAAAAAAGAAAACATCCATAAAAAAGGAGCTCTTTCAATGGCCCGTGAATATGAGAACAATCCTGAGAAAAGGTCCGTTTCCTTTGAATTCTTTATTGTTCAGGGTACAAAATATACCGAAGGGGAATTGTTGGGAGCACAGCAACAATATAAACTGAACATAACCGATGAAAATAAAATTATTTACAAAACAGTGGGTGGAACTCCTCATTTAGATGGCCAGCATACGGTTTTTGGTCAGGTGATTGAAGGCTTTGAGGTAATTGATTCAATAGCGGCATCTAAGGTAGATTATGGAAACTGGCCCATTGAAAACATAACCCTTGATTTTGAAATTCTAAAGTGATATTTTAGTAACTTACTCTTTCTAAAAATTGAAAATTATGAATCTACTACTTATCAGCAATTCAACCATGTCAGGTGAACCCTATCTTGAATATCCAAAACAAGATATTGCCAATTTTTTAGGAACTAAGCCAATAAAAGCGCTATTTATTCCTTATGCTGGTGTAACCCTAACGTGGGACAATTATGAAACTAAAGTTAAAGAACGGTTTAATCAAGTGGGTCATGATATAATTTCTATTCATCATTTCGAAAATCCAAAGGCAATTGAGGAAGCTGAGGCTATTGTTGTAGGAGGAGGAAACACCTGGCAACTATTAGAAAAAGTACGCGAAAATGGTTTAATTCATCCTATTAAACAAAAGGTTACTTCTGGCACAAAATACATTGGGTGGAGTGCCGGATCGAACCTTGCGTGCCCAACCATAAAAACAACCAATGATATGCCCATTGTCGATCCGAAGGGTTTTGACGCAATACATTTAATTCAATTTCAAATTAACCCACATTATTTAGATGCCAATCCCACCGGTCACGGCGGTGAAACCCGTGAGGACCGGATTTTAGAGTTTTTGGAAGCTAATAAAAAAGTGACCGTGGCCGGTTTGCGGGAAGGTTGTATGTTTATTGTTAAAAATCAGACTATTACTTACAAAGGGAAATTACAACTCCGAGTTTTTCAATACGGTAAGAAACCTTATGAAGTGGAGCCATCGGGTAATTTTAATTTTTTATTAAATTCCGAAGATTAATAATATGAAATTGCTGTATTACCTCTCGATTGGATTTATTTGCTTTACCACCACGGTAAATTCACAAATTTTGATTCCAAAAAAAGACTATGTACCAGAAATTCGACAATCAAGATATAGCTTTGCTTTTAGTTTAATTTCGGGCGCAAATTCTGATATGGTATCCTTCGGAATTATCCGCCAAAATCCGGACAGCAGCTACGAAATGCTGTTTTTAACGAAAGATGCATTTATCCGTCAAGCCTCAGGATACGAAACATCGAGGGCAAATCCAAACAAGACCAATTTCTTTTTGGAACATCAACTTGATCCGAAAATTTTGGATGAACTCTGGCGTTTAAAACACGATATATTTCCTTATGGAAAAAACGAAGAAATTGGATGGGGAACTAAATTAGGAGTGCCTTCAGAAGCTCAATTTGAATTATTGAAAGAGTTTGGACTCTGTAAAATGTCGGACTACGTGTATGGTGAAAAGCTTTGGCGATTGTTTAAAAAAATTAATGATCCCCTTTGGACAGGGACGTATCAATTACGAAAACCCTAAGCCTTTTATTTAATGGGTTACAAATCCTTATTAATTGACGTTCTTTTATCGAGCAATTGATTAATTTCTTTTTCTGAAAGGTTTTTGTTTTTTAAAAGCAAATCTATTGATTCCAATTCTCCATTAAATTCAGTAGTTTCAGAATTCTCATTTATTCCCAAATCCCTCTTTAATTGCTCTACCATTTTCGATATAATTTGCTTAATTGGCTCTCCTAATTCTTCAATTAAACTTTCAGGAATATTATTTTTTATCATTTGGTAGTTACTCGAAAGCATCTCAAAATTCTTATACAATGGATCGTCTTTTATTAATATCCCTTCTTGAGAAGCTTTATCGCGCAATTTTGCAAAAAGCACAATTAATTCATCAAGCTTTGATATAAATGCTTTGTTTTTCTCTTCCATGGTACGTTGTTTAAGACATCTATAACCAGAAATATGAGGTTTTTTGTTTCTGTCAAAGATACACTGTTAATCGTAAAAATATACATGAATTAATGCATAAAAATGAATTACCAGAAGATGTATCAACAAAAAAGCTGCCTAGATAAGCAGCCTTAAAGTAGTATATTATTTATTACATTCAATCGATAATTGTTATCCAATGGTGCTTATCTTCAATATCACCAAACTGAATGCCTAGTAATTGTAGATAAAGTTTGGTGGAAATTGGACCGGCTTCCCCATTTTTGCTATACACATATTCTTTGCCATCTAGTTGAACATCTACTATTTTCCCAATTGGGGAGATAACCGCAGCCGTTCCACAAGCACCACATTCTGAAAACTCCGACAATTCCGATACAGGAACTTGCCTGCGTTCTACCTTCAAACCCATTTCTTCAGCTAGAGTAATCAAACTTTTATTGGTAATGCTTGGTAATATTGAAGAAGATAAAGGGGTAACATAAGTATTATTCTTTATCCCAAAGAAGTTAGCGGGTCCACATTCATCAATATATTTTTTTTCTTTCGCGTCGAGATAAAGTGCTGCAGCAAACCCAGCTTTATGTGCTTTTTCGCCCGATGAAAGACTTGCTGCGTAATTTCCACCTACTTTATAAGTCCCCGTACCAAGAGTTGCGGCCCTATCGGTATCACGTACAATTTGAATGTTTACTGGCTTAAAGCCTTCCTTAAAATAGGGCCCAACCGGAACGCCAAATACCATAAACAGGTATTCTATAGCTGCTTTTACACCAACTTCAGCTCCAGTACCAATTAATAAAGGACGTAAGTAAAAAGAAGCCCCTTTTCCATAAGGTGGAACAAAATCACGATTTAATTCAATTACTTTTTTACAAGCTCCCCAAAAAATATCAGCGGGTATTTCAGGCATTAAAATACCTTTTGCTGAATCTACCATCCTTTTATGATTGTCTTGCCAACGGAAAACCCGGATTTTATTATCCTTCCCACGAAAAGCTTTCAAACCTTCAAAAGCTTCCTGTCCATAGTGCAAACAGGTAGCAGCCATGTGAATTGGAATCATTTCTGAAGAAGAAACTTCAGGTTCGCCCCAATTTCCGTCTTTATAGTAAACTCTTACATTATAATTAGTTTTACTATAACCAAAGGATAGTTTTTCCCAATCAATATCTTTCATTGTAATATAGCTGTTAGTGAATTTTTATTATAATAATAAACCCATTTTATATACTTGATGCTCTAAAATAAAGGCTTTTGTCTGTTTTAATGATGGCGTTAAAATAAAAATAAAGTTACCTAATACCAATGAATAATAAATGTTAAACAATAGAAATAAAAGTAAAAAAAAACCGGCACATGCCGGTATTAATACTATCTAAAACCTCCATATTTAATAATGGCCCCGTTTCGGTTAACCACCATAATTGGAATTTTATCTTCATAATCGGGTTTTGATTTAATAAACGCCTGATACTTCTTTACCATCATTACTATTAAATCGGAGTCAATATTTTCAGCAAATTTCAATACTTCTTCTTGAAAAACTTTGTTCTTTTTGGCTGTTTTAATACCGTAAATTACATTCTTTTTGTCGAGTGTTTTTTTTGTGAAATAAATATTATTATCCATATCCTTTTTCACACTTTCATCTTCAATAAAAGGTTTAATGATATTAATATTGCAATTATAATATTTCGATAAATAAACAACCCAATGAAGTGTTTCTTTAAATGTTTTATCATGATCGAGCGGTACCACAATTTCTTTATAGTAATTATGTGCCGGTTTATCTTGAGCCACAATAAATGGAATGTCCAATCCTTTTAAGCGAACAACCAAATCCATTGCTTTAAAAACAATTTTTTCACTTATATGATAACTTTTACCACATATTACCAAATTTGCATTGGCATCGCGAACTAAACGAACAAGACTGCTGCCAGATGTACCTAATTCAACGGTAATATAGGGGTTAATATGATGCTCTTGCATCACCCGTTGACCTATTAGTTTCAATTTTTCTTTCTCCTCAGCAATCATTCTTTCCCGGGTTGCTTTTCCGGAAAAAAAGCCTGGTTTTTCAATAAAACGGGCTAACATGACATGATTGTTCACTTCCTTGGCAATCTGAATCCCATGCAAAAGGGCAAGCTCGCAAGATTCAGTGTAATCCCATAGTATTACTATCACATCTTTTTTGTTTTTTGCCATAGCTTATGCTCCCATTATGTGTTCTTCCTAAAAACACAAAGTTAATTATTTTCTTCAACTAATTTCCTAATTGCTTCTAATTGAATGTTTTTATTAACATCTCTTAGTCTTTTAGCAGTTTCGGTAAAGTATTGGTGCTTTTCAATAAATGTAATTTGTATTTGATTCCAACGATTGAGATTATTTTCAATTATTTGATGTTCTGATAGTTCCCTAAATAAATTCCCAGAAACTGGAATAAAATCGACCCTCCCTAAATAATCTAAGTCAGCATCACAAATAATTTGCTCCAATAAATTTTTAGGCCTCGGCGGAAGTTTTGTTACCATAATTAATTCATTGATTTTTTGAATTTGTTCTTCGGTATAGTCAAAATGAGGCAAAATTCCTGCAGCAATTTCAACACCCTTTTCTTCATGATCTTTATAAACCTCTGTAAAGCCCGTATCATGAAAAAGAGCAGCTGTCTTAAGCAGTAACAATTCTTCATCGCTGATGTTTTCACCACGCCCAATTAATTCAACCTGTACCGTAACATCGATAGTATGCTTCAAATTATGATAGTATAAATTCCGAGGTAACTTTTCTTCAAGAATATTCATTACATGTTCTTCTAAATCATCAAACCTAATTAAGGCAAGCCGAATGTTAAATGCCTTGTTCGGTTTTAAACCAAAACCATCAATTGATAAGGCTGGCCTAAATCCTTCGATAAAATACATATCAATTTCGCCTTTATATTTTACCGGCATCTTACCACGGTACTTACATAGAAAATAATCTTTAACCAATTCGTAAGTCATACCCGTAATATTCACTTTTCCTATTTCACCGGAAGCCTCCATTCGGCTAGCAATATTCACTGTATCGCCCCAAATTTCCAGTCGTTTTTTATTGCCTGAAGTATTACTAAATACTGGTCCGGTATGGATACCCATCCGCAAATCCCAGGTTTTATGATTTTTTACACTGTATTGCTCTTTTATGAAATTCAAATATTGTTGCATTTCAAAAGCAGCAAGAACTACTTCTATTGGGTTGGTACGATTCTTTTGTGGAATACCGCCTGCACAAATATAGGAGTCACCAATTGTTTTTATCTTTTCAAATGAAACCGTTGCACCACTTCATCAAATTCAAAAAAGAAACGATCTAAATCATCAATCAACCGCTCTGCGTTTTCTTGTTCCGCAATTTCAGTAAAACCTAAAATATTAGAAAATAAAACCGTAACCATTTTAAACCGTTGGGTTTTTTCCTTGGTAGATTCCTGCAGTTTTTCAAAATCTTCTTTTGGTAAATAATTAGTGAGCAGTTCTTCGTATTTACTTTTCTGATCCGATAATTCTCTGGTACGGTTTACAATTTCTGTTTCCAATAAATATTTATCACGAGCTATACGCAAATCCGCCCAAAAATAAATACTTATAGCAAGAACAATAAGGAGGATAGAATATAAAACCCAAGCTATTAGGCTACTAAAAACCCCATAATGGGTAATTATAATTATTCTCTCTGAAACCAATTTGCCCTTGTCAGAGAGAGCTTCAACCAATATTGAATTGTTTTTTTTATTTAAGTGAAAAATTTCTTTAACTGGATATTCTGACCAAATAGATACCGACCTCTCCCCTTCGATTAAAATTCTATATTGTGATAATTTATACTTTTGGATAGCCAGTGAATCGATATAAAGGAGTAGTTGATTCGAAATTTTCTGGTTATGAAGATTAATAATTCATATTTGTTGTGTGGAATCGTAGATAGGAAGGAAAATAGTTGAATCAATGCCTGCTACCTTATCAACCAAAAAAGTAGAGTCCAATGAATACTTAGTTGCCTTTGCATGAAATTGGAAACAAAATAAAAACAGTCCCAAAAAAAATATTGCTTTTTTGGGAAAGCCTAAAATTTTGCTTTTTTGTATAGTTATAAAATTCATCAAATTAATTTGCAATGAATATAATTGCTTTCTTTCAAATTATCAAATTAATTCCTTCACCAATCTTTTTATACCAGTGAACATTCACTTTATAATGACCAAAAATACAAAGAGCGGAATTAATTTCCGCTCTTCTTTTTGATTTTATTAACAACCATTTTCCATTTCAGCCTTTGAATGATGAATAAGGTTGCTGAATTTGACCTTTTAATTCATTATGCCATCTAACAAAATGATAAATACTATTAAGATGTTAAAAATTCAATGAAACACCTACACTAAATGGATATAACTCTGGTCCTTCATTTTCCTTGAACAATGGTTTCATGTGGTAATCGGCATAAATACCAAAGTTTCCATACCCCATTCGAGCTGTCAGATCCCAACTATAGGGTGTAATATAAAAATCAGAATTATTCTTTATTTTATAACCTGATGATTCATTTTTATTCTTTGAATGTGCACCTAATTTTAAAATACCTTCAACCCCTACAGCCAAATATAGATCTTCGCCTTGAGTAGGTATTTGAAACTCAATTAATGCCGGAATAGTTAAATAAGTTATGGCTATTTTACTCTTAGAGTAGTTTTTTGTACTATCATACGAATACATTAATGAATCGGGTCCTTTAGAAAGTACTAAGTTGGTGTTCGAAAACTTATAATTGTTCCATCGGAAACCAATCCCTGTAACAAGGCCAATTCTTTGCTTCACAATATTTAAACCGACATCGGCTAAATTTAAATCAATTTGATACGATGTATTTGTATTCAAATCTAAATACCGGTATTCGGGTGGAAGTGAAGTTGAAAAATCGGATGTAGCATAATTATTCAAACCTATGGCAATACCAGCCCAATGAGGTTGAAAACGATCACTCTTGTGATGCTTCTGATTGGAATCCGAATCCTCCTCATTCCATGTCCAGTCTTCATCCATATCATCATCATCATCCCAATCATTACCGTCTATAATTATGTTTTTTCCATCCTCAATAACCGCAATTTTCATTTTGCCTATACGAATTCTGGTTGTGTCAGAATTATGCTTCTTTTCTTTCATTGAATCCAGGTCGCTTTCAATTTCTGAAAAAGAATCTTTTTGAGCAACTGTATCCTCCATTTCAATTTGAGTTTTAGAGACGTTAATGGTATCGTTGCCCATTATTGCATTCGCTTTTGAAACTGTACTAAAAGAAATTAAACTTATAATTACCATAGCACCATATAATAACTTATTTTTCATAGTTTTAAGAATTAAATTACTAATTAAATTGTTTGCTTTTTACTGAAGTTGAAAAAGCAAAATACCTGCTATTAAAAGCTATTTTTGTTTTTTGTCTTTCTTCTTCATTTTTGATAATAATTTCAGTTTTTGTTAATTTGCTAATTCCTGAAATGCCAACCTGAGTAATATTCCAAAGTTTCGAATTTAAAGATTCCTTTTCGTCAAGATGCTTGGTTTTTGACCTTTCATCCAATAATAATGGGCTGTTTTCAACAAATCCCTCTTCAAAATATTGGATTTCCTTTCCTTCAACAAAAAGTTGTTGGCAAGGTGGACATTCCAAAATAGAAACCTTTATAGGATTCATTGGTATTAATTCCACACTCTGACTTAATTGATCAAAATCGTTGTTATGTTTCTCAATGTTTGTTGGTTTTTTATTCCTTAACAAATTTTCACTTTGATGTTTATAATCTGATGAATTTATGGCTGCTGTTTCATCCATCGGAATATATTTTTGCTCGCTAATTTTTGCATTCAGTGTATTATTTTTTACTAAACTGCTGGTTAATTGTAACTTGTTGCTTAATTGAGTTGAATAAAACAACATAGCACCAAACACAAGTATGGCTGCGGTTGAAGAAGCATAAGCCAAGTATTTTTTGACACGAGCAGAAAATAAAATAAACTTCTTTAACTGTTTCTTAGAAGGATAACTTACGGAATAATCAGGAACCAATCGGGTATTTTGGTACGTATCAAAATCCATTTTTTTATCAGGATGAAGCGTCAAAAAATGATTAAAAGCAAGGTTACTCTTTTGATCCAACCACCCTTCCAAAGAGGCAATACAAAACCATTCAAATGATTCATTATCAATTACCTCATTCTCGGGAAATTTTTTAATTAAAAGTTTTTCATTGAATAGAATCGGTTCTGGAATAAGAACGGTACTTTGAAACAACTTCAATTCATTGCTCTTAACCCGCTCTGAATTAACTAGTTTTAAAAATATTTCTTTTTCCGATTCCGACAAATATCCCTCAATACAGGCAATGCATTGTTGTTGGAAAAACTCAGAATCGACCTCAGCCTTTGAAAATGGAATATTTTTTAAACTTGCTTTATCGGGAAAAGAAATTGTTGAACTATTTATTTTATTTTCAAGGAACAACTCCAATTCATAGCAAATATCAGGATTTACTTGAAGAAATAAATCCATTTCACGGACTAATTGCGAGGCCAAGGTACCTTCGGCATAATCTACTAAATAAGACTCGTAATTATCACGATTAATCCTCATACAGCTTTTTTTGATCTTATTATCTTTATATAACAGCGTCCATGCTTCCAATAAACTCCTTCAGGTAAACCCGTGCCCTAAATATGTAAACTTTCACTTGAGGTTCGCTTAACCCAGTAATTTCTCCAATTTCCTTGTATGAATACCCTTCGTAATCGCGGAGTAAAATTACCGAACGTTGAATTTCGTTCAGGTTGTTTAGCCCATGATTTAGTATTTCACCTAAATCGGAATACTGCTTGTTATGGGAATATCGTTCTTCTCTCACATTTTCGAAATCAGTCATTCGTTTTTCTTTACGAATAACATCAATCATTGTATGATAAGCGGTTGTAAAAACATAACTTTTCACTTTCTGAAAATTCACGTTCCCGGCATTTATCCATAACTTTTCGTAAGTATCCTGAACAATGTCTTTGGCTTTTTCCTCGTTTTTTATATTCTTAAGGATGAACCGATAAACACCATCTGAATACAAATCAACCGTTGTGTTATATTCTTCTATGTTCATTTTTAAACTGGCTACAGGTAAGTGACGGAAAGCCTCAAAATTTGTTACAAGAAAGTATCATTTTTTTTAAAATTGCTAATGATTACCATATTCTGCTTACTTTAGTGCCTTCAATTTTAAAATATAATCCACTTGTTTGATTCGAATTTAAATTATTTTAAAACTAAAAGACATCTTACTGTTTAATCAAAAAAAAGAAACCCCTAAAATTAATTGCAATGAATAGAAATTATAAACTACTTCTGCTACTTATTATTATTGTAAGCAGTTTTAATTCTGGCTTTACACAGGTTAATTCAAATGAAGAATTATCGACAAATGAACATTTGGTGTTAGCCACAGCTTGGTATCAAAAGTCGGCTGAAATGAGAGCTTGCTATTATCAAGCGTATCAATTAGCAAAAATTAAATTGGACGACCATCTTGCGAAACATGCTGGAAACAAACCTACTGCCGTTATTTTTGATATTGACGAAACACTACTCGACAACAGTCCTTTTGAAGTACACCTTATAAAAACCGGTGAAGTTTATACAAAAGACACCTGGAATGAGTGGACGCAAAAAGCTGAGGCTAAGGCGTTACCAGGTGCCTTAGAGTTTACCCAATATGTGCAAAGCAGGGGGGTTGAACTATTTTATATATCCAATCGGAAAATTAACGAAATGGAAAATACACTTAACAATTTAAAAGCTGAAAATTTTCCTTTTGCTGATAGTATTCATTTGTTGCTGAGGTCGCTGAATCAAAACAGCGATAAAACAGGACGAAGAAACCAAGTATTACATAGCTTTGATGTATTGCTTTATGTGGGAGATAATTTAACTGACTTTTCAGAAGATTTTGCACATCGCGGAACTGACTTGGGTTTTCCATTGGTTGATTCGTTGTATAAACAATTTGGTGACAAGTACATAATTTTACCCAATCCAATGTATGGCGAATGGGAAAATGCCCTCTATGGGAACGACTTTGGTTTATCGGAACCAAAAAAGAGAGCTTTGAGAAAGGACGTATTACTGGGATATTAAGAAGATAAGCTTCAGTAGATAAACGGTTGAAGATGTAAAATTGTAACAAATAGAGTGTACTACAGACATGGAACTTATTGGAAATCTTCTTAAAATGGATTCGGAGTTAACCAATCCGGTGACTTATACACTGAAATTTAGCAACGAAGTTCAGTTAATAAATAGCTGGATTGGAAAAACCATTGAATGGAATTTCACAGGGACTATTAATTGTATTCACTGTGGCAAAAAAACCAATAAGTCATTTTCACAAGGATATTGTTATCCCTGCTTTGTTTCCTTACCTCAAACCGATGAAGGGGTAATTCGTCCGGAACTTAACAGAGCCCATGAAGGTATTTCGCGCGATATGGAATGGTCAGAAAGAAACGATTTGATTGACCATTATGTATATTTAGCATTTACCAGTGAACTCAAGGTTGGGGTAACCCGCCATACTCAAATTCCAACCCGCTGGATTGACCAGGGAGCTGAATATGCCATTAAACTTGCAAAAACACCTTACCGACAATTAGCCGGTTTGATAGAAGTTGCTTTAAAACCTTATTTAAGCGATAAAACCAATTGGCGAAAAATGCTGTCGGGAAAAGTAGAAGAAATTACCGATTTAAAAGCCTCAAAAGCTCATTTTTCAAACCGAATTCCCATTGAGTTACAAAAATATATTACTCCAGAAAATCAGGTCACCCATATTTATTATCCGGTTGAAAAATATCCTGAAAAAATTAAAAGTGTGAATTTTGATAATGACCCTACTTTTCAAGGGATTTTAACCGGCATTAAAGGGCAATATTTGCTTTTCGAAGATGGTAATGTTTTAAATATTAGAAAACACAATGGATATTTGATGAATATCAAAATCTTTTGAATAACCGTGTTTTTTGAACCAATTAGGGAAAGAATAGCATCCAATTTTAGCCGATAAAAAGAAAGAGCAGGCCGGGGAGACCTGCTCTTTCAGACGTTATGAATAATTAAAGAATTACAAACCTTAGCGTAGCTATTTTATCCTGGCTTGTAAGCTTTAAGAAATAAATTCCCTTTGTAAGCCCACCTGCTTCAATAAAATAATTACGGCCCAAGAACTCTTTAA
>Ga0172379_10005147_pt1 | contig 18536 bp, 15 predicted proteins | sample GrowelOW334metaG_FD_119756 | JGI IMG/M metagenome (GOLD analysis project Ga0172379, IMG submission 119756) | Groundwater microbial communities from an aquifer near a municipal landfill in Southern Ontario, Canada - Groundwater well OW334 metaG | ecosystem: Environmental > Aquatic > Deep...
ATATACATATCGTCGGGAATTGAAGTTGGAATTCCTAATGCTTCAATTCTAGAATTAAATTCTGCAGACTCTTTTAAAATTTCACTAAAATTTTTTCCATCTATTTTATAAGATAGCGGCTCCCATTTATCTGGAGGGAACAACAAAAGGGGCTTGTATAACATAAGTTCTTCTAAATAACATGGAGAAGTTATTTCAATGCCAAACTTGGATGGATTTAAAAACCATTCTGTGCGAGGGAAGACCCCAGCAGAGTTTACAATTACGGAATCGGAATTTATCTTTTTCAAGAATTCATATGTTTCTTCAATTGTTTGTTCTGTATCCAGGGGGGAAGGCACAATAACACTTGCAATGGTATAAATTCCGGATTGCTTACTTGCCAAAAGAACTCTTTCAATTTCTTTAATGTTTACTTGCTTGTTAATCGAATTATCCAAAATTTTCTGAGAACCAGATTCAACTCCAAAAAATAAAGCTTTTAAACCGGATTCTTTCATTAGAGAGAAAAAATCGGGATTGGCATAATTCACTCTTGCAAAAGAAGTATATTTTACATTTAATCTGCTTTTTATTATTTCTTCCCCTATCCTTTGCATAAGTCTCCCGGGAGTTGAAGAGCCAGCAAATCTGAATGCGTTAAATCCGTATCTTTTTTGTAGATGTCCTATTATTTCAACAGCTTTCTCTGGTTTTATAATCCTTAACAATCTGCCACTTTTGATAGGTTGAATACAAAAATGGCATTTGAAAGAACATCCCCTACTTTCATCCAAGACAATTATTTTTATTTTATCGTCTCCTTTCATTGAAGGATATACTTCTTCATCATAAACAGGGAATGATAAAGAGTTTAAATCTCGGACCCATTCTGTTTTGTTAATTTTCAATTTCCCATTTTGGTAATAAATGATATTTGCTATATCTTCCAATCTCTTTTTTCCATCTGTATATCTTGCAAGGTCTGAAATTATATTTTCGCCATCACCAAATGCAAGAATATCCAATGCTTTTGTTTTTTTAAAAATTAACTCCTGAAAATAATCCACATGGGGTCCGCCCCCAATTGTCAAAATTTTTCTGTCATATTCTTTTACCTTTTCCGCTAAAAATATGCTTCCAAAAAAACCATCTCCCCACCATAATTTAAATCCTACAACATTTGGATTAAATGATGCTGTGTGTTCTATAATTTCTGAAGAAATAGTTTCTAGTCCTTTTCTATGATAATCGGACATTTTCTCAAAGTAGCTTTCAGGAGATAATTTTTTCATAGTGCTTATAGTGCTGTAATCTAATATTAAAACATCGTTTCCTGTCGAGATTAATTGTCCGGCAAGATTAGCTAATCCATTATCAGGCATTAAACTATTTGGGCTACAGGGATAACCGGCATAATTGATTAATAATACTCTTGCCATTTTAATTAAAATTAAGAATTTCCATTAGTTCCTTCAAATCCAAATACTTCTTGTTCAGGATATACGGTTACTCCAGTATCAGAAATAGCCATAGCTACAATCTTCTTTTGATGTTTTTCCCCTCTCATTTTAAGCACTTCAACAGCATTTTCTCTTACATCTCCTCTTTTGAAGTTATAGAACACAATTACTCCATCTGCTAAAAACTCTTCAACACCCGTAGTAGAAAATATTTCTGGAATTTGTTTTGTTTCAGTAATTAAGAACGTTGTAGCTCCGATTTGCTCAAAAAATCTGAAAAGTTGTTCAATATAAATTCTATAACTATCTTCTTTGCCAGTAAAGGCAGAGGCAATGGCTGTCAAAGAATCTACAACCACAAAATCTGGTTTAAAACTATTAGGGAGAATAATTGGGTCAATATCAATTAACAATTCTCCTTTTTCTTTTGCAAGTAAAGCGTCCACATTCCGAGTTATATCAAATGGGCTTGTCCTAACTAATTTTAATTTTCCTGATTTAATCAATTTGTCAGCATCCCATCCAAAATCTTTCATATGTTGTTTTAATCTGTCTTCACTTTCTTCAAAACTCATGTAAAAACATTTTTCTCCTAAAGAGGCATTGTAAACAAGTGTTTGCAAACAAGAAATTGTTTTTCCACTCCCTGCTCCTCCGGCAATCAAAACCGCAGAACCTCTTGGAATTCCATTTTCAAACAAGTCATCAAATCCAGGAATTCCTGTCTTAATGTATTTATTAGTAATTTTTCCAGTCTTATCTTTAAATTTTTCAATAGTTTTCTTGATTGGAGCCCTTTGTTCAAGAATTTCAGCTTCGTGAGGTTTTATTTTTCCATTTTTCAAATCTGACTCAATCTCTTTTTTTATTGAAGCTAAATCAACTCCAGCATCTTTAGTCTTAACAATTTTTCCTTCTCCTTTCTTAATAGTTTTTTCTTTTGTCTTATCAATATTTTTTTCTTTAGTTATTGTTTCTTTTTCTTTTAATTCTTTAGAAATGTTAGATTTTTTATTTTTTACTTTAACTTCTTTTTTTAAAGTATTTTCAATTTTCTTCGTTCCAGAAATCTCTCTTTTTAACGATTTATCTTTCACCTCTTTTTTCATGCTATAAGAAATATATTTCTTTATTTAAATCCTGCTATCTTTTACTTATTTTTCTTTACTTTTCTATTTTTTATTATTCTTTTTATAAGCCCTTCTCTTTTACCTACTCCTTCTTCCCTTTTGCCAGCAATTTTTTCTCTCCCTGTTGCTGTTTTTTCTCTCTTGCTAACTACATCTTCTCTCCCCTTTGCAATCCCTTCTCTTCCTTCTCCAGTTTTTATCTTCTCTCTTTTTCCAACAATTTTTTCTCTGCTTCCTGCTGTTTTTTCTCTCCTACCAACTACTTGTTCTCTTCCCGTTGCAATCCCTTCTCTTTCTCTAGTTATCTCTTCTCTTCCCTTTACTATATTTTTTAATGATTCAATTATCCCCAATTTTTCTTCCCTTTTCTTTTGTTCTGTAACATCCTTATAAATTGCTACAATATTACCATTAGGCAATTTATAAATATAATTCTCTTTCCAACCAGTAACTCTATCGTCTTTGTATAATTTAATTGGGTAGTGCATAGGTTTTCCTGTTTTCCAAACTTTTTTTAATACATCAAAAAGTCCAAACTTCTTAACACTAGGGAATATTTTCAAAACACTTTTTCCTAAAACGTCTTCTCTTTTTACTTTTTCTACTTTTTCGGCAGCTTTATTGAAATTTTTGAATATAAAATCATTGCCATTATTTTTTACTTCATATACTGCAACACAATTATCCATGTGTTCAAACAATTGGTTAAGTTCAGACTCGTTTCTTTCAAGCTCTTCCTCTGCCTCTTTTTCTTTAGTAATATCTACACTAAAACCAATCACTCCTATAATTTTTCCATCTTTATCTTTAAATGGAATTTTATCTGTTTTAAGCCACATAGTCCCTTGGGGGGATTTTGCAGGTTCAATAATATTTCTTCGAGGCTTATTTGAGCTCATTACTCTTTTATCATCTTTCCAAAAAGCTTCTGCTTGCTTTTTTGGATAAATATCAAATAAAGATTTTCCTTCTAATTCTTGGGGGGACATTTTCATTGCATCTGCAAATGACTTGTTAACTTTAATGAATCTATTTTGTTTATCTTTATAAAAAATCCATGCTGGAACAGAATTAATAATTATTTCTTCTTCTTCTTGCTCTTTTTTCAAAGACTCTTCAGCTTTTTTTTCCTTGCTAATATCTCTAACAGTTGCTTGTAGATAAGTTTTTTCTCCTTCTACAACTTTACTTAATAAAATAGTCGCTTGAAAATTTTCCCCGTTATATCTCTTATGAACCCACTCAAAAAGGTTACTTCCTTCTTTCATTGCCTTCATTATCATTTTTTTAGCTTTAATAGAAGATAATTGTCCATCTGGTTGTTTTTCTGGGGATAATTGCCATGGTCCTAAAGAAGTAAATTCTTTCTCGTCTTTTGTATTAAACATTTGAATAGTTGCAGGATTTCCAGAAGTAAATTTCCATGTCGGGGGTTCTAAAGTCATAATAGCATCTTCAGAAGTGTCGTATAACAATTTATATTTCTCTTCAGCTTCTTTTTTTGCTTTTATTGCTTCTCCCAAACCAAATTCTTCTTTAGTCAAGCCAGTTTTTAAAATTGCAAGTTTCATAGAAGCAAGAATTCTATTTAACGAATTAATTAAATCTTGAACTTCAAATACATTGCTCTTATTAAGTTGTATGTCTAATTTTCCCTTTGTGATTTCTTCCACATCATCTTTTAGGTTTCTAATTGATTTTGTAACTAAAAAAGATAAAATTGATCCTAAAATTGTTACAACAAGAACAGCAATTAAACCAAAAAAAATAAAAGATTGGATAATCTGACTTTTAATTGCTCCAATCGCCTCTTCTTGATCTACTTTAGTAACAAGTCCAACATGAATTTCATCTAAATACTTTGTTTGGGCAATTACATTTACCTTTCGGTAGTCTTTTAAGTTTAGATATAATTTTTCTTGATTTTGTAATGCATAACTCATTGGAGTAAAATTAAGTTGTTCTCGAGGGATAGCTTCCATGCTTATATCGGAGAATCTCCTATCTGTAAAATAAACCATCTCATTTTTATCGTTAAGAAAAGCAAGCAAATTTTCTCCTGTGTTTCTTAATCCAATGTGTTCAGAAACAATTTTGTTTAAAGAGGTTATTTTCATTACTCCGACTAAAACTCCCCCATGAAAAGGAGTAGAAACAGAAATAGAATATTCTTGAGGAATTGATGCAAGATAAATAGGGCAAAGATAAGTTTCGGTTCTTGCATTTACAAAGTAGCACCTATCACTTCTATCTAATCCTACTCTCGCAGGATTGGAAGAGACAATTACTTTCCCAGCAGAATCAAGAACAAATAAATCATAAAAATTATTATCTAACTTTAACATTGTCAAGGATTCTTCGGTTGAAATTTCACTTTGAGTTGCAATTAGTTCAATTTTATTTTTTTGTCCGTCTAAAAATGTCTGAAGATTATTTTCAATTACATTAGAAAGTGCTTCAAGATTGCTATAAATTTCTTTTGTTAATACAGATTCACTACTAACATAAAAAAAGTATCCGGTAAATGCAGTTCCAACCAAAGAAATGAATATCAGTCCAAATAAAAAAATAGTTAATAATTTCACTTTTTAATCTCCTCTTTCTTAAATTGTAAATAAACCATATAAAATGCAATCGAAGTTAGAATATATTGAACAATATAAACAGAATCAGAAAAAATCCCCTGAAATCCATAAGTCTCCCTTAATGAATAATAGGTGTATGCTAAATCCCCCAAGTAACAGAATAAAAATCCAATTGCTATTAGAAATAAGGGTCTTCCAAAATTGCCTGCCTTCTTCATAAAAGAGTAAATTGATGAAGAAAGAACCAATATTAAACCGCTACAGAATGGATAAAGATAAGCAGTAATAAATTCAAAAAGAGAAAAGTTCTCAAAAGGAATTATAAAATATTTTAAAGAAAGAATAGTCAATCCTGTAAAGGGGATACTTAATAATAAAAAGGGGACTAACTCTCCAAAAGTAGAGTCTTTAATAGAGAGTTTTATGAAAGATAAAAAAGAGATAATTCCCAAGATATATCCCGCGATATAAAAATATTCTGGTACTCCCCAAGCAGGTTCTATACCCAAAAATGGCAAAATTGACCATAATAAATCAGCAATTGCCCAAAGAATAAAACTTAAAGCAAGCAATCCAAAAACAGAAGTTATTTTATTTTGTGAATACTTTTTTTTGTTAGAAAAAATTTGATAAAGTAGGGTTATTCCAAATATTGCGGTCATCGCAGAAAAACCACTAACAATAAGTGCAAAAATTAATTCTATCTCCAAAGCCATTTTTACTTCCTTTTAGAAAGTTAGTATCCTCCTTTTAACATTTTAATTTCTCCACTCTTTTTAATCCACTCTTAAGAAAGAAATTCTCTTTTAAATTCTTTTGCTTTATTCTCTCTTATATTTTTCTAGATAAAGATTATTTTTTACTCACTGAAAGCTTTTCAAACAACTTTTTGAAAGTAAGAGTTGAAAAAAAGAAAGCAATTATAAAAATAAATTCAGTAAAAGCATACAATCCTTCCAATTCAAAGATATTAAATTCGGCTAAACTTCCAATAACTTCATGTAAGCCAAATAATAAAATAGAAATAAAAAGATACTTCCATGCATTTTTTAATTCGCCTTTTAATTTAAAAGTTATTTGTATACCAAAAAATACAATAACCCCCGCCAAAACTAAATTTATAGCTTCTAAATAAGGTTCTATTATCTCAAATATCATTTTTTACTAGTTATCACAAACTTTTTAATATCTTTTTCAGAAATATTATCGTCTGTTATAGCTTCTTTTTCTCCTTTTAAAATAAAAGCAATCTCATTTTTAAACTCTTTGGTTCTATCTTGCGACAAGATTCCTTTTTTTTCTAAAGAAAAAATATAGTGTTTAATCAATTTATAAGTGATGACTCCGCTTTTTTTCAAAGTTTCAAATTCTTGCTCTCCAAGCGGACCAATATATTTTTTAAACAATTCTTTTATTTTCTCATCAGACTGCTCTGTATTTGAAAAAAGCAGTCTTATTGCTTTAACTTCTTTGACAGGTTTTAGGGGAACTGTAAAATAAAAGCTTGTTCCTTTATTCGACTGAGAAGTTAACCATATTCTCCCATTTTGACTTTCTACAATCCCTTTTGCAATTGCTAATCCCAATCCAGTTCCTCCGCTTTTATGCTGATACATATTATCTATCTGATAAAATGGTTCAAATAACCTTCTTTGCTCTCCTTCAGAAATGCCTATTCCATTATCTTTAACAGAAAATAAAATCATCTTATTCTGAATTTTTGCAGATATTTCAATTTTCCCATTTTCAGGAGTGAATTTCATGGCATTAGTTAAAAGATTTCTCAAAATCTGCGAAACCCTATCCGGGTCAACTTCAATAATTGGGAGTTTTTCTATTTTTACATCAATCTTAATTTTTTTCTCTGGCATAAACTCTTTCATCTCTTTAACTACAGAATAAATTGTTTTAGTTAAATTTGTTTTTACAAAATTAAATTTTAATCTTGCTGCTTCAATTCTAGAGATTTCCAAAAAATCAACAATTATCTTATCTAGCCTTTCTGTGTTATTAAGGACAATTTCTAAAGATTCTCTTTGTTTTGTATTTATTTTTCCAAAATAATTTTTTAAAATCATTTGAAGTTGTCCAATCATCGGAGTCATTGGACTTCTTAGTTCATGAGAAGTTATTGAAAGAAACTCTGTCTTAGCTTTGTCTATTTGCTTTCTTTCTTCTTCTGTTACTTCCAAATTTGCCATGGCTTTATTAAAAGCATTTCCAAGATTTTCTAATTCATCTTTAGAATGAATATCTGTCCTAGCTTTGAAATTTTTATTTATCATCTGTTCAGCGACATAGGAAAGTTGATTTATTCCCTTAATATAAGGATTGAACAAAAAATAACCTAAAAAAGAAGAAAAAATTAAGATAATGCAAGTTAAAATAATTAAATTTCTTGTAGTTTCATTCAATCTCTGAAATAAATCCACATTATGAGACACAATTATAATTGTTTGTTTATTTTGGAGTTTAAAATAAGCAAAAGTGTGAATATTATCAGAAAAAATACCCTTGTCTAAACGTAACTCTTTAAATAATTCGGGATTAAGTTTTTCAGAGAGATTTGAAATATAATTATTATTTTGGTCTAAAAGAATTGCATAGCTCTCGGAGGGGAGAGACAAAGATTCTAAATAAGCAGTAACTCCTTCTAAACTTAAATCCATTCCAACTATTCCCAAAAATCTTCCGTCTAGATAATATAATGGTTTAACATAAGAAACCATTGGAACGCCGGTAATTTCATCCCGATAAACTTCTGTCCACATTGGTTTTCCTGATTCCTTTGGACCATAGTACCATTGGGCATCAGGATTTCCAGAGGTATAAGAAGAAATCGGCTCATTTTCAGGAGTAGTTAATTTTTCATTATCAAATGCATACCAAACCTGATAAACATCTTTAAAATCTTCCACACTATAAGTCACATAATCCGAGATAATCGCTTTATGAGAAGCATGCACTTCTTCTAATAGCTCTTTTACAAAAGGGGAAATCTTGATTAATTTATTTTTCAGATAACTTTTATCTTGCAAAGCAACATCGTAATCAAATTCTTCTTTAGCAATGATTTCTAAAGAGTCAATATGAGCTTCAACCAAGATGTTTTGAGATTGGATTATTTGTCCTGCTTTTTCTGTTTCAGAAAGTAAATATTTATAAGAATAATCCTTTATGATATCGCTCCCAAAAGAAAGGGTTATAAAAAGCAAGACAAGTCCCAGAGTAAACACTAAAAAAAGTATTACAAAAATAAATTTAACCCTAATTCCCAGCATGATCCCTCTTTAATAATTGAAAAGAATTCTGGTTTTTATACTTAGTCCCCAATAAATTTTTTCACTTTTTCAATTAAATCTTCAACTTCAAAGGGTTTTGGTATAAATCCAACAATATTTTTCTGTTTCATCAAATCTCTTTTTTCTGCTTCTGAAACTTTAACAACACTCAGATAAGAAATTTTTGGCTTTTTTATCCTTTTGACAACAATTGGAACAGGAGTTCCGGGCATCATGATATCCATTAAAATTAAATCTGGATTTAATTTCTTTAATTTTTCAAGACAATCATCACCACCTATTGCAGTAATGACTTTGTATCCTTCTTTTTCAAGAATTTCTTGGATGGTGGTTCTTATATCTTTTTCGTCATCTACAACCAGTATTGTTTTTTTTGCCATTTTTTATACTTAATTACCAACTAATTTTTTAACTCTCTTGATTAAATCGTTAATTTCAAAGGGTTTTTGTATAAAATCTACTATATTCTTCTGTCCCATTAAATCTTCTTTTTCTGCTTCTGAAACTTTAACAACACTCAGATAAGAAATTTTAATATCTTTTATTTTTTTGATGACAACAGAAACTGGAGTTCCGGGCATCATTATATCCATTAAGATTAAATCTGGTTTTGTTTTTTTCAATTTTTCTAAGCAGTCATCTCCGCTTACAGCAGTAATGACTTTATATCCTGCTTTTTCTAAAATTTCTTGAACTGTTTTTCTTATATCCTTCTCGTCATCTACAACTAGTATTGTTTTTTGTTTTGTCATCTTTAATTTAATGTTATTACTTTATCACAGATAGTTTTTAATTGCATTTTAATCTTCTCATTTGCTTCACTCTCAATGAAGATTAAAATTCCTCCAACCCCTTGATTTCTCATTTCACTTAAAGTGCTATGTAAAAACCGCATATATACTTCGGGATTGTTATAAATAAGCATTGTGGTTACAGAATCTATAAAAACAAATTTTTGTTTTTTTATCTTTTCCAGACTTTCTTTTATCATAATTGCAATTGTGGTTAAAGATTTAATATTTTCTACAAAAAAAACATTTTCTACTTCTTCTGTTTTTAATCCTTGTTTATGAGAGATAGCATCAATAATCATAAGACTTTTTGTATTTATTTTGTGTTTCTTATATAAATCAAACAAAGAATTATAAGGACGGCTTGCAGAAACGATTATCCCAATTTGCCCATTATCAGTTAAATATTTTAGAATAGTCAAACTAGCTTCAACCACAGATTCAGAAGAAACTTCCAAAAGAACAATTTCCTCTTTTAACCCTTTCAACTCTTTTTCTAATTTTTTTTTATCCATCCCTATTTTTTTATTAAAACTTTAACTTGCTTAAGCAATCCCCCTACACTAAAGGGTTTCTGTATAAAGCCATCTACTCCTCTTAAATCTGCCTCTTGTTTTGGAACAATTGAAACATATGCAATTTTAACCTTTTTAGTTAATTTATCCTTCAATAATCTCATAACATCATATCCGCATAATGTCGGCATTAAAATATCTACCAGTACTAAGTCTGGTTCATACTTTTCCTTTGATAAAAAAGCTAATGCTTCTGCCCCATTTGTCGAAGTAGAAATGCAATACTTCTTTTTTTCTAAGATTTTCCTTATAATTTCTAAAGTATTAACATCATCATCTATGATAAGTATCCTTTTTGAAGTTTGTAGCATTTTTCTACATTAGTCTCCTTCCTAATTTATTAAAGGATTACTTATTTTTAAGGTTTATTGTCTTCGGATTTAGAATTTAAAGAAATGTGGAAGACCGAGACTTTGCCTCTGAAAGCATATTTTTTAAATCCAAAGCCAAAGCAGAGGGCCGAGATTGTTCAGTTTAACATAAGCAGTTAATATTTAAATTAGAAGGCGGAGGGCCGAGGTTTTGGTGTTACAGAATACGATTATAAAAGTAATACCAAAGCGGAGGGTGGGAATCGAACCCACGAAAAAAGGCTCTGCAGGCCTTCGCAGTACCATTGTGCCACCTCCGCATAAAAAATACATATTAAAAGTCTATATAAAATTATTTATTAAGATATTTAGAAGCTATTTTTCTTAAAATCAATCCCTTCTGCTTCTTTTAGAACTCCCTTTTTTCCTATAGGGATTTTTTCTTTATTAGCCAATTTTATATATTTCAAAATTTTTCTTTTTTTTAGTAAAATTGGAAGTTTAGAATTTATACAAGGTCCCCCAATACATCCTCCTTTGCAAAAAGTTACATCTAAAAATTTTATTTTTTTATCCGGATTAGCTAAAAATTTCCCAACTTTATTCATTCCGTCAATAATCTCAACTTCATCAAACTTTACGAGGTCCTTCAAATGAGCAGTTTTGGAAAGCCCTCCTGAGAGAGGATAAATTTTAGTATAATCATTATAAAACTTATCAAACATAACTTGTTTTTTTAGATATTTTTTCTTATCTAATTTATTTTTCTCTAATATTCCTTTAAACTCAGTATAATCAATAACATAATCTACATATTTTGAATTTTGGGCTTCTATTTTTTTAAAATTACAAGGAGAAATAAAAACAACTTTATTGTGGGGGTAAACTTTTTTGCATATTTTAGCCATTGCAATCATCGGGCTATCAACAAGAATTAAATTTTTTTTATAATTTGGATATTTTTTCTTTATTGTTTCAACAATTCCAGGACAAACACTAGAGATAAGCAGTTTATTTGAATCTTTAATCTGCTGATGATAATCTTTATTTATCATTTTTGCCCCAAATGTCAATTCAACAACCTTGTCAAATCCCAAATCCTTAAGTTGGAAGAGTATTTTAGGATAAGAAAAATCAACTACAAAACTCGGAGCAAGCATTGCTACATATTTACCTTTTAATGGAAATTTCAAATATTCAACCCCTTTTTTCATTTTTGATGAAAATTAATGGAATGCAAAACTTTTAAAGGTTATTAGACAAGAATTAATATTATGCGTCTAAAACCCGAATAGGTTTTGGCATAAAATGCCTCGGTAGCTCAGCCTGGATAGAGCACTAGCCTTCTAAGCTAGGGGTCGCAGGTTCAAATCCTGTCCGGGGCGTTTATTATTTCACTTCCAATACATCAAAGTCTTTGACTATAGAAGTTTCTTTAAAATTCTTTTTTGCTTCAGCTAAGAGAAGTTTTTGATTATTTTCATATCTTTGAGAGATATGAGTTAAAATTAATTTTTTTGCTTTGGCTTTTTTTGCTATTTTTCCTGCTTGTTCTGAAGTGAGGTGTAAATGCTCCTTTGCAATTTCATTTAATTCTTCTGAAAAACTGCTTTCACAAATAAGCAAATCCGCATCTTTTACAAAAGGTTCAATTTTATTATTTTGGAGGGTATCTAAAATAAAAGAAATTTTTTTCCCTTTTTCTAAATAAGTTAATTCATTTGCTTTGTATTCTTTAGAATTATAAGTTATATTTTTTCCTTCTTTTAATTTTTTTAACAAAGGCCCTTCTTTGATTTTGTATTTTTTTAATTTGCTCTTATCTATTCTTAGTTTATCTTTTATTACAAAATTGTATGCATTGGTAGGAACACCATGTTGCATAGATTCTGCTTCAAGGTAAAAATCGCCAGTTTCAAAAAACTTTTTGTCTGTAACCTCTTCTACTTTTATCTTAAAATTCCATTTCATTGTAGAGATTCCTAAAAATTCTTCTAAAAATCTTTTTATTCCCTTGGGTCCATAAATAATTAATTCTTTATTGTACTCGCTAAAATTTAAGGTAGATAATAATCCGGGAAGTCCAAAAACATGATCTCCATGTCTATGAGTAAGGAGAATTTTAGTTATCTTGCAGGGATTTAATTCTGCTTTTCTAAATTGTCTTTGAGTTCCTTCTCCGCAATCAACCAATATGTTTTCTTCTTTATAGGTTAATAAAATACCAGTATGATTTCTCTCTTTTGTTGGGATTTGGGCAGAAGTTCCCAAGAAAATCACCTTTATCATTAACTAAATAGACAAAAAACGTTTATATAATTTGTCAATCCTTCTCAATAAAATAAAAACAAAAGGTTATTCAAAGAATCTACTTTTTTAGTGCAGTTGATGCTGGAGAAATACAAATTATTGTATCTCCTCTTAAGAAAGTCAATCCAAGGTTTCTCTTTACTTCGCCATTTTGCATTTCTTTGATGTTATCCAATACTAAATTGATATGGATATCAAAAGCTAGTAAAGTTCCTACAAATTGCTTATCCCCTTTTAAGTAAACCAAAACTTCTTTTCCTTTTGAGATATTCAATAAGTCCAAAGGTCTCTCAATACCGCTAGTCATAAATTAATTGATTATATCTCGTTTATAAAAGTTTCGCAAAGAATGTATATATATTCCAAAATAACAAAACAATCGCGTGCATAGAAAGGTATTTAAACAAAAAATCAAAAATCTTAATATGGATAGAGGAAAAAAAATATCTGGCGGAAAGTATATTAAAAGAAGAAAAAAGAAATTGAGAGAGATAGCAGGGCAGAGGAAAATTATCAAACTAGGAATAGACAGAAGAAAAGTAAAAAAGACAAGAGGCGGAACTAAAAAAACATTTCTATTCGGAGCTAAATTTGTTAATGTTCAAGGGAAGGGAAAACAAAAAAAACTTGAAATCAAAAATGTTATTGAAACTCCTTCAAATAGGTTCTTAGCTAGACAAAATATTATAACAAAGGGAACAATTCTTCTTACTGATTTGGGAAATGTTAAGGTAACAAATCGTCCAACTCAGCAAGGAATAGTCAACGGAATTCTTATAGAAAAAGCAAAGTAAATTAGTTAATTAAAAATCTAACCATCCCTCCAAAGAAATCTTTTTTATAGTTCTTGGTGGTCTTAATCCTTTTGGTAGTGGTTCTCTTTTTACAAGTTCAAAAAATTCTTCTGCTTGTGATTCGTTTCCAGGTTTTAACAACTCCCCCGAACATGCATCATTTTTATTAAGAATTTTTCCCGCGTAAAATTTTGTTTTAGGATGTTTATCTAAATAGTCTTGAAAAATCGCCACTTCATCAAAAGAACTGGAATTCGCTATATAAGTCGCAACTTGAAGAGCAGTTAATTTTTTACCCATATTATTTAATAAAACCCCTTATTTTTAAGGATTATGATAATAATTTTGTCTCGCATCAACCTTGGGTAGTCTCTTAAAGGGAAAATCAGGCGAAGAAAACCGATTAGGTTGTCTCGCATTTTTACTTCTAAATCAGAGTTAAAAAAAGAGAAAGGTTTATATAAGCAAAAGATTTATAAACCTTACGAGAAAAATACTCTTCACTTTAAAATGACTTTTGTAAAAAAATGCCCTGAATGTGGTAGCATAAACTTAACTTATGATTCTCATCTTGGAGAGATTATTTGTAATGATTGTGGATTAGTTATCGAGGACAAAATGACAGACAGCGGAATGGATGTTCAAGGAAAATTTGATAAAGATGAAAAAAAAGGCAGGGGTGGAGCACCAATGAGTATGCAAAAGTTCGATAAAGGACTTACTACAAATGTTGGAGAAATTTCAGATATTTATAAACTTGAACCTGGACAAACAAGAAAATTCTTAAGATTAAAAAAATGGCAAGAAAGAGTTTCAACTTCTATTGAAAGAAATTTAAGATTAGCAATGGCAGAATTAAGAGTTATTGCATCTTATCTTAACTTGCCTAATGTCGTAAGAGATGAAGCATCAAGGATTTACAATTATGTTCTGCAAAGAGGAATGGTAAGAGGAAGAAGCATGGAATCAGTTATTGCGGCTTGTTTATATGCTGCTTGCAGAAGTTATAATATTCCAAGAACTCTTGATGAAATGGCAACAGCATCAGATGTTGAAAGAAAAGAAATAGGAAGAACCTACAGATTCATTATAAGAAAATTAGGAATTAAAGTAAAACAAAGTTCTCCAAAAGATTACATATCAAGATTTTCTTCTGTTTTGAAATTATCTCCTAAAACTCAAAATGATGCTCTTAGTGTATTGAAGAATGCAGAAAAGATAGAATTAACTTCTGGAAGAGGTCCAGCGGGAATTGCTGCTGCAGCATTATACGTCGCTGCATTAATGAATGATGAGAAAAAAACTCAAAGAGAAGTTGCAGACATTGCGGGAATAACAGAAGTAACAATAAGAAATCGTTACAAAGAATTAATAGAAAAACTTAAACTTCAAGATAAAATAAAAGAAAAAGAACCTAAGAAAAAAGATTAAAAAATAATTCTCCTTGTACTAATAGTTATCATCTCTTTTTTTAAGATATAAGTTAACCCTCAATAGTTGAACAACGCGTCAGTTCTTGTTCATTAACAATTTATCTTAAAATCAGCCCTGAGTACAAATTCAAGGGGAAAATCACGCCGAGCAATTTCACGAATTTCATTCGCATTGAGTGAGATTGGGAGTTAAGAAAACCGATTAGGTTGTCGCGCTATGCGGAATAAAGTGCTCGCAAGCCCACTCGAAGTTATAAAATCATACCTTCTTCTCGTGAACATTGCTCGTCGAACCACTTTCAGCACTAAAAAAATAATTATTATTTAAGCGACTTTCAGAATAATGCTTTATCAGGCGTGACCCAAATTTAAAGGAGAGGTTGATAAGGAGAAACTTTGGTTCTCTTTATGCGGAATAAAGGATTCGAACCCTTGCAGGCACTAAGCCACGAGAGCCTTAATCTCGCCCATTTGACCACTCTGGCAATTCCGCAGATAAGAAGTTAATAAATCATTGATATAAAAAGGTTTAGAATTTATCTCGCCCATTGAGATTTACATGCTGAATCAATTAAACATTTTTCTAATAATAATGATTTTAAATCGCTTATCTTCTTAGTAACAGAAAATACTGTAAGACCTTCCATTGAACTAATAATATTACTGCAATCTTTTTCTGTCAAAATTCCGTCAAAGATTAATTGGCTAATAAAAACTATATTGTCATTATAACTTCCTTCTAACGAACTAGCATGATTAAGAGAGGCAAATAAAGTCCATTTATTTCTTAGTTCAATATTGCCTTTTTCTTGAGGGGATAAATCCCCAATATATCTGTATGCTCTATAAGGATATATTCCAGAAGTTATAGAAAAATCAGATGGAATATTCTCATTTAACCTAATTTTACTCCCCAAATTTCCATAAACAGAAATCTTTTTTGTATCTTTATATCCTAAAATTCCAACTGAATAAAACGGAGTGCATCTATCTCCTAAGAAAATTATATCTCCCTTCATTAAATCTTGATCATTTATTTCAGAAAAATGCGGACTATTATTTATTGCCAAAAAAAGATCATTCAAAGTGGAAGGAATAATTGATGAAGTGGCTCCGCCCCCGCTAGAAATTCCTTTTGCTCCTGCGTTTACTAAGACTGTTCCAACAAAATTAACAGCACTACCTCCAGAATTAGAACCGCTATCAACAAGGTCTTTCGCATTGGAATAAATATTCTCTCTTACTGTTGATTGTGACCCACTAATAGTCGCACCACCGCTAAAAATAATTTTTCCATTATCTAAACTTTTTCCAACAAGAGATTTTATTAAAGATTTATAGACTTGAGCTGGTTCTTCACCATCCCAATATCCTCCTTGGATAATTGTAGTTGTAATAGGCATCCAGTTTGTTTTATCTGCAGACCAGAACCATCCGTTAGAATACTTAAAATACATAGAGGTAATTAAAGTTTCCCCAGGGATAGTATATATTCCATTAGTTGTAGTATCTCCATAAGCATATCCTTCTATCCATTGTTTTTTACAGGCACTATCATCAGCACATTTTGCAAACAACAATTTCTTAAGCCAAATCATATCTTTTTGACCAAATCCAAAAAGCCATCCACCCATAGCCTCACACTCTTGTTGATTTAAGATTTTATCGAAAACAAGTTCATTCATAAATGCTTCATTTTTATTATAATTTCCTTGAAGATTTTTAGTTGAAAGATAACCAATCGCACTTCCTGCGGTCCAAGGAGTTCTCCAATAAATTTTTTCTTTGTCTGCTGTGCTTAAGTCTCCAACATATCTATATGCTTTGTAAGGATAAACACTTGTCGAAATTTTAGAGGGAGACACATACAAAGTTTGAGTAGATACTTTGTTATTTAAATTTGAGTATACATTAATATAACGAGATACTTCTAAATTATTATTTTCTAAAATTCCTATAGAATAAGGAACCTGACATCCTTTTGCAAGAAGAATTATATCCCCTCCTTGTTGATTTTTAGTCATATCCACTTCAGAGAATGCATTATTATTTTGGATTGACAAAATAAGTTCTTGTAAATTAAGAGTGTCAGTAATTGAAGCAGTTCCGCTCGTTGCTACTGGTACTCCTGCTACTTTTAATGAATTAGTTACCAAATTTATAGAACTTGTACTTGAACCTTCATCAACATATTTTTTAGCTTGAGAGGAAATTTTCTTTGCAATATCTCCTTCTTTCCCTGTAACACTTGTACTACCTACTGCCTCGTCTGCAGTGCTTGTAGATGTTTCTTCTTTTGAACCAGTTTCATCGTTTACAGATTGTCCCCCACCACCTATTGCACTTTCAGTGCTTGTAGAACTTGCTTCTCCAATATACCTATACGCCTTATGAACATACCAAGTAGAAGACCTTATAGGAAGAGGTTCAAGTTTAGCAGGAGTTGCCCCTTTTACATTATCAAATCCTGGTGCTCCATAAATATTTGCTTTTTGTTTATCTGAAGTATAGCTTTGAAATATAGTAACATGCTGGAATTTATCTCCAAGCCATTTAGCATCAAACCATCCAGTTTTACCAAAAACAACTATATCTCCTTCCTCTAACTTTGAAAAATCAGTTATTTCTTTAAAATCTTTTGGATTTTTATCAAAGAGAGCAACTAAATTTTCTATTCTTTCATAACTAGATCTAGTAGTTAATTTCCCCCCCTTAAGCAATTTTGTAATTGCTTCTGTATTAATATTCGCAGTAGCCAACACCCTCACGACAAATCTTGCACATACATTATCATAACAATCTTTAGGTTTATTTGTATTACATCCCGCATCTAATCTTGATTCTTTCCATTTTTTATCTACAAAAGATTGAGCAACCTCTGAAATAGTTTGTCCTGTAACAAAAGAGGATATTAATTCATCAGCAGGATTTATTGCTTCATTCTTAGAATTTGATGGCAAAGGATTATCTTCTAATAATTTTCTAAGTAAATCCCAATAGCTATCCCCCCTTAAAGAAAACAATGTTGCTTTTTCTCGATTTGTAAATACCTTTTCAATAATCTCATCAATTAAAGTGATTCTCTTTCCCAGCCCTGGTTCATTCTTTATTTTTTCAAGTTTATCTGCAAATTCTCCTTCTTGCAAATATCCCCCTTCTGTTCTTAATTTAACTAAGTACTCGTTTGAAACTTCTGTTAATGCTTCTCCTTCAACAGTTGTTGTCTTTATAACTTCCTTGACACTATCCGTATCTATCCAGCATTTAATATTTGCATCTCCGCAATAACCTACATCTTTCCATCGAGAAGAATTTGTCCCTACAAGTGGATCTGTCCCTTTTCCGGGATTAGTAGTTGCACATATTCTGATTATTCCTCTGCTGTAAATTTCAGGATTAATAAGTTCACTAGCTGTTGATTGAACATTTGGATTTAACAAACTATAAACACTTGTTGTTCCAGAAATGCACTCGCTTTCTGTTTTAACTTCTGCAGTTGCCTGTTCTTTTAAGTATTGGTCTTTAACATAGTTTATAGCAAAAGAAGTTGAAACTTCTTTGAATCCGCATTCTTCCTGCCCATTAACACTTATGCATAATTCTCTATATCCTGAAGTTCCAATGAAATCTTTTGTATCAGAAGCATAACCTCCAACAGCAATATATCCAGATGCAACATTGACATTTGAGATAGTATCTTGATAATAAGAGCTTTCAGAACTTCCTTTCAAATAAACTTGATAATAAGCTCCAGAATCTTTTCCTGCAAAAATGTGATAAAATACTTTGTAATGAGAAGTTGGAGGAACAGTTGCAGAAGTAAATGGTATCTCATCAAATCTTCCTGTAAACTGAACAGGTGA
>Ga0172379_10005148_pt1 | contig 18536 bp, 16 predicted proteins | sample GrowelOW334metaG_FD_119756 | JGI IMG/M metagenome (GOLD analysis project Ga0172379, IMG submission 119756) | Groundwater microbial communities from an aquifer near a municipal landfill in Southern Ontario, Canada - Groundwater well OW334 metaG | ecosystem: Environmental > Aquatic > Deep...
ATCAGGATTTAATATAGAGAGGCAATGTACAATTTGATAATCATCGATGACGAGGTGGAGATCCGGAAAGGCCTGGCGAATTTTTTCGACTGGGAAACCCTCGGCTTCCTCGTCCAGGAAACATTCGAGTCGCCCTTCGCCGCTCTCGAATACATGGCGAAACATCGGGTCGACGCGGCGCTCACCGATGTGCGCATGCCCTCTATGTCGGGCCTCGATTTCGCCAAGCGGGTGTTCGAGAGCGAAATGGGAACCAAGATCGTCTTCCTGAGCGGGTACAAGGAATTTGACTACATCAAGAAAGCCCTGGAGTATCAGGCAGTCGATTACCTGCTGAAGCCGGCCACCGCCAAGGAAATCGACCGGGTTTTCTCCGGCATACGGAAAAGCCTGGATGAAGGGAGAAAGCGGGCGAAAGAACTGCCGGAAGAACCCCCGGAGGACAGGCAGGAAGCCCGGTTCAGGCAGCTTAGGCAATATATCGAGGAAAATTACTCAACGACGAGTCTCGAGGACGCCGCCGGCTTTTTGAAGATGAATCCCTACTATCTGAGCAAATACTTCAAGAAAATGGCCGGCGTCGGCTTTTCCGATTATCTTGTGCGTTTGAGGATGGAGAAAGCCCAGCATTTGATATCGAAAGTGGGGCTCAAGATCAATCAGATCGGCAAAATAGTCGGGTACTCCAACCCCAACAACTTCTCCAGGGCTTTCAGGAAATATTACGGAACCTCGCCGGGAAACTACACCCATGAAGAATGAGGAAAGCTCCAGCCTGAAAGTGCCCTTCTTCTCGAAAGCGGTGCTTTCATTCCTCATTCCCCTTCTCGTTTCATTGAGCATCCTGGGATTTTTCTCGATCAATTCCACCATGCAGCACGTGCGCCACAACGCCGATCTCGCCCAAAGCGCGAGCCTGCAGCAGGCGAGCGAGAGGATCGATTACATCCTGGACGAGATGAATGCCGTAGCGATCGATTACTCCGTGAACCAGCGGGTGCAATACGCTCTCAAGAAGATATTGCAGAGCGAGCATTTCACCATCGAGAACTGGAACGAGCTGTCCATCATCCTGAACATGCTCAGCGTTTCCCAAAACGTGAGACCCTACCTGCATTCCATCTATGTCTACCTCAACAATCCGCAGAGGAATTTCATCACCTCGGACCTGACGATAACCAAGCTCGAAAGCTTCCAGGACCAAAGCTGGTTCGCCTCGGCCTCGGGGAAAGATCCCAAGGTCCTGGAATGGAGCGAGGTCAGGTCGATACCCAATTCCGTCGAGCCCGAGCGGCCGATCCGGCTCATAACCTTTTACAAGCGGATCTACAGCTACAACACGAAAAGCTATGCCGGCGTCGTCGTTTTCAACGTTTTCGCCAGCTATCTGTCCAAGATCCTCCAGGAATCAGCCTCGGATCCCAGCCAAGCCCTTGTCATGACCGATGTCGGCAACAATCTCATAGCGGCCAGCGAAAAAGCCGATCCCCGCCTCGTCGGCGAATTCCTCGGCATGAACGCGGCCGCCAAATCGCTCTCGTTCGATGGCAGGAAATATACGATCACCTCCGCGACATCGAGGAGAGAGTACAATTATTATTCCCTCGTCGCGAATGGGGAGCTGTATCTGCTCGTCGGATACTTCCTCAAAATGAATCTCGTTTATGTCGGCATAGCCCTCGCCGCGGGGATCGCCCTTGTCGTCTATCTCACCAACCGCTCGAACAAGCAGATACAGGATGTCGTTTCGATCATAAAATCGGCGAAAAGCGGACAGCTGGAGCGATATGAGGATTCGGGCGGATCCGGAAAGGACTCGTACCAATCCATTCTCTACAACATCCTCAACACCTTCCTCGAAAAGGACTATCTGAAGGTCCAGCTTTCCGAGAAACTGTACCGGGAAAGGCTGGATGAGCTTATGGCTTTGCAAGCGCAGATAAATCCGCACTTCCTCTTCAACACGCTTCAAACCATTCATCTGCGCGCCATGAGCCTGGGCGGGAGAGGCAACGATGTCTCCGACATGATCGAGAATCTATCGCTCGTGCTCCGCTATTCGATGGACGAGCCCGGGGCGAAAGTCACCCTCGAGGAAGAGATCACGTACGCGAAGAGCTACATCGCCATCCAATCGGTGCGCTACAAGGAAAAACTCGCCGTGCTATGGGACTGCGACGCCTCGGCCTTTCCGACACTGACACCTAAGCTCATACTTCAGCCCCTTCTCGAGAATTCCATTCACCACGGCATCGCTGATGGCGTGACGCGCATCACTATCGTCGTGGCCATCAGGAAAACGGACCAAGCCGTGACGATAGCCATTTCCGACAACGGCGCCGGCATGGATTCCTCAAGGCTCGAGGAAATAAGGGGCAAACTATCGGCGGATGAGGGGGAGTTCGATCACATCGGGCTGCTCAACACGAACAGGCGGCTGCGCCTCATGTTCGGAGACGCGTACAATCTAAAGATCGCCAGTTCTCCAGGAACCGGCACAAGGATCGAGATCGTCTTGCCGGCATGAGGAGGATTCCTCATCCAGCCTCATTTATCCGATTTCAGCCCGGCCCCGCACATGGGTATGAGGCTGTCGGCGACTTCCCTCCCGGCATCCCGATACGCGAGCCAGGCGGCGTAGGTTGCCGCCGTCGTATGCTCGCAATAAACGCCCCGCGCGGCTAAAGCGGCCCTGGCGGGAAGGATGCCTTCCTCCGGCGCGGTGATCACTTCCACTCCGTACGCGTAGATATATCCTAAAATCTCCTCGCCGCGCGCCGGCTCGCCGATCGCTATTCCCTCGGCGAGGGTGGGAAGCGGTTTCACCTTCGCCGGGTGCTTCAATCCTTCGGCAACCGCCTTTCCGAAAGGGTCGCAGCGCTCGCTCTGGACGGCGACGATCTGCGGTATCTCCGCGATGAGCCCGCTCTCCGCCAGCTCCTGGAGCGCTTTGATCGCGCCGATGAAAAGGGTGCCGTTGCCAAGCGGGATGAAGAGCTTGCGCGGAACGCGGCCCAGTTGCTCATATACTTCATAGATGTAGGTCTTGGTGCCCTCGTAGAAGAAGGGATTATAGACATGGCTGGCGTAGTATGTTCCCTCGCCATCGACCTTGGCCCTGCAGGCTTCGGCGCACTGGTCGCGCGTCCCTGGAATCAGGTTGACGCGGGCGCCATGCGACGTGATCATCGCGATTTTCCGGGGGGAGGTTCCCTCGGGAACGAAAATCTCGCAGTCGATGCCCGCCTTCCCGCAGTACGCGGCGACGCTGTTGCCCGCGTTGCCGCTCGAATCCTGCACGACGGAATCCACGCCTATGGCCTTGCAGTGGGCCACGAGCATGGCGGCGCCCCTGTCCTTGAAGGAGAGGGTCGGCATGAAATAGTCCATTTTAAGAAGGAGATCCTCGTCGAAGCGCGCCACGGGGGTCATGCCCTCGCCCAGGCTGACATCCTTCCACGTTTCGCCCTCGATCGGCATGAAGGCGCGATACCTGAACATGCCCCACGTATCGCGATCGACGAGCGAGAGGTCGAATTTCCTGGGCTTGAAATCGAGCTTCCAAAGGCCTCCGCATCCGCACTTCGCCGCCTTCGAGCTCACCGCGGCGGTGCCGCCGCAGCGGGAACATACATAGTTCATCTTTCTGGCCTCCTGAACGATACTTGCGAAAGGATCGCGGCCGCGAGCATGAGGGCGCCCCCGGCGAAAAGGCGAAGCGTGCCGGGCTCGCCGAGAAGGAGAACGCCGCCTATGGCGCCAAAAAGCCCTTCCATGGCAAGAAGGATGGACGCGTGCGCCGGGGGCGAGGTCCGCTGCGCCACGATCTGCAGGGTGAAGGCGACGCCGCAGGAGAAGAGGCCTCCGTACAGGATGGGGATGGCGGCCGAAAGCAGGCCAGCGTACGGCTGGGGCTCGAAAACAAGGGAGGCGATGAAGCTCAGGAAGCCGCAGACCGCGAATTGGCCCGCCGATAATTCAACGGGATCAACCGTGGAAGCGAATCGGCCGATCACGAGAATGTGGAGAGCCCAGAAGAACGACCCCGCCAGCACCAGAAGATCGCCAGGCGCCATCGCGAAGCCTCCGCCAACCGTGATGATGTAAAGCCCGATAACTGAGACGATCGCCGCTATATAATCCTTAAGGCCCGTCTTTCGCCCGAAAAGCGAGCCAATCAGCGGAACGATGACGACGTAGAGACTCGTCACGAAAGCGGCATTGCCAGCCGTCGTGGTGACAAGGCCTACCTGCTGAAAACTCGCCCCGATGAACATCGCGCTTCCCGCGAGAACGAAGGGAAGCGATCGCCGGGGCCGCGCCGCTGGCGCCGTTTCGGTCCGCGGGCCCAGGGTTTTCCTTCTGCGCCCTATAAGGGGCAGAAGAACGAGAGCGCCGATCGCGTAGCGCACGGCGTTGAAAGCGAACGGGCCCAAATCATCCATGCCGACGCGTTGGGCGACGAAGGCAAAGCCCCAGATCGCGGCGGTCAGAAGAAGCAGGCCGTCGGCGTAAACGATGGAGATTGAAGATTTCATGTATATCCTTGCCGCCATTTTATGGGATATTGCCGCCTATCGACAATGACCGCCAAGGGGTATATTCAAGGCATGGCCATTTTCCCGAGGAAAAGCGATTCCCTGGGTATGCGCCGATTGAAACCACAATGGAGTGGAACGATGTCCCTGATTGAAGAAAAGGCTGAAATTCGGAAACGCGGCAAGGCTTTGCTCAAGGCCGTGGGTCAGGAGGAAGCGGAAAGGCTCAGCCGGCGCGCGGCCGACAATCTCAGGGCTCTGCCTGAATATAAAGAAGCGCGCCTTATCCTCGCCTTTCTCTCCATGGGAGAGGAGATCCGGACCGAAAGCCTTATCGAATCGGCCATGAAAGAAGGCAAGATCGTCGCGGTTCCCCGCATGGAATACTCGCCCGAAGGTGCTCCTATCATCGTTTTCGTTCACCTGCCGAAGGAGTATCATTCCTGGCCGCGCGACCGCTTTGGCATACCCCTTCCGCCCGCCGAGTCCCGCCCGCTTTCGGAGGAAGAACTGTGCTCGGGCTCGGCGATCGTCGTGACGCCCGGCCTCGCTTTCGACCGCAAGGGCGGCAGACTCGGCCGCGGCAAAGGCTACTACGACCGCTTCCTCTCCGGCGCCCGCGCTTGCGCCGCGCGCCGGGGCGCTTCGCTGCTAGCCTGCGGTTTCTGCTACGCCGCCCAGCTTGTGGACGAAGTGCCCGCTGGCCGTGACGACGTGGCCGTCGACCTCGTCGTCACCGAGGAAGGAAGGATCGACCGGCCCAGGGATTCCTGAACGCCAGACGACGTCGCGAGGCTGTACATTGAACAATATTTCCCTTGTAATCGCGGGCGATGCATATGCAACGGCGCCGATGTTACCGTCCCCGCTTCAAGATCCACACCAGCATTTCGCCGAAGCCCCTGTTTCCCCAGAGGAAATAGGGCACCGCTTTTACGTTCACCCTCCGAAGCGGGCTGGGGTTAGGACTATAAAGCTTCTCGTCCCAATCCGCGGCGATCCGGCGATATCCGGAAAATTCCAGCGTCACGGCTTCAGGCGAGACGCCCGCTATGCCCTTCGATTGACGTATCTCGGTATCGTCGGCGATGGCGATGTCGTTTATGCCTTTCCCGTTGTCGGCTTCCTCGATGCAATAGACGACCGGGCCGCGTTGCAGGGCTGTGCGGCCACAGTCCTCCCTGACCTTCGGGTTGGCTTCCATCCGCAGTACCGGCATCGCCAACTCCAGCTCGACCAGGTCGAGCCAGAAATTGCCTTCGATAAGGCAGTAGCCTTTTTCAAGCCGGTGTTCGACTTCCCTGCCGTTCAGCTTCACCGACCAATTCAGGCACCATCCGGGGATCCGGAGCCCTAGGGTGAAGGCTGTTTCCTTTTCGAAATCGAGGGCGATCCGCACCTGGCCCTCCCAGGGATAGTCGGTCGAGACCTTGAGTCGCGCGGAGCCGCCGCCCGCCGAAAAGCTCGCCGTACTGTCGGCATAAAGATGGATGTACAGGCTTTCTTCGCCCTGGGAAAAGACATAATTCCCGAGGGAGCCAATCAGCCTTGAGACATTCGGCGGGCAACAAGCCACGTCGAACCATTCCTGCCGTTCGGCCTTCATCTTATCGATAACCGCGGCGCTCGAGTGCGTGAATCGTTCGGGATAGACCGACAGGTAATTGGCGTAGAAGAATCTATTCCCCTCCCGGGAGACGCTGCCGAGCACCGTGTTGTAGAGGGTCTGTTCGAGGATGTCGGCGTATTTGCCCTCGCCTTCGATCTGAAGCATCCGCTGCGCCCACATTACCAGGGCCGCTGAAGCGCAGCTTTCATTGTAGGTGATCTCGTTCGGCAGATCGTAGGCGAAGGTGAACCGTTCTCCGTCGGATGCCTGCCCTACGCCGCCCGTGATATAGAATTGGGACGTTGCCAGGGACTTCCAGATCGCCTTGCAGGCTTCGAGCAGCGCTTCGTCGCCATAGGCGGCGGCGATGTCGGCCATGCCACTGTACAGGTACATTGCCCGCACGGCGTGTCCCACCGGTTCCCTCTGTTCGCGCGTCGGCGTATGGGCTTGATATTCGGCGAAGGGGCCACGGCTTTTCAGGAAGTATTTCAGATGGCGGGTCTGGTTGGCCGTCTTTGTCGTGTCCACGCCTCTCGCCAGGGACTCCCTCTCGAAAAAGTAGGGCTGCCTGCCGCGCTCATCGATAAAGTACTTGCTCAGCTCGAGATAGCTTTCGTTTTTAGTCGCCTTGTAGAGCCGAACCAGGGCGAGTTCGATCTCTGGGTGGCCGCAGTAGCCTCGTATCTTCCCCTCTTCGGGTCCGAACTTCGATCCAATGTGATCCGCGTACCGGCACATGAGATCCAGGAATTTTCTTTTGCCGGTGGCTTCGGCGTAGGCTACCGCGCCCTCGATGAGGTGCCCCGCGCAATAAAGTTCATGCATGTAGTAAAGATTGGTCCAGCGGTTTTCCAGCTCGCAGGTCTTGAAGTAGGAATTCAGATAGCCGTCGGGCAGCTGTTCCTCGGCAAGGAGGTCGACGATCGCGTCGATTTTCGCTTCCAGGTTTTTATCGGGCTGGGTGATCAGCGTGTACGAGGCGGCCTCTATCATTTTTCCTATGTCCGAATCCCAGAAAGGATGAGACCTGTTGGGTTGTCCCTCCTTCCACGCGCAGCGGAGAGAATCGATTCGCCCCGTTTCCTCAAGCTTGGCGTAGATGTGCGGGACGGTGACCTCGGCGTTTACGCGCTGCTTCTCCCCCAGCAGGCCTCCCGTCAGGACCACGTTTTTCATGCTCAACGGCGCGAATGCTTGCTTCATGATGAACTCCCTTTCACGGGCGATTTTCAGCCCTTTAGCCCAGTCGTCGCGATGCCCTCGACGAAATAGCGCTGACCGATGAAGAATACGACCAGCACCGGTATGATGGCCGTGAGCGAGGCGACCATGAGGAGGTTCCATTGCGAGCTGTACATCCCGATGAAGGTCCTCAATCCCAGCTGGATGGTGTACTTTTTCTCGCTGCTCAGGAATATAAGCGGATTGATGAAGTCGTTCCATGTGTTGAGGAAGGTGAAAAGCCCCACGCTTATGAGGGCCGGTTTGGAAAGCGGAAGGATTATCTTGGTGAAGATGATCCAATGCCCCGCCCCATCCATGAAGGCCGCTTCGTCGAGCTCCTTGGGAATCGTCCTAAAAAATTGCCGAAGCAAAAATATGTTGAACATCCCGCCGCCGAAAATGCTCGCGGTACCCATGCCGAACCAGGAAGGCAGGGTAAGGGGAACGAAGGTATCCGTCAGTCCGATCTTGGTCCACATGATGAAGCTCGGGATCAGGGTGGCGAAATAGGGCAACATGATGCTCGACATCAGGATGTAAAAGACTTTATCCCTATGCTTCCATTGAACCCGGGAGAAGCCGTAGGCGCTCAGGGAACAGGAGACCAGTATCCCGGAAACGCAGAGGGCGACGATCAGGAAGGTATTCTTGTAATAGGTGCCGAACGGCAGCGAAGTGAGCGCCGCCTGGAAATTTTCAAGCTTGATGGGGTTGGGGAAAAGCACCGGCGGATAGGAGAATATCTGGCTGATCCCCATGAAGGCGCTCCTGAGGATCCAATAGAAGGGTATAAGCCAGACGAGGGCGAGGACCCCGACGAAAACCCTGAACGCTGATTTGCCAAGTTTCGTTGTCATCTCACTCGTCTCCGTAGTAGACCCAATATTTTGAGGACCAGAACAACAGCGCCGAGACCGCGACGATGATCAGGAAGAGTATCCAGCCCAGGGAATTTGCCTTGCCGATGTCGCCGAATTCGAAGGCGTTTCTATAGAGGTAATAGACAATGAAGTTGGTGCGATTGTTCGGTCCGCCCTGCGTCATGATATACGCCTGCAGGAAAGCCTGCATGCTCGATATCAGGAACATCACCATGTTGAAGAAAATCGTCGGCGTCATCAGGGGCAGGGTAACATGTCTGAATTTGGCGAACGTGCCGCCTCCATCCACGACGATCGCCTCATAGAGCGAAGTCGGGATACCCTGCAAGCCCGCGAGGAAAACCACCATGATGTTTCCGCTGCACCAGGCGGTCATGAGAAGAAGCGAGGGCAGGACAGAATTTTCGCCGTAGATCCATTTGCTCGGCGGAATGCCGATCAGCTTCAGGATAGCGTTGAAGAGACCGAAATCGGGGCTCATCATCCACATGAAGATCATCGCGGTGGCGATGATCGGTATGATCGTCGGTATATAGAAGATGGTTCTGAACAACGAACGACCCGCGATATTCTTGCTGTTCAGGAGAAGGGCGATCAGGAAGGCCGTCACGAGGCATACAGGAACGTTCATCAGGACGAAGAGGAGGGTTACCCGTATGGAATTGAAGAAGAAGGTGTCCTGCCCGGTCAGGAGCGCGCGATAGTTGCTTATGCCTATGAATTGCAGGGGCTTTGAAATCGAGTAATTGGTAAAGCTGAGAACCAGGCTGGCGATCATCGGCCCTATCGAAAACATGACGAATCCGAGAATCGCGGGCAGCGTGAACGCTATGCCTACAAGGGAATTCCTTCTATTGACGCCCAGCGAGGCTGTATTGGCTGTGCTCATTGTTTCTTTTCCTCCCGCGATCTCGGCGCGACAAGGTGAAAGGCGGCACGCCGCGGATGCGGATCGCCCGCCGCCTTTCCTTCTCAGTGATTATTTTCCATATTTGCCGTCGATGAGCTTGTTCACCTCGGGCTCGATGTTCTTCATCGCCTGTTCCGCCGTTTCCTTGCCCATGTACATTCTTTCGAGCGCGGGCTGGACCAGCGCGTCGATCAGGACGAAATTCTTGACATAGGACGAGGGATGCACTTTGAAGTTCGTAAGCACGGGCTTCATGAAAGCGTCGACATATCCTTCCGGATGAGCCTTGTTCCCCTTCGCCCAGAGTTTGACCAGGTTTTCATCGGTATAATATTTCTTCATCAAGGGCATCCACAGGCCGGCCTTGTGCGTCTCGATCGAGTTGCTCGGATCGCAGATCCATTTCCAGAAAAGATATGATTCCTCGGGATGCTGCGTCGTCTTGAAGATGCCGATGGTGCCCCAGCCCGGCGACGTGACGTATTTCCCGAAGTTCGGCAACACGCCCACACCGAAATCCACCCCGGCCTGGGCGAGATCCAGGAGCACCCACTGTCCGATCATAATGATGGCGGATTGCCTGGTCGTCACGCTCACGGCCGTCGACGGAAGAGCCTTCGCTTCGGCGGGCGAGGGGGCGACGCCATATTTCACGACCAAATCAGCCATGTTCTGAAGCACCTTGAGCGCCGCTGGCTGGGCGAGACCGAATTTGTTGTCGTCGGTAACGTAATCCCCGCCGTTCGACCTGACGAGCGGCATGTAGGCGCCCTGGTTGAAATCGAACCTGATCCCGTACTGTCTGATCTTCGTCTTGTCGAAGCCCGGCTGGATCGCGTTTTTGCCGTTCTGATCGATGGTGAGCTTCTTGGCGATCTCCACCAATTGATCCCAGGTGAGGGCATCCTCCATCTTCGTGGGCAGATTCGGCACGCCGGCTTCCTTGAAAGCCTGCTTGTTATAGAAAAGACCATAGGCTTCCGCGGCGGTGAACATGCCGTAGGATTTATCCTTGTCCCAGTAAAGAAAGAATTCCTTGATAAAATCGTCGCGGCTGATGCTCTTGTCCTTATCGATCATATCGAAGATGTTGTAAAGCATACCCTGCTTGGCGAAATCCAAGGCCATGAAATCCCGCACATACCCGAGGTCGGGGGCTTTGTTCCCCGCCACCATCGCGCTCATTTTGGCTTCATAATCCGCCGGGATGTGTTGGCCTTCCACCTTGATGTTCGGGTACTTCGCCTCGAACGAGGCGATCAGCTTTTCGATCGTCGGCTTTTCGTACGGCCCGCCCCAATAGGTGAAATTAAGGGTGACGACATCCTTCTTGCTCTGGGCCGCCAGAACGCCCGGGAATAGCAGGATGGACGCTATGATGAGAATGAGAAACCCACTCGATTTGCGACTCATGTTCGCCTCCTTTTCGCTCGCGTCAAGAAATCGCTTCCAAGAATCCCCTGGAAGACATGACGGTTCCGATTTTCGGGAAAATCACTTCCTCGGCGTATTTCTGCTCCCGTTCCGTGTCGGTGGCCGTGCAATCGGAAATCACGAGCACGCGATATCCATTGTCGTACGCCGACCTCGCCGAGGATTCCACGCACCAATTCGTGTGAAAGCCGGTGAACGCGACATATTCGATTTCGTTCGCCCTAAGCAGGTAGTTGAGGGCGGTGGAGTGGAAAGCGTCGAGCGTGTACTTTCCCCGCACGACGATATCACCCTCCTCGGGCGTCAGCTCCTTGATGATTTCGGGCCCCGGGGTTCCCTCGAGCCAGGCTCCCGTACCCCAATCGGCTTTCATCGCCATCTCTATGCCGCGAAGCCCGCCGGTGCCGGGGCCATCGGCTTTCAGTTCAGGGAATCCGGGCTTAAAGGACTGGAACGGCAGGTAGAAGATTTTCACCTTGCCCCTGGCGTTCTTGAGCAGGTTTTGAAGGTTCTGGATCACATTCCTTTCCTTCAATTGCTTTTCTATATACTGATACATGGTTCCGCCTTTCGACAAAAAGTCGTTCTGCGGCTCGATCAGCACGATGGCTGTTTTTTTTGCTGGCAATTTCACTGCGCAACCTCCTGAAATTCGTTCTTGGTCCCCGCTTCCGAAGCGATGGGACATTCTTCATTCATCCGCCGATCTCGTTTTGATCGACTTCAGAATCAATTGCTTCATCCGCTCGTTATGTGTCCTGAATCCTTCCTTCGCCGCCGGCGCGTCCCTGTTTTTCAGCGCTTCGAGAATGGTCAGGTGATCCTGGTACAGTTCCGGAAGTATGGTGTTCATCTGCTGGACCATCGGTCTCATCCTTTTTTTGATGTCGTGGAGGAGGTCGATCAAGTAGCCATTCGCCGTTGAGCGATACACCGCGAAATGGAAGTCGAAATCGAGCTTGGAATAGGCGACGAGATCGCCTGACTCTATCGCCTTCCGCTGCTCGGACAGATTCGCTTCCATCTGTCCTATGCTCCCCTCGTCGATCATCAACGAGGCCAATTCGGCGGCCATGCATTCGAGCACCTCGCGGACGGAATAGAGGTCTATCGCTTCCTTCGGGGACAGCTCTTGCATGAAAACGCCCTTGTTGGGTATCGAGTAGAGAAGGCCTTCCTTTTCAAGCTGGCCGATAGCTTGCCAGACGGGGGTTCTGCTCACGCCCATCTCCAGCGTGAGTTCCTCGACATTGATCCTCGCCCCTGGCGTGAACCGGCTGTTCTCAATCATCTCGTGGATCTCTTGATAGGCCAGATCCCTCAGACTCTGCTTCGCGATTGTTCCCATAAAGGCATGCTAGGACTGAAAGCAAAATCTGTCAAGCATAATTTTTCATTTTTCATAATTCATATTGCACGCAATATATACTAGGAAAAATAGAACATCGCTTAAGAACCCCGCGCCGCTCACGGTTGATTATTGACAGCATAAAAAAGCGATGATAGTGTCGTGTACGTACACGGGAATTGAAAATGACGAAAAAACATCTTACCGTCAAAGAAATAGCTCACCTCGCGGGCGTTTCCATCGGAACAGTCGACCGCGTTCTCCATGGAAGGGGCGAAGTATCGGCCATGACCAAGACCAAGATCGAGAACATAATCGACGTCTTGGGCTACAAGCCCGACCTCCTCGCGCGTCAGCTTTCTTTGAACAAAGCCTATCACTTCCGGGTTCTTCTCCCGCGGGCTGATCAGGATTCGGGCTACTGGAGCCTCTGCAGGGATGGTATCGAGGCTGCCGCGAAAGACCTCCAGGCCTACCGAACCACTATCGGCATCGACGAGTTCGACCGATACGACCGTTCCGCTTTTCGGTACATTCTCGATTCCATTGCCGCCGATCCGGGCGATGGCCTCCTGGTTGCTCCGACACTGCCGGACGAGCTCATGCCAGTGCTTGAGCGCTTCGATCCCGACATACCCTACGTATTCTTCGATGGCTCTCTCGATGCGACCAAACCGCGCGGTTCGGTGGGCCAAGATGCCTTGGCGGCGGGTAGAGTCGCCGGCCGCATGATGAGCCTTCTCTCGCCCAAGGCGACAGTCCTCGCCGCCATCACCGCCCACGCTGAAGATCGTCACCTCAAGCAGAGGATTGAGGGATTCAAAGCCTTCTACGGTTCGCGCACCATAGGGAAGTGTCCAGAAATCCTCGTCAGAGAATGCCCCAATCTCGAAGGGCGCGAGGATCGGGAGCACTTTTTGTCGGCGCTTTTAGACGAGAACCCGGGCTTAGGCGGGATCCTTGTCGCCAATGCCTCGGGACATTTCGTCGGCGAGTGGCTCGTCGGCGCAGGACTCAAGGAAGGGAAGCCCTTGGTTTCCTGGGATCTTGTGCCTGCCAATGAAGAGGCGCTCGCCTCGGGGGCGGTGGATTGCATTATTTCGCAGCAGCCTTTCGAACAAGGGCGCCTCGGCCTGGAGTATCTCTTCAGGGCGGCGTCGATCGGGGAACGTCAACCTCACCGCATCGACCTCCCCATAGAGCTATGGTTCAAGGAAAATCTGCCCAACCATTATTGGGCGGAGAGAAGGAGATGACATGAAGCTGGAAAAGGGTGAAGCTTTCGTTCTTGGCATAGATTTCGGCACTGATTCCGTGCGGGCCGTCATCGCCGACGCCGCGGACGGCGTCTTCGCGGGTTCGGGCGTACGCCATTACGCGCGTTGGGCCGAGGGGAAGTACTGCGAACCGCGGGAGAATCGCTTCCGTCAGCATCCCCTCGATTACATTGAGAGCATGGAAATGGCCGTAAAGGCCGCGATACAGGAGGCCGCCGGCGCGAGTGGGGCTGCAGCGGTGTTTGGGGCACCTGTCGCGGTGTTTGGGGCGCCTGTCATGGCCGGAGCCCAAAGTCTGGCCTCGAGGATTCGGGGCATCGCGGTGGATACAACCGGTTCCACACCTTGTTTCGCCGATGCCGCCGGACGCCCCCTCGCTCTGGATCCGGCTTTCGCCGAGGACCCGGACGCAATGTTCATACTTTGGAAAGACCACACGGCAGTGGCCGAAGCCGAGCGAGTCAATGCCCTCGCGAGGGCTTGGGGCGGGGAAGACTTCACCAAGTACGAAGGGGGCGTCTATTCCTCGGAATGGTTTTGGGCCAAGGCGCTCAAGATTCTCGAGAGCAATCCCCGTGTGGCGGCCAAAGCCTTCACGATCATCGAACACTGCGATTGGGTGCCCGCGCTCCTCACTGGAGTGAAGGACATCAAAGCGCTTAAGCGGAGCCGCTGCGCCAGCGGGCATAAGGCGATGTGGCACGCTTCCTGGGGCGGCTACCCTCCCGGCGAGTTCCTCGCGCGGCTTCATCCACGGCTTGCCGAACTGGCTTCGACGCTCGGTGGCGATACGTATACGGCGGCCGAGCCAGCAGGCCTCCTCGATGGCTCATGGGCCGCGAGGCTCGGGCTTCCCGCGGGAATTCCCGTCGCTGTCGGGGCATTCGATGCCCATATCGGGGCGGTGGGCGGTGACGTTGTCCCCGGGACTCTCCTCAAAATCATGGGAACAAGCACCTGCGACATCATGGTCGGCGAGCGCCCAGCCTGCGATGAACATCTGGTGGCGGGCATTTGCGGGCAGGTGGATGGTTCGGTACTTCCCGGCATGATCGGCTACGAGGCCGGCCAGTCCGCGTTCGGCGACATTTTCGCCTGGTTCCGCAATCTCCTTGCCTGGCCGCTGCGAGCCATGCCGGAGATTTTCGAGGACGGGATCGGGCAAAAGCGCGACAAGGCCCTCGACGCTTTCGAGGAAGCCATCCTGCCCGCCCTTGAGCGAGCCGCCGCGCGCGTCGAGCCGGGCGCCGCCGGCCTTGTCTCCCTCGACTGGCTCAATGGAAGGCGCACGCCCGACGCCAACCAAGCCCTTTCGGGAGCCATTATCGGCTTGAGCCTGGGAACGGACGCTCCTTCCCTGTATCGATCCCTGGTGGAAGCGGCGGCTTTCGGCTCCCGCGCCATTGTCGAGCGTCTTGCCTCGGAAGGGGTCGCGGTCGAGCGAGTGGCCGCGATCGGCGGTGTTGCGCGAAAAAGCCCTCTTATCATGCAGATCAGCGCCGACGTACTCGGCATGCCGATAGCCGTCACTTCGAGCGACCAATCCTGCGCCCTCGGCGCGGCGATGTTCGCCGCTGTCGTCGCCGGGCTCTACCCCGACGTGCTCGCTGCGCAGAAAGCGATGCGCGCGCCAACCGAGCGTGTCTATGAGCCGGATCCGGCGCGAAAAGCTACTTACGACGACATTTACCTGAAATACAAAGCTCTCGGCGATTTCGTCGAGCGAACAACGGCGATCAAGGAGTGAAAGTATGAGCGAACTCAAGAAATTCGATATCTGGTTTCTGACCGGCAGTCAGCATTTATACGGCCAGGATACGCTGGCGCAGGTCGATGCCCACTCCAGGGTAATGGCGGCGAGCCTTGATGCCGCGCTCCCCTGCCGCGTCGTCTGGAAACCCGTGCTTACGGGTTCCGATGCGATACTTGGGACCATCCGGGCGGCGAACGCCGATCCTTCCTGCGCGGGTGTCGTCACCTGGATGCACACATTCTCCCCTTCGAAGATGTGGATCGCCGGCCTCCTCGAGCTGAGGCGGCCCCTCTGTCACCTGCACACGCAGTACAACCGCGACATCCCCTGGGATTCGATCGATATGGATTTCATGAATCTCAATCAATCGGCCCATGGCGACCGCGAGCACGGCTTTATCGGAGCCCGGCTTCGCCTGCCGCGCAAGGTCGTGGTGGGGCATTGGCAAGACCCCCGCGTGATCGGGAAGCTCGACGGATGGATGCGCGCGGCCGCCGCCTTCGCCGACGGCCACGACCTCAGAGTTGTCCGCTTCGGCGATAATATGCGCGAAGTCGCGGTCACCGAAGGCGACAAGGTTGAAGCGCAGGTGAAATTCGGCTGGTCGGTGAACGGCTGGGGCCTCGGGGAACTCGTCGCCTCGATCGCGACCGCCCCCGCCTCGGCCATCGACAAATTAGCCGAAGAATATCGCGCAACGTATGAATTTTCGGCGGCCGCGATGTCTGGCGAGGGCGCACAACGCGTTCGCGAACAGGCGCGGATGGAGCTCGGCATGAAAGCCTTCCTCGCCGAGCGAAAAGCCCGCGCCTTCACGACAACCTTCGAGGACCTTGCCGGCCTGGCCCAATTGCCGGGTCTCGCCTCGCAGCGCCTGATGGCAGAGGGTTTCGGCTTCGGCGCCGAAGGCGATTGGAAGACCGCCGCCCTCGTGCGCGCCATGAAGGTGATGGGATCGGGGCTTTCCGGCGGCACCTCCTTCATGGAGGACTACACCTATCATTTCGAGCCGGGGAAAGAGGCTGTCCTCGGCGCCCACATGCTCGAGGTTTGCCCCAGCATCGCGGGCGGGAAGCCGCGCCTCGAAGTTCACCCTCTTGGCATCGGAGGCAAGGCCGACCCTGCGCGCCTCGTCTTCGAGGGAGGCGCGGGAAAGGCGCTCAACGCGAGCCTCGTCGACATGGGAGGGCGCATGCGGCTCATCGTCAACGAAGTGGAGGCCGTGACGCCCCCTTCGTCCATGCCCAAACTCCCTGTGGCGAGAGTTCTTTGGCGGCCCTTGCCCGATCTGGCCACGGCGGCCGAGTGCTGGATATTAGCCGGCGGGGCACACCATACAAGCTATTCCCGGACGGTGCGTACCGAGTGGCTCCGCGATTGGGCCGAAATGGCGGGCGTGGAGTTCCTTCTCATCGACGAGAAGACAGATCCCGAGGAATTCCGCAAGGAAATCCGCTGGAACGATCTCGCCTGGGATCTGGTGCGCAGATGAGTGGCGCGAACAAGGACGGCGCAACGTTGAGCGGAAAATACGACGCGATCCGCGAGGCGGCATTCGCCGCTAACCTCGAAATACCGAAGCTGGGACTCGCCATCCTCACCTGGGGCAACGCATCGGCCTTCGATCCCGATCTGGGCTGCTTCGCCATCAAGCCTTCCGGGCTTGAATATGGCGAGCTCAGCCCGTGGTCGATGGTCATTGTCGATCTCGAAGGCCGCGTTGTCGAGGGGACGTTGCGCCCCTCGAGCGACACAAAGACGCACATGGTTCTCTACCGGACATTCGCTGGGATACGCGGTGTGTGCCATAGCCATTCCCCTTACGCGGTGGCCTGGGCACAGGCCCGAAGGCCGATTCCCTGCCTCGGGACCACGCACGCCGACCAAACCGCTGGTCCTATTCCCTGTACGGCCATGATCTCCGCCGAGGCCCTGGAGCGTGACTACGAACTGGAAACCGGCCACCTCATCATCGACAGCTTTAGGGGAAAGGATCCCCTTGAAACGCCCATGGTCATCGTCGCCGGCCACGGTCCCTTCACCTGGGGAGCCTCCGCCATGGCGGCCGTGCGCGGAGCGGCGGCCCTCGAAGAAGTGGCAAAGATGGCCATCCTCACGCTGGCGATCGATCCTCGCGCCGAACCTCTCCCCGAGCATGTAACGCGGAAGCATTGGGAGAGAAAGCATGGAAAGACGGCCTATTACGGCCAGACGAGAAAAGGACACTGATTCGCGGGCTAGCCCGGTGATCGACAGCCCCTGGTCCGCTTCCCCTGGGATCACGATTGTCTCGGCTGAGGCATGTTGGTTCCGCGAGGTATTGGATTAAAGTGAGGATATGACAAGCATTCTTGATTTTCCGATTGAATATTATCGTTATTTATAACAAATCTCAATTTTAATGGCTTTTTAAGCAAAATTTGGCGCAATTTCTTCAATAATCATGAAAAATCGCTGTTGTGCGTCTTGAAAATCCATATGAAAATATTAACGTTAATACTATGAAAACTTCATTAAAGGAACTTTCCAAGAAGAGCGGGTACTCCATGAATACCGTCTCGCGGGCGCTTCGCGACGCGGACGATGTCAAGCCAGCGACGAAGGTCCTCATCCAGCGTCTCGCCCAGGAAATGGGGTACATCCCCAATAGTGTGGCGAAAAACCTCCGACTGGGGAAAACGAACACCATCGGCGTCGCGTCCGCCGATTCCTCGAATCCCTATTTCGCCGAGGTGATTCTCGGCATCGAAGACGCCGCCCGATCGCACAATTACCACATTCTGCTTATCAATACGGAGGAATCCTACAAAGGCGAACGGGAGGCGATCGACATGTTCATCTAGCGTCAGGTGGACGGCCTCCTGATTATTCCCATGTTCGGCGAACACAATAATGTCGAGCATCTGAAAGCGCTGAATGTGCCGTTCCTTCTCGTCGGCCGATGGTTGCCGGGGCTAGAGGATCATGCGGTGCTCACCGACGAATTCGAAAAGGCGAGGGAAGTCACATCGCTCTTCCTATCGAACGGCCACCGAAACATCCTCCATCTGGCTGGCCCTTCTTTCGTAAGCAGCTCCATCGACCGTATCGAAGGCTATCGCGCGGCGTATCGCGACGCGGGAATTCCCGTCAAAGAAGACCTTATCGTAGCCACCGACGGCCATACCGAAGACGGACTTCATCAGATAAACGCGATCATACGAAAGGAGCTGCCATTTACCGCGCTGTTTGCCTTCAACGACCTTGTCGCGATCGGAGCCCTTCGGGCATTGAAAGAGGCGGGGTATCGCGTGCCACGCGATATCGAGGTCATCGGATTCGATGACTTGGACATGTCGCGCTATCTCTACCAAAGCCTGAGCTCCGTCCGCATACCAAAGCAGCAGCTGGGCCGCATGGCTTTTGAAACGCTTCTTGAGCACATGACCGACGCGTCCGCCGCTTATGTCAAAAAAACGATCGAGTCCCGATTGATGCTGCGCGAGACTACGACGTTTGAATATTCATCGGATTCATAGATACAAGGAGGTATCGAATGAAAAGCAGGAATTTGGTTCTG